>Ga0182015_10002587_pt1 | contig 21556 bp, 23 predicted proteins | sample 712P3MmetaG_FD_120478 | JGI IMG/M metagenome (GOLD analysis project Ga0182015, IMG submission 120478) | Permafrost microbial communities from Stordalen Mire, Sweden - 712P3M metaG | ecosystem: Environmental > Terrestrial > Soil > Wetlands > Permafrost | place: Sweden: Stordalen | collected...
ACGCGAACCGCATGCGCGCTGGGGACCAGCGCGATGGGGCAACCGGTCTTACTGGACGACGGCGGTGACGCCCAGGGTTTGAATCTGGCTGCCCGCGGAGCCTGTGACTGTTACGCCATAGGTACCGGCAGTCGCCGAACCCGTGGCGGTGACGGTCAGCGTCACGGAGACAGATGGGTTGCTGGGCGTGACGGATCCGCCGCCACCGCCCCCACCCCCTCCGCCACCGCCACCACCGCCTCCACTCGAGCTGCCGCCACTACTGCCGCAACCGGCAGCGAAGCCGATGATGCAGGCGAAGAGGAGCATGCTGAGCAGGTTCCTCCAGGCACGGCGTCTGGCGGGCAGGGTGAGAAGCAGGACGCAAGCCAGAGCGGCGCCTCCACCGGTGAAGAAGAGGTTGAGGCGGTTCGGGCGGTCAAGGCTGGCGTTGGAGGATGCGGTCAGCGAGACAGAACTCTGACTGAGCGAGCAGGAAACGCCGGTGGGCGCTCCGACTACGCTGCAAGCCAGGTTGACGGTTCCGGTAAACCCATTGGTCGGGGTTACGAAGATGGTAGTGGTCCCGGTGGAACTGGCCGGCACGGCGACGAGTGAGCTGGACGCGACGAGGGAGAAGCTGGAGAGCGGGTTGGAGATCGAGGTTCCGTTGTTCAGTGTGATGGCCGCGCCGTTGTAGTTCGTGTCGCCGCTGTACTGGAGGGTGACGATATTGCCGCCCTGGAAGAGTTCCTGACTGTTCAGCAGGCCGCTAAAGGTGGAGGAGGTGCCGGAGCCTGGGACGACGAAAAATTCAGCCGAAGTACCTTCTCCGGAGGGGAAGACATAGATGAAACCGGTGGGGGCGGGGTGGCCACTTTGTCCGGTGACAGTGCCGGTGACGGTGACGCTGGTGGTGGGCGAGATGCTGCCGGTCATGCTGGCGGTGATGGTCGAGGTGAGGAGTGTGGAGGCAACGATGGTGATGGTTCCACTGCCGGAGGCAGTGGCGTAGTTGCTGTCGCCGGCGTAGCTGATCCCGACCGTGAGGGCGCCGGCGGCGGTACTGGCGGGAATGTTGATGACGGCGACGCCGTCTGGCTGGCCCGATCCAGGATCGACGCCCGCGACCAGGTTAACGGTTTGAGAGCCGCCGGGCAGGCCGGTGACGGTGACACTTCCCGTCGGAGGCAGGACGAGAGAACTGAGAAGGGTGCCCGAGCTGGTTTCCGCGGTGTCGTTGGAGCTGTTCTCGACAATGATGTCGAGATAGGTATTCTGGCCGCCCACAAACGAGAAATTTCCGGATGAAGAGGGGTTGGAGGCGCCGACGTAAATGTCGGGCGAGTCCTTGACCACGGTGAAGGTGATGGTCGAGCCCGTGGATTTTTGATAGCTGGCATCGCCTGCGTAACTGGCGGTGACGGAGTGGCTGCCGACGAAGAAGGGCGCGTTGAATTCCGCGTCGCCTTCGGCGTTGAGGACGGCGGTGTTGATGGTGGTTGCGTTGTCGGCAAAGACGACGGTGCCGGTGGGAGAGTCGTAGACCGCGCAGGCCGACGAGGTGCTGTTGGTGGTGACGCAACTGGTGTAGAAGGCACTGCCATAGACCTGCGCGGCAAGAATACTTTGGGTGCCGTAGGAAACGCTGGTGTTCCCGGAGGAAATGGCGGTGCTGCCGCTGGAGGCGCTGGCTGCATTCAGGATATTGAAGCTCGTGGTGCTGGGTTCGGCCGCGACGGTGAGCTGCGTTTTCGAGGAGGTGCTGGCGGCGTTGGTTCCATCGCCGCTGTATTGGCCCCAGACGTTGTAGGTGCCACCAGGGAGGTAATTGACGTTCGTCGCCGAAAACGCGCCGCTGCTGAGCGGGAAGACTGCCACGCCCTGCTGCACCGGGAGGGTAGTGTCGGCCATGAGAGCGACGTTGCCGGTAGGCGTTGTAGAGCCGGTCACCGAGCCGCTGACGGTAATGGCCGTGCCGTGAGTGAACGACGTGGAGGACGGCGTGAGGGTGGTGGAGGAGGATTTGAAGGTGATGTTGCCCCAGTCGGCGACGAGCACGCCAGCGTCGACGGAGCCGAGGCCGGTGGCGAGGTTATAGCCGGCGGCGGCGTTGTATTCAGGGGTTGTGCCGGTTCCGATCTGGCCTTCGGTGACGCTCGATGTTCCGGACTGGAGAACGATGGGGTTGGAAACCGCGATGCAGTCGAGGGTGCCTGTCTCACATGGGACGGAGTTGGTGCCGTTCGTGACGTCGTGGAAAGCGGCGGGGAACTGCGCTTTCAGGGGATACAGGACGAAGTCGGCCTGCCCCTGGCGGCCATATTTCTGGTCGACCAGCGCCATGATGCCGGCGAAGCTGGGTGCGGAGGCAGAGGTGCCGCCGACGCCGTAGACCTGCACGGGACCGCTGGAGTTGGGCTGGCAATCGCCATCCTGATAACACATCGCGTAGTAGCTGTAGTCGGGACCGTCAGCAGCGAAGAGGGAGACGTCAGGGATGTCGCGGACGCTGTCGGCGGGAACGCCGGTCCCGGTTTGCCAGGAGGGCTTGGCGTAGCCGGTGACCGCTCCCGAGCAAGCGCCGGTAGTGGCGTTGTAACCTGCGGCGCAGACCGCGGCGCTGCTGGCTCCGCCGCTGCCGGCGCCGATGGACGTCGCGCCATAGACGTCGTAATAGTTCACGGCATCAAGGCCGTACTGGCTGTTGTTCCAGGGCTGCTCAGGGATGCGGGTGAGCAGGGAGACACTGGGCGTGTTGGAGCCGGTGGTGTTCCAGTACGCGGCGAGATTCGTGAGGGTGAGGCTGGCGTAGCCGGTGTAGTAGAAGTCGGTGCCGCCGACGGCGACGTCATAGGGAGTGGAGGCGAAGCCGCTGATGGCCGCGCCGCTTACGGCGAACTCCTGGGAATCGGGGTTGTCGCATCCGGCGGAGCCATTGTCGCCGGTGGAGACCATTACGGTGGTGCCCTGGGCGGCGGCCTGCCCCCAGAGAGACTGTTCGATGAACTGGTTGGTGGAGCCGAGGTCGAGCTCGCATGCTCCAAAGCTCACGCTGATGATGGGAGCGAGATTGCTGTAGACGGCGTGCTCGGCGGCGAGAAAGAAGCCGGACTCGAGAGCGGTATCAGCGCCGATGACCAGGTCAACGGTGGCTTTGGGAGCGACGGCGCCCGACCACTCGACGTCGAGATAGGCCTCGCCGGAGTCGTAGTTGGGACCGTCAGGATTGTTGATCCCGTCGATGCCGGGATCGTTGCCATCGATGACGACGTTGGGAGGATTGGCGGGAAGACCGAACAGGGTGCGGAACTGATTGACGAGATCGATGTTGACGTTGGAGTCGTTGATGATGGCGATGGTCTCGCCAGTGCCGTCGTATGTAGTGCCGGTGTAGTGGGAGTTCAGAGATGGGTTGGGAAGGTCGTACTGGACGCCGAAGTCGCCAGGGGTGAGCGCGAAGTTGACGCCGCCGATGGTGGGATAGCCTTCGCCGCCGTTGACCGTCCATTCCGGTTTGGCGGTGCCGGTCTTCGGATCGTAGCTGGCCTCGCCCAGCAGGCGAGCATGGCTCTTCAGGCGGAAGTTATTGAGTGCGACGAATCCGCCGACGACGGGGGAGAGGGCCACGGGAATGTCGGGGTCGTTGGCGGCGGCGTAGTGGATGCTGCCGTTGACCTGGTACTTGTGAATCTGAGTATGAAAGGCATCGCGGAGCTGCGCGACGCTGCCGGTGAATTCGATGACCTGTTTGCCGGGCTCGATGCCGGCGACTTCAAAGCCGTGGGAAGCTAGCCACGACTCGACGGTGGCAACGTCCTGATCAGACGGACCGAATTGCTGGCCGAACTGATCGGGGGTGAGCCACTGGTGATAGCTTGCGTTGCCGGGGGTGTGCGCGTCGGAGATGAACTGCTTCAGGGCTGCTTCCTGGCTCGAGCTGCGCTTGAGGACGAGGTGCATGCGGGAGAGCGGCATGGAGTCAGGCGCGACGCCGCGGTCATTGGCGGCATTGGCGAGCGGGTGCACGTAGCCGTGGAGCACGACGCGGGCGCTCTCGTCGACGGGAGCGACAATGCGGCTGGGCACGACGGACTGGCTGGTCTGTGCGGGAAGCGCCGGGCCAAGCAGAGAGAGGGATGCAGAAACGATTGCCAGGGAGCGAACCACAGGTGCGAAGGAGGGAGACATGGTCATCCTTGTGAAGTGCGAGAGGAGAAATCGAACCGCCGCGAGGAGCAGCGGCGAAACAGCACGAGAGACTCGACGGAGAGCGCGTTCCGATGCGTTCCATCATAACCCTGCCAACGTGAACGCAAGCTCCGGAGAGACGGGCGGAATTTCATCTGGCGATTGACCTCAGGCCTGGCGGGATTGCGGCTTCAGACCCGAGGCCTGGGGGAGATCCCCGGGAGGGGGAAAAAAGAAGCTGGAACCACAGGCACTGCGATGCATTAGACAGGGAGCGGGGGGATTAGTTGCGGGGGTGAAAAAGAAATGACAATGAGCGCGGGATGGCCGGTGCGAGAGGAGGAGAAGAGTTCAGTCACTGCCGTCACCACGATTGAGGTTGAGCCATTTTCCGGCCTGGTAGTAGCGGATGACGAAAGAACGCTCGAGGCGGGCGTCGTCGATGGCATCGTGGTCGATGGTGGCAGCGTGGCGGAGCTGCGGCGTGGCGCGCAGCTCGGCGGAAGAGCGGACAGCGATGCCCCACGAGGAACCAAAGACGGCACCGCCGGGTTCGGCGCCGAGCCAGGTGGAATCAGGCTGGGAGCGGAGCGCGATGGGCGCTTCGAACTGGCCGGCAAAGAAGACATAGAGGGTGGTGACGCCGCCGGTTGAACAGAGCACAGCCCAGTCGCTGCTGCCGGGAGCGTGAAAGGCGCCGTGGATGACGTTTTCCGGCTGCCTGGCCTCGAAGCTTTGGGGGATCATGCACAGGCGGCGGGTGAGCTCGGCGGCAACGAGGGGCGGCAAGCCGGGAAAAGAGGAGAGCGGCAGGAGGCGGATGCGGTAGGCAATGGTGTCACCGGAGGGAGACTGCTGCTGACCACTCTCGATGCGCTCGGCGTTGGGAGGGAGAGGCTGGGTGGGCTGCGAATTGGGGGGAGCAGTCTGCCAGGAGGCCAGGAAGAGACCAGCCAGGAACCGGGTGACTGCTGCAGAGTTCATCTCGAGCCGAGGATATTTGGATAGGAATTTTCGTTGAGCCAGGCCGAGGCGGAGCGGAGCAGATCGTGGAACCAGGCGAGGCCGGCGTCGGGGAGACGAACGACGAAGCGGGGTTCGCGGAAATCGTCGATTTCCGCAATGGGGGCAATGCAGTCGAAGAAGGTTTCCTCCTCGGGAGGAGTTTCGGCAGGGTTGCCCTGAACGGCGACGGAGAGGCCTTCGCGGAACCAGTAATTGAGGCCGACGAGGCGCTGATCGAGACGCTGGAAGGCGGGCTGGAAGCGGACGAGGCGAAGCCAGGCGTCGAACATGGTGAGGGCGCCGGGAATCTCGTCGGCATCGGCGAGGACAGAGACGGCGCGCTCGCCATCGGAGAACCAGATTTCGAGGCCTTTGGCAAAGCTGCTGGCCAGCGGATCGGCTTCGGGCTCGGCCGGGGCGAGTGCGATGGGTTCGTCCGCGTGCTCGACGTCGTCGGGCGCGGCGACGTCGATGGGTTTGGGCGGGTCGGTGAGGTTGACAGCGAGGACAGCGGCGATGCGAATGCGATTGCGGAGGTGGGTGTCGTCGTGACCGGGAGCTTCGGCGACGTAATTGCGGCGGAGCACAGCGGCTCCGGGCTTTTCGAGGAGGGAACGCAGACGAGTGGCGGGCACGGGGTGCGGCAGGGCCGCAACTTTCAATTCAAGACAGGGCATTCGGGGCCTCGGACTGGCTGCTGACAGGAAAGTATACGCAAGGAGGAGTACGAGATTGTCTGAATTTCGCGTGGGGGGTGTTTAGCGGGAGTATGCTGTTGCCGCAATTACGGAGACGACGAGAGGGAGGGTATGCGCAGACCGGCGGGAGTGGTTGTGGCGGCGGTGGTGCTGGGGCTGATGGCTCTGATGGGGATTTTCGGAGGCCTGGTCTCGATGGGAGTTTCCATCTTTATGCAGAATAACCCGGCGATGCCCGCAGTTCCGGGCATGCGGGCGGTGATGGTACTTGTGACGGGGACGACGCTGTGTTTCTTCCTGTTCTGCGGGTGGACGGCGATTGATCTGTTGCGCATGCGGCGGTGGGCGCGGTACTCGATCCTGGTGATCGGCGGGCTGGAGTTCTTTTTTTGCGCGCTTCTGAGCGGATTCATGATCCTGATCCGCAATACGGCCCCGGCGATGCCGCAGACGACGCCCTCGCCGATCGGGATGCAGGCGATGTTTATCGTGATCGGGGCCTTCTACGGAATTCTGTCGCTGATGGGAGCGTGGTGGCTGGTGTATTTCAATCTGGCACCGGTGCGGTCGGCGTTTGCGGGGGCGGGCCAGCAGGTTATCGAGGCTGGGCCGGGTGCATCGCAGGGGGTTGTGGCTCAAGCGCCGGACGGGACGCCGGGATGGCGGATCGTGATTGTCGCTTGGGCTTGCCTGATGCTGTTCAGCGTTGTGGGCCTTCCCATGGTGGTCGTGATGCATCTGCCGGTGTTTCTGTTTGGGGTGGTGGTGCGGGGGACAGCGGGGACAACTCTGATGGTGGCGCTGTATGCGTTGATGCTTTATATGGGTATTGGTCTGCTGAAGAAATGGAGAGCGGCGTGGTACGCGGCTCTGGCATGGCAGGTTTATACGGTTGCCGTCTTCGTGAGCTTCCTGGTGCCGGGCGTGTGGGCGCGGCTGATGGCGTATGAGCAGGAAGTGCAGGGACGCTGGGGGCTGGCGTTCACCACGCCGAATGCCACGGCGGTGATCGACGAGAGGCCTTTCATGCGGATCGGCATGGTTATAGGCGGAATCGTTGGGGTCGCGATTGTGGCGTTGTTCACGATTGCGCTGTTCAAGAGGCGCGAGGATTATCTGGGCGCGTGAACGGATACGTTTGACACCGGGAGTGGGCGAAAGTAGCGTCTGAGAGAATGGTGGTGCGGCGCTGACATGGTTGGGCGCTGCAGCCGCTCCGCTACGCACGCCGAGGGAGTTTTCGAGAATCCATGCGACTGGGAATTGTGATCATGGCCGCGGGCAAGGGCACGCGGCTGAAATCGAAGCGCGCCAAGGTGTTGCATGAGATCGGCGGGCGTCCGCTGCTGGAGCACGTGATTGCGGCCGCGGCGCAGGTGGTTTCGCCCAACGACATTCTGGTGATCGTCGGGCACCAGGCGGAGACGGTGCGGGCGGTGGTGCGTGACACCGGGGTGCGCTTCGCGGTGCAGGAGGAGCAGCGGGGGACGGGGCACGCGATCCAGATGGCGGAGCAGGGCACCCAGGAGTATGACGAGCTGATCGTGCTGTCGGGGGATGTGCCGCTGCTGAGGCCGGAGACGGTTATTGCGCTGCGGGATTTTCATCTGCGCGAGCAGGCGGCGATGACGGTGCTGACCGCGGTGCCGGCGAATCCTTTTGGTTATGGGCGGGTGCTGCGGAAATCGCCCGATGCCCCGGAGGTGACGGCGATCGTGGAGCAGAAGGCGCTCGAGCCGGAACAACTGGGCGTGCGCGAGATCAACTCGGGCATCTACGGCTTTCAGCGAAAAGCGCTGTTTCAGCATATCGGGCAGCTGCGCGCGAACAATCAGCAACAGGAGCTCTATCTGACGGATATGGCGCGCATCCTGCACGATGCGGGGGAACGGGTGGTGGCGATCGCGGCCGCGAAACCCGAAGAGGTGCTGGGCGCGAACACCATCGCCGAGATGGCGAAGCTGGATCGGGAGCTGCACATGGCGACGGCGCAGCGGCTGATGGATAACGGGGTGATCATTCAGCAGCCGGAGACGGTGGTGATCGATGCTCGCGTGGAGGTGGGTGCGGACACAGTGATCGAGCCGTTCGCGCAGTTGCTGGGAAAAACGCGGGTGGGGAGCGACTGCCGGATCCGGTCGTATTCGGTGCTGGAGAACACGACGCTGGAGGATCAGGTGACGATCCTGCACTCGTGCGTAATTGAAGATGCGCGGATCGACAAGGGAGCGCGGATCGGACCGCTGGCGCATCTGCGTCCGGGGTGCCACATCGGCGAGGGCGCGCACATCGGCAATTTTGTTGAGGCGAAGAAGACGCATCTGGGGAAGGGTTCGAAGGCGAATCACCTGACGTACCTGGGCGACGCGGAGATCGGCAGCGGAGTGAACATCGGCGCGGGAACGATCACCTGCAACTACGACGGGGTGAACAAGTACCCGACGGTGATCGGCGACGGAGTGTTCATCGGCAGCGACTCGGCGCTGGTGGCTCCGATCGTGATCGGCGAGGGCGCGTATGTGGGGGCGGGATCGGTGATTACCAAGGATGTTCCGGCGGACGCGCTGGCGGTGGCGCGGGGCAAGCAAGTGATCAAAGAGGGCTGGGCGAAGAATCGGCGAGCGCAGCGAGAAGCGCAAAAGGCGAAAGGCTAGCGAGAGACGTTTAGCGAAAGACGTTTAGCAAGAAACTTTTAGCGGTGATTAGCGAGCTGCGAGCGAGAACCGAGCCAAGGCGAGTGGGAATCGAGTTAACTACGAGCCAAGGGCCGGGGAGATGGCCTAGGCGGCTTCCTGGCCGGTTTCGCCCATGGCGGCCAGCTCGGCGCGGAGGCGCATGCGCGCGGTGAGCGCGGCGCGGAGTACAGCGGAAATGTTCATTTGCAGCAGATCGCTGACGCGCCTGGCGGAATAACCTTCCACGTCCATCAGCAGGAAGATCACCCGCTCCCCGGAAGGGAGACAGCGGATGGCTTCCTCGAGTTCGGTGCGCAGGATGTTGTGACGCCGCGGAAGATAGCCAGGAGTGGGCGGAGGCAGCGGCTCGTCCTGGCGGAGGACGTCGCGATCGCGCAATTGTTCGAGGAGCGCCTCGTCAACGATGGCGCGGTCGGGCTCTTCATTTTTGCGAAAAGCGCGAATGAAGGCGCCGCGCAGGATGTCCTCGGCTTCCAGCTCGCTCCCGGTCATGTAATACGAGACCGAATAGACGCGATGGCGGTGACTGTCGTAGATATCCCGCTGCCTATCTTCAAGGCATTGCGGGGCCATCTCGCGGGCCGTCATTTTTGCTGGTTGCGGATCGAATTCAAACAACATGCGTAAGGCCGCTCTGAAGACACAATCCGGCCGGAAAAGCTTAACACGAACCACCCATGCAAGATTACACCGTTTGGGGGAGGGAGCCCGGGGTGGTTGTTGGCGGAAAATAAGGCCTTCCGAGGTGTTAGGACAGATTCCGGCGTTGACTCGGCAGATTGAGTTTTGTCGAGATGGGAGAAGCGTGGAGGGGGTGACCCGAAATGGTCCACCAGGGGTCCACGTTCCGGGAATTGTTTCATATAGGCAAATCCAGCAGGATACGATAGAGCGGAATTCTTCGGGGTGCAAACAAATTTGGCAAATGGGCCTGCAGGTGGTGCTGGAGGGGCAGTGGCGTCAGAGCGGATCCTGATCGTGGACGATGAGCCCTATGTTCGGACGCTCATGGCGGCCATGCTCGAGAAATCCAACTACACGCCGGTGCTCGCCTCGAATGGTCTTGAAGCGATCGAGCATCTGGAGCACGACCCGCCTTACGATCTGATCCTCTCCGACATTGTGATGAACGGGCTCGACGGCATCGGGCTGCTGGAGCGCATCCGGCAAGTGCAGCCGGATACGCCGATGGTGATGGTGACGGCGATCCACGACGTGGGGGTTGCCATTTCCGCGATGCGCAAGGGCGCATACGACTATCTGCTGAAGCCATTTGAGAAAGAGCAGCTGCTGGTGACGGTGCGGCGGGCGCTGGATTACCGGCGGCTGGTGCAGCAGAACTCGGTGTACCGGCACAACCTGGAGCAGCTGGTTTCGGCGCGCACCGAGATGCTGCGCCAGGCCATGGCGGATCTGGAGCGGTCATATGACATCACGCTGGAGGCGCTGGGCGACGCGCTCGATCTGAAGGATGCGGAGACGGAGGGGCATTCGCGGCGGGTGACCGCCTACACGATTGCGCTGGCGCGGCACTGCGGGGTGGAGATGGCGCAGACGCGGGTGATTGCGCGCGGGGCGTTTCTTCACGACATCGGGAAGATGGCGATACCGGACGCAATTCTGCTGAAGCCGGGGAAGCTGGATCCGGAGGAGCAGCAGGTGATGCGGGAGCACTGTGCGCGCGGCTACCAGATTTTGCGCAAGATTCCATTCCTCGAGGAAGCCGCGGAAATTGTTTACAGCCACCAGGAGCATTACGACGGCAACGGGTATCCGAGGAACCTGAAGGGTGAGGCCATCCCGCTGGGTGCGCGGATATTCGCGATCGCGGACACGGTGGATGCGATCACGTCTGACCGGCCGTACCGCCGGGCGCGCTCGTACGATGTGGCGCGGACGGAAGTGGAGCGTTGTGCGGGAACCCAGTTCGATGGGAATATCGTGGAGGTTTTCCTGGGGCTGCCGGACAGCCTGTGGGAGGACCTGCGCACCGAAATGACCCGCCATCCGCGCTTCTCTCCGCTATCATTTGCTGGGGCGATCGAAGATCTGAAAGTCTAGCTGGAACGGTCTGCCTGAAATCAGCAGCGTGGAGAGACGGCGATGCCTGTACTGGACGAGCGAGTCGTCACGGCAAGAATGAAATTCATACCCCTGTGGAAGCTTGAACGGGGCGAACTGGTGCGCCACTGCGAGTTCGAGAACTTCGTGGAGGCCATGCGATTTGTGAACAGCGTGGCAGAGATGGCCGAGGGGGCTGGGCATCATCCCGATATCGATATCCGCTACAACAAGGTACGACTGGCGCTGGTGAGCCATGACGCCGGGGGCCTGACCGAGCGCGACTTCGATCTGGCTGCGGGGATCGACGCCCTGGGCTGACGCTGGTTTGGCGGGTTTTTTGGGACGCCGGCCCTTGAGCGGAGGCGGGGTCGGGCGCAACTTTTAGTCCTCATCCGCGTCTGGTTCAGAGGAAGAGGGCTTTTTCCGGTCGGCCTGGTGGAGTCCGGAAAGGGCTTTGCGGTTCCAGAGAACCACGGCAAGGCCGCCGACCAGGGCGGAAGCGGCGACGATCATGCCCGTGAGGAAGGCCTTGAGTTTGGCGCCGGATTGAGGTGGTTCAGGGTTAGGTGGCTGATTCGGCATGGGGCGAACGGTGGCGGAAGGTCCAAAATGGGGCTGTCAACCGCTTCGGAAATATTAAATTGTGTATGCGACTTGTGCATAATGGGGTTCAGAGTTACACTATTTTGGAGATTGGGTATTGGCACTTTTCGCTCGGTCGAGCAGAATTCATTGGTCGCGTCGATGGCGACAGGCATCTGATAGTAGAGAGGGATTTGAGCCGGAACGGGGACCGAGAATTCCCGGCTGGCAGCGAGTTTATAAGTTGCGTCACTGGCCTCCCGGCACGAACAAATCAACGTTCGTGCCGCTTTTTTTTGCTTTTGAGGCCTTGGGCCGCAGGTTTTTGTTCGTCTGGGGCCAATGGTCGCCGCCGGCGCGGGGAATGGCTCTTGTTACGATAGAAGCGGAGAGGGAACGTTGAAACGCGCCATTCTCAGTCTTCTGGTCGCCCTGCTGATCGTCGCCAGCTACGCGGTTCCGGTGGGTTTCGGGGCGGCGGGCGCGGTGCACGCCCAATTTTCCGATCCGCAGCAGGATATTCCGGCCTTTCACCCCGAGGCGCCCGAGAAAGGGCAGGTGCTGCCGCCGATTCTCTCGGGCAATCAGCTGACGGGGCAGTTCTTCCGGGAGAAGTGGCAGGTGGAGGTTTACAAAGAGGCCGCGCAGATTCCGGGCGTGCTGTACCAACTTCCCTGCTATTGCCGCTGCGATCGAGCGTTGGGACACACGAGTCTGCACAGCTGCTTCGAGGGGACGCACGGGGCGATTTGCGCGACGTGCGCTGCGGAAGGCGCGTATGCCTACAAGATGACGAAACTGGGGCGGACACCCCAGCAGATCCGGGAAGGCATCGAACGCAAAGAGTACGAATCGATTGATCTGGACGCGCTGGGACGGAGTTAGGACCGCTCGCGGGCGTCACCCCGATTCAGACGGTACAAAGCAGATGGCTGTCTGCCATAATCACCCAACGATGACGCGCCTCCCGCGCCTTTTGCCGCTCTTTGTGCTGCTCTGCTGGAGCGTGGGATCGGTCTCCGCTGTCGCACCGCGCCGGCCGGGGCCGTATGTACTTCCGTGTGCGGGAGTGACGCTACGGGCGAACTACATTGCCGATGCCGGGGAGAATGCGGGGCCGGGATTTTCGTTTCACATCGAAAACAAGACTGGAAAGGACATTCGGCTGGAGCAGCCAGTGCCTTCGAGCGCGCACTGGTATGCACGGGTGGGGATCCGGTGGTTATGGCGCGCATCGGCGGGGCGAGGCGGAGCGCTGGTGGATGCGCTACGTGAAAAGGGGCCGATGTTCGCGTATCAGCCCGCGGCGCCACCGGAACATGCGGAGTATGTGACGGTGCCGGCGCACGGGTCACAGGACTGGGTGGTGACGATGCGCGACCATCCGGCGATCGACTACAAGCCGAGCTGCGCGCGGTGCAACTATCCGGGAGAGACGGAGTATCAGGCGGTATTCGCGTACGCGTATCTGCCGAACGCGGAAGAGCATGCCCCGGATTTATTGCGCTGCGGGCTGCGCTCCACACCGGTGCCGATGCCGCCGGTGGCTCTCCACGCCGCGTCCTTAGAGACGCATTAATTTTCTCCGGAGCCGCATCCTGAACGAAAGAATCCTCGTCTGTTGGCGTAACTGTGCAGAACATCCCGCCGCGCAACACGGCGTCCTGGAGCGGGTTGGAAAGAGCAACAGGAGGAAGGACAAAAGAAAGCCAATGAAACACAAACTATTCGCAATTGCACTCGGCGGAATGCTCGCACTTGGCGCGCAGGCCACTCTCAACGCGCAGGAGCAGGCACCGGCGAACAACGGCCAGCGGCAGGGCCAATGGGGTCATGGGCACCGGCACATGATGGATCCCGACCGGCAGCTCGCGCACCTGACGAAAACACTCAATCTGAGCGCGGACCAGCAGTCTCAGATCAAACCGCTTCTGGTGGATCGCCAGGAGAAGATGAAGGCGCTGTGGCAGGATCAGTCGCTGTCCCGCGAGGATCGCCGCGGCAAGGCGCAGGCGATTCGGCAGGACACACGCACGAAGCTGGAAGCAGCGCTGAACGATCAGCAGAAGCAGCAGTTCGAAGCACTGCAGGCGAAGATGCAGGAGCGCCGGCAGCAACGGATGGGAGGCCCGAACCAGGCGCCCAGCGGAGCACCGCAGCCCGAATAGCTGACAGACGAGTGCGAATGCAGGCCGCCGACTCCATTCCGGCGGCCTTCTTGATTGGTGACGACGGCTGTTACGAATCCGGCCTGAAGTCGTGGCTTGGCGATTTCCGCCAATTTGCCAAAGCGAAGCGGGGCACGGGTGACGTGCTATTTTGGTTTCAGAGACAGTACTGAGGAGTTGAGGTCCGCAATTCAGTTGTGCCGGCAGCACACGGTGTGGGGCTACGCTGCTTGCTGTGGGGTGAACCTGGTCGGCTGCACTTGGGTTTTTTTTGTGGGTTGCTGAAGTCGGGCACTGACACTTGCCCGCAGTTTGCGCCGAGGCGAAGCGCGCACGGGTGGCGTCCCATTTTGGTTTCAGAGACAGTACTGAGGGGTTGAGGTCGGGAATTCAGTTGTACCGGCAGCACACGGTGGGCTTACGCTGCTTGCTGTGGGGTGAACCTAGCCGGCAGCAGCGCGGGTTTTTTTGCGAACTGCTGAAACGGTTTGAGAATCGTGAACGCAAGGGTCACGGATCAGAGCTGCAGTTCCATAAAGATATTGGCGCGGGTGTACTTCGATTCGTGGGGCGGGCCGGGCAGGTGGCGAAAGCCGAGCTGCTCGTAGAGATGAATGGCGGCCGCAGCTTTGGTGTTCGATTCAAGGTAGAGGCGGTGCGCCCCCATGATGCGGGCCACGTTGATGGCGAACTGCAGCAGTTTGCGGCCGATGCCGGTGGCGCGGGCGGCTTCCGCAACAGTCATCTTGGCTAGCTCGAATTCTCCCGGCGCGATGAGAATAAGCGCACAGCAGCCGATGGGCTCACCGGCTCGCTCGGCAATACAGATTTGACCGCCGGGATCGAGGATGTGCGTTTTCGGATCGCTGATCACTTCGCGATCCGCAGGTTCGAGCTCGAAGTATTGGGTGATCCAGGCTTCGTTGAGGCGAAGGAAGGCGGCTTCGTCGCCGGGGCGAAAGGTGCGGTAAGCGACGCTGTCGGAGTGCGATTGCGTCATGGGTTGAGATTAGCGCGGAGTGGATCGAAGCGTGACCCCGATTGCAGCGAGAAGGGATCAGGCGACAGCGAGCGGTCGTCAATGCGTGGGCGGTGGCGGAGGCACGACGGTTGTGCCGGCCTGCTGCTGCGCGGTGGCGTGGAACTTTTCGTAGTCGTTGTCAGTAACCTGAATGTTGGCGCGAAAGCCGATGACGCCGATGGCGTGCGCGATCAGGTTGACGTTGGCTCCGGTGGGCAGCCAGAGCTCGTTGTTGACGAGCTTCTGATCGAAGGTGAGGGTGCTGCCCTTGCCAAGAGAAAAGAGACCGAAGCCGGCGTGGACATTGCTGTCAAGCTGCGCGACGAGGCGGCGCACCTGGCGATCCTTTTCGTCGATCCAGAAGGTGCCGGAGGTGCGGAGGGCGGCCTCTTCAGCGACGTTGTGCGCTTTGGCGTGAGGATCGCCGGCAAAGTCGAAGGTGATGGTGCTGCGGCCATCCATCATTTCGCGGCGGGGGGTGGAAACTTTGGCCATGGCCAGGATGTGGCTGACGCTGATGCCCTGATCGCCCTGCGGGGACTGCCCGGGCGGTGTTTGCTGGGCTTTGTCGACCTCCTTCATCACCTGGTCCTGAACCTTCTTCTCCTGATCCCGGTCGAGGTCTTTGCCGTCCTTTTTGATCAGGCGCCGAATTTCATGCGTGTTGACGAAGAAGATCTCGTATTCCACGGACTCGGTCTTCTTCACGCTGCCGTTTTTGTTCAGTTCCTGGCTGACCTGAGTTTCGTGGAAGGTGTAGATCTCCTGGACGGATTCCATCTGCCGCTGGTGCTCGCGGACCTGCTGGATGAGCGTGGGAACATCGGGCAGCGGAGGGTCAGGCGCCTGCGGGAATGCGACCAGAGGAGCGCTGAGGGCAAGGGGCAGCGCGGCGGCACGCAGAAGCCGCCGAAGCGGGCGGAAGTGGTGGAGGAGGCGACGCAAGAGATTTCCCCGTAAGCCGATCCTAGCGTAACCTGTACCAACTCCCGGCAAGGCCGGGCGGAAAGGAGTGCGACGGGATGGTGCGGTTGCTGCTGAAGTGGCTGTTGTACGCATTTGCTCTGTTAGTTACGGCGAGGCTGGTGCCGGGGTTTCACGTGAGGAGCATCGGAGCGGCGCTGATCGCGGTGCTGATAATTGGACTGCTGAACGCGACGCTGGGATTGCTGCTGAAGCTCATCACCCTGCCGCTGGGCATATTGACACTGGGATTGTTCTTTCTGGTGATCAACGCACTCATTTTGAAGCTGGCCTCGGGCGTGGTTCCGGGATTTATAGTTGCGACCTGGGGCGCGGCGCTTATTGGGGCTCTTGTGCTGGCGCTGCTGCACGTGCTGTTGTCGCTGCTTCTGGATAAGGATTAGCAACGGCAGCCCGTAGCCCGTAGCCTGTAGCCGGTGGCTGGTAGCTCGTGATGCTTCGATACAATGGGACTATGCCGCCCGATAACTCTCCCCGCCGCCGGCAGAAAACTCCACCTCCTGGCGAAACCGGACAGGAAGCGCTGTATCTGCGCTCACTGAGCGAGCGGCAGGTCCCGGTGCATGTGAAGCTACGGGACGGCGAGACGGTGTCGGGCTGGATTGAGTATTTCGACGACCGCATGATCCGGCTGACGCGCGAAGGGAAACCCAACCTTTTTATCTACAAGCACCAGATTCGGACGATCACCGAACACGGGCGGGACGGGCGCCGAGGGAACCGCAAAGAGCCCACCGCGGATCTGGCGGGCGAGGACGGCCAGTGAGTGAGCCGGCACTGCACGGCAGGGTTCCGGAGCACCTGGAGCTGGCCGGGCGCGCGGCGGGGATTGCACTGGAAGCCGGCGCACTGACGCGGGGGTATTTCGAGCGTGGCGTCGCGACCGAATACAAAGGCGATGTCGATCTGGTGACTGAGGCGGATCGCGCATCGGAAGAGCTGATCACGGAGCGGCTGAGCGCGGCGTTTCCAGACCACGGAATCTATGGCGAGGAGGGAGTGCGGCAGCGGATCGACAGCGAATATCGCTGGTACGTGGATCCGCTGGACGGCACAACGAATTTCGCGCATGGATTTCCGGTTTTCTGCGTTTCGCTGGGGCTCGAGCACCGGCAGGCGGGGCTGGCAACGGGACAGGACGGCGAGCTGATCGCCGGCGTCATTTACGATCCCATGCGCGACGAGCTGTTTGTGGCGCAGAAGGGGCAGGGCGCGTGGCTGAACGGCCGGCGAATGCATGTGTCGGGGACGAAGGACCTGGCCGAGGCGCTGCTGGCTACGGGATTTCCGAGCCGCAAGCGGCACGTGAGCCCGAATATCCACTTCTACCAGGAGCTGACGCTGCGGTCGCATGGCGTGCGACGGGCGGGATCGGCGGCACTGGATCTGGCCTACACAGCGTGCGGGCGGATGGATGCTTTTTGGGAGTTCTATCTAAACCCGTGGGACACGGCGGCGGGTGCGCTGCTGGTGCAGGAAGCCGGGGGCGCCATCACGCGATTTGACGGCACGCCTTTCCGGCTGGACAGCAGCGAGGTGCTGGCGACGAATGGATTGCTGCACGAAGAGCTGATGGCGCAGTTCGCCGCCATGTTTGCGGGAAGGGATTTGCACCCGATCCCGACGCCGGCGGAGTTCGCAGCACAGCGGGCGGCGCGGTCGAGCTGAACAGCAAGGCTCGGCGGCGCGGACCATTCCACGCGGACCATTCCTAAAGTTATCTTTCCTGCGCGCGGCGGTTGTTTTCGTGCGGGTGGCCCCTGCTAGAATGATCCGTTGTCGCAACTCCGACTCCCGAAGAGGAATTCATGGCTTACGTGATTGCGGAACCCTGCATCGGCACGAAGGACTCAGCCTGCGTCGATGCGTGTCCGGTGGACTGCATCCATCCAAAAAAAGACGAGGCGAAGCACGCCGACGCCGATCAACTTTTCATCGATCCGGTCGAGTGCATTGACTGCGGCGCGTGCGTACCGGTATGCCCGGTGTCGGCCATCTTTGCCGCCGACGATGTGCCGGAGAAGTGGCAGAGCTTCACGGAGAAGAACGCGGCATTTTTCGGCCGCTAGGCCCTCCTCATTCGCCTCGGACGCACGCTGCCGAATGTGTGTCGTGAGCGTGATATGTCGTTCCGCGTTTTTCGCTCTCGCCGGAAGCAACCCCCGCACTCTGGAACCGCGTCGAAGACTCATACCGATTTTCCCCCAGGAAAAGGTTTGCCTATGAGCCTGACTGCGCAGAAGACCACGAACAGCAGAGCCCCAGGAGGGTTTTCTCATGGAACAATTGCCACGAAAAGGTTTGTTCTGATGGCGGGACCGACACAGCCGCGACCGGCGAACCAACACATGCGCCGCAATCCTCCGATTGCCGGGGAGCAGGAGGCGATCGACAGAGCTCGTGAGGGCGATGGCCGCGCGTTTGAGACGCTCTATGCGATGCACAAGCGGCGGGTCTATTCACTATGCCTGCGCATGCTGGGCAATGTGGCCGAAGCGGAGGATCTGACCCAGGAGGCGTTTCTCCAGCTCTATCGCAAGATTGGGACCTTCCGCGGGGACTCGGCGTTTTCGACGTGGCTGCATCGCCTGGCGGTGAATGTGGTGCTGATGCATCTGCGGCGCAAGGGACTGCCGCAGATATCGCTGGAGGAGGCGCTGGAGCCGGCGCAGGACGATGGGCCACGCAAAGATATAGGAGCGCGGGATCTGACGTTGTCGGGGTCGATCGACCGGGTGACGCTGGAGCGAGCCATCGAGAATCTGCCTCCCGGTTACCGGCTGGTTTTTGTACTACACGATGTGGAAGGGTACGAGCATAATGAGATAGCGGAGATGCTCGATTGCTCCACCGGGAACAGCAAATCGCAGCTGCACAAGGCGCGGATGAAACTACGCGACCTGCTGCGGAAGGGCCAGCGGAAGGAGCAGATCGCGTGATTGTGATGCGCGCCATGGACAAAACCATGACCTGTGCTGAATTCCAGGACGTCCTTCCGGAGCTGTTCGAGGCGCACAGCGACCTTTCCGGCCACGAGCATCTGAAGAGCTGCGAGAACTGCGCCGCCCTGGTGCGGGACCTCGAATACATTGCGTCGCAGGCGAGGCTGTTGCTGCCGATTCACGATCCCAGCCCGGCGGTATGGGACAACATCCAGCAGGCGATTCGACAGGACAAGGCCGAGCCCCCGGCGACAGCCACGCAGAAATAACGCTGGTTGTCCGGCTTGGCGTTCATAATAATCAGCACAAGTATGAGCTGCCCGGCCTCGTTTCCGGCAAATCCATCGCGCATCATCCTCACCGGCTTTATGGGCGCGGGCAAGACCACTGTCGGCGCGCTTCTGGCGGAGCGCCTTGGCTGGGATTTTGTCGATTCGGATCTGCTGGTGGAAGCGCGCACCGGGGTGACAGTAGCGGAGATATTCGAGAAGCGGGGCGAGGCGGCGTTTAGGGAGGTGGAAGCCGCGGCGATCCGGGATGCAGCGTCTGGGGATCGGCTGGTGGCAGCGCTGGGTGGGGGGGCGCTGGAGATTGCGTCAACGCGCGACCTGGTGGCGGGTTTGCCTGATGCGCTGGTGATATTTCTCGACGCGCCGCTGGAGACGCTGTTGGCGCGGTGCGCAGGACATGCAGGCGGCCCGGTGCGCCCAGTGTTGGCGGATCGCGCTCGCCTGGCGGCGCGCTGGAACGCGCGTCTTCCGTGGTATCGCCGGGCGCATCTCACTGTGGACACAGCGGAGCTTTCACCGGAGGCTGTGGCGGGATACATTCTGCAGAGACTTGAGCCAGGAATCGAGGGCGGCGGCCCGACTACTAACGGGCAGTTTCCAGACCGCGCGCGCAGCAAGCCGGGAGTGCCTGCATGACCAGCACGAAGCCGATGGACCCGCGCAGCATCGTCCTGTTCGCGTTTGGAGTCGCGATTGGGCTCTATATGGCCTACATCCTGCGCGACGAGCTGGTGGTAATTTACGTCAGCGCGCTGTTCGCGGTGGTACTGATGCCGCTGGTGCGGGGCGTGATGAAGGTGCACATCGGTAGATGGCATCCGAGCCGGGGCATTGCGGTGCTGCTGATTGTGGTGCTGACCGCCGGGAGCCTGACCGCTTTCTTCGCCTACGCGCTGCGGCCGGCGTTCAAGGACCTGCGGGAGTTTGTGAGGGAACTGCCGCAGCGAGGGCCTCAGTTCTTTGCCCGCATCCAGCAAGTTCCGTTGTTGCGCGACGTGAATCTGGATGCGCTGCAGGAGAAGGTTCAGGACATTGCCGCCAATCTGGCGACCTATGTGGTTCGCTTCGCGAGCGACTGGGCGGGGACGGTGGTTCGCATTATCGCGGGAATTGTGCTGACGGTGTACTTCATCCTGGAAGGGGATGAGGCGTACGGGTGGTTTCTCTCGCTGTTTCCGATGGAGCGACGACTGCGCCTGGATCAGACGCTGGCACGGGCGTCGGCGCGCATGGGCCGGTGGTTGCTGGGGCAGGGGACACTGATGCTCATCCTGGGAGTTTGCAGCACGATCGTCTTCGCACTGCTGCGGGTCCGGTATGCGTACGCGCTTGGGGTCATCATGGGGCTGTTCAATCTGGTGCCAGTGGCGGGGGCGCTGATTTCGGTTTCGCTGGTGGTGCTGGTGGCGGCGCTGGATTCCTGGGGCCGAGTAGCGGGGGTACTGATCTTCTATATTGTGTATCTGCAGATCGAAAACACCTGGCTGACGCCGAAGATTATGAGGACGCAGGTCGACCTGGCGGGCCTGACGATTCTGATCGCGCTGCTGCTCGGGTCATCGCTGGCGGGCATTATCGGGGCGATGGTCGCCGTGCCGACCGCGGTGCTGATTGCGGTGGTGCTGAACGAGTACGCGGTGCATGAAGAGGGGGGCATTATCGCGGAACCGCATCCGGCGCCCGCCACGCCGCGTGTCGGGTAGATTTTCTGCGACGCCCAGCGCGGCTCGTCAGCGAGCATTCGCGCCTGGTATCATGAAAGACAGGCCTTTCTGCTGTTCTGCGGAATCCTTCTCCATGCACTTTTGCTCCCACCATCGCGACGCTTGCCGGCCAGGAATCGTATGGCTGTGACGTCGGCCCCATCCGGGATCGAGCCGGGGGTGGTTGCACTCGAGCCGCGAACCGAAGACGGGCACCATCCGCATCTGCACGCGCCGCGAGCGGGCGAGACCGCATCGCTGCTGGTGGATTATCGCGAGCTGTTCAAGCTGCGCGTGACGCTGATGGTGACGCTGACGGGATGGGCGGGGTTTTATCTGGGGTCGATGCGCTCGGGGATCAGCAGCGTCCAGCCGGGGTTGCTGGAGACGCTGATCGGCATCAGCGTGGTCTCGTCGGGCGCGGCCGCGCTGAACCAGGCGATTGAACGCAGGCTGGATGCGAAGATGCTGCGGACGGCGAATCGCCCGATGGCCACGGGGCGGATCGGTCTGGCGCACGGCATCACGATCGGGCTGCTGGCGATTATTGCGGGGACGCTGTGGCTGACTCGCGAGACGAATTTCATTACCGGTAGCCTGACGCTGCTGACTGCTTTTCTTTACGTCGCTGTGTATACGCCGCTGAAGCGCGTGACGACGCTGGCGACGTTTATCGGCGCGTTTCCGGGAGCGATGCCACCGCTGCTGGGCTGGACGGCGGCGCGGGGGGTGATCGAGTGGCAGGGGGTGGCGCTGTTTGCGATCCTCTTCGTCTGGCAGTTCCCACACTTCATGTCGATTGCGTGGCTCTATCGCGAGGACTACGCGCGCGCGGAGATTCGCATGCTGCCGGTGGCGCAGCCGGATGGATGGTCGACAGCGCTGGAGGCGCTAACCTACGCGGTGCTGATGATTCCGGCGAGCCTTCTGCCGTTCTGGCTGCACATGGATGGAAAGATTTATGCGGGAGTCGCGCTGGCGCTGGGGCTTGTGTACCTCGGGTACACGATTCGCTTTACGAGGATTGTGCGAGCGCGGAGCGAAATGGAATCGAGAATGTATGCGCGCGACCTGCTGAAGGTGAGCGTAATTTATCTGCCGCTGCTGCTGGCGGCATTGATGCTGAATGCGAAGTGAGGAAGAGACCAGTGGTCAGTGATCGGTGATCAGTGACTAGAAACACCGCATGGAAACAGCGACGAGTCCGAAACTGAGTCCGAGGCCGAAGCAGTC
>Ga0182015_10002588_pt1 | contig 21540 bp, 14 predicted proteins | sample 712P3MmetaG_FD_120478 | JGI IMG/M metagenome (GOLD analysis project Ga0182015, IMG submission 120478) | Permafrost microbial communities from Stordalen Mire, Sweden - 712P3M metaG | ecosystem: Environmental > Terrestrial > Soil > Wetlands > Permafrost | place: Sweden: Stordalen | collected...
GACGTCAGAATCTGCTCGTACTCGCGATTGAATTCGTAACGGTGGCGATGGCGCTCGCTGATCTCGGGCTCGCCGTAGGCCTGGCGCGCGAAGCTGCCTTCCGCCAGCAGGCACGGATACGCGCCCAAACGCATGGTACCGCCCAGCTCATCCACGCCTTTCAACTCGCGCAACTTGTAAATCACGCGGTCCGGCGCCGCGGGATCGAACTCCGTCGAATTGGCGTGCTCCAGCCCGCAGACATTGCGCGCGAACTCGATCACCATGGTTTGCATTCCCAGACAGATTCCAAAATACGGCACTTTGCTTTCGCGCGCATAGCGGATGGCCGCGATCATACCCTCCACGCCACGCTTCCCGAATCCGCCCGGCACCAGGATTCCATCGAATTGCTCCAATTCGCGCGCGCAATCGGGCCAGCGCATGTTGTCGGATTCCATCCAGTGGATGTTCACCTTCAGCCGGTGCGCCAGCGCGCCGTGCAGCAAAGCTTCCTTCAGGCTCTTGTAGGAATCCTCATACTCGACGTACTTGCCGATGAGCGCGATGTCCACCTGATCCTCGGGATTTTGCATGCGCTCCAGCATTCCGGTCCAGCGGCTGAGATCGCGTGGCTTGGCGTCCATTCGCAGCAGCCGCAGAAGGATTTCGTCCACGCCCTGCTCGGCGAACACCAGCGGAACTTCATACACCGAGCGCACGTCGCTGGCCGTGATCACGGCTTCCACGTCCACGTCGCAGAACAGCGCGATCTTTTCCTTCATGTCGTGCGGCAGATCGCGCTCAGACCGGCACAACAGCACGTCCGGCTGGATACCGAGCGCCCGCAGCTCCTTCACGCTGTGTTGCGTGGGCTTGGTCTTCAACTCCTGCGCCGCCGCGATCCAGGGAACCAGCGTCACATGCACGAAGGCCGTATTGTCGCGGCCCATCTCATGCCGCAATTGACGGATCGCTTCCAGAAACGGCAGCGATTCGATGTCGCCTACCGTGCCGCCGATCTCGACGATCACCACGTCCACGTCCGCCGCCACTTTCCGCGCTGCCGCCTTGATCTCGTTGGTGACGTGCGGAATAACCTGCACGGTTTTCCCGAGATAGTCGCCACGCCGCTCGCGATGGATGATCTGCTCGTAGATCCTGCCGGAGGTGAGATTGTTGCTCTGTGTCAGCTTGGCGTGCGTGAATCGCTCATAGTGGCCCAAATCGAGATCGGTCTCGGCGCCATCGTCGGTCACAAAAACCTCGCCGTGCTGAAACGGGCTCATCGTACCCGGATCGACGTTGAGGTACGGATCGAACTTCTGCAGCGACACACGCAACCCGCGGCTTTCGAGCAAACAGCCAATGGACGCCGCCGCAATTCCTTTTCCGAGCGATGAAACCACGCCGCCGGTCACGAAGATGTATTTGGCCATGGACATTCCCCTCAGTGCATTTTCAGTGACGGCTCAAAAAGCGCCGACACCCTCTCCAAATCTTCGGGCGTGTCGACCCCCAGAGACTCGTAGTCGGTTTCCACCACGCGGACGCGATGCCCATTCTCCAGCGCCCGCAATTGCTCCAGCCGTTCCATGCGCTCGAGGGGACCCACTGGAAGACCCGAGTAGGCGAGCAGGAATTCGCGCCGGTAAACATACAACCCCAAATGCTTATAGTGAACTGCGCGGCCGTCATCGCGCGCAAACGGTTCCTCGCGTTCATAAGGACCCTGGCGCTCATAAGGAATGGCGCAGCGGGAAAAATAGATCGCGTCGCCGGCGAGATTGGTCACCACCTTGACAACGTTCGGATCGTCGATCTCTCGGCGGTCTTCAATGGCCTTCTTGAGCGTGGCCATGGGGACATCGGGGTCATCGAGCAGCGCCAACGTGGCGGCATCGATCGCCGTGGGATCAATCAGCGGCTCGTCACCCTGGATGTTGACGATCACCGACGCATTGTCACCCGACGCGGCTTCGGCCACTCGATCGGTGCCGGACAGATGGTCCGCGCGCGTCATCACCACCGCCGCCCCAAAGGACCGCGCAGCTTTGTAAATGCGCTCGTCGTCAGTGGCGACAATCAGCTTGGAAAGATAGCGCGCCTGGCTCGCCCGCTCATAAACGTGCTGGAGCATGGGCTTTCCGGCAAGAGTGGCGAGGGATTTACCAGGGAAACGAGAAGAGGCAAACCGGGCGGGTATCACGCCCAGAATTCTCCTTGGCACAATCGATCATAGCACAGCCGGGGTTGTGGCGCACGCACCCATTTTCGACTGTTCTACTGCTCGCTGAGTCGATCGAGCCGGATAAGTTTCTCGAACTCGTCTTCGAACGCTTCCAACGCCTTCAATACTTCGCTGACGCGGCGCTCCATAGCCGGTAGCCGTACAAGATCGACTAATCGAGGCCGTGCACTTGGATGGTTGCGTCGAAGTCGAAGCCGCGTACTACGGCGCCGCCAGGCTAGATCAGCCGCCGCGTTCAGGTCCAGTGGAATGCCAGCGCGTTCGCGGCGATATGTGTGTCGTTCGAGATATAGCGGGGGCTATGGCGCGCTACTTCCGGCTCAATGCTTTTCCCATCAGGCCCAGCATCGCCACTCCGAGCAGCAGCACGCCCGACGGCTCCGGCGTCGGCACAACCGTCGTTGGCGGCGGCAGCAGATTGTCCTGCGCGAAGGTGGAGGGGATGCCATCAGTGAACGAATTTTCAAGCTCAATAGCTATTGGGTCAAGTTCGTCGATGGTGTAGCCGTCCGAGGGGGAGCCGCCACCCAAAAGAGTATCAAGCTGGCCAAGGAATTGTCCAACGGTGATACCCTCGATGCCGGTCAGTGCCGGGAAGCCCGTGATGACAAGACTGCCAAAAGAATAGCCCGAACTGCCGGTTAGGAACCCTGCGCTGGAAAAGTTCACGTCCAATGTAAGTGCCACTACATCTCCGCCGAAACTGCCGGAACTGCTAGTGGTCTGGTCGAGCAAATTCGCAACCAATGGTCCGGGCGTGCCGGATGCCGGTAGGTAGGCCTCCACAGCGCTCGCGCTATCAAAGGACATTGTGTATGTGCTACCCACTGTGAGTTCATCGAAAGTGCCGGCGTACACCGTGTTGAAGTCGTTGGTGAGCAGTGTGGCCGCCGGGGTCCCCGTGGGTCCCAAACCTCGCCAGCCCACTCTGGTTGTAAATATGTGATCACCTGGCCGGCGCTCCAGGTATTCGCGTGCGCCGGGCCCGAGCAGGCCAGCGTCAGCAACAGCACCACGAAGAGGACGCGGGACATTCGTGACGCACCTAACTGGGTAATAGAAGACATGTCGATCCTCTTTCGTAACGGAGATAGGGCTGAACCCAGCAAGGCGATTTTACAAAATTCCGTCTGGCTTCGCAGTAAACAGTAATGGCCGGGATTTCCGTTTTGGCCTCCAAGTATCGAACAGTATACGGCAATCGCCTCGACCGCGACCAGTTTTTTTGCAGCGCATCGTCGGAATTGTACTAGTAATACCCATGAGAAATGGGCGGTGCCCCTTCCAGTCGAGTGGAAACCGGCGACTTGGGTGTCTTGGCTGATTGTATCGAAGGGGTTACTGTATTGCCGCCGGTTGGTCGGTCTTCGCTTCGGGAACCGCCATCAATTTGCGTAGCAGCGCCGCGGTGCTCTCATGAACATCGCGACGGCTGCCATCGAATCCGCCGTTGCCCAGCAGGCCCATGGCTGCATCCAGCGGCGTGCGCCCGCGCTTGTCTTTGACGTCCAGTTTCGCGCCATGATCCGCCAGGAACTGCACTACTTGATCCCAGCCTTTTTGCGCCGCGCCATGCAGCGCCGTCTGGCCTTGATTGTCGGCCGCGTTCAGGTCCGCGCCCGCGTCCAAACACAGCTTGAGGGACGCAATGGCTTCCGCCTCCGTTTTCTTGCGGCCGGTGGTGTCTTCTTCCTTGGTGCCGAGTCCCGCCGCCGCCATCACCGGCGTAATGCCGAACTTGGTCGGGGTCTTCGCATCGGCACCTTTGGCTAACAGGGTTTCGATTACTTGCGTATCGCCCGCCTTGGCTGCACGCAACAGAGGAGTAGTGCCCGTACCCAGCATCGTATCGTCGCCGCGATCCAGCTTGGTCCGATACGGTTGTATCTTCTTCAATTGCGCATTTGCGTTCGCGCCGTGCGCGAGCAGCGCCTGAATCAAATCCATGCTCGTGAGCTTGTTCTCGATTTCGCTTGGGGCGGGACGATTTGACCCCGGCATGGTGTGCATGTCCACCGCAGCGTACAGCGCCGTTCGCCCGGTCTCGTCAGCTACATTCGGGTCCGCGCCCTGATCGAGCAAGAAGGCCGCGAAATCATAATGTCCGTTGATCACCGCCATCAGCGCCGGACTGGTGTCGTTCGGATCGGTCGCGTCGATCTGGGCCCCCGCCTTCAGCAAAATCCGCGCGCAGTCGAGGCAACCTTGCCGTGCAGCGAACAGTAGCGGCGTCAGCCCACCCAGCGGCATCCATTTTTCGCGAGGCTCCTTGGTCATCTGCCGCTCCCAATTCCAAGTTACCTGCCGGGCATTCACGTCCGCGCCATGCGCGATCAACTCCTGCGCCATCTCGGGATGCGATTCCGCCACCGCCCACATCAGCGGTGTTTGCTGCCGCCATTGCTCCTTTGAATTGACATCCGCGCCAGCGGCAAGCAAAACCTTCGCCGCTTCCACACTCCCCGTGCGCGCCACGGTCATCAGAGGAGTTTCGCCTTCCGTGGTTGCGGCGTTCGCATCCGCGCCCGCGTCCAATAGCTTCGCGATCACCGGAGCACTGCCGTTGACGCACGCCAGATACAAGGGCGTCACGCCATAGCGATTCGCGGCCTTCACGTTCGCACCGGCTTTTATCAGAAGATCCACCAGTTCGCGATCGTCTTGCCGCACCGCCCAATCGAGAGCCGTGGTGCCGTCAGGTTCCGCGGCATTAACGTCGGCGCGTTGCTTCAAAAGCGCGATGGCGCCCGCGCGGTCGCCGTCTCGGACTGCGTCGGCGACAGTGCCGGCCCACACCGACACACACCCCATTGCCAATAGAAGGCCAAAACGCATGGTTAGATATTGATCAGCTCGCCCGTGCTGTCGCCGATGCTCTCCATCGGCATGCCGCCCTTTTCGAGCAGCGTGAGCAGCAGATTCGCGATGGGCGTGTGATCGTCGTACCGCAGGTGACGGCCGCCTTGCAATTTTCCGCACGCTCCGCCGGCCACCAGATTCGGCAGCGGGAAATGATTGTGCAGGTTGCTATTGCTCATGTTGCTGCCTAACAGAATGATCGAATTGTCCAGTAGATTGCCGTCGCCATCCGGCGTGCTCTTCAGCTTCCCAAGGAACCGCGCGAAAAGCGTCGCGTGATAGCTCTGAATCTTCACCAGCTTCTCGATCTTCTCGGGCAGATTCTGATGGTGCGAGGTCGCGTGATGGCCGTCATGCACGCCCACCTGAGGATAAGTCTTGTTGCTTTCCTCGCGCGCCACCATGTAGGTGAACACTCGCGTGATGTTGGCCTGATACGCCAGCACCAGCAGGTCGTACATGATGTTGACGTGCTCTTCAAAGCTGTACGGAATGCCCACCGGCTCGTTTGGAAGTTCCAGCGTTGACTCGCTCGTGATATTTGCGCGCTGAATGCGGCGCTCGATCTCGCGCACACTCTCCAGATAATCGCTGACAGTCGCCTGGTCTCGCGGGCCGAGTTTCAACTTCAACGCGCCTGCCTCAGCGGTGATCTCGTCCAGGATGCTGCGATCCTGCTGGCTCCGCAACGCGCGATCCGCCGCCGAGCCGCCTTGCCCGAACATCCGCTCAAACGCCTTGCGCGGATTGATCTCCATCGGCATAGGCGTGGTGTGCGTGCGCCATGAGAGCGTGTTCATGTAAATGCAGCCGTAGTCGCGATCGCACGCGCCCAACAGCGCCGAGTGATCTTCCGTCGACAGCTCAATCGATGGCAGCGGCGTGTCCTGTCCGATATGCTGCGCCGCAATTTGATCCGCGGTGATTCCAGCGTACGCGTCTACTCCCTGCGTAGGCTTCGGCCGCACCCCGCTCAGCCAGGTCGTCGGACTCAGCGAATGCACCGCCGTGCTGTCGGCCGCCCGATTCCCAAGGCCGCTCACGATATTGATGCGATCACGAAACGGCTCCAGCGGCTTGAGTATTCGGGAAAATTCGAAGCCCGCGCCCTCCGCTGCCGGCGTCCACTGATCCATGATCGCGCCGTGCGGGACGTACACAAATCCGATGCGCGGAGAACCAGCCGCCGCCGTCTTCTTGAGCAAGGTCTGCGCGGGAAGCATCGCGTCCAATAAAGGAAGCGCCAGCGTCACGCCCATGCCCTGCAAAAAGGTCCGCCGCGGCAGATGCTTCTTCGAGATAAACATTTTACTTGCCCTCTATAACAGACCGCCGAACGACCGCCGTGGTTACTCCCGGCCCCTCGCCTTCCAGCGCCCTCTTCATTTCAAAGGGCTCGCTCCTGACGATCCCGGTGATTATCGAGGAAAACCGGTAATCATTACGCGCCGCGCCCTGGACGATCCCGCGCACCACCGGCACATCATAGTACTCTAGCGGACGCCCCAGCGCGTACGTCAGCATCTTCTCGGTCAGCGTCCCGACGAAATATTCGGGATGCTTCAGCAGCGCGGCCCGCAGCCCCACAACGCCAGCGATCTTAGTCCCGTCCGCCAGTTGCCCGGATGCATCGATCGGTCCGGAAGCGTCCTTGGTCCGATACTCACCGATGGCATTGAAATCCTCCAGCGCGAATCCTAGCGGATCCATCACCGCGTGGCACGTCGAGCAGGGCGCATTCTTGCGATGCTCCTCCAATAATTGACGGACCGAAAGAATCTTGCCGCCTTGCGCCTGATCCTTCAGCGGCGGAACGTTCGGCGGCGGCGGGGGCGGCGGTGTCCCCATGATGTTCTCCAGGATCCACTTGCCGCGTATTACCGGCGAGGTCCGCGTAGGAACCGACGTCACGCTCAAAATGCTGCCCTGCCCCAGTAATCCACGGCGAGCATCGTTGGTTAGCGTCACCCGCCGAAACTGGCTCCCATAAACATTCGGTATCCCATAGTGCTTCGCTAGCCGCTGGTTGACGAACGTGTAGTTCGCCGTCAGAAGATCCATCACGTCGCGATCCTCGCGCAGAATGCTCTCAAAAAACAGCTCCGTCTCGCGCCTGAAGCCCTGCCTCAGGTTGTCATCGAAATTCGGGAACGTGGCTTCGTCCGGCGAGACGCTCTGGACGTTGCGCAGGAACAGCCACTGCTCGGCGAAATTGTTCACCAGCGCTTCGGCCTTGGGGTCGGCCAGCATGCGCCGCACTTCGCGATCCAGCACCGGCGGTTCCTTCAACTTGCCCTGCGCGGCGACGTTCAACAACTCATCGTCGGGAATGCTGCTCCACAGGAAAAACGACAGGCGCGACGCCAGCTCCAAATCGCTCACATGGTAGACGCTCCCCGCCGCCACGCGCGCCGGATCGGGCTCCGATCGGAACAAAAACTTCGGACTCGCCAACATCAGCCGCAGCGAATTTTCAATCCCGGCTTCAAAGTTGCCACCCTGATTCCGTCCAGCCTGGTAGAAGCTGAGCAGCGTCTCCATATCGCCATCGGTCACCGGACGCCGATAAGCCCGGCGCGCCAGCGTTGACAAAATCTGTCTCGCGCACGCCACCTCGTCCTTGGAATTCGCCGGCGTGCAAACAAATATCCGCCGCCTGCTCGGCGTGTCCCCAGATCCCGTGGCATCGAACGGTCCCGTCACCTGCACGTGATCGATCAATGGGATGCCGTTCATGTTCTGCAGATCCAGCTCCCGCGTGAAGGGCTGCAGCGGCTCATCCGATTCCGCCGAATCGCGCCGCAAGAACGCCACCGCCACATCGTGTGGACCGGCCTTCACATGCACCTTGGTCCGCAACCGGGCATCCAAAGTGTCGCCCGCCAGCGCCAGGTTGGTATCCACAAGCTTCAGGTCTTCTTCCCCGCCTACCGGCGCGATGAATACGCGCTCGCCATCGATGCTGACCTCGAGCTGATGCGGAAACTCAAGGCCCGTCAAATATCCGACAATGTTCCGCAGCAGAAAAACGTTGAAATCGTAGTCGGCATCCAGCGGAAAATTGTGATGGATCAGGATTCCGCCGCGCGTGCCCAACGGCAGCCCTTCGATGTGCTCGTCCTGCGACATGTCCGGCGGAACACGAAAGCTGTCGCTGACCGGCCCGTTCTTCGGATCGCCAACCGCCAGGGCGCTCACCTCGCGCGACGCCGCTAAATACGCTTCCAGCAGCGATGGCGACACCCGCAAAACTTCAGCTATATTATCGAAGCCGTTGCTTTCGTCGTCGGCCGGCAGGAGCGCGGATACATCCACCTTCAGCCCCAGCAAGTCGCGGATCGCATTCGCATACTCGGTTCGATTCAGCCGATGCAACGGCGCGCGCCCTGGCTCCGGATGCGCCGCCTGTGCCTGATCGAGCGAAGTCTGCAACCACGTGATCAACCCGTCGATCGACGTCTGATCCGGCCGAGGCATCCCCTGCGGCGGCATCATGCCACCACGCAGCTTGCGAACCACCTTCTCCCACGCATCGGCGTGCTCGCCGGCATGGTCGATGTCCAGCTTGTCGAGCATCAAACCCGCGGTCTTGGCTCGCTCGTTGTGGCAGGTAACGCAATACTGATTCATCAGTGCGCGCTGTGGAGAAGTCTGCTGTGCCCATGCGCAGGATGCGGTCAGAACCATGCCGCCGACCACTAGCCGCGCGGGAAAACCACTGGGTTTATCCACCTACTCCCCCTTTGTCAGGTATATCGCACTCGCGTGCTAGCCGTCAACAAGCAAAGCTATTGTTTAGAATCGTTTCCGGCCGATCGTACCGTTGACCCCCGCATTCACGTGTGATAAAATTCCTACGTCTGTACAAGGAGCGAACCCGACCATGCGAACGGTGTCAATCGCTTTGGCATTGGCAGTCACCGGTTCTGTTCTCACGGTATCCGGCGCTGACCCTGTCTCGTTCAGTAAAGACATACAGCCGATTCTCCACGAGAGCTGCTGGAACTGCCATGGCCCCACGCAGCAAATGTCGGATCTGAGCCTCTACACGCGCGACGGGGCGATGAAGGGCGGGGATCACGGTGCCGTGATCATCCCTGGCAAGGCCGCGCAAAGCCGCTTGTACCGCTTGGTCGCCGGTCTCGAGCAGCCACAAATGCCGCTGACTGGCAGCCCACTCACTGCCCAGCAAATCGCGGCCATCAAGAATTGGATCGACCAAGGCGCGCGCTGGGATGCCGCCGAACCGCCCGCCTCCGTAACCAGCGCTGCTGCTGCCAATCAGGGCGGCCCCGAAACACATCAACTTCCTCCGGGTGCGCGCAACTATTGGGCATTCAAACTGCCCGTTCAGGCTACGGTACCTTACTTTGGCGAGGACCTGACCAATCCTGTAGATCGCTTCCTCGAAAGAGACCGCCGCGAAAAAGGCCTGAAAGCCGCTCCGCGAGCCGAGCGCTTGACACTGGTCCGCCGCGCCTATCTCGATCTGCTCGGCCTGCCGCCCACTCCCGCCGAAGTCAGCGAGTTTGTGAATGATAAGGCTCCGGACGCTTGGAGTCGCCTGATCGATAAACTGCTGGATTCGCCCCGCTACGGAGAGCGCTGGGGCCGCCACTGGCTGGACGTCGCGCGCTATGCCGATTCCAGCGGCTTCGAGTATGATTATGACCGTCCGGAAGCTTGGCGCTATCGCGACTACGTAGTGCGCTCCTACAATCAGGACAAGCCTTACAACGTATTTATCAAAGAACAAATCGCCGGCGACGAGCTGGACTGGAAAACCGACGACAGCATGATCGCCACTGGCTTCCTGCGCGCCGGCGCCCGAGTGGCCTTCCGCGAGAAAGACAACCCCGAGCGCCGCTACGACTATCTGGACGATCTGATCGCGACGGTCGGCCGCGGCGTCCTGGGCCTCACAGTGCAATGCGCGCGTTGTCACGATCACAAGTTCGATCCCATCCTGCAGCGCGACTACTACGCCATGGAAGCTTCGCTGTTTGGCTACGTCGAAACCACCTATCCGCTGGTGCCGCGGCCGGAAGCGGAAGCCTACCAAAAGAAGATGGCTGAGATCGACGCCGCGGAGAAATCGATGAAGGCCGAAATCAAAGCCATCGAAGCGCCCATCTTCCAGCGCCTGATGGCCGAAGCCGTCAAAACAAAGTTTCCATCCAATGTTCGTGAGGCTTTCGAGAAGCCCGAGAAAGACCGGACGGAAGGCGAACGGCTGCTAGTCGCCCAGATCCCCGACGCCTTCTTCTTCGATCCACTGCCCGTCGACAAGAACATGACGCCCGAAGAAGCGGCGCGCAAGAAAGTTCTGCGCGACAAGATCGCCGAGCTCGAAAAACAGCGGCCCAAGCCCATCCCGATGGCTGAGATCGCGACTGACGGCGACTATCGCTCCACGCCCGACGGCCGCGGCGATGAGACCATCGGATGTCCCCAGTGCCGCGTCCCCGATCCCACCGCCGGACCGTTCGTGAGCAAAGGCGATACCAAGTACCACATGCCGCCTTCCTACCTCTTGCTGCGGGGCGACCCCGACACCAAGGGCGTTCTCATGAAGCCCGGCTTCGTTACCGTCGCCACCTACGGCGATCCTCCCACCGAAATTCCGTCTCCTGACGGGCATACATCTGGAAGGCGTCGTGCATTGGCTGAATGGCTGGTGTCGCCGCAGAATCCGCTGACCGCTCGGGTGGAAGTCAATCGCATCTGGGCCAATCATTTTGGCCGTGGCATCGTCGGCTCGGTCGATAACTTCGGCAAAATGGGCGACGCGCCCACCAATCCGGAATTGCTGGATTGGCTGGCCGTCGAATTCATGAACCGAGGCTGGAGCACCAAAGAGATGCACCGCCTCATCATGTCCTCCCAGGCTTATCAGATGGCGTCTTCCTACGACAACCAAGAGAACATCTCGAAAGATCCAGAAGACTACAATCTGTGGCGCTACCGGATGAAGCGGCTGGATTCCGACGCCGTCCGCGACAGCATCATGGCAGTCAGCGGCGCCCTCAACCTCGCCATGGGTGGAAAGCCGGTCTTTCCGCCGATGCCCAAAGAGCTGCTCGACGCGACCATTCACAACGTCTGGGTCACGCAGGCCGATGGCCCCGAAACCTGGCGTCGCAGTATCTACGTGTATCGCAAGCGCAACCTCAACGTACCGATGCTCGAAGTCTTCGACATGCCCGATCCCAACATTACCGCCGGGCCGCGCGCCATCTCTACTGTTCCCACGCAGTCGCTCACACTGTTGAACGACGAGTTTGTCCGCCACCAAGCCAAGCTATTCGCCGGCCGCGTTGAAGAAGGCGCTCCCAACGATGTCGCCAAGCAGATCGACCTGGCTTACCGCATTGCACTCTCTCGTCCGCCCGACGACAAGGAATTGCAAATCGGGATGGATCTGGTCAAGAAGCAGGGTCTGGAAGACTTCGTCCAGGTCATGCTGAACCTGAACGAGTTTCTATACCTGAGGTAACGTCCATGAAGAACTTCTGGAACAGACGCGATTTTCTATTTCAATCCGGCGGCGGCATCAGCGGCCTGGCGCTCGCCTACATGCTGAATCAGGAAGGATTGCTCGCGGCGCCCACCAGCGCCGGCGCGACAGGCTGCGAGGCTGCACCCATTGGCAACAATCCCTACGCGCCCAAGCAGCCCCACTTCAAGCCGCGCGCCAAAGCGGTGATCTCGCTGTTCATGAGCGGCGCGCCCAGCCATGTGGACACCTTCGATCCAAAGCAAGCCTTAGTTACCTACGCCGGCCAGCCGCTCGATAGCAAGCTCGCCAGCGATTTAAAGGTGCGCCAGGGTTTTCCAGGACCCATCATGCCCAGCCCGTTCTCGTTCAAAAAGTACGGGCAGAGCGGGATCGATGTTTCCGAACTTTTCCCCAACGTCGCGCAAAAAGTGGATGAGATCGCTTTCGTTCGCTCGGTCTACGCGCGCTCCAACGATCACGTGCAGGCCCATTACGACATGCACTCGGGCCAGATCAACATGGGATATCCGAGCGTCGGGTCCTGGGTCACCTATGGTCTCGGCTCCGAAGCCACCAGCCTGCCGGGATTCATCGTCGTCCACGATGCGCGGGGCGGGCCGTTCGGCGGTCCCAATTGCTGGAGCGCGGGCTTCATGCCGGCCGCCTATCAAGGCACCATGTTCCGTCCCTCAGGCGATCCCATCATCGACCTTCGGCCACCTGCTGACGTCAGCCCCGAACAGCAGCGCGGCATGCTCGATACCCTCGCCAAGTTGAACCAGATGGACGTCGACAAGAACCCGGGCAACTCCGAATTGTCGGCGCGCATTTCGGCTTACGAACTGGCTTACCGCATGCAAGGCTGCGCTCCCGAAGTGGTCAACATCGACAACGAATCCGAGGCCACCAAAAAACTGTACGGTCTCGACAATAAGAACACCGAGGCATTCGGCCGCCAGTGTCTCCTGGGCCGCAGGTTAGTGGAGCGCGGCGTCCGCTTCGTCCAGCTTTATGAAGGCGGCACCAACGGCAATCAGTTCATGAACACTTGGGATGCTCACAACAACCTCAAGGCCAATCATGAGCTGCACGCCAACGCCTGCGACGTTCCCATAGCCGGCCTGCTAACGGATCTCAAAGCCCGCGGCCTGCTCAACGACACGCTGGTCATCTGGCACGGCGAGTTCGGACGCATGCCCATCTCGCAGCGCGGCGTCGGACGCGATCACAACCCCGGCGCGCAGACCGTTTGGATGGCCGGCGCCGGTATCAAGGGCGGCCAGGTCATCGGATCCACTGACGACTTCGGCTACAAAGCCGCCGAACAGCCCACTTCGATTCACGATCTGCACGCGACCCTGCTGCACTTGCTCGGCATGGATCACACCAAGCTGACTTACCGCTTCAACGGCCGTGATATGCGCCTCACCGACGTCGGCGGCGAGTTGATCCCGCAAATCGTCGCCTGACATTTCGCCGAACTCCGGCCCCCTGGCCTGCGTACTTCCTTGCATGGCCCCAGCATTACCCAAAGCTCATAAAGATCGCGGCATGGAAGGCATGGTCGCGAAATGGTACACCACCAACACCGGCAAGACGCTGGATGAATTCACAAAGCTGGCGCGCCGAATTGCCGATCAGCTCCCGCGCGGCAGCTCCGTGCTCGAGGTCGCTCCGGGCCCGGGTTATTTTTGCATCGAACTCGCCAAGCTCGGGCCGTACTCCATCACGGGCCTCGACATCAGCCACACTTTCGTCGAAATCGCGAGCAAGAAAGCCGCCGCCGCGGGCGTCCGCGTGGACTTCCAGCAGGGCAACGTCTCCAACATGCCCTTCGCCAGCGATACCTTCGATTTTCTCCTGTGCCGCGCGGCCTTCAAGAACTTCGGCCAGCCGGTTCGCGCCTTAGAGGAAATGTGCCGAGTGCTCAAGCCCGGAGGCCGCGGCTTGATCGTCGATCTCAGGAAAGACGCTTCCCTGGAGTCGATCAATCACGAAGTGGACGGCATGGGACTCAACGCGGTCAACAAAGTGATCACAAAGCTGGTATTTCGGACGTTCCTGCTCAAGACTGCCTATACCAAGCAGCAGTTTCAGCAAATGCTGGCGCAAGCGAAGTTTCGGACCGTCGACATCCACGAAGCCGGCATAGGCTTCGAAATTTCAATGACGAAGTAAGCGCATGACTAGCCGCCGCCCCTCCGGCGCGAGAGTGGCACCAATGCCTAGATAGACAACACCAAACGGCCCCAATGTCGCGATCGCGCCGTAAATGGGATGCGAGGCAAACGGCAGCAATCGTCCCGCGCTGCCAACGATCACAGCCACCACCGCCGCGAGCCAGAGCTTTGCAACGAAGCCGGAAATCGACGGTCCCGATCCCAGTCTCCGATGCAGCCCCCGCCGCAATAGCGCAAACTCCACCCATCCGGCGACCCCCGCCGACGCCGTCAATCCCGCCACGCCCCAGCGCGGATCGATCCCGATCCACAGCGGCAGCGGCTTCGCGCAAATGTACCCAAGAACAGTGGTGAGCGCGACGCGCAAAACGGCGAAACGCAATGGCGTGCGAGTGTCGCGCAATGCGTAGTAGGCCGACGAATACAATCGCCCCATCGTAGACGCAAGCAATCCAACCGAAGATCCGGCCAAAATGCCCCAAACATACTGGGCGTCGGTGTGTGTGAAGCGGCCGGTCTGCAATAATGCGCCCGCGATCAGATCGCCGAACGCGAGAAACGCCGCAGCCGACGGAACAATGAAGAGCGCGATATGCCGCAAGCCGGAATCGAGGCGCCCCCGCAGCGCCGAGTGAATCTCCTCCTTGCTCCCGATCGCGCTCGACATCACGGGCAGCTCGGCAGCCGAAACCGACATGCCAAAGAGACTGACCGGCAACACATAAATGAGTTGCGCGTTGATCAATCCCGTCACCGCGCCCGTTGGCAGCAGGCTGGCGAGCAACGCGTCGATGTACGCGCTGATCTGCACCACGCCACGGCTGATGAACACCGGCACGAAGTTCTGGAGCACCGTGCGCACGTGTCCCGAATTTAGATCCAGCCGCAATCGCAAGTGCCGCGCGAGCCGCAGCACCACCGGCAATTGGATGCCGAACTGAAGCGCGCTGCCCAGCACCGATCCCCATGCCAGATCCATCGCCAGCCGAGGCAGCGTGTTGCGGCCGCCAAAGATCAGCAGCGTCGCGATCATCGCCGCGCTCCACATCACTGGCGCAGCGTACGAAAGAAACAGCTTCCGATGGCTATTGAGAATTCCCAGGCACCACGCCGAAAACACCAGCAGACCCGCGCCTGGAAAAAGGACCCGGACGAGCGAAACCGTCAGCTCTCGTTTCGCTCCCGAAAATCCCGGCGCGATGATATCGATTAGCCAGGGCGTCGCTAGCACTCCGGCGAAACACAATACCGCGACGGCCAGCGCCAGCGTCGCGCCCACGGCGCCCGCTACTTTGCCCGCTTCTTCTTCATCTCCCTCGGCCAGCAAGCGCGCATATACCGGGATGAACGACGCCGACAATACGCCTTCACCAAAAAGATTTTGCAGAAAGTTCGGAATACGGAACGCGGCATTAAATGCGTCCGCGGAATCGGACCTCAGCCCGAAATAGTGCGAGAACACCCGCAGCCGTACCAGCCCGATGATGCGGCTGAGCAAAATGCCCGCAGCCACCAGGAAGGCGAGCTTGCCTGTGCTTTCTTGTTCACGAGCAGTCAAGCTGCTATTATCCATCCCTCATCACCGCATTTCCGTGGGTGTATGCTGATCTCATGACGTCAAGGGTGACTCTGCTTTTCTCCTGCGCGTGCTGTTTGGCCTTCGCGTCGGCTCTATTCGGCCAAATCGATTCATACAAACTGCGCGCAAAATACGGTCCGCCGCTGGACCGGGAAACGTTCACCATATCGCCGGGCTTTCAAATAATCGTCGACTATGGACCCGACCAACAAGTCTGCCGATTGGAGCTTCCGCTCGATCGACCCGGCGGTTCGCGGAAGCAAGTGGATGATATCCTCCTGGAACTGGTGCCGATGTCGATGCGCGGCAAGGAAATCAGATCAATGTTCCAATCCTTCGGCGTGCAGTCCATAAAAAGTACGGAGTACGAGCATGTCATCATCAGCGAGCCTCAAGATCCAGAGGCTCCCGGGCGGCGAACTGGCGTCAGTGTTGTGTTCAAGAGCTCCGCCACATCTCTGTTCGACCAGATCGATTCCTATCAACTCCGCGCAAAATACGGTCCGCCGCTGGACCGGGAAACGTTCGCCATCGCGCCGGACTTTCAAATGATCGTCGACTACGGTCCCGACCGGCAAGCCTGCCACTTGGAGCTTCCGGCCGATTGGAAGCAAGCGGACGATGTTCTCCTGGAACTGGTGCCGGTATCGATGCGCGGCAAGCAAGTAGGATCAGGCGCCCAAATGACAGGCGCACATTCGACCGTCAGTTTCGCGCAGTACGAACACGTCGTCATTAGCAAGTCTGGAGACGCGAGTAACGGAGGGCCGCGAACCCGCATGACCTTCAATCGCGATGAGTGCCGCAGCCACTAAGAATTACCAGTCCAGCTCGACCTCGTAGTCGTCCGCGCCAGGCTCCGGGTCATTGATCTCAAAAATCAGCCGGTAATTGTTTTTCTCGGATGGTGGCTCGACGATCGCCACTTGCCCGCGGCCCTGCAGCTTCCGGATGGCCGGTGTGACATCGGACCGAGCCGGCAGCGGCCGGAACATCTCGGCATGCTCTCCGATAATGCGCGCGCCCTCCACAACCTCGGAAAAACTCGCGCCGCCTTGTATTGTCACTCGCACGCGGCCGTCCACCTTCCCTGTCCAGAGAAGTGCGCGTCCAGTCGGCTCGGGAATCGGTCCGGCGTCCTTGCCGCTGGCACGATTCCACACCAGAGTGAACGCGTAGTCCGCGGCGCCGGCTCCGGGATCGCGAATCGAAACCCGCGCGGTGTAGTGGTTGCTCTCGCGCGGCTGCTCGATCAACCGGACCTCGCCGCGGCCGTCGAAGGCTTCCAGTCGGACTTCGGTAGCGCGATCCGGGAGGGGCTTGGAAAACTTGAAATGTTCGTTCGCCACCGGAGGGCCGTGCTCCGCATTCGACACGCAGCTCTTCGCCTGGCAACTCACAACTGCGGCATGCTCCACGCGGCCGCTCCACGCCACTTTGTCGGTCTTCCCCGCCCCGCGATCGTACGCGTTGTTCGAAGTGTCCCAATACAGCGCGATGGAATAAAACGCGCTGCCCGGCTGCCGATCCTCGATCCCGACCGCCAAGGTGTAGTGGTTTTCGATGCTGGGCTGATCGATGACGTGCACATATCCCCGCCCCTCCAGCACCTCCACGCGCACCTTCTGCCCGGTGTCGGGTAGCGCATCGGAGAAGTGGAACTGCTGGCGTTCCACCGGCTCTCCTTGCTGGATCTGCACCGCCAACTGCTTGCTCTGCAAATGCAGGATGGCGATACCGTCCACCTGGCCCTGCCAAACAAACTGCGGCGCGGCACCTTGGGCGAGCGGCGCGAGCGGGGCGCACAGGACGCAAAAGATCGGAGAAATCAAGGCCAGCAGTCGCACGGTATTCCTCGCGGCATTCCTATTGTAGCGGGCATGCGCTAAACTATTAAGATGTAACGCCGCCCGGTCCACGGCGTCCAACTATGTTCGTTGCGCGACCCTAATGGTTATAGCGACAGTTCCACTAGCTCTGCTTCTGGCAACATCCGCGGCCAATCAATTGGTGCGTTCGCTCTTTGACGACACCTTTGCGGGCATTCATCATCTGGAATTTTTCGATTGGGCGCTGTTGATCCCGTATTTCACGGTCCTGGTCATCCTGTCGTTTTACGGCTGTCACCGCTTCGAGATGATCCGGAAATACCTCAAGCACCGCAGCACTCAGGCGACGGAGCCGGCCGCGCGCTGGACCCAGCTTCCGCGCGTGACCATCCAGCTTCCGCTGTATAACGAGCGTTACGTGGTGGAGCGGCTGATCGAGGAAGTCAGCAAGATGGAGTACCCGCGCGAGCTGCTGCAGATCCAGGTGCTGGACGATTCCACCGACGATACGCATCCGTTCACCGAAGCACTGGTGCGGGAATACCAAGCAGCCGGGTTGCCCATCGAATATCTGCACCGCGACAATCGCGCCGGATTCAAAGCTGGCGCGCTCCAGGCGGCAATGCGGACCGCGACCGGCGAGCTGATCGCGATTTTCGACGCCGATTTTATTCCGCCGCGCGATTTCCTCGCGCGCACCGTCCACTACTTCACCGATCCCGGCGTTGGCGTGGTGCAGACCCGGTGGAGCTATCTCAACCGGCACTTCAACCTGCTGACGGAAGTGGAAGCCATGCTGCTGGACGGCCATTTCGTGATCGAGCATGGCGCGCGCTTCGGCAGCGGCCTGTTCTTCAACTTCAATGGAACGGCCGGCGTCCTGCGCGCGAAGATGATTCAGGACGCGGGCGGCTGGCAACATGACACACTCACCGAAGATTCGGACTTGAGTTATCGCGCGCAGCTCAAGGGCTGGCGGTTCGTGTATGTTCCAACCGTGGATTGCCCCTCCGAGCTGCCGGTGGACACCTACGGATTCCAAGTGCAGCAATCGCGTTGGGCCAAGGGGCTGACGCAGGTGGCCATCAAGCTGCTGCCCAGGATTCTGCGGTCGAAAGAGCCGTGGCGCGTGAAGTTGGAAGCCTTCTGCCACCTGACGCCGAACATTTCCTATCCGTTGATGCTGATTATGTCGGCGCTGATGCTGCCCGTGATGATCGTGCGGTTTTATATGGGCGTGTTCCAGATGCTTACCGTCGATCTGCCGCTGATCGTCGCGTCGTTCTGCTCCATTTGGGCGTTTTACTTGATGGCTCAGCGCGAGCTGTATCCGCGGAATTGGAAGCGCGCGATTGTACTGATGCCGGCCCTGATGGCCGCGGGCATCGCGCTGACACTGATCAACACCAAAGCGGTCATCGAGGCGCTGCTCGGGATCAAGTCGGCATTTGCGCGCACGCCCAAATATGCGGTGGGCGACCGCAAGGTGAAAATCCAGAACGCGAGCTACCGGCGGCGCAGCGGCTGGATGCCCTATGCCGAGTTGGCCGTGGGCGGCTACTTCGCTTACATGGTTGCGTACGCCATCGAGACTTGGAATTTCCTGGCTGTTCCGTTCCTGCTGCTGTTTGTCGTGGGTTACTGGTGGGCCGGCTTCACGACGCTGTATCAGGAGTACCAATGCAAGCTCCAATGGCAGCGCGAGCGCGAACTGGCGCTCGAAAAAGAAGTGGCCTGATTTTTTTCAGCGCTGGACCAGCACCTTCACCTGGCCGGTGGTCCAGCAACATTGGAACCCTGAGCCGCCTTCGCCGGAATAATCGTTGGCCGTTACCAGCACCACATACTCGCCAGGTTCGCTGAATGTCACCGTGGCGGTGGCGGTTCCATTGAACGGGGCCGGGACGTCCGGCCGTTCTATCTTCTGAACCTCCGGCCGTTCGGCGCTGAACGCTACGCGCCCCGGCGCGCGATACGCGATCCACTTCAGGGTAACTGGCACGCCGAGGTTCTTGGGCTTCGCGCTGGACGAGGAAGTGAACTTGGCGTCGTCGGAAACCCACACGGTCAACGTGAGCGGTTCCCCCACCTTCGCGGTGCGCTGGGCGATGAGCCCCCGCGGACCTTGCACCGACGGGCCGTGCTCGTCGAAGCTGAGCACGGGCGGGGTATTTCCCACAGCCGCTTCCATGAAAGGCGAGACCTCCCATTCCGGCTTGAGGCTGGCTGGAATGGCCGTGGTCTTGCCATTGGCGACGATGGTCCAAGTGATCTTGTTGTCGCCGAAGTCGGCCGGCACTTTCACGGTGAACAACCCCCAACCCCGGCCGGGCATGAAGTGGGTGGGCTGGCCGAGGTCCGGTCCTCCCGGTTCCAGCGCGTTGTTTGGCCCCACTGGAATGTCCACTTCCTGTTTTCGGTTTCGGTTGTAGTAGCCCAGCAAGAGACTGAAGCTTCCGTCGGGATTCTTGAACCAGCCTTCAAAAGCGCCCGTGACGCTCGAGCCCGAATCGCGTGCGGGCTCGGGGACCGTCGCCTGTCCGAGGACTAACGTGGCACTGGCCACCCACAGCGCGGCACTCGCCGCCAACAGCGAACGGGGCCGCATGTTCAGGGACGAGACGACGCGTCGGCTTCGAGTTTCGGACGGTGTTTCGCTGCCCAGGCGTTATAGTCCTCGTCGCTGATGTAGGTCACGTTCATCCAGGCGTGCCCCATTTCGTCCACGGTCCGGTCGCCAAAACCGACCCACTGGTCCGGATCGGGGTTGTTGGGGTTAGCGTGGGTGTTGTCATACCAGGCCGTGACATGAATCGTGGTGCCCTTGGGAAACGCCGGCGCGACATCGTCGGCGTAGATGTAGTTGACCATCCAATTGAAGTTGAAACTGCCGACGTAGCTCACCACCTGTACCGTTCCATCCGGCAGGATCGCCTCCACCTCCATGGCCTTGCCTCGCAAGTGCATGTGCGGCTGGAAATTCTCGAGGATGGCAGCGTGCTTCAGCACGGTGTAGTTGTCCGACGCGATGATTGAGTTGGGCGGGATGTCGACATTCCTGCCGACTCTGGTTTGAGATCCGGTCGAGGACTCGAATCCGCGTATCGCCTGGAAGCCCGTCAAATAGGTCCGGTACTTCGGTTCCTGGCCCTTGGGGTAAAGCCAGATGCCCAGTTCGACGTCGTCGCGAATCTCTTCGCCCACGGCGTGAATATGGACGTCCCAGGAAATCTGCGCTCCAGGGAGCAGCAGTTTGCCGGTGTCGGGACGATAAAGGTCATAGCCCTTGCCGATAGCCCATTCCATCAGCATGCCCCGTCCACCTACGTCCGAGCTGGCGGTAGGCGCCAAACTATCTGGATTGTCGTCCTGCACCAGGTAGGCGACGGCGTGATGCGTGATTCTGCGTCCGGCGGCGGTCGCGGGCCGCATTTCAACCGCGCGCACCCAGCGCGGCTCGGTGATGGGGATGCTCGAAACCGGACGCCACCAAACGTCCTGGTGGTGCGCAGCCATGGTGTATGGGTCGGCCTTGATCACTAAGTCCGGTTGGCCAAGTTCTTTCGCCGCTTTCCACTCGTTCGGGGCCGGCCACTGTTTGGGAGCGGGCATGTCCTTGGGATCGCCCAGCGGCGCGCCAGAATCCACCCACCGCACTATGGTCGAGATCTGCTCGGCGGTGAGCGACATGTCGTTCTTGAACTTCTGCACTCCAACCGACGGGTCGATGTGCCAGGGCGGCATCTGCCGCAGGATGACGCGCTGCCGGATGGACTTGGCCCAGGGGCGCGTCTCTTCGTAGCTGACCAGCGACATGGGCGCCATCGAGCCCACATGATGGCATTCCTGGCAACGTGCCTGTAAGATCGGGGCAACGTCTCTGGCAAACGTCACGGTCGCGGCGGCCGGTTCCGAAGCGGTTTTGCCGGACGCCTCCGCGGCGATCGAAGGGTCAGGCAGCATTAGCAAAGCACCCAAACCCAGCGTGCTTATGGCAACAACCTGGAGCATTCGGAATTTAGCATCCATCATATCTGGCATCCATCCTTGCCACAGTCTATCCATCCGATGACACGGTGTCAAAGGGTGGCTAGCCTCGTTAGGGTGACCGGGGCTTCCAAAGTGAAATTCGCAGCCCGGGCGTCATCCACGAACATTTTCACCGTGTCGAGTGAATACTCTCTGAGATCGCGGCCGAGGAGTGGGAGCTTCCGCAGCAAATCGTGCGTGACCGTGATGATGTGGCAGCCGATGGCGTCGGCCTGGACGATGTTGAACAACTCGCGCGGGCTGGCCCAGATCAGCTCAATTTCGGGATAGGCGCGGATGCGCGCGAGCGCGGCACAAAGGATGGGCAGCGGATC
>Ga0182015_10002590_pt1 | contig 21523 bp, 30 predicted proteins | sample 712P3MmetaG_FD_120478 | JGI IMG/M metagenome (GOLD analysis project Ga0182015, IMG submission 120478) | Permafrost microbial communities from Stordalen Mire, Sweden - 712P3M metaG | ecosystem: Environmental > Terrestrial > Soil > Wetlands > Permafrost | place: Sweden: Stordalen | collected...
ACTTATACGGTTACCGTTACTCTGACAGGATTCCAGACTTTTCAGGCCACCGGCGTGGAGGTTGACGTCTCGGGAGAACGACGCATTGACGCGCATATGAAACCCGGTCAGGTTTCCACGAAAGTGGAAGTCTCCGCCGATCAATTGCCGATGGTGGAGACAACCACGAATACCTTGGGTGGCGTGCTGACTGCCCAAACTGTTGCTGACCTGCCGGTAAACGGTCGCGATTACACGAAGCTCATCTATTTAAATCCTGGCGTCGCAGGATCGCCGGATCAGATTTCGGACTCCCCAGGATCCTACGGCGAGTTCAGCATGAACGGCGCGCGCGGACGATCCAACAACTATCTTCTTGATGGCACGGATATGAACGACGGCTATCGCAATGATCCCGCCATCAATCAGGCTGGCGTTTTCGGAACTCCGTCTGCGATCCTGCCCATTGACGCAGTAGCTGAGGTTAATGTGATTTCCAATTTCCTGCCTGAATACGGTCGAAATGCAGGGGCTGTCGTTAATATCGTAACGAAGAGCGGTAGCAACCAACTGCACGGAACCGTCGGGGAATACTTCAGGAATGACGCGCTCGACGCTCGAAATTACTTCAACACCGCAGCCGAACCCAAGGCCCTATTTCACAATAACCAATACGGCGCTTCTTTAGGCGGACCTATAAGAAAAGATAAGACCTTCTTCTTCGCAGACTATGAAGGCCAGCAGGAGGGCGTGGGAGTCGTAACTCTGGCTTGCGTGCCGGATCCAGCTCAGATCGCCGCAGACGGAGGCGCAACCAATCCTGTGATTGCGAATCTGCTTGCCCGCAACCCCTGGCCGGCTCCCAACGTTCCGGGAACCTATGGGGGAGCGCTGGTAGGCAGCGAAAATTCAGGATGCCCGGCCGGACCGAATAGCTCCGTAATCTCGCCTTCCTACAACCGGTTGACTAGCTTCATCGCTAAAATCGACCAGAATTTCAACGCGAGCAATATTCTCACTGGCCGATATTTTTTCGGCGATAGCGTACAGTCTTTCCCTCTGGCTCTAACTGCAAGCGGCGGCCAGTTACCCGGTTTTAATACATTTACTCCAACGCGGGTTCAACTCGTCTCTATCTCGTATGTGCACACAATCGGCTCGAACAAGGTGAACGAACTTCGCTACGGCTGGAATCGCTTTGCGGAAGGATTTTTTCCGCAGGACGCCGGATTCGCCCCTTCTTCCATCGGGCTGGACACTGGCTCGGGCCTTGCTGGACAAGGTTTACCGATAATTACGCTCGGCAGCGGATTCGCTCAACTTGGGGCCAGCTCCAGCGATCCCCGTCACCGCTTCGATTCCAATAATCAGGCCATCGACAATTTTTCCTGGAAGCTGAATAAGCACGACGTGAAATTCGGCGGCGTCTTCTACCGCACTAGCATCCAGCAGTATTTCGACAAGTATTTCCGCGGGAAGCTGGAATTTGACGGCACCACTCTGGGCAGTCCGTTGCAGGACTTCTTAGCCGGGGACGTAGACGGCGGATTTCAGTACAACGGCCAGACCCTGCGGCACACCTTCGAAAACAGCTACGGTCTGTATATTCAGGATACTTTTCGCGCTACTCCACGTCTGACCCTGAATTATGGCCTGCGCTACGACTACTTCGGCGTTATTGGCGAGAAGAATCATTTGCTGAGCAATATCACCAATCTCGATCCCGTAGGAGATACTTTCACGCTCACCGAAGTGGGGCAGCCTGGCCTGAGCAGTTTATACAATCCGGACCGAAAGGACTTTGCGCCTCGTGCGAGCATCGCTTGGGACGTCACCGGAAAAGGCCAAACCGTCATTCGAGCTGGCTGGGGCATGTTCTACGACGCCTTTTCTCAAGATATGGCACTGGGCCATTTGCCCTATCCTCCTTACTTCGATCCTGGTCCGGCCTACAACCCCATAGGCCCCGATCCCATCTACTCGGCGGGCGCGACGGGAGGAGCAATCACACCGGGTGGATCTTTGTTCGGCAACGAAAGCGCTTGCAACTTTGAGTGCGACACCTTCTCCTTTAATCGGAACATCAAGATGCCTTACATGGAGAATTACAACCTGAACATCCAGCAACAAATCAACAGCCACGCCATGCTTCAGATCGGATATGTTGGTTCGCAGGGCCACAGGTTGTGGAGGTTCTTCGACTTGAGTCAACCTAGTCAGGCCCAGATCACGGCGGCAGACTTGGGCTGTGCTTGCATCAACGATTACAGCGTTCCCCGTAACTATGGCGGCAATCCTTACGGCTCTTTCTATATCATGCAGGAGAACTCCACTGGCCAGTCGAACTACAACTCATTTCAAGCGAGCTTGCGGCTTACTGGCTGGCATGGTCTCACTTCGATTACCAATTATGTTTGGTCGAAGTCGTTGGACGACTCCAGTGATGGGGAGGATTTCGAACCCAACGCCGCCCAGCCCAACGACAGCACGCGTCCCTATCTTGAGTATGGCCCATCGAATTTCAACCTTCCACAACGATTCACTTGGATTCTGAATTACCGCTTCCCGGACAGAGGCGGGAGCATGCAGAAGCTAAAGAACGGTTGGGGCTTTGACAACACCGTGAGTTTGCAGAGCGGCCAACCCTTCCAGATGAATTACAACTTCGAGGACGACTTCAGCGGAAGCGGCGAAGGCGATGACCGCCCAGATGTTGTTGGGCCGATCACTTACCATCAGAACGATCCAGCAAACTTCGTCAACCTCAGCGCGTTCGCCATTCCGTGCACCGTCAGCCCCGCCACAGATGGCGGCACGGCGAATGGTCTGGCTTCCGATTGTGTTCCCGGCACACGCCATTTCGGCAATGAAGGTCGCGATTCCTTGCACGGCCCCACCTTTAAGCAGTGGGACGTGGCTGTGTTCAAAGATACTGCCCTCACCGAGCGAGTGAAAATGCAGATTCGCGCCGATTTCTTTAACATCGTCAATCACCCGAACTTCGCCAATCCGTTCTTGCCCGCGTTCATCGCCGATCCGGGGATTAACGGGTTTGGCTTGAATAGTACCGGAACCACTGAAACTGGCACCGGAGGCTACCCGATTACCGCTACCGGTGACGTAGGCATCGGCAACCCGTTCCTCGGTGGCGGCGGTCCGCGCGGCATTCAACTCGCTGCCAAGTTTAGCTTCTAGTCCTTCCTCGTCCTGAAGCCCCTGCCTCTTGCGGCAGGGGCTTTTTTTAACATTAGTAAAGCCACGTTTGTAAGCCACGTTTGCGGAATGAGCTTTCTTCGACTTATCAACGTAACAAATCAGCGCCTGCTCGGTGACCTTCGTCACTAGGTAGCACTTTCAGGCGATGTTACCCTGCTCTCGTAATCCTCCCCTAAAGCGTCTGTTCCGGAGATCTCGAATGCGTCGCTCGATTTGCTTTCTTCTTATTCTTGGCGCGTGCTTTGCCGTGCCGGTCTATGCCCATCATCTCAAGCAGTCTTCCGCTACTTCCATGCCGATTACGACTTCTTCGGCCAAGGCTCGGGCACTTTACCATCAGGGCATGCAGGATTACGAAAATCTCTACCTGGAGCGTTGCAATAATGACTGGCGCGCCGCGGTTAAGGAGGATCCAAATCTAGCCGTCGCCTGGGCGTGGATTGCCTTCAACAGCTCGAATCCGGAGGAGATAGGCAAGGCTCGCGCCAACGCCAAAGCATCCGCGCCAAAAGCCACGCCCGGCGAGCAGTTGATGGTGGCTTGGATCGTCAAAGTGCAGGAAGGCGACTTGATCGGCGGTATCTCCGCCATGAACGACATGCTCGAGATGTTTCCTAAGGATAAGCATCTGCTTTACCTCACCGCCAACTGGCTCATGGATGAGACCGGTCCCGAGCAGTCTCAAAAATTGCTGGAGAAAGCCCTTGCCCTCGATAAGAATTTCCCCGCCGCGCTAAACGACCTGGCTTATGCGGATGCCCGCAGTCGGCAATTTGCCAAGGCTTTCGCAGTCATGGATCGCTACGTCGCGGTGTTGCCGAACGAACCCAATCCGCAGGATAGTTACGGCGAACTGCTGCGCATGGCGGGAAACTTTGAAGGCTCTTTGCATCATTACCGCGCCGCATTGAAGATCGACCCTGATTTCGTGACTTCACAACTTGGACTTGGAGATACCTATGCGTTGATGGGGAATCAGGAACAGGCCCGTATTGAATATGACAAAGCGATTCTCCAGGCTCACAATCAGGCCGACCGCCTCACCTCTACCATGCAGAAAGGCATGACTTACGTGCGCGATGGCCAGTTTGCCGAGGCGGATAAATTGTTCCGGGATGTTGCGGAGACAGGTCACGCCAAAGAACAGGACCTTCAGGAGGCGCAGGCCTACCGCCATCTCGCCGAATATCAAACCGACGATAATGCTGCTTTGAAATATTTGCAGAGCGCCGAAGATGCTCTCGGGCATCGCTCATCGATTTCAAAGTCCGACAAAGACGAGGAACTCTCTCGAATTCTGCGCAATCGCTGTGTCCGTGCTTCGCGTTCCGGCGACGCCGTACTGGCCGATAAGTCGCTGAAGCAACTTGAAGCCATGGCGGGAGGAAGCCGGGACCGCGTCGTTCAAAGTTCTTACAATGGCGCAGCCGGAACTCTCTTGATGGACAAGAAAGAATTCGCCGACGCCATCCCTTACCTGGAAGAAGACCCGGACAATCCCTTCACCATGGAACTCTTGGTGCAGGCTTACTACCAGGCCGATCAACCCGACAAATTGCATGAAATCGAAGCCAAGCTGCGGGGCACCAACGTTCCTACCATGGAGCAAGCTCTGGTCGTTCCCGCTGCCCGCTTGCGCCGCCCTGAGAACTAAGCTTAGGCAGGCTTTACCCCGGTCGGCAAGATTGATCTATCAAAAGAATCTAATAAAGATTGCTCTATACTGTGCGAACGCCAGCAGGAGTTAAATTTCCGCTGGCGTTATTGCATCCGTTTATTTTTCCACGTCATTGCGCCGCACCTCGTCCGAAGATTATTCTCAGATATTTGGATTACCTCGAATCATGAACTCGAAACCGATTAAGTCCAAATCTGACTCCGACATCGATCGTCGTTCGGGAAAACGTATTGCCGCCCGCGTGCCAGTAAAGATTCGAACCGCGGCGGACGACGTCGAACTACTTGCCCAGACCCGGGACGTCAGCAACCACGGCATATACCTCTATACCAACTCGCGGATGGCCGTCGACTCCAAGATAGAGTTGGTCCTGATTCTTCCTCCGGAACTCACGTCGGGGGAAAAGTGTTGGGTATGCTGCCATGCCCGCGTTTTGCGCGTGGAGCGGGGAACTGGCACGGACTTTGGCGTGGCGGCTGAAATCGAACGAATGGACATTCTGCCCGAAATTTCCGTCGTTCACCCGGAAAAGCTTTAGCTACAGCAGGGAATAATTTACGCGTTCCGCTTGAGTGGAGCTGTTTTTTGGGGGATAATTGCGAAAGGGCTTCCCTTGTCATCCCCTAAGTGCCATAATTGCGGCCCTAGACGTGCTCTGGCCAAACTCGGTAATTAGGTGGGCTGGTTATGTGGATTCAGAAACTCGCGGACGGTGTTGTTCAAGTACAGACTCCCATCGGTCCGCGTTATGTAATGCCGTCTTTCAGGCAGCGAGCTTATTTTCTCTGGATGTTTCGTCATTTTCCCATTCTTCCTCATGCCGTACTCAGTCCCTCACAGCAACGGCTGATCGACCGCTTATGTTCCGAGCAGAGGTTCGTCTCCAAAGCATATGCGGATGGGTTGGATGATGCACCGGTGATCGGCACCATCGAACGCCGTTCCACGGTTGGATCCGAACCATTGCCGCCGCGGCGTCCTGCAATCAGTGAAAACTCGGAGGGCCTGCCGGCCCAGGCTCGACAGCGCTCTTAACCTCCGGCCATTCTGCATGCAATCACGGCGCAATCGCTTCTGCGGAGAAGAACCCTCCACGCGGATGGTTGTGGGCTGCTGCCACGCGCTTACCGGTTGCCTCTACTTTTGATTTTATTTCGCGAACGATACATCTAGCTTCCGCACCATTCGCGCGGGAAATGCTACAATCAAAAACTCCCGCAGGCGAAGTCTCCGCCGTGGGCGCGTAGCTCAATTGGCAGAGCAACTGACTCTTAATCACCTCAGCGTCAGCCACTTCCGTTATTATTCAACGACTTAGATGCTCCGATGTGCTGCACCTTGATGCTGTTTTAGCCCCTTCCAGTGACAGATAAGTGACAGCTTTTCGCGTGGATTTTCGCCATCAGAGCAACGGCGCTGGAGTCAGTTGCTCCGTTGGGCAGCTTACTGCGCATCTACTTCTTGCCGAAACCACTTGAGCCAGAAACCAAGACCAATTGTAAGTACGAGGATGAACAACCGTATCGTAATGCCTAAGAAGCCGTATTTCAGCCAGAGCCAACGGCTCCAGTCGGAAATCGAGCGACCATACGCACCCTTACGCGCGTAAACAATGCTCCGCTTGCCGAATGCAAATCCGAGCCTCGGATTAATGCGCAGCGCCTGATCGAAGTCTTGGATCGCGCGATCATAATCACCCTCTTTCGTATACGCCACACCGCGAACGCTAAGGACGTTTGCGTCGGTTGGCTTGATGTTTAGGGCGTGGCTGTAGTCCTGAATTGCATCCACATAATCGCCCGTATGCGCATATGCTAGTCCGCGGTGATAAAGAGCATCAGTATCAGCAGGTGTCAGGTGCAGTGCCTGACTGTAGTCGTCTATGGCTCGGTTGCTGTCGCCTTTCGAGGCGTATGCAAGCCCGCGATTGTAAAACGCATCAGCGGAGTCGGGCTTCAAGCGTAGTGCCTCATCGTAATCTCGGATCGCACGGTCATAGTCGCCCTCAGCCCAATACGCCAAGCCACGGCCAATCAAAGCATTAGCATCGACGGGTCTCAGCCGCAGCGCCTGATCGTAGTTTTCGATGGTGCGGTCGTAGTCACTCTTATGCCAGTACGCAGAGCCAAGCCTGTCGAATACATTAGGGTCACTGGGCTTTAGTCGCGCTGCCTGAGTGTAGTCCTGGATGGCACGGTCGTAGTCACCCTTGCGGAAGTATGCCAGACCCCGCTTTTCGAACGCCTCGCCGCGTGTCCCCTCTGGCAGGTCGCCTGACCCGATGAGTTCTGAGCATGCGGCAATAGCCTGTGTGGGATCGCCGCTCTTGCACTGCCCCCATTTCTCCCGTTGCAACCGGTTCTCCGGAGGTGGCTGACCGGAAAGCAGGTCATATGCGCTGATTAGGATTAGTGTGATGAGAGACGCTAGACGCAAAACTACTCCCCCGACCTCTTGTTTCGACGGCGTGAAACCACAGAATTATAGTCCCTCGTAGGGCGCGAAGATGGAACTGCGAGGCTCCCTGCGGTTAAGTCCGCTCAGGCTGCGCTCGTTTGGGAAGATGGGCTAGTGTCATCAGATAGCTTTCCATCGCTAGGGCAGGCTCCTACAGCGCGTCTGATGTGAAATTGTCCGCAGTCACAAGCGTAGCTTTCTAGGTGGGGAGCATTTTTAATAACTTCGTCTGCTTCAGATTTTGTCGCCCATTGCGAATGTTTCCCCTGGCGCTTTGTGAATTCCGCGATTTTTTGGCAGTGCGCTACCGCTTTTTTCTTTGCTTTCGCAGCTATAGCTGCGGCTCGTTCTGCTTCTTTGTCTGCCGAGAGTTTTGTACGCTCAGCCTCTTTGAATGCGGCAATCTCTTCTTTCCGCGCTAGAGCCTCGGCTTCTCGTTTGTCACGAGCCGCCTTGCGCTCCGCCTCACGTTCCGCTCTTTTGGCATTCCGTTGGCGCTGGCGCTCGTTCTTTTGCTGTCGCTTCTGCTCAGCGGCTACCGCGATACAGAATTGCTGCTCTTCAGGTGACCTGCCAAGCCATTCAATGAAGATCGCTTCAGCCAGCGTGCTAACTTTTTGAGTGGGACTGACTTCAGCGAGACGCGCGTAGAGTGCAGCCGGAATACTGACAGCCCGCATCTTTCTCATGGGTCTCTGGCTGGGATCACTCCCGAAAGATTCAACTGCCAGTGCTCTAATGCTGCTTGCCGAGAGACGGCAATCGCAAACTGTGGGCAGCCAACTATTGAGCCAGTCCTGCGGGAACGGAAGCAGCGCCTTGAAATGCGCTCGCGTGAATCCGTCTGGTCGGTGCTCTGGAGTGAAGCGCTCGGCAATGTACGCCAGTTTCTTGCAGGTCCCTTTTGTGTACCCTGTGGCAGTGTGCGCGAGTTCGGAGCCTTCTTCTTTGCCGAACTTGTTCATGCCGAAGAGAACAGCATCGCAAATCCAAATCTTCTCGGCATCGTCAATCTTCGCGAGTCCGGAGCAGAGTTGCTGATACTCCACTTTGCTCGTAGACGGACCGATCTGCAACATTTTCGGATGAAAGAGCGCTCCGGCAGGGAGAACAAGCGACGGACTGCTGCTGATAGTGAGAGCGGCTGACATCACTTCTTCCCTTTCTTCGAGCCGTAGCCCATCGCCTGTTGAAGAGCGCGTGCTGCTGCGCGGATGACTTCTTTGCTCGGCTTCTCCGGCGGGTCCAAATACCACACACGACTCCCTGCTGGCGGTTTAGGATTGCGTGACATCGTGAGTCCTTTCAAAAGGGGGAGGAGCGGAAGCGTGCTCTCACTGAACAAACGCTTCCACTCCAAGGGTCTGTGGGGGACCCAAGATAACTAGATTCCTGTGACCACTACTTCAGCCGCCTTATTCCATTCTTGTTGATTTCTTCTGTCCCATGAGGAAGTTCGAACGTGACCGAGGAGACGCGGATACTTGGATTGACTGGCAGCACAAAATACGGCGGCGCTTTTTGCTCGTGGAGCACTGCCGTGTCTTTGAAATTTCTGTTCAGAAACTCGACAAGATTGTCGTCCGTTAGCGGAATGAAAGCCTGCCGAGAATATGCTCCCGTCGATGTGTTAATTGTCTGCGGATCACAAGCGATTCCGACGGTCGCCCAAAGCGCCGCCGCGACTTCTTCATTCGTGAAATCGAGGGGAAGGTTTCGCATTACTACGGTGGCAGAACGACTCATATTGCACCTCATCTCCCCGTATCTGATGGCTGAGCAGTTTCTCTACAGCCACCAGAACGAGAACTTTTTAAGCAGCAAGTCTCTGATTCTGTCGCTGCTGCGATCTTGTTGCCCAGCGCACGTTCCCTGGTTCATAGTTGCCGTCGTTGTCGATGCGGTCAAGAGTCATGCCTTCTGGGCGCGGACCTATCTCAGCAAAGAACTGCTCGAACGACGTGAACAGGAACTTGATGCCACGACCGCCATAGTCTTTGTAGTTATCTACATTTGGATTCGTGCAGCGCCGCAGAGCGTCTCTGAAAGCGATCTGCTCAGGGTTCGCAGGGTGCGCTGCTTCCCACTTGCGCTTCGCCGCGCTCATCGCCTCGGGGTGAGCACGCTGCCATCTGCGAGTACTCAGGTATGCGCGAAGTCTCTTCGTCATCAGATTGATCGTTATCATTCTCTCCTCGAAAAACACGTTCGAGACTGCCGATGTTCACCTCTCGGTGACTCGCTGCCGCTGTCCGTAGTAGGGGGTCAAACCCACTCTTCAGTCGTGAGGCAGTCTCGAATCTCGTTACTAAAATCAAAAATGCAGGGAGACGAGGCTCTCAGGAACGCTCCCTGCTATTGCACCGTGTGTCCAAAGCACGGCGGAGCAAACTCATTCGTGGAACGCCTTTATGTGTGTCTTGCCCATTCGCAAAGCAGCCGCCACCCTGTGGTAGCCGTCTTGCAAGAAGTATTTGCCATCTGGTCTGCGGAGCACCCAGATTGCTGGTGGCTCAGACGCGGCAAAGAATATTGCAGTCAATTCCTTTTCACGCAGACGCATGTGTCTCGCGTCCCACACAAGATCAGAAAGCGGACAATCGAAGTAAGTGCGCTCAGAACTTACTCTTGAGTACATCGCGACTTCGTCATCTCGAAGCGCTCTGCCAAAGCGCTTGGCTTCATCGCGCAACTTTTGCAAGTAGGCTGCGCTCGGGGGTGGCGGTAGACTCACAGCGCCCTCGCATTCACCGCAGTAATCCCATAAGGCGCTTGCACAATGTCCACGGTCGCGAACGTTCCGGCTGGCACAACTACGCCCCGCGCAGGTCCGTCACCAGACACGATCACCCAACCTGGGTAAAGTTCGAGAAGCAGCGGGTTCTTCACGTCAGCCGGACCGGAGTAAATCGAATTCGGTCTGCTCTGATCCTGCCAAATCAAAATCAGAAAGTTCCCACCGGGGGCACAGGACGCGATTGTTCCCTTGATTCCGGTATCTCCCGCACATGGAAGCCAGCTCATTAGCGGAGCCTCTCGATGTCGGCTTTCAGACTCTCCAAAATCTGCGCAAAATGGCGGTGCAACCACGCGCCGTTGCCTTCTATTCCAGCGCTCTTTTCGTACTCAAGCCTTTCGACAATCACAGCAATCTTTGCTGCGTGCTTCTCTTTCAACTCACGGCGCAGGTCAAGCACTGCTCGCGCCATCTCGGACTCAGGTATGACAGTCACGCTGCCAGCTTCACCGCGAGGTCCGGGCGCACCATCGACGCCATCACGCCCATCTTTGCCGGGAGCGCCGTCTTGCGGAATGCGGATCGAATCCTGAATGACGTTCTTTGCGTCATTGATTTTCGACGTGAGTTCACCGAGCACCCACTGCCGAAGCTGCTTATTCTCCGCTTCGAGCGCAGTAAGTCGCGCTTCGGAAGCAGCCAGCCGCTGGTGGACTGTGAAACGATTTTCTCTGGTGTTCCCCATTACACTTTTCCCTTCACAGCCCGCCACGCATCATTCAGAATGCGGATCGACATAACTTAATACTCAAGCAATTCATCCAGTAGCTCGAAGCCAGCATCGTCATTCTTCTGGGCGAAGTGCTCCGCCAGCGCTTCCGCAGCCTCATGATATTTATCAAGGCAGACTTGGAGTCCGGCATCCACGGTTAGGCTTTGTCCTTCAGCAGCAGACGGCTGGCGATCCGCGCATTGCACGAGTCCAGCGCGGAACCGCTCTGCGCCGCCAGTGCATGCTTGTCTGCGCACTTCAGATGTTCACAGGCATCATCGAGAGAGCCAGACTGGCGTCCGCGTGCTCGGTGATAGTCCGCAGCCGCAGTGTGCTCTTTTTGAGTAGCTGCATCGCAGACAGCATCGCGAAGTGATGCGGTAGGGTCAGCGCTCTGCCCCGGCTCATATCGAGGCGCTGGCGCCTGCACTTCAAAAGCCATGCCCTGCCTGATTGTGATGTCAGCCAGGTGGAGAGCATTCATGGTGTCGATGCTGTATCCTGCCTTACGCCACCGTGCGATTTCTTCAAATGAAGCACCAGCGGGGTACTGCGCCACGAGCGCTCTGATTTCTGACTTCAGCGGCTTCTGGGTGCGTACAGCCAGCCCCCGTGCTTCGAGCACAGGCGCCAGACCGCGAAGTTGGCTGACAAGCCTCTTCAGGTTGTCATATAGTTTTCGAGCGACCGCAGGCTTCGTGTTGCGCGGGATGTCGATGCACGCATCCACAGTGGCAAGCAGTGCTCGTTCTTCAGCATTGAAATTCAGTAGCATAAAATTCTCCTTGCCCGGTCCCCTGTGACTGTGATCCTGTGATCCGCTTACTTCGCGTAGGATTTCTTCTTGTCGCGCCAGTAGTCGTAAAGCCCTTGTCTGAGCGACAAGATGGTGTAGGTGGCGCAAAAAGTGTGGAAGAACCTAATCAAAATCATCATTGTGATTTCTCCTTATTGACTGGCGGCGGGGAGTTGCGCTCGATCCACGCTTTTACCTCAGCGTCATCGAGACCTTTGTACGGATCTGGCTGTGGCTGCTGCTTTGTCCTATCCACGTTTCACCCCGTTAGCGCCGAAGACTGTTACGCGCGCCAGATCGAATTCGTTGTAGCCGTTCGTACGGCTAGGTTCGTGGCGTTGCTTTTCGAGAAACTCTGCACGACTGCTGAACGCCGCCGCATCTGTTGCGATGGCATCAGCGAACTTTTGCTTGATGGCGAGCGGAGCATGCGCCGGGGGCGCATCATAGAAAGTAATCTCGCCCAAGGATGATGTTTCGGCGACGATGAAGCGCACGCGGGGATCGTTGCTCGTAGATTCCCGTATGCTCCATCCAGTTGCGGGAGCATTCTTGGGCTCGGCGGCACGTTGCGCCTGTTCATCGTTCAAGCGCTCGACGTAATTCTTGTACTGAACCTCTTCGCACTGGCCGGAGAGGATGTACGGCGCAACGGACTCACGAGTTTCGTGAACGATCTTGCCGTTGAGATGTTGGGATTTTGGGTTGGGGTGATTGATCCAGCGGATTCGCATTGTTTGGTTCTCCTGTTCGAGTGCCCATGTTCGGGCTAATCGGTACTTGGTACCGTCAATATCTCCCGTTCCTGTGACAGCCCCTAAAAGGTCGGCATTTCAAAAACGGTGCGCACAAAATGCCGTCCCTCAACCCAATCAGGTGTTCCTGCCACGCCGCCGGGGTGACATCCAGCGCAGAGCGCGGTAACATTCTTTGGATCGAACATCCCCTGTGGATAGTCACGCGGACTGCGGAGATGGTGGACGATGTTTGCCGCATTGCCGCACCGCTCGATACCGAGTAACCGCTGGCATTGCCAGTTCTGCTCGATAATCATTCTGCGGAACTTAGCCCAGCGTGCCAGCTTATAAAGTCTGTCAGTCGGGTCTGCATTCCGAGCGCGGACATAATCACTGCCGATGTTCTTCTCCTGATGAGCATCGCAAAAGCCGTTTGCATTCCGCGTGCGCGTGCCGCAGGCTGGCTGCTTGCAGTACTTCATCGGACGGTCGAGTGCAGTGCTCACAAGTGAAAGCCCAACCATGCGTACTGTTTCCACCCGTGATCTAGCGTCACGAAGCGCACAGTCTCTTTCTTCAGGAGCGGTAGGGCAATCTCCATAGTTATGCGCCGCCGCATTCCGCCCATTACGTCATCTACGTAGACGAGGGCTTGTGGCGGTAGGCTTTCCCAGTATTCTTCTATCTGCCGGCGCTGTTCTAGGAGTAAGCCATGCTGGTCGGCTTTCCAGCGTGCGGAAGCTGCCGCTCTCTCTTCAGCAGTCGGAATCTTGTGGACGCTCAGCGCTGCCGCTACTGCATTCACGAGAGCATGTGTGCTGTCATAGCGACCACGGGCGAGCAGTTCTCCATTTGGGAATACACGGATGCCAGCGAGAGTCGGCAAAGATTGCCACATATACTCCTTAGCAGAGTCTTTTGGAAAGAGAGAGCCGCTGAATTCCTGCGCAGCGAGATTCAGTTTAAGCAGGGCACCTTCAGCGTGTGCTGAACTTTTCTCGATTGCTACGGCGTTTCGTGACAGCAGCTTCGTCTGGTTAGGATCGTAGCCAACTGCTACCGCCGCCCACTTATCACAGACATCGCAGAGTGACCGACCAAACTCGATGTCTTCAATGTTGTCATCGTGCAACACAAACTCAGGACGCCAGCGGTTGAAATAGGGCACAGAGCGGAATGCACGGCCGTCTGTGAACGTGAACATGATGAGTTCGCGCTGCTCGATGCTGACGGCATAGTCAACAGATACACGAACACCAACGACAGCGATGCAGGCTAGGTCTTTTGTGACTGTGACGCCGATGAACGTAGGATCGATGCGCTCTTCCGCAACGGTTCTCAAGTCAGCCAGCAGTTCTCCATCAGTAGTCATGATTGCCATTTCTAATTCCCTCCCATGTAAGCCGTGCCGTAGATGTCTTTCGGATCTGTGTGGGCTTTGCAGAAGTCGCCACGGTTCGTCAAGACTTCACAACTCGGATACGCGCATTTCCAGCGATAATTCGGATCGAGCAAGATGACGCCACGCGATACATACGGCGATGGTGTTTCTTCAAGCGGACAAGCAACCACAGACTTGAGCGCCATGACGAGAGCAACAGCGGCGTCGATTTTCAGTTGACGGTCACGCGGGCGCACTGGCCACACAAAATGCAGCCCGCCGTGCTGTGCTCGCAGGTTGCTCAGACACCACAGTAAGATGGGAGAGTTTGTATGCAGCCGTCCATCCGCGACAATCTCTTGCAGCAGATTCATACCATCCGTCATGTTGCGATTGAACTGCGTCACTTCGATGAATGAGTCATAGTCGCCTGTGCGGTTCTTGAGGTGAGTCATCATCATCGTGGCTTGCGCCGGATCGTAGTTCATGTCGCGCGGCTTGCACTTGTTCCACTGCTGGAAAATCTCTTCTTCGACATCATCCTGATTCGTGACTGCGCCGGGGGTGACGACAAGCTGGCCAGTCTCTACCCAAGTACGCAGCGCAGCGACGTTACTATTCGCAACCGCCTGCGACGGCATCCAATTCGTGCTGAACACATAGAAGTGCGTATCGCGATCCTTTTTTCTTGCGTGAACGCGGACCACGGAGCAGAGGTCAAGTTTGGACGCTAGATCGCACCCGAAGACGGCGTGCTGTTCTTTGAAATCGTCTTCGCATAGGTCTTTGTCGTAGCACGCACGCACTGCATTGAAATCTAGGAACGTATTGTCTGCACCGTTCGCCAACCACTCACTCAAGTGAAAAATGCGGAAAGCATTGCGTGCTCCCGGCATGAGTTTTGCAGTCTTCGCTTCGGCTTCGAGCGCAACAGGATCGACGCTCACTCCCCAGGACGGATTAGCTTTCTGCCACGAGAGAGGGTTGTCCCACTCGTCTTTCGGATCAGTGCCGTAGACCAACGCGAAGAAGGTATCGGCTTCGCACTCTTGATTCAGCAGTGATGAGACGAACTCCGACATTTCGTAGCCGAGACCGCTGCTGTCATTGCCTGCGGTTGTGACCATCAACATCAAGCCGCTGGCACGCTTGGCGCATGCTGTCGAAAGTGTGTCGTAAAGTTCCCTGCCGCGTGCCGCGTGAACTTCATCCAAGATTGCGAGAGAGGGCTGGACACCTTCAACGCTGGTAGCTTTGGCGGGAAGCGCACGCATCTTGGATTGCGTGCCGCGCTGAACTATCTGACGCGCCAGAACTTCCAGTCCGAGCTTCTTGCACATCTCCTTGTCGCGGAGCAGCATCGACCTAGCGCTATCGAGCACGATGGTTGCCTGCTCGCGCTGAGAAGCAGCGCAGAGAACATCGGCGCCACCTTCCCCCATCACGAAGGCGTCATACGCGGCGATGCAGCCTGCGAGCGTGCTTTTGCCGTTGCCCTTGCCGACTTGTACCCACGCCTTTTTCCAGCGCCGTGCGCCTGTGTCTTTCCGCACCCAGCCGTACAATTCAGTCAGCAGCCACACATTCCACGGCAGGAGTACGATCTTCTCCCCGGCTTTCGTCGAGATGCTGCTCTTGACGTGGCGCAAGTTGCTAATGAACCGGCAAGCGCGGAGCGCTCTGCCTTCATCGAAGCGGTAAGCCCAGGCATCATCAGTCCGCGCATGATCCCGCCGCGCTCTCTCGATGGCGGCTTTCGTCTCAGCACACGACGGGATGGCGCCTGACAGGATGTCGGCGGCATACTGATGAGCGATCTGTAGGAAGTCGATCACTCTGCGTTCACTTTCTGAACAGGCACGAACTCGTCCCACTCACTTGCCGGACCTGTTGTGTTTCCGATCAGCGCCGCTTCTTCGGCTCTCAGCGCAGCCAAGTGACGTGAGGCAGCACGCAAAGTCGATTCGTATTCTCGAAGGTCCTTGAATGCTGGATTTCGTTTCCGTTTTCCCTCATCGTCAACGATGTAAGGCGTGAAGCGGCTTGAGCGTATTTCTGACATCGTTGTGTCGAGAAAGCGGCGCATGCGGTCGATAGTCGCTTCTGCCGCTTGCATTTCCGCAAGAATCTGCGCTCTCTCTCTTGGTTCAGTTTTGACGCTGGCTTTGCGGCTCATCTTTCCGTGCTCCTAATGTGGTCTAAACTGCTCGTCCTACGCTCGTCCTAGCTGCTGTTTTTCCTGTTCCGCGCCTAATGTGTCGCGATTCGGATTTTTTCCGTGCGAAAAAGTTTGAGCGGGAACGCACCTGCGCTGGCACGTTGAAATTCATTTTTGAAGCGGCATACCCCCATTTTCGTTCCTTTCAACCACTTGCCAGAGCTAGCCAAGTGACAGTCAACATCACTGCTGCGTGTGCTCAACCATTGCTCGGTTCACTAACGGGTACGTTCGTGGCGCCTATTCACTACATTCCCACTACATTCGGCAAGCATTCGGTCAGCGACTCGCTGCGCTGGCTCACCGTCGTGGAATGTCCACGAGATGTCATGCTGGCACTGAGCGCGGGAATGGAGACTGAGCACGCCATTGCGTAGGGTGATCTTGAGACCGCTCAGCTTGTGTGCGCGGCGGCTGCGGCTGACTACATCCAAGTAGATGTCTATGTTGCCGGGGCTGCTCTCGATGACAAAGGACTTGGCGCCCAGCGCTCTCAGGGAGTCGATGAGTGCGGTGTCTTCTATGGGAGTGTGGTGCTTATGTGTCTTTGCTTTGCTCATTACCTCTGCTCCAGTCTTTCCCTACGCCTCAGCCTGTCTCCTAACGATCTGGGTAGCGATCCTTGATACGGTTGAGCGCAGCCATTGCTTCTTCATCTGTGCCGATATCGAAGATGCGGATGTACTTGCTGTTTGGATCAAGCACATTCCGCGCCGCTTCAGCGCGGGTCTCGAAGAGGTAGGCGCCCATAGGAGTTTTGAGACACCACCGACCGTTGCCCGATAGGACCGGACATGATGGTCCGAGCAGTCTCTTAGCGCGTTCGAGATTGTTGCTGGGGTTCACTCTGCACCCTTCTCCGGTGCCAGTAACGGTGGGTTCACTTGCTGAACAGGCTCGGCATCGAGCACCGGCAGTCCGAGACTGCGCTCGATGGCAAAGCGCACGAAGGCAGAGGTTGGCACGAGAGTCCGGCGCTTGTGTTCAGCTAGACGTTCAGCTAGGGCTGGATCAATCTTGAGTATTAGTGTTTCTGTCTTCATAGAAGTAAAGCCCTCTATATAGACAGAGACCTGTGACAGCTAGCGGGAAGGCGGGACGAAGCTACCTCTTCTTACGTGGTGGCTCAGACTTACCGCTGCAATTAGGATCAGGCGGGTGCGGCGCTCCACACTTCGGACACGGCGGACGTGCTGCAATCTCTGCTTTCCATTCTTCCAAAGCGCGAGCGTCTTTCTGGCGGCTGTATTCAAACTCTGGCAGCACATCGCGCTTGCGCCCTGGCTGCTTTGCCTTTGGGGTTGCTTCTGCGGTTGTCGGTTTGTCTTCTAAAGAAACAACACCACTCACACGCTCCTGCCTTTGGGGTTGCACTTGCTGTTGCCGTTGCTTGCTCTTCAGAAAGTGTTCGTGATGTTCAAGCGCTTCTTGGGCGCCCGGATCAGAAGGATAAGCGGGTTCATCGGCTAATAGGCTACCCCGGGTACATCGGGTAGGAGAACCGTCCTGCATACCATGTGCCAACCAATCCGCTTGTTCAGATTCGGTAAGTAGAGCAAAGTTAGCAGCATACAAAGTTTGGTCGCTGCCGTTTTGACTGCCGTTTTGACTGCCGTCTATGACAGGTACCGCTGCCGTAATGACTGCCGTTATGACTGCCCTCTCGCTGCCGTAATGACTGCCGTTATGCTGCCGTAGCGCTGCCGTTTTGGCTGCTGCGAGCACTCTTTCCCGCCAGTTCGGTGCTGGAAACGTAAGTGGGAACCGAATGCTACGATCAGGGAGGAAGCAGGTTTGTCCGCTGCGCTCTTTGTGACAAAGAGAGTCATGTGGAGCGACTACAAAGCCGCACCATTTGCGGTCAGCCGTTTCAAAATACTTGCTGATGATGTGCTGCTCTCGTAGCTCAGCTAAAACGGCATCGAGTTTTCTGATGTTGTAGTGCTTTCCCTCAGAGCGCTTTCCCTTGAAACATTTCGTGAGAAGGGTCTGGCGCTTTGCAAAGACAAAGCGTACGCCCGTCTCCGCTTCTTTTTTGGCAGCCATTTGGTCTATCCAACCGAGCAGTTCGTAAAGTAGAGAGCCAGAGCGTGCGTGGTGCTTCCATGAATGCTCACGGTCTTTACGGAGCGGAATTGCCCAGAAAATGAGTGATCGTTGCCTGCTCACTTGGACCCCCTACAAAGTCCAGCGTCATAATCAAGAGCATGAAGCATGAAAATGGGAGATGCTACAACTGTACGAATCGTCTCTCGAATCAGTTCATCATTTTCTTGTGCAAAAATACACAACTCTTCATCGGCGCGACATTCAACAAATCCATGCTCGTCAACAGCTAGATTTGCTGCCGTGTACAAGTACGCCATGTCGAACCCTTGTTCGATACTTTTGCCTGATGCGAGAACGTGAACCAATGTTTTTGCAAAGTCATCACTCGCAACGCGCTTCTTTCCGCTTTCAGTTATTTGCGGTTTTCCTTGCACTAAGCGCCTACATTTCTTATTGCGTGTCATCTGCTTCTCCTATCGCAAGAAACGTCTGGATTTCGGCTTCAGCAGCAGCGCGTTGCAATTGCTCAGCGGGCTGTGGAAGTCGCGCCAGAGCCGCAGAGGGCGACCCTTCACCGGAGAGAACGGGGCGTTCATGCTCTTTGTGAAAGAACACACTGCCGCATTTGAAGGAAGCCTTGCCAGACCTCTTCATCTCGTATAATTCGGCGCTCGCCGCTTCTATCTCTACCTGCTCCGCCGCCAAGTGGTCGATGCGGCGCTGTTCCTCTTGCTCGGTGTAATCAGGACGATTGATGTCAGCAAGTGTAATTGTGTTGTAGCCGTCATCCGTCAGCTTGGTCGCGAAAATGCACTTGCGATAGTGTCTATGGTGCTCAGCAAAGGCGCATGACTTCGTCAGCGTCCAAAGCAGGGGCAGTTTGTCGGGTCCGTACACCGATTCGAACATTTCCACGAAACTCTCCGGCAACGTCCTAGCTGGTCTCGCGCCACGCAGGAGCCTGTGGATTCTCTCTTCGGTGCGCTCCTGCCAACTGACGGCATGAATCACATCGCGCCCGAGCACTCGGATACCCTTGAGTTTTTCAATCTGCACATTGACCCAGGCGCCGTAGTAGTTCGAGAACTCTGGGAGCTTAACCTCTTGATGGACATAGGAGTTCAGGACTTTCAGAATGAATGACGGGATCGTGTTACCTGCTTTGTTAGCCTGCTTTGTGATCTCTGCCAGCAAGAACGGATCGGATTCAAAAGCGCCTAATGGATCGGCTGCGGAGGGCATCTTTCTTGGGTCTGACCAGACGGGTGCAGTAGTTCGCTCGGTTCCGGTCGATGGCATTCTCTTTCAGCCAGTTCGTATACTGACCATAGAGCATTCCACCTTTGACTTTGGTGAGAGCTTCGCCGAGTTCGCGAGCTGTAACTTGGGATCGGCTAAAAGCCGCCTTGTCGATCTCCCACAGGCTTATGGCTGACTGCTGGGCTTGGCTCAACTCTGCTTGTTGAGTTTCAACATGTTGAATTTCAACTTGTTGACTCATTGCACTCTCCCATTCGCTTTTTTCTGTTCGACCAGCCGGTCAAGGTCTTTCACGTCGAACAAGATGCGCTTGCCCAAACCCCGGACGGATGGGAGTTGCCCTCCCCACTCAAGCTGGCGGAGTTGCCAGACGGCGCAGCCGAGATATTCCGCAGCCTGCTTGAAGTTCAGCAAACGGGGAGTGATTGCCTGAGGGCTAGCCATGGAACACCGCCTGTGAAATTTGCTGCGAAATGTAATGAGCCGTGAAGTCGATTGACTCAACCCTGCGGACCTGCACTCTGGCGAAGAAGTTTTTCCGACACTGCCGCTGCTCCGGTTTCCCATCCTCTGCTAGGACCGTCCGAGGACAGAATCCCCTGAGATAAGATGGCTCTATCGGACGCGCACACTCACGGCAGTGGGTATAGAGACAAGCCTCGCCAGAGGCTTTCAATAACTTCCGCCCGCGATGACGAGCTACGCGAAGCCGCGTCTTCTCACGTCGCAATGCAGCGTTACAAAGTAGATTGATTTTTAGGCACACCACAACAACCTCCATCGACTATAGCTTTGAGGGATCCAACTCTTGCAGTATCTCACGGAGCAGCAAGGAAGTAAACAATAAAGTGTTTAGAATCATATAGTTACAGCTATCATTTCTAGTTAAGTGCTATAGTCAACAGTTAACTGCTGTCAACTACTATAGAGCGCTATATTCTCGCTGTCCTTCATGCCACTTAGAGCATATGATTGTGAAGTGACAGGAGAGGCTATGGCAAAACGGCGGGCAAAGGGTGAAGGCGGGCTGTTCCAAGTTAAGGGATCTCGATTCTGGCGGGCGCAATACATCCACAATGGAAAGGTCATCCGCGTCTCTACTAAGAAGAAAGTGAAAGCACAGGCGCTCAAGGTCCTTCAGCGCTATATGGCTGATGCCGACCGTGGACTGGCGCCGCTACCAGAAGCGCAGAAATTGAGATACGCGGACCTGCGGCGCGGACTGATCGCGAACTATGAAGAGCGCGGCAATCGTTCACTTACGACCTATGCGGACGGCGAAGAGAACATAAACGGCTTGCGGCAACTCGATGAGTTCTTCAACTACAGCGAGAACAACCCAGGACCGCCACTGATGCACATCACGACGGAGACTTCACGAGAGTTTGCTCGAAAGCGCCAAGCTGATGGTGTAGGGACTGCTATGGTCAACCGTTCACTCGCGTGTCTGCGGCGCATGCTCCGCATCGCCCATGAAGACGGGCGCATTCAGCACGTACCGAAAATCCGCTTTCTGAAAGAGCCGCCGCCAAGGAAAGGCTTCCTCGAACTGGAGAAATTCAACGAATTGCTTGCGCTACTGCCAACGCATCTTCGACCGCTCATCTTGCTCCTTTATTATTGCGGCTTGCGTGTCGATGAGGGGCGGCAAATTGAGTGGACGCAGGTCGATCTCGACGCGCGGCTGATCCGGTTAGAGCAGGAGCAAACGAAGACTGATGAAGCTCGCACTGTGCCGCTGCCTGCTGAGTTGGTCATGATGCTCGACGAGGTAAAGCCGAAGACGGGCAAAGTTTTCTCGGATACGAATCTGCGCAATGAATGGCAGAAGGCGTGCGCAGCCTGCGGACAGGGAACGCGAACACTGATCGAACCCGAGAAGGAAGACGGTCATGCGTGGTATAAATATACGGGGCTTCTGGTTCACGACCTGCGGCGCTCTGCTGTCAGAAATCTCGTGAATGCAGGAGTTCCAGAACGGGTCGCGATGTCGATCAGTGGGCACAGAACGCGGGCAGTCTTCGACCGTTACCACATCGTCTCTACGGATGACGTGACGAACGCGATGCGCCGTCTCGAAACCTCAAGTCTCAGATCAGTGACAGTTTCGTCGAAGCGATCCAAGAGATTGTCTGCAAGTCGTTCAAAATAAAAGCACGGGCGCGTAGCTCAATTGGCAGAGCAACTGACTCTTAATCAGTAGGTTGTAGGTTCGATTCCTACCGCGCTCACCATCTTTTCAA
>Ga0182015_10002591_pt1 | contig 21519 bp, 11 predicted proteins | sample 712P3MmetaG_FD_120478 | JGI IMG/M metagenome (GOLD analysis project Ga0182015, IMG submission 120478) | Permafrost microbial communities from Stordalen Mire, Sweden - 712P3M metaG | ecosystem: Environmental > Terrestrial > Soil > Wetlands > Permafrost | place: Sweden: Stordalen | collected...
AATGAAAGACTGTCTTGCCGAGATCAATGCCGATCGTGTGTAGTTCCATGGGATGCCTCCTCCATTCACCTCTTATACCCCAGCTGCTGGCTGGGAAAAGGCGGCGGACCATCCCATTAGTTGAGACGGATGGGCATAGGGAAAAACCAGTGGCCGGGCTCACTGCCGTAATAATCCTTCGCGCTTGTAACAGGGAGGCTTGGCCCGATGGCAATCAGTCCTGAAAGCACCAGGGGACTATCGCGAGATGGGACAAATCATGGTTCACGTCGGCTATGCCGGGCCGGACTGGGAAAAAACAGGCGAGGCAGCATAGATTCGCCAAGCTGGAGGATGACTTATGGCTCACATTCAACTTCCGGAAGGCTTGCCCGGCATTCGGGGTCCGATGGTATTCAGCCCCGAAACCACGAAGCCTTGAATTCAGGGCGATCATCCATTCGTGCAGATTCGCCCATTGATGCGGCTCGTCCGGAAGATGTTTGGGAGCGTGAACCCGCATAAAGACACGATCTGAATGTTATGCAACTGCGGAGTCGAGTTCTGCACCAAAGTGTCGGGGTTGTGTTCTAAATCGAACCTCGCTATGGAAAGATTACACGGAGAATTTCATGATCATGTCTCAAAGCAAGTGGATTGCAGGTTTCATTCTGGCGACCGGGCTCGCGGGGGTCTGTTCGGGAACTCCGCAGCAAACCGACCAAAGCGCGAAGCAGGACATGAAAGATGCGGGGCATTCGACAAAAGAAGCGGCTAAAGACACTGGTCAAGCGACGAAGAAAACTGCGACCGACACGGGACATACAGTGAAGAAGACGACTAAAAAGGCCACCAACAAAACGGCACAAAAAACAAAAGAAGGCGCGCAGAAGGTGGAAAACAAGACGCAGCCGAATTAGGCGGAGAAGTAAAGAAGCGACGCTTGCGATCAGTTGGTCCAGAATAACTTCCCGGAGCCTCGATGATCGGTACTAATTTCTGCGGAACAACGCGGCAGTTGTTCGCTGGGGTATAACGATGTCCGTTCGAAAGCTATTTATGGCTGCTGACTCCCTGCGTTGACAGTGGACCGGGATCGGAAATTCTCCAGACTATCCTTCGCTGTTCGGCTTCGTCATGCTCCAGTCGGGTTGCGATCTCCAGTTGCTCTTCCGACTCGGGCTTGCGCCCCAGGCGGGCAAACGTGAGACCAAGATAATAGTGAGCCTCACGCATGGTGCTGTCAGTAACGATAGCCTGCTGCAGAAGAAGTACCGCTTCGGTGTAATGCTTCTGCTCAAAGGCAACTTTTCCCAGTGCGGCCAAGGCGGGTCCGTGCGTTGGCTCCCGATCAAGCACTTGGCGGAGGTGCTGGGATGCGGCTTCAAGCTCTCCTGATTGGAGTTCCAACAAGCCGAGCCGATAGTAAGACTCTGTTTGTGTGGGAGCAAGCTCGATAGAGCGTTTAAATTCCGCTCTCGCCTCGTCGGAACGCTCAAGTGCGGCGAGTGTCATGCCCAGAGCACAGTAACCCGAGGGATCGCCCGGACGTATTTTGACGTACTCAGCAAACTGCTGGCGTGCATCCTCGAATTTGGACAGTCCCATAAACGCGCGTCCGAGATTGTAGAACGCCAGAGGGTCGTTTTTACGGAGCTGCAATGTTTTCTGAAAGGCCTCAATCGCATCCTGTTGCAATGATAAGCGGAGGGCTAGTACACCAAATCCGAATTGCACATCCGCATTGTCTGGCGCATATCCTCGAGCTTCATTGAGCAACGCCAGGGCTTTTCCAAAGTCACCGGCGTCAACTGCCGTTTGGCTCTGATCCTGCAGAATGTGTACCAAGGCGCCGGCGGCGTCGCTGCGACTGGGATCGATGCGTATGGCCTCGCGCAATTGCGGAAGCGCTTCCTGCGGACGCCCCATCTGAAGATACAAGAGTCCGAGGTGCGCTCTTCCCGGCGCGAAGTTGGGATTCTTCTGAACCTCCCTGCTGAAGAGTTCTTCCGCTTGAGGCTCACGGTGTTGGAGGGTCCGAATGACCCCCAAAAGATCGAGGGCGCGAAAGTCGTCCGGCGTTGAGCGCAGCACCGACTGTAACTCAGATTCAGCCTGTTCCAGCTTGCCCGCCGCAATAGCTTCAGCGGCATCCTGCAGGATCGACTTTTGCGAATCCGGACTCGGTGTTTGAGCTAGACAGATCGGGCTTGCTGAGAGCAAGACGATCACGAACCATAAAATCTGGTTTCGCAAGCCGGAAACGGTGCAGGACCTTGTCATACGATCAGACTTCGCCAACTATACCGCAGGCATCGAATACTGCTCGAGCGGCGGCGTCAGTTCGCACTGCTAAGGTTCGAACTCAGGCCACAACTGGCTGAACCTCGCAGGATCGGAAACCCACTGGATGGCCTCGGGCGCGCAATGCAGATATTCGTAGATGGGGGTCGCGGAGGACAGGCCGAGTTCCGTATATACTCTCGCCTTCCTCGGTTGCAGCTTCGAAGCCATGTAGTTTGGATTGGCCTCCCATCTGATCGCTCCATCGGTGTCGATCAAAGGAAACCATGCGAGCCCGTGATGCGCACGCATTTGCACGTAGTCGAAGCCATATTGACGGTCACACCACGCACCAAAGATCAGCGTCGAATTCGGGTCGGCATTTACCACAAAATGTGCCCATCCGGGGGGGATTACTACCTTGTTGCGCGGCCCGGCTTCGACGGCGATGCAACGACCGGGATCGTCTCCGGACTTTTCCTGCCCGTAGACGATGGCGCGGCCTTCCCAGATTTCGAACAACTCCGGCGCGCGCCAGCCAGAATGCGGTGAGACGGCATGCACGTGCCCCTGGCTCCGCACCGGTTCATCCCCAAGACGGCCGCCGGCATACATGACGATGCCAAAGAGCAACATCCTTCTCTTGAGCTCAGCAAGGTCACCCACGCGTCCGACGTCCATTGCGATTGCATAGACTGTTTCAGGTCCATTGCAATTTGGATCACGGAGACTCTCCCGAATGGCATCGAGCCGGCGATATTCCGGTCTCGGCCCGAACAATCCGTCTCCGTAAGCAAAGTCCATGGCGCTTGTGTCGAAACGAATTCGCAGGCCAGGATCAAACGCGAGGCTGGTGGAGGATATTCCAGGCTCCGGAAGCGTCAAGTCTCGCTCCTAACCAGAGATGGTTTTCCGTGCACACTGAGCAGCCGCGCGCCAAAGCCGAATCGGCGAACTGCATCGTAATCGTGGCCCGCGTCGCTCGGCCAGCAGGCGACCAGTCGCAGCGGTACTTTGCCGCTATTAGCAACCCTGTGCGCCACGCTCGGCGGGATGAAATGCAAACTTCCCGGAAACATTGGCTCCATCCAGGTTCTTCTGGTTTCATCCATCAAAATGAGGGCGCCTTCGCCCTCGGTGGTGCCGTAGTACTCAGTCCGGTTGCGCTTCAGGTGAAAGTGTCCGTGTGTCATGAAGTATTCAGAGTCCACCTGACCCGGGGCTATCTCCGTGGTTCCCCAAAACTGCGCTCCTTCTGTACCGTCCGGCACTGGACACCAAGCCTGCACCCGGTAGACCACGGTGTTTTGGTCAAGTGCCCGCCGTGCTTCTTCATTCAGAAAAATATTCTCCAATTGCCCAATTGTCTTCATACTCTCGCGGACGCGCGCGTCGGGCAAAAGCAGCCCTTTCTTCCAATCCATCTTCATCATGCGCTCTGGATCCAAGTTGGTTCCCCCGTTACGTTTTCTTCGTCCCCGATGTATTACATGGTTGGCAGCGAATGCTGCACAACCACCGGCCGATAAAGGTTCATATTATTGGTGACGTCGCTTGGCTGCGTCGAGTTGCAGGCGTAGGTGAAAACGAGCTGGCCTGCCGGCTCAAGTTCGGTGTGCTCCTTCGCGGCATAGCAGAAAACGTGAGTAGTGTAATTTGGATTACCGGGCGCCATCTCTGGATACGAATACAAACTCTCCGATTGCCCCCAGGAACCTGTCATCGACGACGAAATCGCATAGTACGCCTGAGTGTCCAACCCGAGAGGATAGACGGCGATCCACTGACTCGTGGAACTGTGGTATCGAACCGTCATTTCCGTGGCGCCCGGATTAATAACTACCGCGTTGTCGCCAGGCAGCGCCGTATCGGTGTCCGGCCAGAGGCTCCAGCTTGAACCCGTTGTTAGATATTCCCAGTTGGTATTGCCGGGCCTGGCTGCGGTACTAAGTTGCGCCAGCGGCAATCGAAGCAAAGCCATATAAGGTGGTGCGGATGAGTTAGCGTTCGGTACAACCGTGAAGAAGTACGCGTAGTTCGCACCCTGCGGATTCGTCGGGTCTGGATTCCCATTCGGCCCCTGATCGACAACTATGGAAGCGCCCGGTATCGCACTGCCTTCAGTGTTCAATGTCTGATAGGTAATTAACCACTGGCTCGGGGACGCTGTGAAGTTGCCAATACTCGCCAGCTGAGCCCCGCTGTAAGCGAAGCCGAACGCGCCTCCGCTCCCCGTGGAGTGCATCTGCATGAGCGCGAGGTAAAGCGTGCCATTGTAGACGAAGCCATCCATGGGCCAGAACCAGTCGGTGCTCGATCCCGGAACAGAAAACACCGGCCCCGCATTAGAGCTGTTCATCCCCGTCCAATAGTATTGATACGAACAGCTTTGCCCGGAACAAGTCGAAATCGCGATCGAGTTATGGATGAAGCCATTCGCCTGCGTGCGATTGGTCGCCGTTGTGGGGCCTACGAAGGTGTCCGCGAAAATCCAGAGACTGGTTCCGTTCCCCAGTGGAACGGAGTACGCGCTATCTCCTCCGAGCCAGCCTTGCTGGCAGGGAAAATACGCTGCCGAAGCGCACACGGCATTTCCCGGCGGTGGAGGCGTGGAACTCGGAGAGGAGCCTCCGCAGGAGAGCAAAAGGCATGAGAGTAGAAAGTGGCTTAGAACAACTACTGCTTGCCCTTCGTTCATCTCTTCTCCCAGCCACTTCCCAATCGTGCCGGTTCATTCAGACAAGATCACAGATCCCACCTGCTTATTCGCAGACCTCGCCACGGCGACAGCGACGGATCGACTACCGCCGCGGCGAATCGAAGGCAGCTCAGAATATGATCTTCAGCGAAAACTGCTCCTGTCGTGCGGTTCCCGTGCCAACCAGGGTTGAGTTGGTACTGGCGATGGTTTCGCCAATCGAGCCGAATTGGCGGTTAATCGACTGCCCTGACGGGTCGGTAGTGAGCGGGACAGGAGCACAACCCGGTGCCGGTGTTGTAACCGGCGCAGCCACCGCGTTGCAGATACCAACATTGGGGTTACCGAAATTCGGGTGATTCAAAATGTTGAAGATGTCAGCCCGGAACTGCACCGTGACTTTCTCTGTCACCGCGAAGTTTTTCATGAGAGATAAGTCCCACTGGAAGAAACCGGGCGCGCGCAGGCTGTTGCGGCCTGCATCTCCCAATCCGACGCCTGGATCCCCGTTGAAGTTCGGATCAACCGTGTAAGCGTTCACATTGTAGCTCCTATAGGGCCAGTCGAAATTGGGCAGCTTCACGGGCTGACCAGTTAAATCGGGCCGAACGGGTAGGCCAAAGAATCCGGGTATGAGTGTGGGATCCACGGGCACTCCACTTCGAGTCTGCACGATACTTGAAGTCTGCCATCCTCCGAGCACGCCGCGGACGATTGAATTCGATCCCTTCATATCCGGCAGGTTGTAAACCACGCTAGCCGTGAAATTGTGCCGTATATCCCAATCTCCCGACCCCCGGTCGAAGTTGGGATTATAAGGATTCGAGAATCCGCTGAAGACGTTGACCATGTCATCGATTTCGTGCGACCAGGTGTAATTCGCTTCGAAGTTGAGACGGCCTGCGTTATGGCGTATCTGCGCTTGTAAGGCGTGGTAGCTCGAATTGAGTTCGTCCGCATCCACATTTTCGTTTGCATAGCAGACTGGCAGGTTGTTCGGGTTCGGTGGACCGAGGGAACAGCTTAGTGGGGGCGAAAAAGGGCGGCCTGACTGGGTGAGAAGATTGGCGGGATTCGCATTCAGAGCGGCGAAATCCACTCCCGCCTGCATGCGGTGATCCTCATTGCCGGTGTAATTGATGGTTAACACCGTCTTCGGAGCCACCTCCTGCTGGATGCCGAACAACCAGTTAGTTGAATACGGATCTTTGGGGTGCTGCGGGAATGCGTTTACGTTTTGCGTGCCCGCAGGCAACGGCGGATTGGGTTCCGGATATGCGATGGGCGCCTGGAAAACATTGACATTGTAACTCTCATACGCTGGAAGGTTGGTGACCAGGTTAAAGCCGAAGTGCATCGGGTTATAAAACATTCCCGCGTAAGCGTGGAAAACTGTCTTCCCCTTGCCAAAAGGATCGTAGGACAGCCCCACACGAGGCGCAAAGTCCTTGCCCGGCGCGTGGTACGGAGCCTGGCTGGTGGGAAGAAATGACTGCGTCGCCACATCAAAATTTTGTAGCTTATTATGGTCCTCGCGCCACACTGTGTTGTAGTCGTATCGCAGGCCAAGATTGAGAGTAAGCTTATGGTTCACCTTCCAATCATCTTGCAAATAGAAATCCCAGTTTGAATTTCTGACGCCGACGAACCCCGGGAATCCGATCTTCGACAAAACGAAAGGCTGGTCATTTTCCAAGGCTGAAAAGCTGCCGAACTCGAAGACTTGTTCGGGTCGGAGAAACTCGTTCAGCCGATTGGCGCGAATCTGCGTCCCAAAATGCAGGGTATGTGTTCCCAGCGATTTCGTTGCGTTATCGAAGACCTCAAAGAGCGTGAAGGGGGTGATCTGATTGAACTGAGCCGGCCCTGGAAGCGAACCTAAGTTCGTGAAGAAACCAGAAAATCCCGTTAGCGGCGTCGGCGTGTCCGAGTTCGTGTCGGAATAGAAACGGTTCGTCGCAACACTAAATTCATTGAGTAACGTTGAGGTGAAAGTGTGGGTCTCGTCGATCTTGCCATACTGTGCCCGCAAATACAGAGGTGTCACCTGACCCTGGTTCAGGCCAATGGTTTGATTGGTTAGCCCATCATCGATGTTGTAGCGCAAAAACACGCGGTCCTTCTCTGAAATGTTGTAGTCGAGCCTCACCGATCCGCTGTCCTCGCGCAGAGTGGTGGGCAAAGCGGCGGCCTGATAGACCAGATCGGAGCCCTCGCTTGGATTCGTCGGGTCTGTAAAGCCCTGAACCGAACACGATGTAGGCGCCGGAATCGACGAGCAGCTCGCTGGCAAAGGCGCCATCTGTGCCAGCACCGGCTGCATGGCAGCGTTGAATAGTGAACGCACATACGCGCTTGGAACTTCGTACAGGGCATTAATGTCCGTCGTACGCTGTCGAATGCCCTCATAGTTGGCAAAGAAAAAAAGCTTATCTTTAATAATGGGACCGCCGAGATTCCCCCCAAACTGATTCATCCTTAAAGGCACTTTCGGATTTGTAAGAGCGTTGGCGAAGAAATCGTTCGCGTCCAGGGCGTCGTTACGAAAGAATTCGAACAGCGTGCCGTGGTACTGATTGCCGCCGGGCTTGGTGATGATGTTCATCTGCGGCCCCAGCGAGTGGCCAACCTCGGCGCTGTACCCATTGTTAGCGAAATCGATCTCCTGGATGCTGTCAATGCTTGCGTGCTGAAGCCGCGACTGTTCATTTCCTTCCGTCTCGTCAAAACCGTTCACGTCGCCGCGCCCGGCATTCTGGCCGTCAAGCGTGACGTTCAATCCGGTGAAGAAATTCTCTTGCCCGTTGACGCTTCCCTGGAAAATTCCGGTCGAGTTTACCGAGCCTGGAGCGATCTCCAGAAAATCCATCACATCCCTGCCATTGGTGGGAAGGTTGGCAATCTGGGTCGAGTTCAGCGTCGTTCCAGCTGTGCTTGATTCCGTATCCACAGCCGTTGTCGTTCCCGTGATCTCGACCTTCTCCTGGATGGCGTCGACGGTGAGAGCGAGATTCACGTTAACCGTCGATCCCACGTTCAACACAATAGGTTGGCTCTTAGCCTCTGCGAAATTGCTCGCCGACGCTGTAAGTACGTAATTTCCGGAAGGCAGGGCGGAGGCAGTGAAATTTCCGCCGCTGTCGGTGTGCAATGTCCTATGGAATGCCGTTTCGATATTCGTGATGGTAACGGCGGCGTTAGGAACAACGGCGCCCGTTGCATCCGTCACCAGACCAGTAATCGTGCCCGTATCGAATTGTGCGCTCGCCAGCGCCGAGGCCAGCAATACGAGGCTGACGGCCAGAACTAAACGCCGCAACATGGCGGCTCGAGAGTGAAGACGGATCATTTCTCGCCTCTTTCTGTTCGGATAATCAAGGCACAGATTCTTGCTCGCAGCTTGGGAACAGAGGGATGGTAATCCTGTTCTTTGGACCAAGTCAACCAGTTTTTCTTGTGTTTATCGTATAAATGATCTTACTAGCTTACGTTTTACGTTTAAACACAACTAGAACCAGCCGCATCAGACTCCATGACGGAGCCAGAAACGTTCGCAAATGATTGACGCTTAATTATTTAACCAGGATGTTGACTCTTCGAATACCCGCTCTTTAAGCAGCGCGCCTCAGCAAGAGTTTTTTCAGCGCCAGAACGCGCTCCACTGAAGGGCGTTAGGATCGACCGATATTTTCCTATTCTCTCTCTCAAACTTCGCCCCGACGATGCGATCGAATTCTCGGCCCGCGATGTCCGCAGGCAGTTCGACCTTCCCCGGCCGCTGACTGGGAGCCAGTGCAAAATCCAACCTCCACCCTTTGTCGTCCAGTGGTTCGAGTTGGAGCGTCACCCGTCCGAATCGAGTCGGACTCTGTTCCAGGCTGAACCGCTGGCCGTCAGCGAGATTCAGTGCGACTCCCTCGAGGAGTCGCATGGTTGGGCCGTCTTCGAGAAGAAGCATGTGTCGCAGGTAGCGCACACATTCAGCGCTCGCCCAGTTGTGCGGCATGTCGCCCCAGTCCTGGCCGACAAGCGCTTGCTGTAAAGGCTGTTCTTCGCGCCAGCAATAAAGCGGCGAAGCGTGGTTGAGAAATCCGCGGAAGGTCCGGTCCGCCCAATCCTGCAGACCGGCCCAGAGATAAACGTGAGCGGCAAACGAAGCGTTGTAGTTCCAAATGCTGTCATGCCACAGCCAGCCGGTTTCGGACGGAACATCTTCCTGGGTGCACGCCTGCATCAGCGCTATGTGGCCGCGAACGATCGGATCACTTTTATCGAAAACAAGGCCGGGGAAAATAGCGTGCGAGAGCGCCCATTGTGCGGTTTGCGGGCGAGGGCGATTCCACGGATCCGCATCCTTCCATGCCGGGTCATCCTGAGCGAGCATCGGCAGATATTCAAATCCTTCGGGATGCCGGACCATCTCCCTCTTCGCCGCGCTCAGAAAGGAAGCGTGGAGTTCCTCGTAAAAAGTGCGGGCGCCTCTGAAATCCATGTCCAGACGATCCGCCGCTTCTACCGCGGCTTTCAATCCAGCGAGAGCCCAAACTGTATTCGTAAATTCTGACCGCACGCCTCCAATTCCGCCGTCCGCGAAGCCGGGCGCCAACAGACCGTAGCGGCCATTCGCACTGTCGCCCTTGCGCGCCTGGCTGCGCAACTGCATCAGAAAGTCGATGGCCCGCCGGACATTCGACTCAAGGTCCTTAAACATTTGCCAACTCTGCTTCAGTTCACATTGCCGCACCAGGGTAAAAATGGCGATCGCCGTATCCTTCCAATGCTCTCCGCCGCCGCCGGCCACGATCTGCCCCGAAGGCAGTTGTTTCGCCCACTCCGAAAGCAGACCCTCGTCAGCTTCTCTGTCATATCCAAGATAGCGCGCGGCCTCGAGGAGAAAATTACCGTCCACGATCCAGAGATTGCGATACATCGTGGGACCGACTTCGAATACGAGCCTGCCGTCCTTCATTTCCCTGGCTTGTTGAATGTTTCGCGCACACGCAATCAGAAAGTCGCCGTGCTTTCCCGGATAACTCCAGGCAACGCTTCCGAACGGTTTCCACCGTTTCCAGAATTCCCGAACTTCATCAAGCAAGGCGTCGGGCTGCTGCAGCATTTCGGCGAGAAGGTCGACGGACTGGTTTTCTTGAGGAAAGCGGACGAAGTAGCGCAGCGGGTGATCGGGGTCGGCTTCGCCGTGAGGCAAATACAGCGTATAACCAGCTTCCTCCCAAAGCTGCGCGAAGTCCAAGGTCGCTCCCATTTTCGCTGCCAGTAAAAAAGGCGTGTTCGCGTCCGTGTCGTTCACCGCGACCGTCGGCGGCCCGGAGATCTGTTTCAATTTTCGGCAGGTTCGGAGGTGTAAGCGCGGAATTGCAGCTACTCGCGAGCCCTTCGGCAAAATCGCGAGCAAAACATTGTCCACCCGCCCCTCATTTGCGTGCCGGGTAGCGAATGCTGTCAGCTCCAGAGTAGCTGCTGGCCGATCGATCAGGGTATGGACGATGGGCACATGCGGATCTTCCAGCCACTGACGGAGAACCCGGTCATCCTGCATGCCTGCCAATGAAAACGTGCAGACCGTGCCAAAATCTTCGCCGCCCACGATTTGCGATTTTGCAAAGTCATACCTGAGATCGCCTGCCTGGCCCACCAGTGATTTCTTTGGGTCGTCCGGGAAACAGATCGTCGCCTGAGACAAGCGGGGAGCGTACCGAAAATCCACCGCCGGTTCACTCTGCGCCGTCTCGGGATGCTCGTGGAATCCAATGGCCTCGAGATTGGACGCGGCTACTCCAACCGCTCCAGAAAGAGCGACTCCTTCGAGGAACTTCCTGCGACTGAATTGCGCCACTATTTGCTCCAGGATTACTGAATCTGTTCGAGCGTCCGGCGCTCCTAAGATCTATGGAGACTGATTTCCTCGCACGAACGCTTTGATCGTTGCGCACCTTTTTCCCTCGGATTCTCCGCTGGGCCGAATCGTATAGCCGCCGGTTGCCGCGGGAACAATAAAGGTTTCTGCGTAGTGCACCACCTGCGGATCAAACACTCCCGTCGGACTCTCAACCGTGACTTCTCGTCCCTCGACCAGGTTCAAGACGTTCACTGTCCCCTGAGTCTTGTCTGTAGAAGTCTTTGTGAACCATCGCCTGCGAGTCTCGATAAATTCGAGATCATGCAATCCGGTTCGCTCTTCGGTCCACACATCGTTCTTTTCTAGAAGATCGAAATGGTTAATGAGGCCTCGTCGCACCCATTCGGTGTCACGTTCCCACGCGATGTTTGCGATTCCATGGTCAAGGTGAATCGGCCGAGGCAAGCCATTCAGCCCGAGTCGGCCCCAATCCCAGAGCTTGAATGTGAAGATGTACGGTGTAGCGCTGATCTCAAGCACCATGCTGTTCTTGCCCGAGCAATGAATCGTACCCGCGGGGATCAGAAAGTGATCATGCTTCCGGGTGGGGAATTTGTTGACATACTTCTCAGCGGGAAACGGAAGACCGCCGTTTTGTGCCGCCCGCAAGTCTCGCACCATGGCATCCCGATCAACTCCCGTTTTCACCCCCAGGTACACGCAACCGTCCTCGGCAGCATCGAGCATGTAATAACTTTCATCTTGCGTGTAGGCCATGCCGAAGTGCCGGCGAATGTACTCCGTCCGCGGATGCACCTGTAACGAGAGATTGCCGCCGCCCATGGTGTCAAGAAAGTCAAAGCGGATAGGGAACTCGGCCCCAAATCGCGAGTAAATAAAATCGCCGAGCAACTCCCGAGGCTGAAAAAATGTGAGATCGATGGCGGGCAGTTCAATCTGAACACCGCCGAAGCCGAGAAGCAGGCTGTTCTCCTCCGGAACGCAATCGAAGCACCAGGCGTGATTGGGGAAGTCATGAGGCAGATCGCATACTTCTTCCATCCAATGTCCGCCCCACGGCCCGGGATCGAAATAGGGGACCACGCGGAACGGGGAGTGCGCGGCTTTCTTCAACCCTTCCCGCACCGCCCCGCCGTTCACCATCTTCGCGGTCGCGCCGTTCGTATCTAGAAAGAAGTCGACTCTCGGCAGAAGTTCCTTCTTGAGACGATCTGCAGCTCGCCAGTCTACGAAGAATGCCCGCTTATATTTCAAACTGGGGCTTTCCCTGAAATTCTCGCTTCCTAGATTGGCTATCTGGTCGCGGCGCTGGCGTCCTTGAATTTCCCACCGCGCCATGTCGGCATATACCAGAAGATCGGGTTGAGGACTGACCAGGGAGGCGCCGACGCCAACCACAAGCAGCAAGCCTTCCCGCCGGTTTGCAGATTTATCTCGCGCCTGAAGTAGCTTCGACGGGTCGAAGAACTCCTCCAGCGTGATCCCGCTCATCTGCCCGAAAACTGGATCGTCACCCAAGACCCCGGCCAGCATCCGGTCGATCTCGCCTGGCGCTTTTAGAAGCTCAGGGGTATAGATCACATCCGCAGGATTCAATCCCTCGCACAGGGCCTGTTTGATCGAATATTCGAACGCGCCAGGGTAGCACTCCACGCAAACGACACACGGATTCTTGACCGTCAACGGCTTCAATCGATCGGAAATCGCGCGCCAATCGACCCAGGTGTTCGAAGAGGATGTTTCCACGTGGACGCACGGATACTTGTCGTAGTTCGAGTGAGGTAGCGTCACTGGGCAGACTCAATCCACAATTTTGGATTCTTTTGGGCGGCGTTCGTTAGAGCGCTCGCGCCTCGCCCGTGACGTCTCTTGCATGCGGATTCATTTGCCCCGGGACGACAACGTTCTGAGATTGTCCGCATTGTTTTGTTTACTGCCGTTTTATTTTCGTTTTAGCTGTAATCGTAAGTGGAAAGTATCCTTATTTGATACTTTGTGTCAAGAGCTGATGTTTGAACATTCGAAAGCAACGCCGACATGGAAGTCATGCGCGTTGAAGTCAGAGATTGCGCCCGTCGTGCAATCAGACGATCCGCAGAAACAACCTCTCCTTTCTGAATTCAGCAACGGCGGCCGGTTCCCGACAAAATAAGAATGAGAGAACATTTTGCGTTTGAATCGTTCATAGGAACGTTTGTTTGAGGCATATTCGTAGCTATATTCTGCGGATAAGATCGCGCTGGGTGTTATCCTTGGCCTTCGCTAAACAAGGATCGCTCCCAATGAACTCCTCATTATTTCCGCCGAGTTGGAGCCGGCGGTCATTTCTCAAAACAGGGTTCGCGGCCGCAGCTCTGCCGGCAATCCCAGGGTCGTTGGCCGCACAATCGGCAGCCAGACATTTATCTGCTGTTCCCAATGTGAGCGATCTCGCTGGCTCGCGCCTGATTCACGCGTGGCGGGATCTTTACAATTCGCCGGCCACGCAAAACGAGTACGGCTACGTGCAGGCGGCAAAATCTGTCTCGGGGATCACGGCATTGTCCTTGCCGCCTTTTGCCTGCTGCGGAGTACCCGAAATGGCGTGGAGCCCGGGCTTCTTGCTCACCTGTGAACTGTTTCTGAACGGGCGGCTTCTCCTGTCCTATTCTCCCGGAGGAGACACAATTGCCTATCAATGGTTCCCGCATCGGTTCGTTCGTGAGACCCGCGTCGACGGACTAAAATTCACTACCGAAACTTTTATGCCTTCCAACCGGCGCGCCGTCGCCCAGTTGATTCGGGTCACGAACCTGAGCAATGCAACCCGAACCGTCACACTGGGTTTTGATATGCGCGCGGCCGTTGCCCAGAAAACGACTGCGTGGTTTGTAAATTCTCCGGGCGAAGCAGACAACGCAATCCATTGGGATGCGGAACGCAGAGCCCTGATCTTTGAGGCGCAACACAGTCCTGCCGTTTCCGTTCAGGGCATTTCGCCGGGACCAAGCCGCGTCGAATCCGGCCGGATGATAGTGATGGACGCAACGCTCGGGCCGGGCGAGACCAGGGAGTTTCATTATGTAAATGCCGTCGATGCCAGCGCTCATGCGGCCCTGGCAATTTATGACGAACTGCAATCTGGTTTCGAGCAAGCTTTGCGCCAGAATGAAGCCGATTTCAACAGCTTATTGCGCTCCGCTTTCACGGAAAACAATTCCGATTTTTCCGGCTATCTCCCACAACTCGAAACGAAAGATGAATCTCTTTGGCTGCTCTATCACGCCGGCTTCAGGAATCTACTCTTTGCCAGGCGGCCCTCCCCGGATTCGAAATATGGTACGACCTACATCACCCTGGGAGGCCATGTTCTTCCCACTCTCAGCTTTCCCTGGGACACATCTCTGACGTCGTTGAGCCTCGCTTTGCTCGACCCGGAGGCTCTCCGCCGCCTCATCGAAAACTGGTTCATGCAAGACATGCATCAGCACTTGGCAACTGACTACGTCACAGCGGAAGCTGTCGGCCCTTGGTATGGCGTGAACGACATGGCGATCGTGCGTTGCGCCGAGAATTACCTGCGCGTGACAGGGGATTTTGCCTGGCTTGATAAACGCGTGGGCCAGAGCAGCGCGCTCGATCATCTGGTAGCGCACGCCACCTACTGGAAGCACCTGGACCAACAGGGGCACGGCTTGGGCGACTACGGAAAGATCGAAAACTTGCTTGAGGTCGTCAGTACCTACCTGCATGAGACAGCGGGGATGAACGCGGGCAATGTATCTTCCATGCGCTTTGTGGCCGACTTGCTCGACCGGCGCGGTGACTCCGCACGTGCGTCCCAATTGCGTGCTGAAGCGACAGCATTGGCCGATCGAATCAACAAAAAGCTCTATGTTGCAGGAAAAGGCTGGTGGCAATGCGGACAGCCCAATGGTTCATTTGTTGAAGTGCGCCACTGCTACGACTTCCTTTCCGTTCTCGACAACATGATCGCGGATCTCAGCGTCGCCCAAAAGCAGGAGATGAGCCGCTTCTTTTGGGATGAGCTGCACAGTGAGTACTGGATGCGTGCTCTCTCACCGAACGATGCCGATGCGACCTGGAACATCCGCCCGGACCATAGTTGGCTGGGCGCGTATGCCGCTTGGCCCCCTGCAACCGCAAAAGGTCTGTATAAGATTGATTCTTCGCCGAAAGTTTCTGCATGGCTGAAGAATCTGGCCAAAGCGGGTAATCAGGGACCCATTGGGCAAGCGCATTTTGTGGAGACTGTATTCCCTCTCGAAGATGGAGCCGCTTACAAATGCCCCAACGATGCCCCTTATATCAATGACTGGTGTTGCATCGCAGGTGGCGCATTTACAGATCTGGTGATCGATACTATCTTCGGCGCGAACCTGACACTGTTCGACGGTGTGAAAACCGAGCCGCGACTCAAGGACTTCGATGCCACCGCGCGGCTGGTGAACCTTCGCTACCAAGGTAAGAACTATTCGATTTCCGAGGGCGGACCCACGGTTACAAGCTGATTGGACGCGAAGTATCACGAAGGCTCGCCAACAAAAAACCCAAGCAACCACCAAGGACACGAAGTACCACGAAGGCTCTTATGCTTAGAGGCTTCCTTAGTGGGCCTTCGTGCCGTTGGTGGTGAATGCTCTTCTATCCCGGAACCGAAAGCAAGAATGGCTGCTCGGAGGCTTCCGCGATCCAGCGCAGGAAACGCTCGGGGTGCAGCGAGTTGGCAAAGATTGCCAGTGTACCCCCCACCCCCCTCCCCCGGTCTATTGGAATCATGGAGTTAGGGAGAAATTCCCGCCAGGTCCCAGGATTTAAAGTACTTAGGGGTAAAGTATTACGGAATAAGGACTTAGTTGCCATACTGCTCCGAACCCGCTTTTGGAGCGTATACCCTTCTCGAATTTTTTTTTGACCTCGATCTTTGGAATCAGCAATTTAGACAGAATTGCCCGCAAAATCTTTGAGTTTAAAGGACTTATAGCTAAAATATTCATAAATCATGACTTAGCTTTCAACGCACACTTTAAAATTCGGGAGCAGCTCTGGAAGCGGCCGTCTCTTGGACGGGGCGCACTCCTCGCTACCTTACCAATCAACATTTTGGCACGAGGCTGAGTTGGCTGTCTGTGACGGGGATCACACTTGATTGTGATGAATCCAAGACCGCCGGTCCGGACGAAGCCTGGATGGCGGGTGCTGACCTATGGAATTGATTGGCTCACGGCTTTTTCCTTTTGAGCCAATACCGCGATGTCTCAAAAATATCATCACAGCCGTGTCAGGTGGTAGCCTGGCAAACGCGAATCGCGACCCTCCGAAGAGGATCGGTTAGAGTGTGGCCGGCAAAATTACGAGCCACTTTCGTGAGGCTTTGAAAAACCACGGAATGCGGCTTCGGCTAACGCACGCTGAACACGGCGAGCGTCTGGGCCGGCAAGGAGAGGTGCACTTTGCCAGTTACAAGCTCGGCGGACGTATTCCTAAACACGGTCTGCAACTGGCGCGCAGTTTCAAGGGGCGTGTTTTCGACGGGGATGTTGAGTTCGAGCGTCTTCGAAGCATTGTTGTAGACAATCAGCAACTTCTCTTCCGGCAACTCGCGCAGGAAAGCATAGTAGTTTTCGTCCCAGCCGATGTGCCATTGCTTTCCGGTACGCAAGGCAGGATGGGCCTTGCGCAACGCCAGCAGCGATTGCACGTGGGTGAATACATCCTGCTGTTCCGGGTTGCGGCCGCTGGCGGCGAACGCGTCGTGCGGATCGCCCGGGAAACCTCCCGGAAAGTCGCGCCGGTTATCAGGGTCGATGCCACCCGGCATGGCAATTTCGTCACCGGAATAAATTTGCGGAATCCCGCGCAACGTCAGCAGCAGGGAAAACGCAGCCTTTAACTTGGCTGGGTTACTGCCTTCTTCACCCAGGAACCGTTTGTGATCGTGATTGCCGATGAAAGTGACCAGCGTCTCCGAATGCGGGTAGAGTTCGTCTTGACGGAGAATATCAACCATCTTCTGCATTGATGCGCCTTTGATGATCACATCGCGCAGGGCCGATTCCAGCGGGAAATCGAAGACGGTCGCGAGGCCGGTGTCGATGCCGTCAAATTGTTTTCTTCCCCCCTCGAAAAATGCGGTGATGGCCGGATCGGGATCGGCCACTTCGCCTACGGCGTTCATGAGCGGATAGACTTCGCGCAGGCGCTCGTGCCACAGACTCCAGGACTGGCGCGAGGAGTAGGGGTAGGTATCGAGGCGGAAGCCATCCAGTTGTGCGATTTCCGTCCACCACTCGGCATTCTGGGCCAGGTAGATGGAGAGCTCGGGATCGTCCGGATCAAGGTCCGGGAGCTTGCCGGCGAACCAGCCATCGAGCGTATTGAGATATTCACGCGGCGAAGCGTGCGGATCGACCAATCCGGTGAATGTGTAGGCGGGCTCGAGGTGATGCGCGGGCGTGCCGTGAAACCACGTAGGCGTTGGCGGATCGTTGGCCCAGGGATGATGCGGGCCAGTGTGATTCACTACGTAGTCGATTAAGACCTTCATGCCCATGCTATGGGCCGCGGCTACCAGCGCCTGATAGTCGGCCATGGAGCCCATGTGATCGTCGAGAGCGTAGAAATCGACGACGTGGTAGCCGTGGTAGTCGGAGTTGGCGTTCCTCCATACGGGAGTAAGCCACAGGGTGGTGACGCCCAAGTCGTGCAGATATCCGAGATGGTCTTGAATGCCGCGGAGATCGCCTCCGTGATAGGCCATGGGGTTGGCGCGGTCGAAGAGTCCGGTGGAGGCTGCGGGGCGGTTGTTCGCGGGATTGCCGTCGGCGAAACGGTCGGGCATGATCAGGTAGATGACGTCGTCGCGGCTGAATCCTTCGAAGCGGCCGCGCGGGTCGGCGCGCGCCAGCAGTGGCAACGGGACGGTTATCGATCCTGCCGAAGTGGTCAGGCGCAAGGGGACAGTTCCGGCGCGGAGATCGGGATCTAGTTGCAGGTGGAGGAAGAGGTAATGTCCGTTGGCGGAGGCTTCTACGCTTTGCACGGTGACATTGGCGGTTGCGCTTTCAACACGCGCGCCGCTCAGGTTTTCACCGGTTAAGAGCAGCGTTAGTTCGGGCGTGTAGTGGACCCACCAGTTGGGCGGTTCGATTTTGCGCACGGTAGGTGCGCCCGCGGATGCGGCTGCCGCTTGGGGCGTCGCAGCCCGCGTCTGCAGGCAGAGCATGCTCAGGCATAGCGCGAGCAGCGAGGACACGAGGGTGCGTTGGATTTTCATGGCAGCCACGGACCATTACGGTACAGGTCCGTCGATCAAGAGAGAACGGCGGACCGAGTCAGGATCGTGTGATCGAACCGAGTCGGGTCCGGAGCGGGAAACGGGATTCTCCGTTTCCCCGCTCCTCACCTCTTCCTACACTCGGCTTAGAACGTAATGCGCACCGCCAACTGCAACTCGCGGGCAGAGGAGAAGCGCGTGGACGCGATGCCGGGAGTGGTATCGAGGGCGTTCGTCTGGAAGCTGGCGTTGGTGAACTGGGGATGGTTCAGGAGGTTAAAGTAGTCTCCGCGGAACTCCAGCTTGAACCGTTCAATTGCGAAGTCCTTCATCACGCCCGAGTCCCAGGTGTGGTATCCGGGACCATACACATCATTTCGGCCGAGTGTGCCGACAGCCGTGTAGTTCCCGCTCATCGCGTCTGTTGGGGGAGCGCTGAACGTTCCGGTGATTATGCCTTGGCCGGTGGCATGGTCGATGGTCGCCGATACCTTACCGGCAACGTCGGGACGATCCTGAGGCGAGCCGTTAACGTAAAGGTCGAAGGGCGTACCGCTTTGCAGTGTGATGATGTTGTTCCATTGCCAGCCACCAATGATGTAGTTGACGGGGGCTGACCAATCCGAACCAAACTGCTTCCCTTTGCCGAAAGGCAGTTCGTAGATGGAGCCGAAAGTGAACACATTGCGGATGTCCTGATCGGCGCTTCCATGGTTGTATCCCAGTAGCGCATTGCCGTTCGAGTCGAGGAAAATTCTACCGCCGCCGCCGGTCGTACTGAAGGCCCCATTGGAATCGTCGATGGTGTGGGACCAGGTATAGGCCGCGCGGAACGTAAGTCCCCGCGAAAGACGCCGGGTCAGGCTGGTTTGCAATCCGTTGTAGTTGCCGCTTCCGATGTAGGCGTATTCGTTGACGTTCCCGCCCAGACCTGACCAGCGCGACGCGGGGCACGGCGCTCCGCTGAAGCAGATGGGAGTGTTGTTGGCATTGAAGGCGGTGGCTAGATTGCTCATCTTGCTGCCGACGTATGCGACATCGGCGGCCATGCTTGCGCCCAATTGACGTTCGATCTGCACGTTCCACTGTTGGACGCGCGAATTCCTGCTGTTGCTTGGAATATAGATCACGCTCACGTTCTTGGGATCGGCAACATCCACGGTGTTTACGGCGGGCGGCAGCGGGCCAGTGGCATCGAGCCAGTTATTGTCACCCAGCGGCCCCTGGCCGCTCAGTGTGTTGCGATAGCCCGGTGTAGTGCCGGGTTGACCGAGGTTAGAGCAATTGCTGTTCGCCCCCGGGCAAGCCAGATAGCTGGAGACACCGTTGAAATCGGGGTTATTACTCAATTGCTCGCCAACGCCGCCACGATCGAGGAAGTAGAAGATGCCATATCCGCCGCGGATTACGGTTCTACCATTCCCAAACAGATCATAGGCGATACCAATGCGGGGCGCCCAATCATTCTTGTCATTTTTGATCAGGCTTCTCGGCAGTCCCGCCGCCCCGGCGCTGCCGGGCGTGATGAGCATTCCATCCGCCGCATCGGTCGGGTTGTTCGGCACCCAATTGGACAGCTCGTTGTGGATTTCGTACGGCCAGCTTAAGTAATCGTAGCGAATGCCGAGGTTCAGGGTCACGCGGTTATTGACGCGCCAGTCATCCTGGGCAAAGTAGCCGGTCTCCCAACTGCGTGTCTGGTACAGGCCGTTGAATTGTCCGATTTCATAGTCCGGGAAGCCGGCCAGCACTTCGGATGCTTCATAGCCGGTGAATCTTCCGGTACCGGGGTAGTCCAGGCCGCCGAGCACGAAGTAACCTTTGGCATCGTTGCCTTGGACGAAGTTGAGGTCGCGTTTCCCCACCGTGGCTCCGTACTTGAATACGTGGTGGCCGTGGACATAGGAGAGCGAGTCGGAGAATTGGTAGAGCTTCTGCGGCACGTTGTAGGGACCACCGTCACCCTGGTAGTCGAGTTCGGGGTTGCCGTTGCCGCCGATCAAGACCTGGCCTCCGAGCAGCGCGGTTGGATTGGCGCCCGGAATTCCGATCGCCGCTCCCAGTCTCTGTCCGATGTTCGGGGGATCATAGCCGTAGGTCGAGGTGAGGTAACCGAAGCGGAATTCATTCACGATGGACGGGCCAAATGTGCGGGTATAGCCAATGGCAAAGCCCTTGGCGTGGTCGATGTTGTCGCCGGATCCGAATCCGGAGGGGCAACACGCTCCCAGACTGTTCGTAACTGTGAAATTGTCGTTCGCGTAGCTGTAACGGAAAAACACCTGGTCCTTCTGCGTAGCGTTGAAGTCAGCGCGGATATCGAAGTCGTCGAAATTGCGGACCTGCTGGCGCTCAGTGATGTAGTTGTTCTGCACCGCGCCTACGACGTTCGGCAGAGGAAAGGTTTGCAGGTACTTCAATCCCACAGGATTTGGATTAGCGATCACGTTGGTTCCGGTGGTACCGTTCCAGCCGAAAGGAGTGCAACCGCTGCCGGGTACGCCGCTGAACGTAGTGGGGTCCCAGATGTATCCGTCGCCTGCAAGGGCGTTCGTGGTCGGATTTGCGCAGAAAGCGGGAAGCGTGGTCAAAGTCGTGCCGAGGAACTCGCTGAAGTCTCCAGTGCGCATCTTGGCGGTGGGAACAGTGTCAGTTTCGACGCCGTTCGGCTGATCCTGACGGCGCCCCTGGTAATCGCCGAATGCAAACAGTTTGTTTTTCCAGACGGCCCCACCGAGCGTGCCGCCAAATTGGCCTTGCCGGAATACGATCGGTCCGGTGGCATCGTAGTCATGGGCCTCACCAAAACCGCTGCGGCGGAACAAGAAGGCCGACCCATGCAACGCATTCGTACCAGACTTGGTGCTCGACTCCAGGATCACGCCGCCGCCTCGTCCGTATTCGGCGGTCGCCACGCTGGTGGTAATACGGAATTCCTGGATCGCTTCCGCCGGCGGGAAAAAGATGATGGTGTTGACCAACGCGTCGTTGTTGTCTACTCCGTCAAGAATGTAGTTGTCCGCTTGTGGGCGCAGACCGTTGGCGGAGAGCGCCGCGCCACCGGTTTCAGAGTTACGGAAGGTTTCAGAGTTTGTTCCCGAGCCGCCGCCAGACGCCTCGTCGCCATACGCGCCGCGAGTCACGCCAGGCGCGAGCAGGGCGAGTTGAGTGAAGTTGCGGCCGTTCAACGGGAGCTCGGTCACTTCCCGTCCCTGAATGACTTCGCCCATGTTCGAGGTAGCAGTGTCGACAAGGGGCACGTCGGCTGTAACGTCAACCGTGGTGGAGGTCGCGCCCGCTTCCATCTTCAGGCTGATCTCTTTGACCTGCGAGACTTCGAGCGTAAAATCGGCGGTCGCGGTCTTGAAGCCGGCGAGCTTCACCTCAATGTGATATTTTCCAGCG
>Ga0182015_10002593_pt1 | contig 21501 bp, 24 predicted proteins | sample 712P3MmetaG_FD_120478 | JGI IMG/M metagenome (GOLD analysis project Ga0182015, IMG submission 120478) | Permafrost microbial communities from Stordalen Mire, Sweden - 712P3M metaG | ecosystem: Environmental > Terrestrial > Soil > Wetlands > Permafrost | place: Sweden: Stordalen | collected...
TCTTGATGAACGCGGCTCAGTGTCAGCACACGAGAACCTTATCCACGTCGCATCGGCGCTTCGAACACCCCTCACTACGCTGGACAGGTGGCCAGAGCCAAGCAGATACAAGAGAAGCGCGCCCAAAAGAGGGTGGACGCGAGCGCCGGCGACCGGGTGGTCGCCACCAATCGACGCGCCCGATACGACTACGAGATCATCGAGACCCTCGAATGCGGCATCATGCTCAGCGGTTCGGAGGTTAAGTCGCTACGCCAGGGAAAGGCGCAGATCGCCGAGAGCTACGCCCGCTTCGACGACACCGAACTGTGGCTGTATCAGATGCACGTACCACCGTGGGTGTACGCGACCGGCTTCGGCAGTCACGACCCCGATCGACGGCGCAAACTCCTCGCCCATCGACACGAGCTGGATGAGTGGCAGCACGAAACGCGCACCGAGCCCTACACGATGGTGCCGCTCAAGCTGTACTTCAAGGACGGTAAGGCGAAGGTCGAGTTGGCGCTCGCTAAGGGTAAGAAGTCCCAGGACCGACGACAGGCAATCGCCAAGCGCGACGCCGCTCGCGACATGGCGCGAGCGGTTCGCAATACGGAGAAGTTCAGCTAGAACGAATCGTGGGCGTTGACCGGTATGGCGGCAATGCGCAGTCTCACGCATCCCTTTTCATCATCCGCCACGCGCCAAGCGCGGTCCACCCAACGAGCCACGCCGCGATGACGCAGATCGCCACCGTCCTCGTCTCCGGCACCAGCGCCGACGTCGCGTTGCCCCCACCCGGTCCGCCGCCGCCGCCGCCGAACACGAAGGCCAGGCCCGACGGTTCCAAATGAGCGACGGCCAGTCCAACCACCGCGCGCTGCAGATTGATGAGGTGCGGAATACTCACGCGCGAGAGGATCGGTGTCAGGACGACTTCCAGCACCAGCATCAAGACCACAGCGACCGTTCTCTGGCCCAGTAATGAACCGAGTCCAAGACCGACCATGAATCCCACGATCGCTTCGAGTTCGATCCACATTCCGGTCCTGATCATGAGGCCGGTTGGCGGGTAGAGGAACTGGCGCGCGTAGTCGGTGTAGTCCAGATGTGCGATCAGTGTCGCGACCTCTTTGATCTCGGCGGGCGTCGCTTTGGTCGTCGGTGATCCCGACGGTTGACCCTGCGAACCCGGGCCTTTGACGATCCCGATGCCGCCGCCGGGTCCGTTCCCACACTGGACGGAGTTGAGCACGGACGGAACGAGCGACGAGTTCGGGGAGGATTGATTGATGTTTACGTTGAAATTGCAGACGACTTCGTCGGCGTGGCCGGCGGCCCAACTCTCGAGCCCGGCACGTGACAGATTCGCCGGAATACTCACGCCGTCGTATTTGAGCTGGGTCGGAGCCGCAAACACGCACACCAAGCAGACAATGGTGAACCCAGCGGCCACCAGCGGCACGATGATGGCGAGGCCCGCGGGGATTCGGGCGAAGTACAACGCGAGGCGTGATCGACCGGTCACCACCAGGTGCCGAAACATCCCTTCGGTGAGGTCGACGGAACCGGCCGTGCAGCCCAACGTGGCGGCGACGATGAAACCGAAGACGTAGAGGACACCGGCTACGAGTGCGTTGAAGATGTCGTAGCCGCCGGCCGGGCCGTAGGAGTGTGGCGCGACGGCGTGGGCCACCAATCGGATTGTGAGGAAGAGGGTCGGTATGCCGATGGTCACCACGATCAACGCGATCATGAGACCACGGCGTTTGCGAAGCTCCATGAAGCGCGTGGCGATCATCGTCCCGCTGGGCACCCACGACCCGCGGTGATCGTCGGGGGGTCCGTCGGCGGACGTCGGCGCGGCGCTCTCCACGGAGGCAGTGGTCATTGGGACTCCCCCAGTCGAGTCGTGACCTCTAAGAACCACGATTCGAGCGACGCGTGCATCTCTTGGAGGCGATAGACGGCGACGCCACCTTCGACGAGCAATCGGTTAATCTCGGCCACCACCGACCGATCGGTGCCCGCGGCCAAATCGACGCTCAGTCCATTGGCATCCATACGGGTACCGGTTCCCCACCGCGTGCCGGCCAAAAGAGCACCGGCGCGTTCGGGCGTCGAGCACTCGATTTGCAGTTCGAACGCTGAGCCGGCCAACAACTCAGATATCGCACCCTGGCGAATTACCTTGCCGCGATCGACGATGGCCACGGCGTCACAGGTGCGCTCGACCTCATCGAGGAGGTGGGACGACAGAACGACGGTCCGACCTTCGGAGACGAGCGATTGAATCATTTCGCGCATGTCGAGCATTCCGGCCGGGTCAAGTCCGTTCATCGGTTCGTCCAGGATCAGTAACTGTGGGTCACCCAACAGACACGCAGCGACACCGAGGCGCTGACGCATTCCCATCGAATACTTCGTCACCTTGTCGTCGGCACGATGAGCGAGCCCCACGCGATCAAGCGACGCTTCGATTCGCGTGCGTGCCGCTGGCTCACGTGCGGCGGCCAAAATTTTTAGATTCTGTCTTCCCGTGAGATGACCGTGGAACCGCGGTTCATCGACGATGGCCCCAATACGAGCGAGGGCACGGTGGCGCTGGTGAGGGACGGGATAACCCAGCAGGAACATCGTGCCCGCGTCGGCGCGCGTGAGGCCAAGGAGAACCCGTATGAGGGTCGTCTTTCCGGCCCCGTTCGGTCCGAGATAACCGAAGGCGCACCCTCGAGGCACTAGGAGCTCGACGCCGTCCACCGCGACGTTGTCTTTGAAGCGCTTCGTGAGGCCGTGGGTCTCTACCGCCCAATCGCCCCCGGCTTCTCGCGGCGTAACGACATCCAGCGGAATGGTTTCGCTCATCGACCGACCTCAGCTCGAGCCGATAGGTGAGCGCGACCTTGCCCAACCCCGATCGTCAAATTCAACGACGTTGAGGTCTCGACTGCTCACCAGAACCGACGCCTCGAGTCGTGGCTCGGACCCGACATCCGATAGACGAATGCGAGACCCACAACGACGAGTCCGACGAGCAGCATCACCAGAGCGAGCACGGCGAATGGTCCGTAGTTCTGAGAGGAAAACGCTGGACCAGCAACGAGGTGCACGGAGGGAGCGAACCAACGAGGCGACTGTGGCAGGACGATAGGTCGTCTGATCATCGCGGCGACGGCGACGCCGTGGCGCCCGATTAACAAGGCGGCGGCGGCAAGAACCGTGAGAAACCCGAAGAGCGACAGCGAGGCGATCAACACCGGTCGGTACCACGAATGACGAACGCCGACGAACGTCTGAATGGAACCGACTGGAGTTGGCGGTCCGGTGACGCCTCGAGCGCTCGCCCACGCCGCAGCGAATCGCCGTGGATCGAAGAGGCTGTTCCCAAGGACGTCTTCGGCAGAACCGCCGTCGGCCTCGGCATCTTCGATGTCCGCTGTGATGTCCAGAGCCATTTCGTTGGCGATCGGATCGGGAACGCCCAGCCGTTTCCACTCCCGACGACATTCCTCAACGAATTCATTCATGGCGTTACCTCCACTGTTTGTGAATCGAGTGCGCGATCAATAGCGTCGCGCGCCGTCTTCCATTCCGCCACACCCGTCTCCAGAGATCGCTCTCCATCCGACGAAAGGCTGTAGTACTTACGCGGCGGACCTCCGTTGCTGGCCTCACGCCGTGTCGCGACCAGACCGTCACGTTCCAACCTGCCGAGAAGCGGGTAGATCGAACCTTCGCCGACTATTGACATGCCGCGGGCACGCAACCGCTTCGTCATTTCGTACCCGTAGGCCGGCCCCTCGTCGATCACGGCGAGGAGGCAGAGGTCGAGAACGCCTCGTAGCAGTTGGCTTCGACGACCATCCACTTGTGTCATGCACTACAAGATACTCGATGGTACCTTGCGTTGCAAGTGAATAGTTGCTGAGATTTCGGGTTCATAGTCCGTTGCATTCTCGTTGGACTACCTGAGCCTGAACTCGAACCATCGCGCCACGGCCGCAGGGCACTTATTACGTTTGGCGCACGCCGGCGATCCAGTTGCGGATTTTCGATCGGTCTTCCTTCGTAAGCGTCGTCGCGCCACTCTTCACCGCTCGGCCAACGCGTCGCACCAGGCGTTGAAGTCGTCGCGAGTGATGCGCAACTTTCCATTGGGCAAATGTGAGAAGTCCGATCCACGTCCTTCTCGTCTCCAATCCGACATCGTCGAGAGAGGTAGGCCCGACTCCTCAAGTACTTGTTCCATCGTCATCCACTCACGCTTCGTTGTCATATTGTCAACGCCTCAGTGCCGGCCAGGGTGACCGACAGACGATAGGGTGCGCGAGCGTTGTTGGCAGACAGTCACCGCCGGATAGTTGGCAATTGCCGCCTGATAGAATTACTTGTACGTAGACGGAAGCACTGACCTCCTCGCGAGCGCGAGCCTGTGCCTTGTGGGAAAGGGCTGGGATGGCCAGAGAAGTGGCCGTGCATGTTCTGGATTGAGGTGGTCGGCTACGAGTAGTAAAACCCTTGTGTAGAAAGGGCATTGGGGGTGAATGGTCTCGACAATGGTCGTCGAGGTGAAAGAAGCGAGCCGTGGTCTCCGGAACCACGTTAAAGAGCCGGAAACAATAAATAAACGCCAAGCCTTCGCTTGCGCTTGCTGCTTAGGTAGCAACATCCGCCTAGACCCAGCCCTGCGGTTTAGATATCGGGTGTCATGAAGTAGGGCTTACCGTCAGGACTCGTTAGTGGTTCCGACGGGACAATTCAGCTAACTACGGATCGTCATCGGTGCTGGCAGTAGTGACGCTCCCTACAACCTTCTGCTAGCTGCGCTCGGAGAATGTTCACCAAGAAGCCGTTGGACCGGGGTTCGAATCCCCGCACCTCCACTCGAATTCAGTAACGCCTAAAGCCAGACTGCGCTCATGAGAGCGCAGCCCGCCTTTGGGTTTGTTTGTCGTTCCTCGGACTCATTCGCCTTTGAAGAGTTCGACGAATGGCGTCGCGGTTGCGGAGTGTGACTCTCGAGGCGTTGCGTCCGACTGCGTCACCATGTTCTCGAGGTTCTCCAGGCTCGTCGCCATCGCCGGTCGCCAAAACTCCCCGTCCTCGATGAATTTTCGCAGTTCCTCGGGCAATCGACTGCCCTCGAAGAACGCGGTGACCCGAGTGCTGCTGTCGCTCAATGGTTCTAACTGCCATCCCCAATTGCGAAGGCCGGGTTGGCCGACCGATGCTTGATATTTAGAGTTCTCCCATGAGTCCACGACGGGCTCCCACGCGATGAGTCGATCCTGCTCGAACTCGACCACGTGATTGGCCATCACGTAGTTTCCCAAGTCCCAGTGGACCATATTGATGTAGAACACGTCGCCCGCTTGGGTGACTGGCTTGTTGTCGCCGGCGGAGCGCAACATCCCCGAACCGTCCACTTCGGGGTGCATGGCCGGATCGCGCACCACGGAGAAGATTCGAGCAGCGGGAGCGTCGATGTCACGTGATTCGGTGACCGATGGCCGGATCATGGCATCAACTCCTAGCGATTGAGATTCATTGCGAATGTACCACTGGCTGTGTCAGTCAAATTAGTCTTCTCGGATGTTCGAACTGCAGCGCGTTCGCGCCGACCACGAGGCGGCGATCCTCGACTTCGAACTCCTGAACCGGTCATATTTCACTGCGTCGATCAATGACCGCGGTGACAAGTACTTTCGGGAGTTCTCTGACGAGCATCGTGATCTCTTGGCCGCCCAGGATTCCGGCAGCATCGCGTGCTACGTACTTCTCGATGAAGACCAGACCATCGTGGGCCGATTCAACCTCTACGACATCGTCGACGGCACGGCCGAGGTCGGCTACCGCCTGGCGCATCGCGTCGCTGGTCGAGGCGTCGCCACCGCCACCCTGGAGAACTTCTGTCGGATCGCTCATGACGAGTACGGGGTGGCGAAGTTGACGGCCGCGACGCCACTTGACAATGTCGCCTCTCAACGAGTGCTGAGGAAGGCCGGATTCGTGTCGACGGGGCCGACGGAGGTCGCCGGTCAGCCGGGAATCTCCTTCGAACTGTTCTTGGCGGACGACTAACCGCAACTCACTAGGACTTCGGTGGCTGCTTCACCCCGATGAGATTGCCCTCGGTGTCACGGAGTTTCGCGACGAGCAGCCCGGCGGCGACGTCCGTTGGCTCTTGGAGTACCACGGCGCCTGCGGCCGTCAGCGCCGCGATCGACGCGTTGATGTCCTCGACGTCGTAGTAGGGCTCCGGTCCGGTCATGCCCTGGTCGTGACCGTTGGGGATCAGTCCGATCTCATGACCATCGACTTCGTAACCGACGTAGTACGGCGAGTCGACGTGCGGCTCGACGCCGAACAACGCACTGAACGTGGTCTTGGCCTTGTCGAGGTCCTTCACAGGGTAGAGCACGGTATTGAGTTCAGGGGGCACGGTCTCTCCTCTGGTCACGTATCACCACGTTCGTGGGTCACTATGGATGACACCGTAGCCCTGGAGAGTGTGACACGTGGACGACCAAGTCTTTCTGGCGCAACAGTTCGATGCGAACCGGTCGCATCTACGCGCCGTGGCCTATCGCATTCTTGGCAATACGTACGACGTCGACGACGCGTTGCAAGACGCGTGGCTCCGACTTTCCACTTCGGACTCGCACGAAATCGAGAACCTCACCGGGTGGCTCACGACGGTCGTCTCACGAATCTGTCTCAATACCCTTCGCTCCCGACACCGCCGTCCCGCGAATTCGGATGACGCCACGGCCATCGACCGTCTCGTCGAACCGGCGGCGCTCACTCCGGAAGAGCGCGCCGTCATGGCCGACAGTTTGGGCATGGCGCTCCTCGTCGTTCTCGAAATGCTCTCGCCGGCCGAACGGATTGCCTTCGTGCTGCATGACATGTTCTCCGTCTCCTTCGACGAGGTGGGACAGATCCTGGGTAAATCGACAGAGGCGTGCCGACAACTCGCGAGCCGGGCTCGGCGGCGCGTTCGCACCGCCGAGGATTTACCAGCCGATCCACAGCGTCAGCGCGAAGTGGTCGACGCCTTCCTTCGGGCATCCACGCAGGGCGACTTTCAAACCCTGCTCTCGTTGCTCAGCCCCGACGTCGAACTCGTCGCCGACACGGCGGCCGCCGCACTTGGAGCGCCGGAACGCAAGGACGGACCCCTCGACGTGGCCGCGCGGTTCTCCCGTGGGGCGCAGGCCGCGCGATTGGCGCTCCTGGACAACCTGGCGGGCTTCGTCTGGTCCCAAGGAGGGAAACCGAAAGTCGCGTTCGAATTCACCGTGGTCGCCGGATTGGTGACGAGGATCGACATGATCGGCGACGTCGACGTGCTGAGCGAGATGAACATCGAATACGTGGGTCGCAACAAGGCGCGGTGATCGCGACGCCGCACAACGTTGTAGTCTCGTCGAGCGGCCCCCACTCATCATGGGGGTCGCACTCTTATTCCCCGGATAAGAACCTCTCGGCAACGTCATCAATGCGTGGCGATGCGTACAACGACCCGACGATGTCGATAGGTCAGCCGATACAGTTTTCGACATGACCAAGCGAACGAGCCCACCATTCCGCGCCGATCACGTCGGGAGCCTGCTACGACCGCCGGAACTACTGGAGGCCCGTAAGTCCTTCGCGGCTGGCACGATCGACGCCGACGCACTGCGCGAGGTGGAGGACAACGCCATTCGAGACGCCGTGACGCTGCAGGAGGACCTGGGATTCCAGAGCGCGACGGACGGCGAGTTTCGCCGCACCTCGTGGCACATGGACTTCATCTACCAACTCGGGGGCGTCACGAAGACCGACGAACAGTTACAGGTGGCCTTCAAGAACGCCGGGGGGACGACGTCGTTCACGTCGGCCGCCCTGAAGGTCAGCGGACCGGTGCGGCTCGAGCACACGATCTTCGCCGACGCCTTCGAGTTCTTGAAGTCGGTGACCACGACCGCGACTGCGAAGCTCACGATCCCCTCGCCGAGCATGGTGCACTATCGAGGCGGCGCGGCCGCGATCGACCCCGTTGTGTACGACACGGTGGATAAATTCTGGGACGACCTCAGCGCGGCCTACGCCGAAGAGGTGCGCCGACTCGGCGAGTTGGGCTGCACGTACCTCCAGCTCGACGACACGTCGCTCGCCTATCTCAACGACCCGGCCCAACGACAGATGATCGCCGAGCGCGGCGACGACGCCGAGCACCAGCACCTGCGCTACATCAAGCAGATCAACGCCGCCATCGCGGGACGGCCCGCGGGCATGGCGATCACCACGCACTCCTGTCGGGGGAACTTCCAGTCCTACTGGGCGGCCGAAGGCGGCTACGACTTCGTCGCCGAGGCCCTGTTCAGCGAACTCGACGTGGACGGCTTCTTCCTCGAGTACGACGACGACCGCTCGGGCGGTTTCGAACCACTGCGCTTCGTGCCCAAGGGAAAGATGATCGTCCTCGGTCTGATCACGACGAAGAACGGAGCCCTCGAGAGCACCGAGGACCTCAAACGCCGAATCGATGCGGCCAGCCAGTTCGTGCCCCTTGACCAACTGTGTCTTTCACCCCAGTGCGGTTTCTCATCAACCGTAGAGGGCAACAGCTTGACCTTCGACGAAGAGGTTGCGAAGTTGCGACTCGTTCGACAGGTTGCCGACGAGGTCTGGGGCTGACGCGTCGAAGAGAGGCGTTCGTGGATTGAAGTTAGGTTGTGCTCCATGGCGCGAGCACGAACGGCACTCCTAGCCTCGCTCACCACAGTTGCTTCCATCGCGGGCGTCGCGTGGGGAGCGTCGCCCGGTTCGGGTGCCGTCGCGCACTCGAGCCCGTCGGTTCACCGAGGTACTCCCGTCACCAATATGACGGACGGGGTCGGTACGCAGATCGATCAGGTCGACATGGTCACCTCGACGTTGGGATACGGCGTGGCGGCGAATGATTCGTTTCACCCGACGAAGTGGGTCTACCTCGTTCGAACAACCAACGCCGGCTCGAGCTGGACGATGCAGAGTCCCCTCCCCTACCTGTCGTTCAATCAGAGCGGGGGCGAGCTCGTGCCCTCCGTCGACTTCGTCAATCCGCTCGTTGGATACGTCACCAGTGGCGACGCGGTACCGGGTGCCATCTTCGTGACGACCAACGGCGGCGTCTCATGGTCGAAGGTCTCCTCGCCCGGCGTCACCCCGATGATGCTGGTCACGTCGTCCTCACTGGCCGTCGTGAGTGACGTCTGCGTGCACCCGCATCAAGACTCCGACTTCAACCTGTGTCCCAACGATCTGTCGCTCTATCGAATCGGCGCGACGACGCCGTGGCGGACGGTCCGGATACCTCGAACGAGCAACGTCGCCAACCGGGACGCCCAGTTGTTCGCCGCTCCATCGCCGAACACGTACGTCATCAGTGAGGGCGATCCCGGCGGAGGCGGTCAGCACAGTCGCCTGTCGCTTTCCGAGGCGAGCGACGCGGGACTCGCGTGGCGTCACGTCGACGACCCCTGCGCCGGACTGGGTTCCGATCAACTGGTGACGTTCTCGGCGAAGAAATGGCTCCTCTCCTGCTTCCTCGGCGAAGGCATGAATCAGGGCATGGGCAACCTGTGGCGCACCGACAATGCCGGCGCTACGTGGACCAGGATTCAACACGGTGACACGGAGGCCACCACCCTCGTCCCGAGTGGCGACGAGCACATAATCTTCGGCGAAGTTGGTGGGGCCTCCGGTGGCGTCGTCTACAGCACCGACGGGGGCGCCACGTGGAGCCACACCGGTGTCGACGGGCAAGGAGGTGCGCCGAACTCTCTTTCGACCATCGGGGCGACCGGGGCGATTGACCAGGTAGTCGGTGCACTGATGTACCGCACTCGCGACGGTCGACTGTGGACGCCCGTGCCGGAATTGGCAGCCGGCACCTACAAGGGTCTGTCCATCTGTAGCGCGAGCAGTGACGTCACCGTCGCCCTGCGCTGGAAGCCGTTAAGGGCGGCCATTGGGCCTTCGGGGATCGTCTTCACCAACCGAGGACCGCGCAAGTGCTATCTCGATGCGGCGCCTATCGTCCAGACGGTCAAAGGACCGGCGAATACTCCCGTGGGGCCGCCCGCCGACATGTCATACGATCAATCCGACTTCGTCATATTGAAGGCGCACGGCGGCCGGGCCAACACGTCGCTCCTGATCTTCTCCAGCCGGTCGTATCGGCCCGCCTCGATCTGTGAAGCCGAGATCGCCACGGGCATGACGATCTCTTTCGGTTCGCCGTCATATTTTTTCGCCCGGTTTCGCGCGCCAACGAAGGTGTGTACCGCTACTTTCTCGACGGTCTCGGTGAACGAAGTCCTTCCGGGATTGAGCAAGCACGACCCGGTCCCCTGAGCGTCGTCACGTGGCGTGACGATCGAACTGTGACGTGACGTCGTCACTCATCGAAGGGAGCAACCACCCGACGTAGTAACGAAGAAAGAACGTGTCGATCCTCAGCGCTGAGCGACGCCAGGATCGTGTGTTCGCGCTCAACCAGGTCGGCCAACGCACTATCGACGCACTTTCGGCCGGCGGCGGTGATCTGCACGCGCACCGATCTGGCGTCCACCGGATCTTGGTGTCGGCGCACGAGTCCGCGCTCCTCGAGGCGATCGAGTCGATTGGTCATCGTGCCCGACGTCACGAGCGTCTGGGCCAGGAGCTGTCCCGGCGAGAGGGTCGCCGGTGAGATGGCACGGCGCAGCGCCGAAAGAACGTCGAAGCTCCAAATCTCAAGATCGTGACGAGCGAAGATCACACTTCGTTGACGGTCCATATAGCGCGCGAGTCGTGAGATTCGCGAGAGCACCTCCAGCGGACTGACGTCAACGTCGGGCAGTACACGCCGCCATCCCCGCAGTAGGCGATCGACTTCGTCTTCCATGGCTCTCCCGTCAATCGGCCGCCTTCATTATATCTTGACATCAAGAGAATATGGAAATAAACTTATCTTGATATCAAGATATAATCGGAGGACGCTACCTATGGGCACCAACCAAAGCAGTTGCTTGGCGATGGCACACTACGACTCCATTGCCGAGCGTGTCGCCGAGGGTCGCGCGACGTTCAATCGTCCGCTCACCCTGGCCGAAAAGGTCCTCGTGAGTCACCTTCGGCGCCGTGACACCGAAACGCCGCTGCGCGGTCAGTCCTACGTCGACCTCGACCCCGATCGTGTCGCCCTGCAAGACGCCCTCGCCCAGATCGTGGCGTTGCAGTTCATGACCGCCGGCCTCGACGAAGTCGTCGTGCCCACGACGGTGCACTGCGACCACTTGATCACGGCTCGGACGAACGCCGTGATCGATCTGCGCTCGGCGAAGGACACCAACGCCGAGGTTTACGAGTTCTTGCGCTCGGTCTGCGCGAAGTTCGGCATCGGATTCTGGGAACCCGGTGCGGGCATCATCCACCAGGTCGTGCTCGAGAACTACGCCTTTCCCGGCGGCATGATGATCGGTACGGACAGTCACACGCCCAACGCCGGTGGCATGTCCATGGTGGCCGTCGGCGTCGGCGGCGGGGACGCGATCGACGTGATGACCGGACTCCCCTTCAACCTGCGTTGGCCGCGCCTGATTGGCGTGCGTCTCACCGGCGCGCTCTCCGGCTGGTCGTCGCCGAAGGACGTGATCCTCCGGGTGGCCGATCTCCTCACGGTGAGCGGTGGTACCGACGCGATCATCGAGTACTTCGGGTCGGGCGCGGCCACGATCAGCGCGACCGGGAGGGCGACGATCTGCAACATGGGCGCCGAGATCGGGGCGACAACGTCGATCTTCCCCTACGACGACAACACCGGCTCGTACCTGCGCGCGACGTTTCGCGCCGACGTCGCCGACGCCGCCGACGCCGTGGCCGGGGACCTGCGCGCCGACGATGAGGTCGAAGCGAGTCCGGAACTGTTCTTCGACCAAGTCATCGAGATCGACCTCTCCGAACTGCGCCCGCTCATCAACGGCCCCGACACACCCGACCTCAGCCACGTGCTCGGCGCGGTCGGCACGTGGGCGCGCGAGCACGACGTCCCGACGGCGATCTCCGTCGCGCTCGTCGGTTCGTGCACCAACTCGTCCTACGAGGACATCGCCAAGGCGGCCTCGGTTGCTCGACGGGCCCGCGAGATTGGACTGCGGTCCAAGACGCCGCTCCTCGTCACCCCTGGTTCCGAACAGATCCGCGCGACCGTCGAACGCGACGGGTTCCTCGACGACCTGATCGCCATCGGCGCCACGGTGCTCGCCAACGCGTGTGGTCCGTGCATCGGTCAGTGGGACCGTCAACTCGTCGATGCCACGACCGTGAACACGATCGTCACCAGCTTCAACCGAAACTTCGCACGACGCAACGACGGCAACAGCGCCACCAAGGCGTTCCTCGCCTCACCAGAGGTCGTCGTCGCCCTGTCGTTGGCCGGGACCCTCGAGTTCGATCCCGTCAGCGACACGATTGTGAACGACGAGGGACGAAACGTCCACTTGGAGATCCCGACGGGCAGCGTCTTGCCCGCGAACGGCTTCATTCGGAGCGCGCAGCCGCCGACGGGGCTCGCCGATCCGAACGTCGTCATCGATGTGTCTCCGACGTCGAGGCGGCTGCAACTCCTGACGCCCTTTCCGGTCTGGAGCGGCGAGGACTTCGCCGAGTTGCCCGTGATCGCCAAGGTCAAGGGGAAGTGCACGACCGACCAGATCTCCGCGGCCGGCCAATGGTTGAACTACCGCGGTCACCTCGAACTCATCTCCGGAAACCTCTTCGCGGGCGTGGTGAACGCGTTTACGGGTGTGACTGGAGAAGGAAAGGAACCACTCGACGGATCGACTCGTCCGTTCCCGCAGATCGCCAAACACCTCAGCGAAACGGGCGTCGGCTGGTGCGTCATCGGTGACGCGAACTACGGCGAAGGTTCTTCCAGGGAGCACGCCGCGATGGAACCTCGGTACCGCGGAGGGCTCCTCGTCATCGCGCGCTCCTTCGCCCGGATTCACGAGACGAACCTGAAGAAGCAGGGCCTGCTCCCGCTGACCTTCGTCGATCCTTCCACCTACGACGACATCGCCGAAGACGACCGAATCAGTGTGCTCGGGCTCGCGTCACTGGCATCCGGCGAGGACCTGCACTGCGTCATCACGAAGCCCGACGGACGTCGAGTCGAATTCTCGTGTCACCACACGTTCAGCGACGAGCAGGTCAGATGGTTTCGCGCGGGCAGCGCCCTGAATGTCATACGCCATGAACGGATTCGGGATCAACATGACGTCACGACCCCGAGCTAACCTGCACGTCGCCGGAGACGGTCTTCGCGCTGATCGAGACGGCGTCCTTCGGTGATTCCCCGGGCGCGCCATCGAGCGGCATCGTCGACGAGAGTCGGCCGGATATTGACGTGGCGTCGACGTCGACTTCGAGCCCCCGTGCGACGGTGACCGCCACGTTGCCCGAGACGGTGCGCACCGAAATGTCCGACGGGACGTCAACGGCGAGACGAACGCTGCCCGAGGCGGTCCGGATCTTCGTCGACGTGCCGGCGCCGTCACAGCGCACGTTGCCCGACGCACTGTGACAGACCAGGCTCTCTCGCACGTTGGCCGACGTCACGTCACCGGACGCGGTCTTCATCTCGAGGACGCCGACCTCGTCAGCGACCGAGACGCTCCCGGAAGCGCTGGTCACGGTCGCTTTCGCGAGGACCCCGATGATCTCGGTGTCACCCGACGCGGTCGTCACTTCCACGCTCGATCCCTCGGGCAGCGCGACGTGGACGTCGGGGTCGGAGTCGAACTCGAACCAGTGGTTGCGACGGATTGCCGCGCGGATACCGCGCATCGCGTTGAAGTTCTCGTGGGTGCGCGAGCGAACGACGAGGGTGTTCTTGTGTCGGTCGAATTCGATGACGGCGTCGTCGAGCATCCGCTGGACGGAGGAGTCCTTCACACTCAGGGTGACCTCGATCACGTTGCTCTCCGAGGCCCCGATCGTCACGTCGCCACTGGCCGTCGTGATGCGCGCCGTGGCCGGGCCGGTCGCCTCAAACACTTCACGTCGTTCTAGTTTCGATGTCACGACTTCTTCTCCCCCTCGGTAGTCCGACGACCTGTCGGACGCTGCGTTGCTGGACATGTGAATCTCCTTGAATCTCTTAGGCGCGGCCCTTGCCGCGAAGTTGACGCGGATTGTGCGATCCCGTCTCGGTCGGGTCGTTGCGGACGGATCGTTCGAGCGTGCGAACGATCCACGAGTTCATCGACGAACCGACGTCCGTCGCCAGGTGCTCGATGTCGTCTTTCAGCGCGTCGCTGAGGCGCAACGCGATGCGCGCGGAGTAGTCGCTCGGCGTCGGCGCGGCGACCTCACCGTCGAGCGCGACGACGCGAGCCATGCGGATCTGATCCCCTTCGAGGTTCAGGGTCAACGCGACGTTGTCTTGGAGATTGAACTCCTGAATGACGATGTTCAGGGCTTCGAGAAAGTGCGTGCGCAGTGACGGCTCGATGGCCGCGCTCAGACGCTCGGCGATTGACGCGGTGTCGGGACCCCCGAGCTGACCCAACGCATTGAAGTCCTCTCGAATGCCATCCAGCAGTTCTGATATCAACATGATGTCATCATAACATTATTCTGATATCAAAGTCAAGTCATGGGACTGACGTACCTAACGCACCCGGCACTTCGCGGCGATTTGGTGAGAAAAATGGTGTAAGGGTTGGGATATCGTTGCCCCGTGAGTGCCGAAGAGCGAGCCGACATCGGCATTGAAAATAAGGGCCAAGAACCACCGTCCCGAACGAAAGGCTCGATTCGGTCACATGAGCAGTTGATCGGAATGATCATCCTCTCGGCGGCATTCATCATCGGATCGTTGTCGGTGGCATCGGGGGTCCGAAACCGAAATGAACCTCAGTCCAACCAGATCACAATTACCGGTTCTGCTGAGCAGGCAGTCACGTCCAACACATTCCAATGGATGGCAAGTGTGGCCAGTACGCAGCCCACAACCTCGGCGGCATTGGCTCAATTGAACGGATGGACCGCCCAGATTCGCACCGCGCTTATTGCCGCCGGAGCTCTGAACGACGAAATCTCACTCGGCACGGCATATGTGCAACCCAATGCACAGTCCACCGGTCAAGTGACCAGTTTCACTATGAGCCAAACGGTGACCGTCCAGTCCTCTCGCCTGACCGCCATGCAGCGTGTTCTGGACGTCAGCAATCTCCTACTCGCCAAGAACGTTCCGTTCATCGCCCAACAACCGCAGTACACCTTCAACGGATTGAAGAAACTTCGACCCGCTCTCACGGCAGAGGCGGCCGCAAACGCTCGACAGCGCGCCCAAGCCGCGTTGGGCAAACAGGTCACGTTGGGGAAGCCGCTCTCGATCAAGGTGGGACAGGTGTCCGTGGATGCGCCCGGGTCCGTCAATTACGGCAGCGGAGATTTCGACACCAGCTCGATTCCCAAGGTCGTCTCGGTGGTGGTTTACGCCACCTATTCAACGTAGTAAGTGGTCCTCCCGCTCGCATAATGAACAGATAATGGTTGGGTGGCGAATCGGTGAGCAGATTGTGAAACTCGTGATCACCTGCCGAGTCACTCGTCGAGTCAGGCATCATGTATCGGCTTCGCCGGGTGTGTCTGGTACGTCAGTCCCCAAGTCATCACCAGAAACGCGGTAATTAAGCCTTTTTCCTCTTCGTTACCCAACCATCGAGCTCACGTTGCGCCGGTGAGACGATCTGGAATGCGCCGTCCACGGGTATCGATCGCCACCCTTGCCAGTCGAAGTTTTCGAGCGCGTCGAGACCTTCGAGGAGCAACGTGCGCGCCAAAATCCCCTTCACCGCTTTCGCGTCGTGGCCGACGGTCGTGCCGCCTACGCCGTCGATGAACTGCACGCGGATAACCCGGCGCGTACTCGTCAACTCCCCCAGGTCGATTGCCGCCTCGTGTTCCAAGGGCAAGAGATTGACGATGGTCGAGCGTCTCGCGTGCTGCGCCAACACCGTCGTGACCTTCGGCTTCCAGTACGACGCCATCGTGCCGAGCGGCGCCACGCCGACGTTCATCTTGAGACGAAAATCGGCGACGCGATCCTCCGCCGACGTCACGCCGTAGAGGCTCGACGGGACGATGATCCGTCGACGCAGGGTCGGCTCGAGCGTCGCCGCGGCGAGGTGCGCCCACACCACGCCGCTGTAGCGCTCCCACGCCGCGAGACGCGGAACCTGGTCGTCGGCGAGTCGCCTCGTCGCGGCCAGAGCCCGTTCCAGCAACGCGCCGCGCGCGTTGAGCAAGATCTCTTGGCGCCGCCTCGTCGACGCGTCCAGCGCCGCGATCAGTGACTCGATGACCCGGCGACGATCGTCCGCGAGCGCCTCGTCGAAGACGCCGACGCCCGCTCTCATGGTGCCGCCGGGGGTCTTCGCCTCCGAGGGCGGAACGAGTACGAGGAGCGGCGCGGCCACGACCCCTAACGTACTGGGCTCGCGCGATTACGCCGCTTGCAAGAGGTCCTTGGTGACACCAAGCGAGCGCAGGAAGTGACGGACCTTCACCACCTGGTCTTCGGTGAGGTCCCGCGACCTCGTCGAGCCAAAGGACGTCGTCTCACCATCAATGCTCACGGCCCAGTTGCCACGATGCGTCTCATAGACCTCACCGAATCGTCCAAGCAGCGAACAGACGTCGTGCCACTGAATGTTGTGACACATCGGGTGCGTAAAGAGCTTTTGGGCGGTGATTCGGTGGTGATGATCCAATTTGAATGGCATGCTCAACCCTCTCGAGAGGGCCGAGGTCATCTCGCCCTCACAAGAACCTTCTACCCCCTCAGGGGTGGAAGTCAAGGCTTGCGATTAGTTCCACATGCTCGGTCATCGGAAAGAGGTCAAACACCCGGAAATCACCGAGGGCGAAGCCCCCGGCGAGCAAGATCTTGAGGTCTCGAGCGAACGTCGCGGCGTCACAGGACACGTAGACGACGCGTCGCGGACCTCGTCGAACCAGCGTCTCGGCGACCCCTTTGGCCAGTCCGCCGCGGGGCGGGTCCATCACGACGACGTCACCTTCGCCCACCGAGTCGTTGACCGATCGCGGCGTGACTGACCACTCACGAACCTTGAGAGTGCGAAGTCCCTCGGCGTTCTGTCGGGCGTCACGCACCGCGTAGGGCGAGGACTCGACGGCCGTCACCCGTCCCCCCGGTCCGACGACCGTTGCGAGAGGGACCGCGAAGAGGCCGACGCCACTGTAGAGGTCGGTGACGTGATCATCGGCTCGAGCGCCAGCGAGTTCGAGGACGTGGTCGAGCAACAACGCCGGCGCGTCACGATGCGACTGCCAAAACGATCGTGGCCCCACTGAGTACACGTGCCCGCGCACGTTGACGCGTGACTGCGTCGAAGGTTCGAGTGGTTCGCCGCGCAGGGAACAGAGTTCGTGCATCGTGCCGCGCGGCGTGATGCGGCGAACGACCGCGAAGGGATCGCCGTCACCCAGCGCGCGCAGCTCCACCTCTTCGGCCCCGTGCCACGACGTCGAGAACGCGGGCGTGAACGACGGTTCCGCGATCCAACACTCGTCGAGGACGACCACGTCGTGCGAACGCGCGACGCGCAGTCCAAGTCGACCGTCGTCGTCCACGGCGCAGCGCAATCGGGTCCGCGAACCTTTCGGATCACTCGTCGGCTCCACGACGCTGAACTCGACCTCGACGCCGGCGATCCTCTTCAGGTGTTCGGCGACCAGTGACGACTTCCACGAGGTCTGACCGGCGGTGGATGCGTGTTGCAGGTCACAGCCTCCACAACCACCCGGGTGGGCGTAGCGACACGGCGGGACGACGCGATCGGGACTGGCGTCCAGGACCTCGACGGCATCGCCGCGCGAGAACTTCGACGTCGATTCCGTGAGGGCGACCTGCACCACTTCGCCGGGAAGCGCGTGGCGCACGAAGACCACGCGACCATCCTCGAGGTGTCCCACCGCGCCTCCGGTCGCGGGACGCTCGAGGCGAACCGGAGCGAATCCCTTTTCGCCGTTCTCGCTACCCACCACTAAAGCCTAACGACGTCAATTGAGGCGTCAGGAAACGCCGAGCCGACTCCAAGGCGTCATCGCGCGATGTGTGCCAAGAATAGATCGACCAGTTGACCCGCGCGCGCTCGCGCCGCGGGCGTCTCCAGTCTCGTCTGCTCGATGAGCGCGTCGACGTCGACGCCCAACTCGCGCGCCTCCTCGATGCCGCTGGCGAACCAATCAAGTAGTTGCAGGTGATCGATCTCGGGGTGAAACTGGACGCCAACGTTGCGACCGACGCAAAAGGCCTGCACCGCACGCGCTGAAGTGGCCCACAACTGCGCACCGTCGGGCAGCGTGCAGTGGTCGAAGTGGTATTCGAACCACGGACCCGTCGCGATCCCCGAGCCGTTCGTCGCCTCGACGTCGTACCAGCCGATCTCGGGTACGTTCGATCGCTCCACGACGCCGCCGTGATAGAGACAGAGAGCCTGCGCGCCGAAGCAGATCCCGAAGACCGGGATGTCGCGACGCTCGGCGTCGGCGATGAGTTCGATCTCTCGACCGAACCACGCCTGCTCGACCTCCTTGTCGTAGACCGCGCTCTTGGATCCGAGGATCACGAAGACGTCGTAACCATCCAGCGACGGCGTCGCGCTCTCTTCATTCATCATTCGCAGGTCGATCTCGTAGCCCCGCGACTCGAAGGCCTCCCCGATGAGGCCCGAGTGGTCCTCGGCGTGGTGTCGAAGTACGAGGGCGCGCGTCATGGGAAGCGAGCCTACGGGCTGATACGTCGAGCGGCGTTTAGTTCGCCGGGAGCGACCACCCCATGGACTGGGCTATCTCCTTGCACGTGGGACAGATCGGGTACTTCTGGGGATCACGCCCCGGCACCCAGACCTTGCCGCACAGCGCGATCACCGGCGTCGCGTTGATCATGGCGCCGACGACGGAGTTGTCCAAGGCGATGAACTCCCCGTCCTTGGGCGTGTAGCCCTCGAGGACGATGTGCGTGAACCGTTCGTGATCCTCGTCATCGATCTGCGTCGAGGAGGTCACGATTGTTTCGGTCTCGATACGCGAAGTCACGCTCCAAACCATAGTGAGGTCGTAATCTCGGATTCCATGAGGCGACGACGCGCGGCGAGACCATTGACGAGACCGCTCGGACGCGTCGCTTCACACTTCAATCGCGACGGCCTGCCGAAGAACTCGTACCGCACCGAAAGCGAAGCGAAGAGCGCCGCGCAACTGGCGTGGACGTTGAGCGGCGTCGAGCTCAACGCCTATCGCTGCGACCACTGTTTCCAGTGGCACATCGGAAAACGGTTCCGGGACGATTAGCGCCAGCCCTGGCGAATCGGGCAATATAGAGGGACTTGAAACGAAAGGTCCTCCATGGGAGTACAGGCGTACATCTTGATCCAGTCCGAAATCGGCTCCAGCGAGGCGGTCGTGCTCGCGACTCGCGCGGTGCCCGGTGTGCTGGAGTCCTTTGAAGTGACCGGACCCTACGACGTGATCGTGCGCTGCTCGGCCGAGAGCGTCGACGACCTCGGCAAGTTCATCGTGGGCGCGATCCAAAAGGTGCCGGGGATCACTCGTACGCTGACCTGCCCCGTCGTCAACATCTAGCCGAAGGCGCCCTTCGCGCGTAGCGCGCCTTGGCGGTCCAGGTCGATTCCCCACCTCAGTAACCCCTCGCGCGTCCCGGAGCCGGGTTTGCCCGGCGAGCGCCCGATCGCACCGGGCGTCTTGGAGAAGCGTGGCGCCGGCTGCGGCTGGATGTCGCCGTCGAGGGAGAACACGTCGCGCTCCTCGTTGTAGTGGTGGCGAGCCGCTTCGCGTGGCGAAAGGACCGGCGTCACGCAGGCGTCGACATTCGCGAAGATCTCGGTCCACTCGTCGCGAGTCTTCTCCCGGAACTTCTCGGCGAAACGCTCCTTGGTCGCCGGCCACGACTCGCGCTCGTATTGGGCCGGTAGATCGGCACCGTCGAGGCCGAGCCCTCGAAGCAGTTCTTCGTAGAACTTGGCTTCGATCGCGCCCACCGCGACATAGCGCTGATCCTTGGTCTCGTAGACCTCGTAAAACGGCGCGCCGGTGTCGAGGAGATTGACGCCGCGCTCCTCGTGCCAGAGGCCCGCGTTCATGAGTGAGTGGCTGAGCGTCATCATCGAGGCCGACCCGTCCACCATCGCCGCGTCGACGACCTGACCCTCACCGGTCGTTCGCGCCGAGAGCACCGCCGCCACGACGCCGAAGACCAAGAACAAGGAACCGCCACCGAAATCGCCCACCAGGTTGAGCGGCGGCACCGGGCGCTCGCCTCGACGCCCCAAGGGCCACAGGGCGCCCGAGACCGCGATGTAGTTGATGTCGTGGCCGGCGCGCTGCGCGTTGGGACCGTGCTGGCCGTACCCGGTCATGCGTCCGTAGACGAGACGGGGATTACGCGCGGCGACGTCTTCGGGTCCCAGTCCGAGTCGCTCGGTCACGCCCGGTCGAAAGCCCTCGATGAGGACGTCGGCCTGCTCACAGAGCTCGAGCACCAGTTCGCGTCCGGCGGGGTTCTTGAGGTCGATCGCGACCGAGGGGCGCGAACGATTCAGGAGTTCCCACGTGGTCTCGTGGTCCGCGTCGGGGTCGCCTCGCTCGACGCGCAATACGTCGGCGCCGAGGTCGGCCAAGAGCATGCAGGCGTAGGGACCGGGACCGATGCCGGCCAACTCGACGACCTTGAGTCCGTCCAGGGGACCGCTCACAGGGTCAGTCCCACCAGAGATCGTGCCCGAGGACACCCCTGGCGATGAGACCGAGTTGGATCTGGCTCGTGCCTTCGACGATGGTGAGTTGGCGCGCGTCGCGATAGAACATCTCGACCGGATGCTCTTCCATGTACCCGGCCGCGCCGAGCAACTGCACCGCGAGACCCGACGCCTTCACCGCCACTTCGGAGGCGTAGTACTTGCACATCGAGAGCATGGGCACGTACTCCTTGGTGAAGCAGCCCTGGTCGGCCAGCCACGCCCCGCGATACGTCAGCAGTCGCGCCGCCTCGATCTCGGTCGCGCACTTCGCGATCTCCCACTGGATGCCCTGGAACTCGGCGATCGTCTTGCCGAAGGCCGCGCGATTCTTCACGTACTCCGTGGCGTACATCAGGGCCCCTTCGGCCAGACCCAGTCCGCGCGCCGCGACGATGGGCCGCATGGCGTTGAGCGACTGCATGACGAGGGCGAAGCCGCCGCCGATCACTTGGTCGGCCGGCACCTTCACGTCGGTGAAGACGATCTCGGTGGTGTCGATGCCCTTCACGCCCATCTTTTCGTCGACGCGCGGACGCGTAACGCCGGGCGCATCGGCCGCGACAATGAATCCGTAGATATTCGAGTGCTTTCGCAGCGTCGGATCGCCCACCTTGGCGAAGACCACGAACCAATCGGCCTGCATACCGCCCGAGATCCAACA
>Ga0182015_10002594_pt1 | contig 21501 bp, 18 predicted proteins | sample 712P3MmetaG_FD_120478 | JGI IMG/M metagenome (GOLD analysis project Ga0182015, IMG submission 120478) | Permafrost microbial communities from Stordalen Mire, Sweden - 712P3M metaG | ecosystem: Environmental > Terrestrial > Soil > Wetlands > Permafrost | place: Sweden: Stordalen | collected...
CACCTCTCAGGGAGTGCAAACGGTTTTAAGCGGGACGGTCCGAGGAAACTGAAGAAGCAGTCAGCACTGGCAATTAGCGTTTCTTCGGCGAGAAACGATTGCGACTGATTATCGCTACGAGATAACCATGCTCTTTGTTCTCGATGTCGGCAACACCAATACGGTGCTCGGAGTTTTTGCGCGGGTTGCGAAGTTACATCCCGATGGAGAAGCTGAGGAAGCCCCGCGATACGAGCGTTTGGTGGCCAACTGGCGGGTTGCGACCCGGCAGTCCAGCACTGTGGACGAGTACGGGGTCTTGTTCCGAAACCTGTTTTCCATGGCCAGTCTTGAAGCTTCAGGCATTCATGGCATTGTGATTTCGTCCGTTGTACCGCCGCTCGATCCTGTACTGCGGCAAGTCTGCGAACGATATTTCAATTCCAAGCCGCTGTTAATTGAGCCCGGCGTTAAAACCGGCATGCCGGTGCATTACGACAATCCCGCGGAAGTGGGCGCTGACCGAATTGTGAACGCCGTTGCGGCTTTCGATAAATACGGCGGGCCTTGCATCATCGTCGACTTCGGTACCGCTACTACATTTGACTGCGTTTCCGCCAAGGGCGAATATCTTGGCGGTGTGATCTGCCCGGGGATCGGAATTTCGGCCGATGCGCTATTCCAGCGGACGGCGCGTCTGCCTCGAGTTGAAATCCGCAAGCCGGCGCGAGTGATCGGAACCAATACTGTGGGCAGTCTTCAATCCGGGCTCTACTATGGCTACCTCGGGCTGGTGGATGGCATTCTCGAGCTTTTGCTGGAGGAAATGGGAAGGCAGACCAAAGTGATTGCAACGGGTGGATTGGGCGCAATGATCGGGACCGGATCGAAGTACATTGAGAAAGTGGATGACTTGCTTACGCTCGAGGGGTTGCGGATTATTTGGGAGCGCAATGTGCAGGGTTCTTCCCTGGCTTCACCGAAAGTCTCCTCCAAAAGCAGCAACGTTAGCGCGACCATTTCCTCCACGCCTCGTGGCGACCGATAGTAGCCGTGGAGAGCCCCTCGAGTAGCGCACAGTCGAATTATTTCAATTACTTCACGGAAATTGAAGAACAGTATTTGCGCCGGCGCGGCGGAGGGTTGCTTCTGACGACCCTGGATTGGGCTCTGATTGAAACCTGGAAAGACGCGGGCATTCCTCTGGACGCTGCTTTACGTGGGATTGACGCGGCGTTTGACCGATACGACCAGCGCAAGTCCAAGGCGAAGAAAGTGAACAGCCTCGCCTACTGCTCACAGGAAGTGTTGGCCGCGGCGGAAGACATGAAAGAGGCAGCCGTTGGCACGGTGGGCGGAGAAGCGGCATCAAGCAAAGCAGCTTTGGACCAAAGCTTTGAGCCGTTAGCCATCGCAACGTTCTTGAGGCGGAACGCGGACGTTCTGGAGGTCGAAGCAGTCAAAATCCCGCAGGGCCCGGGAATTTCCGTCCGGTTGATCGCCTACGACTGTGCTGCTGCGCTGCGGAAGCTTGCTCAGGAGATTGAACAGCCATCGGGACCAAGGTTGGAAGACCTGGAGCGTCACCTCACCGTGCTGGAGGAAAAACTTTTTGCGGCGCTGATCGCATTCACGTCCAACGAAGAAATCGTGACCGTGCGCAGCCACGCCGATCGAGAACTGGCGCCGTACCGCAGCAAAATGTCGGCGGCTCAGATTGATCAACTGCAGAAACAGTATGTCCATAAACGACTACTGGAGCGTTATCGCCTGCCCCGTTTGAGCTTGTTCTACATGTAAGCTTCCGACACACGAACATGATCCATCCATTCGATGTACTTGTCGTTGGCGGCGGCGCCGCGGGGCTCATGTGCGCCATCGAAGCCGGCAAGCGGGGGCGCCGGGTTGCGCTGTTGGATCACGCGGATCGGCTTGGCAAGAAGATCCTGATCTCCGGCGGGGGGCGCTGCAACTTCACGAATTTGCATTGCACTCCAGAAAATTTTCTATCTTCCAATCCGCATTTTGCCAAGTCCGCGTTGTCCCGGTATGCGCCTGCCGATTTCATCGCGCTGGTCGAGCAGTACGGAATTCCCTATCACGAGAAGACTTTGGGGCAGCTCTTCTGCGACCGTTCCGCTCACGACATTCTCGACATGCTCGAGTCCGAATGCCGCAAGGCCAAGGTCAGCGTCTTCTTGAATGTAAAAATTGACCGGGTCGATCGCTCGAATGAGTTCGTTGTATATGGCGGCGATACCGAGTTTCGTGCCGTCTCTCTGGTCGTGGCAAGCGGGGGGCTTTCCATTCCAAAGATTGGCGCAACGTCGTTCGGCTACGATTTGGCGCGCCAGTTCGGGCTGGCCATCCGGCAGCCGCGACCGGCGCTTGTTCCATTGACGCTAGGAGAGGCCGACCGTTCGCGCTACTGCGATCTGGCGGGAGTTTCAACGGAAGTGATCGTCTCCTGTCGCGGCCAACAGTTCCGCGAAAAAATGCTCATAACACATCGGGGCCTGAGCGGGCCGGCAATTCTGCAAATTTCAAGTTATTGGGAAGAAAGTCAGCCGATCCTCATCGACGTTGCGCCCGGAAGCGAGATTATGGCGGCATTCCGCAATCCGAAAGTATCAAGAAATCTCACGGTGCTTCGGGCGGAGTTGCGCAAATTTCTGCCGCAACGCTTGTCGGATCGATGGCTGGATTCACATATGCCAGAGGCTTTTACCAACGCGTCACTGTCTGCTCTAGAAAAAGAAGCTCATGCCTGGACGATCACTCCTTCGGGAACAGAAGGCTATGGGAAGGCGGAAGTGACGTCCGGGGGAATCGACACGGATGAACTATCGGCCAAGACGATGGAAAGCCGCAAAGTTCCTGGCTTGTATTTTATTGGGGAGGTAGTGGATGTGACGGGGCATCTCGGAGGCTTCAATTTCCAATGGGCCTGGGCATCGGGCGCCGCAGCGGGACGCGGTTTGTAAGACCGTTTAGCCGTGCTTTCGAACCGCCAAAATTCTACAGCGTTCCCTGTATTGCCTCTAAGAGCGTTGGCATTTATTGCTTAATCCTCTTCGGAGGGCAAAATCGTGCGTCTGCTTGATAAACCGCCGGGTTGGGAGTCTCTGCAATACATGGCGCAACAGGAAACGGATCCAGAAAAACTCGGATCAATTCTTGAATCCATAAACCGCCTTCTGGAACAGCACGAACAAATGAATGCATGCGGGAAAGCTGAAATCCATGCCGCTGAGGTTTGTAGCCCAAAACTTTCGATTCGCCGGGCAGCTTAGGTCACATCTTCCGAGTTTCCGCCGGTTCCATGCCGTAGAATTAAGTCTTGCTCCTTAACATTGAAAAGCTCATCTATGGCGGCGACGGACTCGCCCGCCTTCCAGTCGACAATGTCAATTCCTCCAAGGACGAACGCGGCAAAGCCGTGTTTGTTCCGTTCGTGCTCGCCGGAGAGAAAATTGAAGCGACGCTGACCGAGAAAAAAGCTGGCTTTGCCCGGGCACGCGCGGACGAAGTCATCGTATCCTCGGCCCACCGGGTTGCGCCGCCTTGCCCGTATTTCGGCCAGTGCGGCGGGTGCCACTATCAGCATTCTGATTACCAGCATCAACTCGATATCAAGAAAGAAATCCTGCGAGAGAACTTACGACGGATCGCAAAGCTTGAGCTGCAAGTAGAAATTCAAACTCATCCCTCTCCGCCCTGGAGCTATCGCAATCGATCACGGCTGCAAATGAGAAGCAGGCCGGATTTTGCCGTGGGGTATTTCAAGTTTGCATCGCACGAATTGTTGCCGGTCGAGGAGTGTCCCATCAGTTCACCGCTGATTAACCGAGGGATTGCGGCTGTTTGGCAACTGGGACGTGGGGGCAAGGCAGTCGAAGGTGTGCGGGAAATTGAATTTTTTGCAAACGCAGAAGACACTAAATTGCTGGTTGAGTGCTTGTGCGTCCCGGAGGCACGCCGGGCTGCCGTGCGAGCCTGGGCGGAAGAACTGTGCGCGGCCATGCCGGAGATCTCAGGGGTGGTGGCCTTCCGCGAACCACAAAAGGGCGTCCGGGATCAGATGGTCACCGTTGGGGCTTCGGAGTTGACGTATCAGATCCGGAGCGGGTCTTATCGCGTGAGCGCTGGGGCATTTTTCCAGACCAATCGCTACCTGATTGAGGAACTTGTCGAGATCGTTACTGCCGGGGTTTCTGGCGAGTTCGCTTTGGATCTATACGCCGGCGTGGGATTGTTTTCCACAGCCCTGGCTTGTGACATCCGTCACATCGTTTCGGTAGAGATGTCACCAACGGCTGCAAGAGACCTGCAATACAATCTTCCCGTGAATGGCCAGATGGTTCACGCCGAGACTGAACAGTTTTTAAGCAGGATCGGAGAGAGAGGCCATGTCGGCGGTGGGGCTTCCCTCCCCCAGTCGCTCCACAAGCCCGACCTCATCGTGGTCGATCCGCCTCGGGGCGGCCTGGGTGATCGCGTTGCGCATCTGCTCATGGGTGCGGATGCGCCGCGGATCACCTACGTCTCATGCGATCCGGCCACGTTGGCTCGCGATTTGGTACCGCTTCAAGCGGCGGGTTATCGCGTGGGAGAGATACATTTGGTCGACTTATTTCCGCAAACCTATCACATTGAAAGCGTTGTGAAATTGGTGCGTTAAGCGTCATTCCGGCCCCGCTTGTCCGCGCTCATCGCCGGGCGTTGTCCCCCGGGGTTTCCCGTTCTACATTCGCATGGTGGCCTCCGTTCCAGCCGTTCCGTTTGAATTCAAAGCGAAAGCTGCGCGGCAGCCTGTCTTTTGGGGCGCACTTGCCTATGCTCTTGGCATAATCGTAAGCGACCATGTGCACGCACATCCTTCGTTGTGGATTGGCGCAGCATTCGGCCTTGTAACCGCTGGATTCTTCTTCCGTCGCAGAAGCATTTTCCTGGCATGGCCCTTGGCTCTCCTTGTCGTATTCGTGGTGGGAATTCTGAACGTTGACTTAAAGACCTCATCGAACGTTCTGGACAAAAGTCTTTTGCCATTCGCCTATGGTCCGGAAGTCGAGATGACGGCGCATGTGACGAAGGAAGGCAAGGTGTTAAAGACTTCCTCCGGCGAGATGCGGCAGAGCCTTGACGTTAAGAGCGAAGAGATTATCGCAGCAAACGGCGAGCGCACATTCGTAGGTCGAGGCGTGCGCCTGAGTATTTACAGTGCTCGCGCAAACTCAGACGAGCAGACTGCGGCGTCACTTTCGACAGGAGTTTTCCGATATGGCGAACGCATCCGGCTTCCGGTCAAGCTGAAGCTACCGCGGAATTTCGGCAATCCCGGAGCGTTCGACTACCAGGGTTATCTGGCCAGCAATGGTATCGACGCGCTGGCATCGGGAAAGGCCGAGGATGTGGAACTATTGCCCGGGTTTGTGGGCGGCCGGCTGGAACTCCTTCGAACGCGAGCGCACTCCAGCATCATTGCTAAAGTGAATGAACTTTGGCCGCCTCCGCAGGCCGCACTCATTAATGCCATGGTGATTGGGGAAGAGGCCTTTATCGATCGGGACACCCGGGTCGATTTCCAGCGTTCGGGCACGTATCACATCCTGGTGGTTTCAGGCATGAATGTGACGATCCTTGCGTTCGTTACATTCTGGGGGCTGCGCAGGCTGCGTATTGGCGAGATCTCCGCGACAATTCTTACGATCTGCTTATGCATTGCCTACGCGTTTCTTACAGAAGTGGGAGCGCCCGTGTGGCGCGCGACTTTGATGTGCGCAATTTTCCTTTGCACACGCCTGCTCTATCGCGAACGTGGAATGGTGAACGCGCTAGGCGCGGCAGCCCTTGGTTTGCTGGTATACGATCCGACTCAGTTGCTCACAGCCAGCTTCCAGATGACGTTTCTCTGCGTGCTGATCGTCGCAGCGATTGGATTGCCACTGATCGAACGGACATCCGGATTCTACCGCCGGGCACTCGCCCATTGGAGCACAGATAATTACGGTGCTTCTCTGCCACCGCAGGCGGCGCAATTTCGCGCCGATCTGCGGTTGATCGCTGCGCGCCTCTCCCGCTTTATTGGAAAGCGCTGGTCTCGGCGACTGGTGCGTGGAATAACTATTTCTTGCTTTCGTACCTTCGAATTGTTTCTGATCTCGGCGGTGATGCAGATGGGACTTGCCTTGCCCATGGCATATTACTTCCATCGCGCCACCACGATTGGTCTTCCAGCAAATATCGCAATCGTTCCCTTGACCCAGTTCTTGATGCCGCTGGCCATTGTCACTGTGGCAGCGGGATTCATTTCTCTTTTGCTCGCCAAGCTTCCGGCGTTGATTACCGGGTTTGCGCTACAAGCCATTACTGGAACGGTGCGCGGATTGGGAAACCTTCGGCTGTCAGACTTGCGCATTGCAACTCCGTCGATCACGGTGATGGCGGCCGCTTCTTTGGCATTGGTCCTTGCGATGGTGGTTGCGCGCAAGCGGTTCGCTCTGGCGGCTTTTGGAGTAGCTGCTTTGCTGGCAGCATACCTTGCGCTCGCCTTTCTGGATCCGCGACCGCAAACTCGCGCCGGGGTGCTCGAAGTTACTTCCATTGATGTGGGGGAGGGCGACTCCATTCTGCTGGTCACTCCGCAAGGCCGTACATTACTCATCGACGCCGGCGGTCCAACCTGGGGCGCTTCGTCTCAACTGGATTTTGGCGAGGATGTGGTGGCGCCTTACTTGTGGACGCGCCGTATCAGCCGCCTGGATGCCATCGCAATTTCGCATGGACACTCCGACCACATCGGAGGCATGAAAGCGATACTCAAGGATTTTCGACCGAAGGAGTTATGGATCGGGCTGCTGCCTCCGAGCCAAGCGTTGGATGCTCTGGTCGTCGAAGCTCATAGCTTGGGAATTAATGTGGTGCGGCACTGGGAGGGAGACTCATTCAACCTCGGCGGCGCGAACGTAGAAGTGCTTTTCCCGCCACGAGACTGGCCAGTCGGCTTGGAGCCAAAGAACAACGACTCGATGGTCTTGCATGTGAGCTATGGCGCAACCTCCGTGCTTCTAGAGGGGGACGCGGAAAAAGCGGTCGAACGGCGCATTGTGGCTCTGCATCATCCGCACGCGGAGTTGCTGAAGGTGGGACACCATGGCAGTGGAACCTCCAGCACGCCCGAACTGCTGGCGTCGGTGAAGCCCAGGTTTGCAGTTATTTCGGTCGGATTTCACACTTCTTATGGGCTACCAAAAGAAGAAGTTCTAACACGCTTGCGAGAGTCAGGAATCCACGTTTACCGCACCGACCTCGATGGCGCGGCCACGTTTTACCTCGATGGCCGCGCTGTTACTCCATACCTACCTTCTATGCCTTAGTCTCATCGTCGTCGGCGTCACCGGACAATTCTGTAGCCGGAACCGCCTGCCGGGATTCCACGATCAACTTTTTCGCTCGCTGAGCATCTTCCTCCCGCACTAAGATAATCATCCCGCCGAGTCCGGGAAATGCATCTTGAACGAAGCTGCCAGACTTCAGGTCGCTCTCAATCCCTTCCGACTCGAGTAATCCTTTGACGATGATCGCTTCCGACTCTTGTTCGCTGTCAAAAACTTTCACCAATTTTTCGTTTGGATCGGGATGCTGATTTTCTGTGATCGGGCTCGACTGCTCTGCCATGTGATCTCCGTTTCCGGCAGGTCAAATGTTCGATGAGCGAACCCGCCGCATCTCTGATTCTAACTCTTGGAGTGGAGTTGTATTGACTTCCGCACGGGCTGCCACATAATCTGCTCCCAAAAGCGATCGGGTGACAGAAGAGTTCTATTTACGTAATTCGCCAGCCACGTGTCGCCATCGCAGCGTGCGATCAGATTTTTTGCAGCCTTTGCACTTCATGCACGCCGGGGATCTTCCGCAACCCACCCATAATTTGTTCCAGATGTTTGAGGTCCGAGATGTCGAGGACGATCTCCACGCTGGCCTGGCTGTTGGAAGTGTGAGCGCCGATGTTGCGGATATTGCTTTGCGCGTCGCCGATGACGCTGGTGATATTTTTGAGCATTCCAAAGCGATCGTCGCAGTAAACGGTGAGTTTTACTGGATAGGCGGTAGGCGTGCTTTCGTCGCGGGCCCACTCGACATCGATGCGGCGCTCCGGCTCGTACATCAGATTGGTAATGTTCGGGCAGCTTACCGCGTGCACCGCGACCCCTTTGCCGCGCGTGATGTAGCCGACAATACTTTCCCCACGTATGGGGTTGCAACAACGCGCGCGATAGACCAGCATATCGCCCTGGCCCTTGACCATGATGGCGTTGTGGTCGCCAAAGACGCGGCGCACTACATTGGCGATGGCTCCTGGCTTATTGGATAGGCCTTCGGCTTCAATATCTGCCGCCATGGATGGGGCGGCGCCCGCCGGCAGCAATCGCGCCAGGACCTGCCGCGCGGAATATTTTCCGTAACCGATCCCGGACATCAGATCGTCAACTTTGCCGAATCCGTAGCTGCCGGCCACTCTCAGCAGGTCATCGTCTTTAATTTCTTTCAGCGCAATCCGGTATTTGCGCGCTTCTTTTTCGATCACCTTCCGCCCAATTTCGATCGAGCGCTCACGCTGGTGAACGTTGAGCCAGTGCTTGATCTTATTGCGGGAGCGCGACGACTTCACGATCCCCAACCAGTCGCGGCTGGGCCTGTGGCCGGCTTGCGTGAGAATCTCCACGATGTCGCCGGAGTGCAGCTTATGACGCAACGGAACCATGCGGCCATTCACCTTCGCGCCTACGCAGGTGTGTCCGACTTCAGTGTGAATGGTATAAGCGAAATCAATCGGCGTAGCTTCTCGCGGCAGCACGACAACTTTGCCCTTCGGCGTGAAGGTGTAGACTTCCTCGGGATAGAGATCGACCTTTAGCGCGGTAAGGAATTCATTCGGATCGCTAACGTCGCGCTGCCACTCGACCACCTGCCGCAACCATGCTAAACGCTGCTCATCCTGCGCCGAGACCGGACCGTCCTTATATTTCCAATGAGCCGCGATGCCTTCTTCGGCGATCTTATGCATCTCTTCGGTGCGAATCTGAATTTCGAACGGCGTGCCGTCTTCGGTAATCACTGAAGTGTGCAGCGACTGGTAAAAATTCGGCCGCGGCATGGCAATGAAATCTTTAATTCGCCCCGGCACCGGCCTCCACAGATTGTGGATGATGCCGAGCACCGCGTAGCAATCCTGGAGTGACCGCGTGATCACGCGCATGGCGAACAGGTCGTAAACCTGATCCACGGAAATTCGCTGCCGCTGAAGCTTCTTATGAATGCTGTAGAGCCGCTTGATCCGGCTCTCCACCTTGGCTTGAATGCCGGCCTCTTTGAGTTTGTCTCCAATGATGGCTTGCATCTTCGTCAGAAAAGCCTCGCCCTTTTTCCGGCGCGCATTGACGGATTTCTCCACCTGCTCGTATCCATCCGGATCGAGAAAGCGGAAGCCCAAGTCTTCCAGTTCGCCCCGCAGTTTTCCCATGCCGAGCCGATGAGCGATGGGCGCGTAGATCTCAAGAGTCTCTTCGGCAATTTTGCGCTGCCGATCGGGCTGCAGGTGTTCGAGGGTTCGCATGTTGTGCAATCGGTCGGCCAGCTTGATCAGAACCACCCGGATGTCGTCGACCATGGCGAGCATCATCTTGCGCAGATTTTCGGCCTGCGCTTCTTCTCGAGTGGCAAAATCTATTTTGCTGATCTTGGTGACGCCCTCGACGATGTGGGCAACCTGCTCGCCGAACTCTTTGCGAATGTCGACGATGGTGACGGAAGTATCTTCGACGGAATCGTGAAGCAGCCCGGCGGAAATGGCCACCGGATCCATCTTCATCTCAGCCAGAACCAGCGCCACTTCGAGGGGATGGACAAGGTAGGGCTCGCCCGAAGCGCGGGTCTGGCCATCATGATACTTCAGGGAATATTCGTAGGCTTTTTTTACAATAGACAGATCGTCGTTCGGACGGTTTTCCTGAATCCGCTTCATCAGCTCACGAAACTTGGTGAGCGTAAGAGCGGTGGTCGCGATCTGTTGGCGCAAGCTCGCCATGTAGGATTATAGCCCGCGCTACCTCGAGAGGATGCACGTATGGCTACGGCTGGGCCTGTTGAGAAGGCTATGAAGGGAGGCGAGTATGTGGAGCGGGCACTCTTGCCCGCTCATTCTGAAAAACGATGAGGACGATAAACCTAGTAAGCCGCTACCGGCTATGCTGTCGCTTCGCCGCTCGCTTCTGTGCCTTTTGAGCCCGCTTTGCAGCCTTGCGCTGCCGCTTCGCCTGCTTCTTTCCGTATTTCTGCTGCTGTTTAGCCGCCCGCTTCGCCTCGACGGCGTTTTCTCCTATCTTTCTATTTTCCGCATGAGCTGGCATCGAACCAGCGAGACTCAGCGCCACAAACAACATTAAGGCCGCAATTCGTTTCATTCACTACCCCGGAAGCAAGATCCTGCAGTCATATTACACTGGAACGAACGGCGTATAGGATCTTGCGGCGCTGGCGGGAGTAGCGTCAGTGTTACTCCCGCGCAGCTTTAGGACACCAATGGCGCTTCCGGGGTCTGTCCCAACATCTTCGGGCGGTTCTTAGAGCCGTCTTAGTGCGAGTTGTCCGAATCCAAACCGTGGTAAAGTGACAACCTGCATTTCCCATGAATTCTAGAATTTTAGTCAGCGGAGTTTCGGGTCCGATCGGCACAGCGCTCCTCCCCTCCTTGCGGACGAATGGATGCTCGGTAGTTCGATTGGTGCGCGGCCCGGCTCGCGAAGCGGAAGAGATTTCATGGGATCCGGCCATTCCTATCGCTCCCTCGGCTGTTTCCGGCTTTGATGCTGTCATTCATCTGGCGGGCGAAGGCATAGTTGGCCGCTGGACCGACGAGAAGAAACAAAAAATCCGAGATAGCCGCGTAGTTGGCACCTTCAACTTGTCCTCGGCATTGTCCCAAGCCGAAGAGAAGCCCGGGGTTTTTATTTGCGGCTCGGCAATCGGCTATTACGGCAATCGCGGGGATGAGCCTTTGCTTGAAGACAGTCCTCCCGGCTCCGGATTTCTCGCCGAAGTTTGCCAGGATTGGGAAGAAGCGACAACGCCAGCGGTCCAAGCTGACATTCGCACCGCGCACATCCGAACCGGAGTGGTGCTAAGCCCGAAAGGCGGGGCGCTCGGCGCGATGATCACACCTTTCAAGCTAGGATTGGGAGGCCGCGTCGGCAGCGGTCGACAGTGGATGAGTTGGATCGATGTGCAAGATATGGTTGGAGGGATCCATCACATTCTTAAGAATGACCTGATCCAGGGCCCAGTTAACTTGGTCGCGCCGAAGCCGGTGAGAAATTCCGAATTTGTAAAAACTCTGGCCAGCGTTCTATCGCGCCCCGCCCTTTTCCCTATGCCAGCATTCGCAGTCAAGCTCGCCTTCGGCCAAATGGGTGAAGACGTTCTGCTCGCCGGTCAGAAAGTCGAACCCGGCAAACTGATCTCTAGCGGATATCCATTTCGCTACAGTGAGTTAAGAAAGTCGCTGGAAGAGCTGCTAAGAAAGTAATGGCATTATCGTGCCGCCAATCGCATCAATTTGGCGGCTTAAGCGCATCTCTCGAGCGGTCAATTTCCTCCTGTAGCTTTTGCAGGAGTTCGGCACGCTGCTCGGTACTCAACTCACGTTTCAACTCTTCGAGCGCCAGAGCCACGATGTGGTAATGGTGAGTTCCGGCGAATTTAGGATCAGTGGTGATGTTCAGCCATAGCTGGTGCATCAACTCCACGTCCTGCGGGCGCAGGCGTGGATTATGCGGCCCAATCGCATATTCCCGGATCGTGCCGTCCGGGGCGAAAACCTCCAGAGTAACGCGCGGACGCGGCTCTGGCATGCGCTCCCAGGCGTCGCCAGTCAGCTTGGCTTGCTCGTCGGCGGTTAGCTTATTCGAAAGTCCGCAGATTACCCGCGTGGAATCCAGTCTCTGGGCGGTCACCATGATGGCTTCGAACACGTCCGTCGCCGGGACCACTAAGAGCGAAATCGGCTTGCCCTCTTTTTCCGCAACCGCCACAGCCGCAGTGAAGAGTTCCTGTTCGTAGTGATCGAAAACCTGGTTCGCTTCCAGAACCGCACTCCCGCTGAAGCTGTGCTCGCGATGATACATGCGCGCGCTCATCACGATTACGTCCTGCTTAACGGTGTTGGTATGAGCCAGCACCTGGCGCAAATAGTAAAGATTTCTCGGATCGCGCACCGCAACCAGTATGTTCCCCTCCCGAACGCCCATCGCGCCGCTGCCTAATTCCTGGTTCCCATACACCCGGAATTGATCCAGTTGCTCCGGTTTGCCATGGCGTTCTTTGGCCACGTGTCGTTCGGAGAGCGTGAAAATGGTAAAGAAGAACGCGCTGAAGATAACGCCCGCAATCGTGGCCTGATATTTCGTGAACAGATTTACAACTGCGGTTATTAACAGTACGGCGGAAATAAGAATCAATCCAACCGGAACCTCTCTTTTACCAAAATGCAGATTTCCCGGCACTTTCCAGGCGCGATTTCCCGGCTCGGTATAGCGGAGGACAAGTACCGCAATCGACTTCATGGCGAAGCTCCAGATCACTCCAAAGGCATAGAGCGCCGCCAAAACGTATACGTTGCCCAAGCTTAGAAAGATGACGATCAGCTGCATGCCAACGATCAGATTGATGATGCGGTAGCTGGTTCCAAAGCGATTGTGGGGCTTCTGGAACCAACTGGTGAGCACGCCATCTTCCGCCACGCGATTCAAGACGCCGTTCGCGCCCACAATCGAAGTATTCTGCGCCCCCGCAAGTATCAGCACACCCACCAGCACCACAAAGGCATGAAAGAGCAGCTTCAAACTTTCCGGGCCGTAAAGATACATGGCGATGCCGCCAATCAGGTTGGCGAAGTAATCCGGGCGAACTTTGTCCGGAATGATCATCACGGCGAAGAAAGAAACCAAAGAAGTGAACAGCAGGCTGTAAATGAAAATCACCAGCCCGGTTTTCTCCAGGTTCTTCAACTTGGGATGTTCTATCTCGCGGTTCACCTGCGCCAAAGTCTCTTCGCCGCTCATGGCCAGCACGGAGTGGCCGAAGCCGACGAAAACAATAATCCACATGACGTGGCCGAACCATGTTCCATTGAGCCAGCCAAGCGATTCCTTATTGAGCGGAATCACACCCGGGTGCAGCGGATTCGGCGGCAATACGATGGGCGCGCGCAAGACCGTAATGGTGCACCAAACAAGCAGAATCACCACCATCACTGTCGTGATGATCATGATCTGCAAGGCCTTCTGGCTGGATTCGTGCATGCCTTGCGTGTTCTTCCACCAGAAGTAAACCACCACCATCACGGCCAGGCCGGCCGCGAAATGATCGTCCGAGAAATGCAGCGGACGGTGCATGTACACGCCCATGTCTTTGATGAATCCAGCCAAATATTGGCCAGCGGATACGGCGCTGATCGGACCAGTCAGCACATAATCGAACAGAAGCGCGGAGACGGAAAATTTCGCCAAAGTTCCGCCCATCGCTTCCTTGACGACGCGGTACACTCCGCCGCGAACGAACATGCTGCTGGATTCGATATAGAGCGCCCGAACGGCATAACTGAAGAGCATGACTCCGAGGATGAACCAGGGTGCGCTCTTGCCGATGACTTTTTCGGCGTCTCCGCCAGCGTAATACGCGGAGGATGCGAGATCCGAGAGAACGATCGCGGACGCACGCCAGAAGGAGATGAAAGTCAACATCACCGTGGTGGCGACAAAGACTTTTATTCCCGGTTTTGAACCTTCAGCAGATGTAGCCATGCCCCAAGAGAACTGCTTTCACAGCGTGGGTTAACGATTATCTCATTGAAGATAGCACAGCTAGTGCTGTCTAAGGATGACCGGGGGTGTGTCGGGAGTGGTCGCGCCGGGACTAAAGGATGAGTTCAAATCGCCGATGACACCACGATCTTCGGAGCATTCATGCCCGCAGCAGGTTTCGCGCAATAAACAAGACATTGGCTGGACGCTCTCCCAGCCGCCGCATGAAGTAGGGATACCACTCCGTACCGAACGGAATGTAGACGCGCACGCGCCAGCCGTCGCGCACTAATTTTTGCTGTAAGTCTCGCCGGATGCCGTAGAGCATTTGAAATTCGAACGAATCGCGCGAGATCTTCTCGGCATTGGCGAAGGCTTGCACCTGGAGCACTATGTTCTCGTCATGAGTCGCCAGCCCGTGATAAATGCCGCTCTTCATCAGGGTCTTCATCAACTTCACATAGTTGGCGTCAACTGCGGATTTCTCCGCAAACGCGATATCGGCAGGCTCTTTGTACGCTCCTTTGCACAGCCGGATGCGAATCCCTTCGCTTAAAAGGCTGCTTACGTCATTCTCGGAGCGTTTCAGATAAGACTGGATGACAGTCCCGATAGAATTTCCGTTCCCCGGCACGCGGTGAAGTTCGCGAACAAAATCGAGGGTGCGCTGGGTGTAAGGCGAGCCTTCCATATCGACGCGCACAAAGCCGGCAGGATTCAGCGAAGCGGCCTTCGCGACCAACCCACTCACAATATTGCGTGCAAGATTCTCGTCTACGTCCAGCCCCATGTGAGTGAGCTTGAGGCTGATGTTGGCGTTGAGCTGGTTCGCAACGATAGCGTCGAGAATCTGGTGATAAAGCTGTGCGCTATGGCGGGCCTCCTCAGGATTGGTGACATTTTCGCCAAGATTATCGATGCTGACACTCATGCCCGCGCGATTGATGGCTTGGGTAGCGCGGACCGCGTCGGATATCTCGGTTCCGGCAACAAAGCGGCCGGAGACGCTGCGCCCAAGCGAAGAACGCTCGGCAAACTTTCGTAGTGATGGATTTTCAGAGAGACCGACAAAAAAGGCTCTTAACATGTCACACCCGGGCGAAGGTAAACCGGCGGCACAAGCTGGTGCATGAAGATCACAGAACGTTGTATCACACCGGAGGGGAAAGATTGGAGAGTGGACGAACGTGAGTTGAACTTTGGCAGGCGATGCGACTACGGGTTGAATCTTAGTTCTACACTCTCATGGCTTTCATGAGCAGCGGGACTCCATTTCCACTGCCGTAGCGCTTCCTGAGCCGCCTGACAGAGCAATGGATGGCCGCCCTTCACTTCGACTGACTTCACTGTACCGTGGGGAGCTACCAGCACATCGGCGCGCACAACTCCCTGGATGCTCATGGTGAGAGCCCACGGAGGATATTGCGGAACGATCTTGAACACAATTTTGCGAACAGGGTCGGCGTCCGCCTGCGCCGAGATGCGGCAGGGAGTCAGGAAAAACGTAGACACAAGAAGAAGCGCCGCAACCGCAATCTTGCTCCGCACAATGACCTCGCCGTCTGCGGGCAGGCATAGAGCAATACGATTGCAGCCCAAGGTTACCTTGGTAATAAACGGGCTCTTACGAAGGTAAAACGCTGCACGGCGACTCCGGAAACATCACTTTCCATGTTCTTCGAGGAATTTTTCGACTTCGATTGCGGCCATGCAGCCGCTGCCCGCGGCGGTGATGGCTTGCCGGTAGCGCCGGTCCTGCACGTCACCGCAAGCGAACACTCCCGGGACCCGGGTGAATACGTAATCGTGAGTCTTCAGGTATCCATCGGCATCGGTTTCGAGCTGGCCGTGAAACATCTTTGCGTTGGGTTCGTGGCCGATTCCTAGAAACATTGCGCTCGCGGGGAAATCAGATACTTCTCCTGACTTGAGGTTGCGAAGCTTCAGGCCGGTAACTTCTTGCCGGATGGGATCGTAAATGTCGTCGACTACCGTATTGGTTAGGAACTTAATTTTTTCGTGCTGCCGCGCCCGATCGAGCATGACCTTGGATGCGCGGAAGCTTTCACTGCGATGAATAACCGTGACTTTCGTGGCGAAACGAGTGAGGAACAAAGCTTCCTCCATGGCTGAATCACCGCCGCCGATCACGACGATCTCCTTTCCGGAAAAGAAGAATCCATCGCAAGTGGCACAGGAAGACACGCCATGGCCAATCAGCTTCTGTTCGTTCGGCAGGCCCAGCCATCGGGCCGACGCGCCGCTGGCAATAATTAAAGTTTGAGCATGAACCTGATGTTTGCCGAGATGAAGGAGAAATGGCCGCTGACTCAGGTCAGCGCTGGTGAGATGTGCCGTGCGGTACTCGGCGCCAAAGCGTTCTGCCTGCTTGCGCATGTTTTCGACGAGTTGCGGACCCATAATTCCCTCGGGAAAGCCCGGGAAATTTTCGACGAGAGTGGTTAGAGACAGCTGTCCGCCGGGCTCATGGCCTTCAATGAGAAGCGGCTTCAGATTGGCGCGGGCAGCATAAAGAGCTGCGGTATGTCCGGAGCAGCCGGAACCGATGATGACGACGTTGCGTGTTTCGCTCATGATGATTGCCGTATCCGTTAGATTGCCAACATTGAATTTCGATGCATGGTGCAGGTTCGCAGTGCGCGGTAAACGTCCCCTATCATTTCTTCTGCGCTTTGGCTTTCGCTGATTTTGGTTTTGTATCCGGGTTCGTGGAGGCGCCCGGAATCTGCGCGAGTTCCGCGGGCACGATGCGACCTACTCCCAGCAAGCGGCGATAATTAGTCAGAACTTCGGAGGCTCCGCGAAATAGCGGTTCATAAACATTTTGGTCTGGCGCGGGGCCGTTCTGTGAAGCGCTGCAACGCGCCAACGCAACCGACGATTTTCCGAAACGTTCCAGCCGCACGCGGTTGACCGGAGTGTTGGCCGCGACCATATTCGCGGCGCTGCCAATTGCCGATGCACTGTCATCCATTGAAACCTGAATCAGATCTTTCGGGTCGCGCACGTGCAGAACCAGGGTTTCAACCATCGTTTGCCCATCATCGCTGAACGAATACTGCACGCTCGCGAACAGAGCCTGAACGGAAAACTCCCGGCGGATACGAACATAGCGAGCCACAGATGGTTCGCCCGCTACATGTGTGCCCGGTCCAGGCTGTAGAAAGTTGGGTGCGTCGGTGAGGGTGGAGACTCCATGCGAGATTTCGAAGTCGTCGCTGAACAGGGGTTGCTTTGGAATGCGAGCGAATGCAGCTGCGATCTCCTTTTGCTCCTCGGCGGAAGGCGTACAGACATTGAGTAAATTCACCTTCACTTGCGGTTGCGAGGATGTTGAATCGGGAGCTTGTTGGGCGAGGGCAGCTGTGCACCACAGTCCGGCGAGAATCAGCAAGGTTCTTGAGATCACTGCGGAATTCTAAACGATGACTCCAAAAACTCTAAATCGAAAGAAGGCGCAAATGTTTGGTCCTAATGAGGAACACGATTAGAATCCAGAAATGGCTAACTTAACACTGGTTTATGGGATGCGGCTGTTGCCTTCGGAAGATGTCGTGGAAGTAGGCCAGGCGCCGGTGAAACTTGCCAATGGTCACGAGGCTCACGTCGCCATGCACGTGCTCGAGGGCAGTAAAGAAGAAATCGAGAAGCAGTTGCGCACCAGTTTAGAGGCATTTTTCGATCTCTATCCGGAGATATAAATTCGCGCAAGAACCTGGGAGAGCTCCTGAGCTCGGTTACAAGTTTGGACTCGATCGGCTGGCAAAGTATGCGGGACTTCTATTGGAAGCAGCGCGCAAGAATGGTGGCCGCCGGTTGTTGGCCCCAGAGCTGGATTGCGCGCGGAGCATGCTATTCGCTAAGTTTGGCGCTTCTCCTGTTTGCCGTGGAGATGCTGCTGAAGATGTTTTCGCCGAAAGCCAGCGAAAACCTGGCAGGGTGGGTTACGTTCCTGCTTCTTGCCGCGGCGTTCCTGTTTTCCGTCCTCGCGTTCCGGGCGCTCAAGGGAAAAATTCTATGGCGGCTCCGCAACCGGCTGATTGTTACCTACATTTTCATCGGTGTGATTCCGGCCGTATTACTGGTGGTGATGGCATCGATCACCATGTACCTTTTCGCCGGCCAGTTCGCCAGTTTTGTCGTAACTTCGGAAATCAACGCTCGGCTCCGCAGCATGCAGGCGGTGAACGCCGCCTTCGGCAACGAACTTGCCGCGCGCATTGAAAAAGGCGAACCGCCTACCGCAGACTCCCTCGCGGGCTTGCGAAAGCGAGACCGAGCCTGGGAAAGAAGACGAGTGGGAGCCTGGCACGGCCCGCAAGTGTTGCTAATTGCCGGTAGCCTGCAGGATCCTTCGCCAATAACTTTCCCCGAATTCTTGACTAAAAGCGACAACGAGTTTGGAAAAGAGAGCCGGGACGGGCGGCCGTTTCACGAAATCGTGCGCGATCGCGATGGGTTATATCTTCGCGTGGCTTCGGTCTTACAAGTCGGAAATGAACAATTGACTGTGGTGACCAGCGAACCTTTGGACAAGAATCTAGTGGCAGATATCGCCGCGAATCTGGGCGAGATCACGCTTTACTCAGCCGGGACCTCTTTGGAGGATTCTGCGCAACCCGCGCAGAAAAGGAACCCATCTGAGAAGAGCAGCCCTCCCTCAGGCCTTGCAGCACAATCGGGAAAGGAAAAGGAAGAGCAAGAAAAAGACCAATTTGTTGTTAGCGAGAGTAATTCAGGCATTCGGATTGAAGGCGATCAGGTGTTACGTCCGGCCTTCACTGTAGGCGCCCTCCCATCTTCCACCGGCATGATGGATCGTGAGATCACTTTCGGAACGTTTTTGCCGGTCGTGAATTGGAAGACCGGTGAGAGGTCTCGGGGAGCACTGATAAAAGTCCGCACTCTTCCATCGGTCTTGTACAGTCACCTTTTTGCCGCGCTGGGAGATATCGCGCGGGGAGTCGAGTACATACTCCTGGCAATCCTCATTTTTTTCGCGGTAATCGAGCTGATTGCATTGATCATCGGCACTCGAATGACGCGCACGGTTACGGGAGCCGTGGCACAGCTTTACAACGCCACGCGCAATGTGGATCGCGGCGACTTCAGCCATCGCATTCCCGTGAACTCGTCAGATCAACTGGCGCAACTGTCTTTGTCGTTCAATTCGATGACCGAATCCATCGAGAAACTGATTCAAGAACAAAAAGAAAAGCAGAGGCTGGAAGGCGAACTCGCGATTGCGCAGGAAGTGCAAGCGCAATTATTCCCGCGCCAGGTTTCAGAACTGGAATCGCTCGAAGTACACGGATTTTGCCGGCCAGCTCGCACGGTGAGCGGCGACTACTATGACTTTCTGACTGCCAGTTCTCACAAGTTAATTCTGGCCGTTGGCGATATCAGCGGGAAGGGCATTTCGGCGGCGCTGTTGATGGCGACGATCCACTCCGCCGTGCGGGCCTATAGCGTGGAAAGCTTGCCCCAGATGCGGGAACCGGTTGCGGTTGGCGCGGTAGCGGGCGCCGGAAGAATCATGGCCGCGTGGCCGGAAGGCATCGAAGTTTCTCCGGGAGCGCTGCTCGGATTGCTCAATCATCAACTTTACGAGAGCACTCCGCCGGAAAAATATGCCACTTTATTTCTCGGCATTTACGACGGACGTTCGCACCGGCTGACTTATAGCAACGGAGGACATCTGCCGCCGCTTTTGATTGGAGAAGATGGCACACTTCGCCGGCTCGATTGCGGCGGCACGGTTGTGGGATTGTTCGACAACATGACCTACGAGGAGGGGTCGGTCGAAATGCATCCGGGAGAAATCTTCGTCGCGTATAGCGACGGAGTGACTGAACCGGAAAATGAGTTTGGCGAATTCGGCGAAGCGCGGCTGATTGAAATCGTCACCGAGAATCGGCATCTTCCTCTTGTCCAAATCAGCCAGTCCGTGACCTCCGCCGTCGACGATTGGATTGGTGACAACGAGCAGCCGGATGACATTACATTGGTATTGGCGCGAGCGCGGTAAGGATTCTTCGCCGTCATTAGCTTTTCATGCTGCATTCTCACGCTCATTGCAATCGCTTACTGTTTATTTTTTTGGAACAGGGTGACTCCCGCAGTGACGGCGAGATTCTTAGCTAACCCACCAAGAACGACTGGACCAAGAGGAGTTTCGAGAAGGCCGCGGCCGTCGGCGCGAGCGTTGATTGTGGAATCGGTGATGGTCTCCCAACGATGGGCGTGCACATCGTAGGAGAAAGTGACGTCCGAAACTTCGGCAGGCTTGCCATCGTAGGAGACACCTTTATAGTCGTGAGGGGTGGTAGTTCCCCCGGAGAAGTAGATGCGGTGGTCCTTTTCCGAGCCCCCCGCCGCGATGCCAAAACGCGCGGTGCCGGGATGTGGCGGCAATTTGCTCCATTCGATTTTGGCAGGATCTTTTTTATCGATCTTTCCCAACCAGCCTTCGTCGGACGCCACGTACCGGGGTCCACCACCGGACCCGAGTTGAGCTCCGTCCACAATCACGATTGCCTCGTCGGCAATTCCGCCTGCCATGCCAAAGGCGGGAGTGCCGGGGAAGGGCGTTGCCTGACTCCACTCGTCCTTTTGAAGGTCATACAGCTGCACATTATTCACCGCACCGTTAGGTGAACGCCCACCGATCAGGTAAACAAAACGATCGTGAAGTACGCCGGTAACCGCGCTGTCCACGGGAACAGGAATGTCCTTGCCACGCGACCAGCGTCGCGCGCCGGGTTCATAGATATTTACGTCCGGGACGGTGTCTTCCTCGCCCTGATTGTCGACGACATATCCGCCCATGAGAGCGACCACTCCCTTGACTCCACCGGCGGCGGCGTTCAGGCGTCCCGCGGGACCGGGAACTGAGCGGCCGGTATTCCACTTTCCAGAGCGGGTGAGTGTCATGATGTAGACCTGATTGGTGACGTCGTCCCAGGTTTTCTTTGGACCCACCCCCATCATGGAGAAAAGCAGAAATCCCCCTTTGAGGCTGGCGACCGCGTTGTTCGAAACAGCCGCAGGCATGGGCGGGAACTTCGGTTCGTCCGCGGCCGTCGAGGTCAACGCGCAGAACACCAGAACAATGAACGTAAGAGGCTTTTTCATTCCTGAGATATTAACCCACGGTGCAGTCGAAGGGTGGATAGGAATGAGCGGCGGGATTGGGGCAGAACGCAGTATCCCTCGTTCCGCTGGGGGATGACGCTACACGAATCGGCCTAGAACAATCGGCCTAGAACCATGTCTTGCGGCGGTACTGGCGGTACGCGTCGCCGAAAGCTGACTCGAGAACGTGGGCCTCCCTGCGGGCTCGCACGATCTGCACAATAATGACGATAGGGAGAATCAGCCACAGACGCGGGCGATGGCTCGCCATGACGAAGCCCGCAATCAACAGCATGCCGAAGACGTAAATTGGATTGCGGATTTTCGAGTAAATGCCATGGGTTACCAGATGATGAGCTTCGGCTCGTACCGAGAAGGAGGAACCCAATTGATAATGCGCAATTGAAATCCCGATGGCTCCGGCGATAACCAGCAAGGTGCCAAGGTCACGCTGCCAACCCCAAGGGCCGGGCATGAAGAAAACAAACCATACAAAGGCGACGATAGA
>Ga0182015_10002595_pt1 | contig 21501 bp, 17 predicted proteins | sample 712P3MmetaG_FD_120478 | JGI IMG/M metagenome (GOLD analysis project Ga0182015, IMG submission 120478) | Permafrost microbial communities from Stordalen Mire, Sweden - 712P3M metaG | ecosystem: Environmental > Terrestrial > Soil > Wetlands > Permafrost | place: Sweden: Stordalen | collected...
CTTCGTCGCCGCGCGTGCGGCGTGGCTCACCCGCGAGGAGAGGCGACCGTTCCCCTCGGCGCTCCTCGGCGACGGCCCCGCCGATCGCTGGGCCGTCGCCTTCGCCGGAGCCGCGTCGACCGCAGCGGACGCGAAGGAGGCGCTCGCGGCGATCCCCGCGGACGGTGCGGAGCCGGCGCTCCTGCGACGCGACGTCGCATGGCGCGACGACGCCGGGCGAGCTTACTGGCTCGCCGGCGATGCGGCCCACGGGTTGCCCCTCCTGCAAGCCGCCGCGCGCACGTGCGACGGCCTCCGCCACCCGATCGAGGCCGTTCACGCCAGCGCCGACCTGGGCGCCGCGCTCGAAGCGACCGGCGACGTCCGCGTTCTCGCCGAAGCGAGCGACGGCATCAGCGCGGAAGCCGTGATCGTGCGCGAGCGTCCGGCCGTCGCGATCGTCGACATCGGTCTGCCCGGCCGTGACGGCGTAGCCCTGACCCGCGCGATCAAGACGGAAGCTCCGTTGACGCGGGTCGTGATCCTCACGATGCACGAACTCGACGAGGAGGTCCTCGCCGCGCTCTCCGCCGGCGCCGATGCGTACTGCGTCAAGTCTTCCGACGCGTCAACCGTCATCGACGCCGTGCGTATCGTGGCCGGCGGCGGAGCGTACTTCGATCCGCGCATCGCGCACGTCGTGCTGCGCCGGCTCGGCGCGCCGACGCCGCACCCGAGCGCCGACTCGCCGCTGACGCGGCGCGAACTCGACGTGCTGCGCCTGATCGCCGACGGCGTCGGCAATGTCGAGATCGGCGAACGTTTGCACATCGGCCTCGGCACCGTCAAAGGGCACATCCGCGACATCCTCGAGAAGCTCTCCGCCGCCGATCGCACGCAGGCCGCGGTCAACGCGATGCGGCGCGGGTATCTCTAGCAGCCGATCGGAGGAGCGCCGAACGGCGGCTGATCAGAGACGCCCGTAAGGGTTATGATGACGGCATGCCAAGTGTTTCTCGACTTCGCCGCCGCGTGTCGTTCGCCCAGGTCATCGAGGGCGAGATCGACGCCGTAGAAAAACGGCATTGCGAACGTTCGGTCATGGAAAATCTTACCGCCTCCGGCATCACCTTGGAGGCTGCCGAAATCACGGCCGACGGTTGTTCGTTCATCATCGACAGCCGCGACGGAACGCGCTTTACCTCCGCGATTCACGGATTAAACGTGGCGGTGAAGCTTCAAGACCGCTGCGCGCGCATCGCCTTGACGCGCACGGGTACGGATTGGCCGCTGCCATCGTTGGGACGCGTGATGGAGGCGTTCGATCAGCAAGGGATCGATGTCGTGCACCTCACCAGCGATGCGACCGCCATGACCGTGCTCGTGGACGAACGCGAAGCCGATCATGTCGTCGGAATTTTTTCCCGATTCTATCAGCCTTCGGTCACGCAAAGCAGCCCCTAGCATGGTGCGTTCGCGCGGCCGAACGGATGGCGTCCGAACGGCGAACTGCCGTTCCGCCCCGCTCCCAAGACGAGCTTTTTCGCGCATCGTCGTGGCCGTCGATCCGTCAAACGCTTCTGAAAGAGCGGCACGCTTGGCGATTTCGCTGGTGCGCGGCGATGCCCACGTCGAGCTGGTTTTTTGTCACGCGGTCGACATCCCGCGGATGCTCGCGCACGCCGACCGGTTTGCCGACGACTACGCGCTTGCGTTGGAGGCCGCGCGCGACGAGGCACGCCGCTTACTGGATCGTTGCGTTGCCCTCGCGTTGCAAGCCGGGATCGTGGCCCGGTCGCGCATTCGCTTCGGAGCGCCGGCCACGCAGATTTCCTCGCTGGCGAAGGCAGTCGCAGCGGATCTCATCGTCATAGGGAATCGCCCGAGCGCGAAGATGCACCGTTTCCTCTGCGGAAGCGTTCGCGACGAGATGGTGCGCTCGTCCAATATTCCGATTCTCGTCGCCGATGCGAACCCGTCGCGCCCGTCCGAGTACCGTGCGGGTTCCATACTCGCGCAGCCGGCCGATCCGCCGTCCTGCGCGGCCGCGGCGCGACTGGCATCCAAGATTGCAACGGCGCACGGAGCGAAGCTCATGTTCTTACCCCCTTCAAACCGTTCCGCGCCGGCCGCACATCGAGCCGTCGAGCAAGCCGTTGCCGAACACGATCCGGGAATGATCGTCCTCGGCGCCGCGCGCAAACGGGGGTTGTACGACGTCTTTTCCACCGGCGTCGTCGAGTGCGTGTTGCAATCGGCGGTCGCGCCCGTGCTCATCGTCCACGATTGAGCATCGGGCCGCGCGAAAATTTCATGCTCTAGGACCCCGGCGTTGAGGCACCGAATCGCGACCGTCTCGCACAGAGAAAGGTCGTCATGGCTCAAACCCTCCCGTCCACCAAAGATCTTCCAACCGCCGCCGCACCTGCGCCCGAAAAAATTTCGGGTGGCCACCTCGTCGCGAAAGCGCTTAAGAACGAGGGCGTCGATACGATTTTCACCCTCTGCGGCGGACACATCATCGACATCTATGACGGCTGCATCGATGAGGGTATCAAGATCATCGACGTCCGTCACGAGCAGGTTGCCGCGCACGCCGCCGACGGCTACGCCCGCATGACGGGTGGAATGGGCTGCGCCGTCGTGACGGCCGGACCGGGGACGACGAACGCGATAACCGGCGTCGCTAACGCGTTTCGCGCCGAGAGCCCGATGCTGCTGATCGGCGGACAGGCGGCCCTCACGCAGCACCGGATGGGTGGACTGCAGGATCTCGCGCACGTCGACATCCTGCGCCCAATCACCAAGTTTGCGACGTCCGTGCCGAGCACCGAGCGGATCGCCGACTTCGTCGCGATGGCGGCGCGCGAATCGTTCAACGGTGCGTTCGGTCCGTCGTATCTCGAGATCCCGCGCGACGTGCTCGACTTCAAAGTCGATCTTGCGAAAGCGGTGATCCCCCGGGCCGGCGGGTATCGGGCGTCGACCAAGAGCATCGGCGATCCGGACGGCATCGAAAAACTGGCCGACCTCCTGGTCCACGCGAAGAAGCCGTGCGTCTTGCTCGGGCAGCAAGTGTGGACGTGCCGTGGGACCGGCGCGGCTCGCGAGTTCGTCGAAAAACTCAACATTCCGGCCTATATGAATGGTGCCGGTCGCGGCACGCTCGGGCCGGAACATCCGCTGAACTTTCAATTGACGCGGCGCGATGCATTCGGGGAAGCCGACGTGATCGTGATCGTCGGAACGCCGTTCGACTTCCGTCTGGGCTACGGCAAGAGCGTCAAAGCGAAGACCGTCGTTCAGATCGACATGTCGTATGCAACGGTCGGTAAGAATCGCGATATCGAACTCGGCCTCGTCGGCGACGTGGGTGCGATCCTAGCAGCCGTCACGCAAGCGGCATCCGGCCGGCGCGACAACGGCGCGGCTACGCGCAAGGATTGGGTCGCATCGCTGCGCGCCAAGGAAACGGCCGCCGTCGACGCGCGCATGCCGAAGCTCAAGAACGATGCCAACCCCATCCACCCGTACCGCTTGGCCTACGAGATCGATCAGTTCCTGACGGAAAACTCGATCTTCGTCGGTGACGGCGGCGACGTCGTCACGTTCGCCGGCAATGTCGTCCGGCCGAAGGGACCGGGTCTGTGGATGGACCCCGGGCCACTCGGGACGCTCGGCGTCGGCACCGGCTTCGCGATGGCGGCGAAACTCGTGAATCCGGAAAAGGAAGTCGTCGCGCTCTTCGGCGACGGGTCGTTTGCGATGACCGGATTCGACATGCAGACGGCAATCCGGTTCGGCTTACCCTACATCGCGATCATCGGCAACAACTCGTATATGAATCAGATCCGCTACGGCCAGATTCAGAAATACGGTCCGGAACGCGGCAACGTCGGCAACCATCTCGGCGACGTCAACTTTGAGAAGTTCGCCACGATGCTGGACATTCACGGTGAAGCGGTGCGCGAGGCGAGCGAAATTCGTCCGGCGCTCAACCGCGCGCGGGCTTCGGGAATGTGTGCGATCGTCAACGTTTGGCTCGATCCCAACGCATACGCGCCGGGGACCGAAAATCAAACGATGTACAAATAGAACGGAATCGAAAACTTCATGAAAAAAGCCCTCGACGGCATTCGCGTGCTCGACATGACGCACGTTCAATCCGGGCCGTCATGCACGCAACTGCTCGCGTGGCTGGGAGCCGACGTGATCAAGGTCGAGCTCCCCGGGCGCGGCGACATCACGCGCGAGCAGCTGCGCGACCTGCCCAACGTGGATAGTCTCTACTTCACGATGCTCAACGGCAACAAACGCAGCTTGACGCTCAACACGAAGACGCCGCAGGGCAAAGAGATCTTTGGGGCGCTCATCAAGCACTGCGACGTCCTAGTCGAGAACTTCGGGCCCGGCGTATTGGATCGGCAAGGCTTCACGTGGGAGAAGATCCAGGAGCTCAACCCCCGCCTGATCTATGCCTCGATCAAGGGCTTCGGTCCGGGAAAATTTGAGGACGCAAAGGCCTACGAACCGATCGCACAAGCGATGGGCGGTTCGATGAGTACGAACGGTTGGGAAGACGGCCCGCCGACGGTGACGGGCGTGCAAACCGGCGATTCGGGAACCGGCATCCATACGGTTGCTGCGGTGCTCGCGGCACTCTACCAGCGCGAGCAGCACTCCGGCAAGGGTCAACGCATCGTCTGCACGATGCAAGACTCCGTACTGAATCTCTGCCGCGTGAAGATGCGCGATCAGCAGCGCCTCGCGCACGGTCCGCTGACGGAATATCCCAACACATCGTTCGACGGCTTCGTGCCGCGCTCCGGAAACGCGTCGGGCGGAGGTCAGCCGGGCGCCGCTCTCAAATGCGCGCCGGGCGGCCCGAACGATTACGTGTACCTGATCATCCAACCCCAGGTCTGGAAGGCGCTGTGCGAGGAAATGGGCCGGCCCGACCTCGTGACGGATCCGAAATTCGCGACGCCCGCCGCGCGCCTGCCGATTCTCACGCAGGTGTGGAGCATCGTCGAAGCGTGGACGATGAAGTTCACCAAATACGAAATCCTCGACCGTTGCAATGCGATCGACGTTCCGTGCGGTCCGGTGCTCGATATGGGCGAACTGCTCGCCGACGAATCGCTGCGCGCGCGCGGCATGGTCGCGGCGGTCGAGCATCCGGAACGGGGCACCTACTACACCATCGGCAGCCCGCTGAACCTCTCCGATTCACCGGTGGACTACCGCAGTTCGCCGCTGCTCGGCGAGCACTGCGCAGAAGTGTTGGGAGAAGTCATGCACTACGACGCGCGGAAGGTTGAAGAATTGCGCGCCGCAGGCGTGATTTAGGCGGTTACCGGCGGAGGTTGACCCAGATCGTTTTCTTGTCGGTGTAGTTGTCGATCGCGGCGGGCCCGAGATCGCGGCCCATTCCGGAATCGCCGCCGAGCCCGCCCCACGGCAAGCGCGTGTCGCTTTGGCCGTAGGTGTTGATCCAGACCGTGCCCGCGCGCAGCTTGCGCGCCATCGCATGCGCCAAGCCGATGTCTTTCGTCCACACGCCTGCGGCTAGCGAGAACGGCGAATCGTTGGCGATGCGGATGGCCTCCGCTTCGTCCTTGAATTTGATGACGGCAGCGACGGGTCCGAAGATTTCTTCGCGCGCGATCTTCATCGAGTTATCGACGTTCGTGAACACGGTCGGCTCCATGAAGTAGCCCTTCGTGCCGACCCGGTCTCCACCGGAGAGCAGCGTCGCGCCCTCGCTTTTGCCCGAGTCGATATAGCCCATGATCGACGTCAATTGCTTTTGCGAAATGATCGGTCCCATGTACGTCTTTTCATCGCGCGGATCGCCGACTTTTAAGGTTTTTGAACGTGCGACCATCAGTTCGCAGAACCGCTCGTAGATGGATTCATGAACCAAAACCCGAGAACCGGCCGAACACACCTGACCGCTGTTGAAGAAGATTCCGGCCGATGCGCCCTTGACCGCTGCCTCGACATCGGCATCGGCAAAAATAAGATTCGGTGACTTGCCGCCCAGCTCCAGCGTGAGCCGCGTGATGAAGGGTGCGGCGCCGTTCATGATCGTCTTGCCGACGCCCGGTGACCCGGTGAACGAGATCTTATCGACGTCGGGATTCGTCACGAGCGACATCCCGGCGCCCGAGCCCGGTCCGGGCAGAATGTTCAGCACGCCCGGCGGGATGCCGGCTTCGAGCGCAAGTTCGCCGAGCAGGAGGGCCGTCAGGGGCGTTTCGGATGCCGGCTTCAAGACGACCGCGCAACCGCACGCGAGCGCCGGTGCGATCTTCCACATCGAGTTCATCAGCGGGAAGTTCCAGGGAACGATCGCGGCGACGACGCCGACGGGAATGCGTTCGATGTAGGTCAGCGCGTCCGGGCGGACGGGGACGACATCGCCCATGATCTTGTCCGGCCAACCGGCATAGTACTCGAGGCAGTCCAGCATCGCCGGGTAGTCTTGCCGGCGCACGGAGCTGATCGGCTTGCCGCCGTCGAGCGACTCGAGGGCGATGATCGCCTCCGCATTCGCGCGCACGAGATCGGCGAATTTGAACATGAGGCGCGAGCGCTCCGAGGCGCGCATCGTACCCCACGGCCCTTCCTCGAGGGCCGCGCGCGCCGCACGAACGGCCCGATCCGCATCTTCGGGACCGGCCTGCGCCACGTTAGCGATCAGCTCTTCGGTCGCCGGATCGCGCGTTTCGAACGTTTTGCCCGAAGCGGCATCGACCCAGGCACCGCCGATGAGCAGTTTGGTCGGCGGAATGCGAGTCGCGGTGGGCGGCGGAGCCGTCATTGCCATGTCGTACGTGTCTCCCTAGATGTTCGGAAGACGGCGCCTTTCGACGCTCGCCGGCGGTTCTCCATCCATCAAGGCAACCGTTACCGGTGCTGCCGCTCAATTGCGGCCGAGGTTTCTTCCGTATCATTGGCCTATTTAAGAACCATTTGAAGCAGCCAATCGATTCATTGCCGGGTCTCCGCCTCGGCAATCCCTGGATCCAACTCGCGGTCGGCATCGTCTGCATGGCGATGATCGCGAACCTGCAATACGGGTGGACGGTCTTCGTCACCCCGATCCAGGCCAAGCAAGGCTGGAGTCTCGCAGCGATCCAGGTGTCGTTCACGATCTTCGTGCTGGTCGAAACGTGGCTCGTGCCGTTCGAAGCGGCATTCGTCGATGCATACGGCCCCCGCGTGATGGTCGCCATCGGCGGCGTGTTGGCGGGGGTCGCCTGGGTCGTCGATTCGCTTGCGACGACGTTGCCGATGCTCTATTTCGGCGGGATCATCGCGGGCGTCGGCGCGGGGATCGTATACGGCACGTGCATCGGCAACGCGTTAAAGTGGTTCGGAAACCGGCGTGGCCTCGCGGCCGGACTCACCTCGGCCGGCTTCGGCGCGGGCGCGGCGGCGACGGTCATTCCGCTCACACTGATGATCAAATCGAGTGGCTATCAGCAAACGTTCATGACCTTCGGTATCGTCCAAGGTGCAATCGTGCTCGGCGCCGCCATGCTGCTCGTCACGCCGCCGAAGGGCGGTCCGCTCGAAATGAAGCAAACGCGCACGCTTCAAGGGGTGAAGGACTATACGCCCCGGGAGACACTGCGTTCTCCGGTGTTCTGGATCATGTATGTGATGTTCGTCCTAGTCGGCGCCGGCGGCCTCATGGCGGTCGCGCAACTCGGACCAATCGCCACGTCCTTCGGTATCGCGAACGTGCCCGTGACGATCGTCGGCGTTTCGCTAGCGGCGCTGACCTTCGCGCTCTCGTTGAACAACATCATGAACGGTATCACCCGGCCGCTCTTGGGCTGGGTATCCGACCGGATCGGACGCGAGATGACGATGTTCGGCGCGTTCATGGTCGAAGGGCTCGGCATCTTTGCGCTGATGGTCTTTGGGCATTCACCCGTCCCGTTCGTATTGCTCTCCGGCCTTGTGTTCTTCGCCTGGGGCGAGATCTATAGCATTTTCCCGTCAACCGCGCGCGACCACTTCGGTCAAAAATACGCGACCACGAATTACGGGATGCTGTACACCGCAAAAGGGACGGCCTCGCTCGTCGTCCCGCTGGCGAGCATCCTGAGCGCTGCGACCGGAAATTGGACCGCGGCCTTGAGCGTGGCTGCGATCTTCAACATCGTGGCCGCGGTCATGGCGATTGCGGTGCTCTATCCGGCGCGGCTGCGTGAGATTTCGGCCCCAGTGGTCTAAGATCGGCTAACGCCGAACGCGGCTACGCGTGACGGAAGCGTTCGTGGCCCTGGCGGGCCTGGGCATCGGCATACTCGGCACGTTGATCGGCGCGGGCGGCGGGTTTCTCATCGTCCCGCTCCTCGTGCTGCTCGAACCGTCGTGGAGCACGGACCAAATCACCGCGTTCTCGCTGGCGGTCGTCACCGCGAACGCATCGATGGGCGCGTTGAGCTATTGGTGGCAAGGGCGCGTCGATCCGTTCACCTTTCCGCTCTACACGCTCGCGGCCGTGCCGGGCTCGATCATCGGTGCGTATGCGAGCGCGTACATTCCACGCCCGGTCTTCGATCCGATATTCGGCGTCGTGCTGATCCTGATCGGCGTCTGGCTGTTTATAAAGCCGGGCAGCAGCGAGACCGGCAGCCACACGGGCCCGTTCGAACGGATCCTTACCGATCGCAGCGGACGCCGCTACGATTGGTCGTTCGATCCGCGCATCGGATTCGCCGGCAGCGTCGTTGTGGGATTCGCGTCCTCGGTGTTCGGCATCGGCGGCGGGATCATTCACGTGCCGCTGCTGTCAACGGTGTTGGGATTTCCCGCGCACGTTGCGACGGCAACGTCGCACGCCGTGCTTGCCGTCACGGCCGGCCTCGCGACGGTCGTGCATATCCTGCACGGCGATTTTCGCGCGACCTGGCCGCTGGTCGTGGCCGCCGCCGGCGGCGCCGTGCTGGGCGCGCCGATCGGTGCGCGCGTCTCGACGTTCGTCCCGGGCGCCGTCATCTTGCGCGTGCTTGCGACTGCGCTGGCCTTCGTCGGTGTGCGTCTGCTCTTTTCGCGTTAGCGATTGCTAGTGCGCGTCGGCGGTGTAGGCTTGGGGTAAATTCGCCGGGTCGAGGAGCGTTGAGGTGTTCGGCTCGCCCGGCTTCAGCCGTCCGACGAGCTCGAAGTTGCGAAGCGGCAGCACTTTGCCTTTGACGAACACCGGCGTCAACTCGTTGACGAGGAAGTGGTCCTTGACTTCGTTGTAGGTCGCCTCGCTGATGATCGTCTGACCGCCCTTGGCCACGTTATAGAGGCGGGCCGCGGTATTGACGTTGTCGCCGATCACCGTGTAGTTCAAGCGGTCGCTCGAGCCGAGGTTGCCCATGACGACTTCGCCCGTGTTGAGGCCCATGCCGACGGTGAAGAGCTGCCGCCCCTGCGACGCCCACTCGGTCATCATTTCGATGATGCGCTCTTGCTGGCGGAACGCGGATTCCGTCGCTTCGATCGCGTCGATGTTACCCGGTCGCGGATCGGGAGCCGAGAAGACCGCCATGAGGCAATCGCCGATGAATTTGTCCACGTATCCGCCGTGCTCGAAGACGATGCGGCACATCTCTTCGAAGTACTCGTTGAGCTGGCCGTAGATCTGTTCCGGCGTCATGTTCTCCGACATCGCCGTGAAGCCGCGGATATCGGAGTAGAAGATCGTCACCTTCGCGCGCTTGCCCGAGAGATCGAGCGCTTTGAGCGGATCGTCGTGCGAGAGCATGCGGTCGACGAGCGCCGGGCTGACGTGTTTGCCGAACATCTCCTTGATGACGCGCTTGTCCGCGCCCTCGGTGATCGTCCGGTAGAGTGCGACGAAAAGCGCGGAGAGAATGATCGCACCGTCGACGTGGATCAGATCGATCCAGTGCAGCGTGTAGGCGTAGAACCCGACGGCGAACGCGGTGTAGACGAACGCGATGCCGACCGCGAGCGCGACGCCCAGCGTGGCGCGCAGCTGCGTGACGATGAAGCCGATGGCGAACGAGAGGACGACGATGAGCACCACGTCGATCCACGGCTGGACGCGATGGATGAAGCGGTCGCTCATCAACTGGTCCATCAGCCGAACGTTCGAGAACACGCCCGGGTAGCGGCCGTTCGGAGTGAGGATGAAGTCGCCCGCCGCTTGCGCCGTGTAGCCGACGACGACGACGGCGCCCTGCGCGAACCCCTTCATCGTTTCGGGGTCGAACTTGAGCGCGTCGACCATGGAGGCTTCTTGAATCGCGGGCATCGAGAGGTCGGCCGCGCCGGCGCGCGTTGCCAACCCGTTCGTCTCGGCTTGATCGACGTGTTCGGAGACGTTGAACGGAAGCATCAGGAGCTTACCGCTGCCGTCGAGCGGCACGATTTCCTTACCGAGGCGCGCGTGCCAATCGTCGATCGGGGCGTAGTCGACGCCGAGCCAATAGGCCGCCGTCGCCAGCGCGAGCGAGGGATAGACCGTCGTAACGGGAGTCTTTCCCGACGTGACCGTCGACGTGACGACGTAGGGCTGACCGACGAGCCAGCCGCCGGGATTGTCGACGGTCGTCGAACCCAAGTGCACGAGGCTTGCGATATCGTTCGGCGGTTGTTCGAACGACATAATGCCGCCTTGGGTCACGACGACGGCCATCCCGAGCACCGTCGCTTGTTTGCGCAACCCGTCTTTAAACGACGCATCCTCTTTGGGATCGCGGGTGTGTTCGAAGAACTCAAGGTCGAAGGCAACCACCTTCGCGCCGGCCTTAGCGAGTTTGCGCAAGAGATCGCCGATCGCCGTGCGCGGGATCGGCTGACGTCCGAGCCCTTGGGGCGGGTCGAGCAGCGTCGCTTCGTCGATCGTGACGAGACGAATTGAGTCGTTGGGCGGGTCGTTGTCGGGGAAGTGCGCGAGTTTGGTGATCCAGTCTTGACCGCGTACGACGAAGAGCGCGTCGTTGATGGCGACGAAGTCGCCGACCGTGCTTACCGAAGCGAAGGTCGGCGGCGCGAAGTAGAGGGCGATCCCGATCCCGGCCGCAATCGCCGAGAGCAGCATCGCGATGCCGAAAATTCGCAGCCGGCGAATCTTGATGACCGGCAGTTTCATCCGTTGCCCTCGGCGCCGCCCGGCGCTAGCTTTGAACGCGGCCGATATACCGCCGGTCGCGCGTATCGATGCGAATCATGTCGCCCGGATTGACGAAGAGGGGCACCGCTACGGTGGCCCCGGTTTCCAACTTCGCCGGCTTCGTCGTTCCGGTCGCCGTATCACCCTTGAAGCCGGGGTCCGTCTCCTCGACCTTCAGCTCGACGTGGGCCGGCAGGTCGACGCCGATGGGGGTGCCGTCGTGGAACTGCATCGCCACGCGCATGCCGTCTTTGAGGAAGTCGGCCGGATCGCCGATCAGTTCGCGTTGCAGCGTGAGGTTCTCGTAGCTCTCGGTATCCATGAAATGGTAGCCGTCGGCGTCGTTATAGAGCATCTGCATGTCGCGGTTGTCGACGGTCGCGCGCTCCAGCTTTTCGCCGGCCCGGAACGTACGTTCGACCGTGGACCCGGTCTTGACGTTCTTCAGCCGGGTCCGCACGAAGGCCGAGCCCTTCCCGGGCTTCACGTGGAGGAACTCGATCACCGTCCACAAGTGGCCTTCGATCACGATCGTGACGCCGTTCCGAAAATCGTTCGAGGAAATCATGTCCGGGGCGAGTTAGCTCACCCGGGCGGTCTGCCCTTGACGGGACGAAAAAGCGGCAGCACACTTTCCGTGCCGGCGAGCAACCGGGCGATGTTCGCACGGTGCATGAACGCGATGAGCAGCGCCGAGGCGGCCCCGTAGATGCCGGCGGTGCTCCCGCCCAGGGCCCAGAGGGCGGGGGCCATCGCGATGCTGGCCAGTATCGACCCGGCCGATGAGTAGCCGGTCGCCACGACGATCGCGAGCCAGATCGCGGCGAAGATGCCGCCGGCGGGCCAGGCGAGCGCGATGACCGCGCCAAAATTCGTCGCCACGCCCTTGCCGCCGCGGAAGTTCAGGAACGGTGAAAAACAGTGTCCGGCAATAGCGGCGAACGCGGCGATCGCCGCCAGCGTCGAACCATCGAGCGCGCGGCCGGCGATGACCGGCGCTGCGCCCTTGAGGCCGTCGAGGATCAGTACCGCCGCCGCGCCGCCCTTGCCGAGTGCGCGCAGGGCGTTCGCCGCGCCGATGTTGCCGCTGCCCTCGTCGCGCAAATCGCGCCCGAAGAACAGTCGTGACACGACGATGCCGAACGGGATTGCGCCGAGGAAGAACGACGCGACGACTAGCGCTGCTGCGGTGAGAACCGTCACCGCCGATGTTCGTCGCGCGGGCGTTCGCGAAAGTCGAGCGTCAGCGGAACGCCTTGGAAATCGAAGTTCGAACGGATCACGTTTTCGATGAAACGCTTATATGACGGCTGAATCAACTTCGGTTCGTTACAGGAGAAGATGAACAGCGGCGGATGCGTCGAGACCTGCGCGCAGTAGTAGATCTTGAGCATCCGGTCTTGCGAAATCGGCGGCGGATGCGCGATCACGGCGTCTTGCACGACCGCGTTGAGTCTGGCCGTCGGAATGCGGCGGTCGAGGTTCTCGGCGACTTGGTTCACGACCGGCATCAGGCTGCCGAGCCGGCGTTTGGTGAGCGCCGAGAGAAACGTCACCGGCGCGAACGACGCGAACGGCAACTGCTCGTGAATTCCTTCGATCAGCTCGTTTTGACTGAATTCGCCCAGTTCGCGTACGAGATCGTACTTGTTGCCGACGATGACCAGGCCTTTTTTCTCTTCGATCGCGACGCCCGCGAGCCGCCGGTCGGCGTTCTGCGGGCCTTTCATCGCATCGACCAGCAAGATCACGATGTCGCAGCGCGAGATCGCGCGGAGCGAACGCAGCGAGCTGTAGTACTCGATCGCACCGTGCTTGTCGGCGCGCTTGCGCACGCCCGCGGTATCGATCAAACGCAGCGTGCGGTCGCCGTACGGTAACAAGCTATCGATCGAATCGCGCGTGGTGCCGGGAATGTCCGACACGATCGTGCGCTCTTCGCCGAGAATGGCGTTGAGCAGCGAGGACTTACCGACGTTCGGTTGTCCGATCAGCGCCAGCGCGAGTTCGGTATGCGGTTCTTCCGCATCGCCTTCGGGCGGTAAGCGTTCGACGATGGCGTCGAGCAAATCGCCCGTGCCTTCGCCGTGGATCGCCGACACCGGAAACGGTTCGCCGAACCCAAGCCGTGAGAATTCGCCGTGCACCGATGCCAGCGCGTTGGGCGACTCGGTCTTGTTGGCGACGAGCAGTACCGGATGGTGCGTGCGCCGCAAAATTCCGGCGACGTCGATGTCGACCGCGTTGAGCCCGTCCATCGCGTCGACCACAAAGACGATCACGTCGGCGTCGCGGGCGGCGTTCTCGGCTTGTTCGCGGGTGCCGAATGCGATCGCGTCGTTGGGGTCGACATCGAACTCGATCCCGCCCGTATCGACGCACGTAAACGTTCGCCCGCGCCAGTCGGCCAAGGCGTAGAGCCGGTCGCGCGTGACGCCGGGCGTGTCCTCGACGATCGCGAGGCGTTGGCCGATCAAGCGGTTGAAAAGCGCACTCTTGCCCACGTTGGGACGACCGACGATCGCGACGGTGGCGGGACGAACGCGCAGGTTAGGGAGCTCGGCATGCGCGATCTCGGCGCCGTCGAATGGGAGTTCGGTCATGGGCAGTTGGTCGTTTCGCGCGCCGTCGGCGAATCTTGCCGCTTTGGCGTTCGCCGCGGTCGCTCTGCTGGGCGCGGCGCCGGCCGGGGCAATTTTCGTCACGACCTTACCAAGCGGCGCCGACGTCTGGGTCGACGGCACGTACGTCGGCCGCTCGCCCGTGGTGGTCGACGCGTTGGCCGTCGGCGCCCACCATCTGACCCTGACCCGGACGGGCTGGACGCCCGAGGATCTCGCGGTCGCGATCGCGCCGGCGCAAACGCAAACGACCTCGGTCGTCTTGGTACGTGACGGGAAGACGAGTGAGGCCGTGGGCACGATGGCCATCCATTCCATGGAGCGCGTCGGCGCGGTAAGCATCGACGGCCAACCGGCCGCCGTCGGCAAGGACGGGACGATCGTGGTCAGCGCCGGGACGCACGACGTCACGATCGCCGAGCCGCAGGGCAAGCAGACGCGAACCGTAACCGTGTACCCGCAGACGCGAACCGACGTCGTGCTGGGAACCGATGCGGTGGTCCGTTCGATCGTCATCGCGCCGGCCGACGACTATCTCCCGGCGACCGCGCTCCACCTCGACGGCACGCGGCTCGTCGTACGCTACGGCGGCCACGAGGTCATCGCTCACCTCGGGGCGACCAGCTACACGATCGATCGGCACGCGGCGTCCTACGACGCGCCGCCGACCGTCATCCGCACTCGCATCTATCTGCCCCTGGAATTACTGACGATGCTCACGCTCAACGATAAGAAATAATGGCGACGATCTACATCGAGACGCACGGCTGCCAAATGAACGAAGCGGACTCGCAGTACATCGTGCGGCGTGCGACGAGTGCAGGTTATACGCTGGCCGAGCGCGCCGAAGACGCCTCCGTGCTCGTGCTCAACACGTGCACCGTGCGCGACAATGCGGAGAAGCGCGCCTACGGCCGGCTGCAACATTGGAAGGCCATCAAGAGCGCGGATCCATCGGTGCGCGTCGTCGTTGCCGGGTGCCTGGCCGAGCAGGATCGCGACCGGATGGCAGCGCTCGTGAAGCACGTCGACGGCATCTTCGGGACGCGCGATCTGCGCGCGCTGGGCGATCAGCTCGAAGCGTGGCGGCCGGAATTTGCCGACGACGGTGAGACGGTCGAACGCGAACTCGACACGGTGATCGGCGGCACCAGCGACGGCGTCACCGGCCCCTACGATGCGCTGCGGGCGTTCGTGAACGTCCAACGCGGCTGTTCGTACTTCTGCACGTTCTGTATCGTGCCGCACGTGCGCGGCCGTTTCGATCATCGGCCGATGGTTGAGATCCTCGACGAGGTGCGGCGCAAGGTTGCGGCCGGCGCGCGCGAGCTCATGCTGGTGGGCCAGACGGTCAATGCCTACAAAGAACCGGCCACCGGTGCCGACTTCGCCGATCTGCTCGAGGAAGTCTCGGCGATCGAAGGCGTCGAGCGCATCGCGTTCGTGTCGTCGCATCCGAAGGATCTGGTCGAAAAGCTCGCGCGCACCGTCGCGACGCTGCCGAAGATGAACCCGCGCTTCCACCTCGCGGTACAGTCGGGCTCGAACCCCGTGTTGCGCCGCATGAACCGCAAGTATACGGTCGAAGAATTCCGCGAGCGAATCGCGATGTTCCTCAGCTACAACCCGGCGTGGGCGATTACGACCGACATCATCGTCGGCTTTCCGGGCGAGACCGAAGCGGATTTTCAGCAGACGCTCGAGCTGTGCGCGACCGGCATGTTCGCACAGGCCTACATGTTCGTCTACTCGCCGCGGCGCGGCACGCCGGCGTCGCACTGGGAGCCGGTGGCGCCCGAGGTGCAGCGCGAGCGTTTTGTGCGGTTGGACGCCGTGACGGACGCGAACGTGCGCGCCTATCACGACCGTAAGCTCGGCACGACCGTACGCGCGCTCATTCATGGCGTCTCGCGCAAAGATCCCACGCGTCTCGCGGCCAAGACGACGGACAACGTCACCGTGCATTTTCCGATGATCGAGACCGTCCCCGATCTCGACGAGCCGTGGATCGACGTGCACGTCGACCGCGCCGCGGTCTGGGGCGTTTCCGGGATCGCCGTGGGCCGTGCGCGCGCCTGGGATGCGCCGGCGCGACCCATCGCAGCGCCCGTCATCGATCTCGTTGGTATGCGGTAAGCACGCGTTGACCGAGACCATCGTGTGGTCCCCGATGCTCGAGCAGTATTTTGGGATGAAAGCCAAGCATCCGGATGCGATCTTGCTCTCGCGGGTCGGCGACTTCTACGAAGCCTATGGTGACGATGCCGAGACGATCGCGCGCGCACTGCAGATCGCACTGACCTCGAAGGACGCCGGCAGCGGGAAGAAGATTGCAATGGCCGGCGTGCCGCACCATGCGCTCGACGGCTATCTTGCCAAACTGGTCTTGCAGCGGCGCGTCGTAGCACTGGCCGAGCAACTCGAAGCGCCGATCCCGAACAAGCTCGTGCGGCGCGACGTCGTGCGCGTGGTGACGCCGGGGACGGTCATCGAAGAGCAGATGCTCGAGCCCGGCGCGTCGACGTATCTGGCCGCGATTGCGGCGGTCGACGACGTCGTCGGACTCGCCCATGCCGACGTCTCGACGGGGCACGTGATGGCGACGGCCTTCTCCGGGGAGACGGCGTTCGATGACGCGCTCGGTGAGATCGCGCGGCTCGATCCGGCCGAACTCGTGGCCGACGTGCCCGCCGATGCGCGCATCGCGCTCGGACGGATGCTGGAGAATGCCCGCACGCGGGTCGTCACGCCGCCGTTGGCTGCCGTGCCGGGTGCGGTTGCGCCGATCGACGGTTTCTCGCACGATGAATCGCTTGCGATGCGGCGCACGCTCGATGCGCTCGCTGCGTTCGTGCGGCGGGTCGGCGTTCCCCAGAGTGCGGGCGAAGCGTTCCGGCCCCCGCTGTACTACTCGCAGAAGACGTTCCTCGCGCTCGATGCCAACACGCGCAAGCATCTCGAACTGCACCGCGCGCTAGGGAGCAACGCGAAGGCGACGCTGCTCGCGACGATCGATCGCACGCGCACCGCAATGGGTTCGCGTTTGCTCGCGCGCTGGCTTTCCGCGCCGCTGATCGCAGCGGATGCGATCGCCGCGCGCGCCGATTGCGTCGCGGAGTTCGTGGCCGACGGCGGCCGCCGCGCCGCGCTCGCCGACGTGCTGCACGCGTGCTTCGATCTCGAACGGATCGCGCAGAAGATCCGCTTCCGGCGCGCGCTGCCGCGCGATCTCGGCTCGTTGCGGCGCACGCTGGCATTGCTCGACCCGCTGGTCGACGCGCTGCGCGACCCGGCCTTGCCTGCGCTCCTCGCCGAACTGCGCGCGTCCTTGGGCGGCTTCGATGACGTGCGCGCCGACCTCGCGGCATCGCTCGTCGACGAACCACCGGCGACGCTCGCCGACGGCGGCGTCATCCGGCCCGATGCGTCGCCCGACCTGGCCGAATGCGTTGCCTTGCGCGGCGATGGGCGCGCGAGCTTGAACGCACTCGAGGAACGCGAGCGCGAACGCAGCGGAATCAAGGGCCTCAAGATCAAGTACGCATCGGCATTCGGCTACGCGATCGAAATCGGCAAAGCCCAGACGGCCAACGTTCCGTCCGACTACGTGCGCCGCCAAACCTTGGCCAATGCCGAGCGCTACGTCACGCCGGAGCTGCGCGAACTCGACGCCGCGATTGCCGGCGCGCAAGCGCGACAGCTCCGTCTCGAAAGCGATCTCTTCGCCGCGCTGCTCGAACGGCTGGCGGCGCGCGTCGACGATCTGCTCGCGGCCGCCGACGCGCTCGCGCACGTCGACGCGTTCGTCTCGCTCGCGCAGGTGGCGTCGGAACGCGCGTACGTGCGTCCATCGTTCGTCGAGGGCTCGACGATCGACATCGTCGACGGCCGCCATCCGGTCGTCGAAGCGCTGCTCGGATCGTCGTTCGTTCCGAACGACGTGCATTTGCACGAGGACGACAACCGCTTCGTCGTGCTGACCGGGCCGAACATGGGCGGAAAGTCGACCTATCTCCGGCAGGCTGCGCTGCTCGTGATCCTCGCGCAGATCGGTTCGTTCATCCCCGCCCGCAGCGCGTCGCTCGGCATCGTCGATCGCATCTTCACGCGCATCGGCGCAGGCGACGATCTCGCCTCGGGACAGTCGACCTTTTTCGTCGAAATGGCGGAAACGGCGGCGATCCTGCGCCGCGCGACCAATCGCAGCCTGCTGCTGGTCGACGAAGTCGGCCGCGGCACCGGCACGATCGACGGGCTCGCAATCGCGCAGGCGATCTGCGAGTTCTTGCTCGAGCGCGAGTCGCGCGGCCCGCTCACCCTCTTCGCAACGCACTTCCACGAGCTCATCGCGCTGGCCGACCGCTGGCGGCTGGTCGCTAACTTTCACATCACCGCGGTCGAGAACACGGCCCGCGGTGGAGCGCCGGTGTTCTCGCATCGCGTGCTGCCGGGCTCGAGTTCGCGTTCGTTCGGCATCGAGGTCGCGCGAATGGCGGGCTTGCCGCCCACGGTCATCGCGCGGGCGCGCGAGATCAGCGACGCCCTCAACGGCCGCCCGAGTCTTGAAAATCAGGTTCCGTTGCGCGGCAAACTGGCGAAACCGGAAATCATCGAACAGCCGTTGCTGTTCGATCTGGTGCGAAACCGGGTAGCGGGAGAAGGATGAACGACCTGATCGAGCTCTACGCGCCGGCCTATCACGACGGAATCGTCGCGGCGGTGATCCTCATCGGCACGATCGTGGTCGCGCTCGTACTGCAGCGGCTGCTCTTTGCATTCCTAGAACGCTTGCTGCGCAATAAGCACGACGGCATCTTTGGGGCGATGCTGCGGCGCGCGCAGGCGCCGGCCGGCTTTGCCCTGCCCCTGCTGGCCGCCTTGGTCGCGCTCCCCTATTTGACGTTCCCGGAACGCATCGACACGATACTGGTCCGCGTGACGGCGGTTGCGACGACGATTGCGATTGCCTGGGCCATCGTCGCCTCGATCGGCCTCTATACCGACATCGTGAAACGGCGCTACGATCTCGCCGACGAGGACAACCTGCACGCGCGTCAAGTCGAGACGCGCATCGACATCCTGGCGCGCGCGGCCGTCACGCTCGTGGTGCTGGTATCGTGTGCGCTTGGCGCGATGGTGTTTCCATCGATCCGCGCGTTCGGCACGACGCTGCTGGCGTCGGCCGGCGCTGCGGGCATCGTCATCGGCATCGCGGCGCGCCCGCTCTTCGAGAACCTGATCGCCGGCGTCCAACTGGCCCTCGCCCAACCGATTCGCATCGATGACGTCGTCATCGTCGAGGGCGAGTACGGGCACGTCGAGGAAATCGCGTCGACGTTCGTGGTCGTGCGCATCTGGGACCAGCGGCGGATGGTGTTGCCGCTGACGTACTTCATCGAAAAGCCATTTCAGAACTGGACGCGCACCGGTTCGGCGCTGCTCGGCACCGTGTTCCTCTACGTCGACTACACGGTCTCGGTCGATGCCGTACGCGAAGCGCTGCCGAAGATTCTCGAGACGGACAAGAAGTGGGATGGTGCCGTGGCCGGCGTCCAAGTCACCGACGCGAAAGAAGCGACCGTCGAGCTGCGGATCCTCGTGAGCGCGCGCAACTCGAGCGATCTCTTCGACCTGCGTTGCAACGTGCGCGAAGCGCTGATCGCGTTTCTGCACGCGAACCATCCGACGGCACTTCCCACCAATCGTCAACTGGCGATGGCGCCCGCGGTGACCGTCGTTCCGGCGAAGCCGGCGCGGGCGGCGAAGGAGTAGCCGTCACGCGCCGCGCTCGGCCTCGTCGCTCCCCGCGAGTTCGGCCGTAAGGTTCTCGCGCACGTCGCCGAGCAGCGCGCGCAGTTTCGCCAGATCCGCCGGCCCGACGCCGTCGAGCGCCTGGAGTGAGAGTTCGCGAGCGTAGCCGAGCAGCGTGTCGCGCATCGTTCGTCCTTTGGCGGTGAGATACAGCCGGACCATGCGCCGGTCGTCCGTACTGCGCATGCGCTTGATCAGCCGGCGCTTCTCGAGCGAGTCCACCGTGGCGACGGTCGCCGGCTGGGTGGTCCCAAGCCGCTCGCTCAATTCGCTTTGATTGATGCCCTCGTCGTCCCAGAGGTGCCGCAACAAAAAGTATTGCGCGAGGGTGATGCCGTGCGGCTCGGTGCGCCGCTTGAGCACGGCCAGCAGTAAACGCGACGTTTCACGGAGTTCGTAGCAGAACCGGACTTCGTCCAGGGCGCGAACGTCGGCCGCCGGTTGGCGTTTCTTCACCGCGGCGCGTACTGCTCGAGCACGTGCCGCGCAAGCGTCATCTTCAAGATTTCGGTCGGGCCTTCGGTGATCGTGAAGCTGCGCTGATCGCGCCAGAACGTCTCGATCGGAAAATCGGTCGTGAGGCCGATGCCGCCGTGGATCTGCATGCAGCGGTCGGCCGCGGTGAACGACGACTCGTCGCCGAAGTACTTGCACATATACGAATCGTACCGGACGTCCTCGCCGCGGTCGTAGCGCAGCGCGGTTTGATAGGTCATCAGGCGCAACTGCCGCAGCGTGAGGTACATGTCGACGAGCATCCATTGGATCGATTGCCGCTGAGCCAACGGCGCGCCGAACGTCGTGCGCTCGAGCGCGTACGCGGTGCCGAGCTCGAGGCAGCGCTCGATCACGCCGATCGCACGTGCGGCATGGCGGAGGATCCGGCCTTCGGTGATCCACGACTGCGCGTACGCGAACCCGGCGCCTTCCTCGCCGACGCGGTTCTCCGCCGGGACGCGAACGCCGTCGAACGCGATCTCGAAGGGGCGGTCGCGCATCATCGTTTGCATTTGGCGCACGATGCGAATGCCCGGCGTGTCGAGCGGCACCATGAACGCCGACACGCCGCGAGCGCCCTTGCCGGGATCGGTTGAGGCAAAGAGCTGGACGAAATCCGTCTCGTCGACGAAGCCGATGAAGCGCTTGGTGCCGTTCACGACATAGACGTCGCCGTCGCGAACGGCGGTCGTCGTCATTGCCGCCGGATCGCCGCCGGCGCCCGGCTCGGTCTGCGCGAAACAGGCGAACTTCTCGCCCCGCAGCACGGGGTAGAGAAAGCGCTCGCGTTGCGGTTCCGTCAAGCGCACGAGAATGGGGCTGACTTCGGGGCCCATGACGCCGCGATTGCGTGGCGGCAACGCGATCGTGCGCCCGAGTTCTTCAAAGATCACCGCTCGCGCCAGCAATCCGTAGCCCGGGCCGCCGAACTCGCTCGGCACGTTGACGTTCCACAAGTCGAACTCGCGTGCCCCGGCTTCCAGCCGGGCGCGATCTTGCGCGGAAAGGCGATGGCCCTGCGAGAGGTCGCGTTCGGCCGGGATCAGGTCGCGGTCGACGAAGGCGCGCGCTCGCGAACGCAACGCGCGCACATCGGCGGGGAGATCGAATTCCATCGTTCCCTCGTTACGCCGCGTTGCCGCCCGAACCCGATACGGGAACGAAGGTCTTCGTGGCTGCTTCCCAGCGCACGATGATGCAGTCTTTGAGGCCGAGCCCGCGTTGATTGCCGATGCGGAAATCGTAGAACCCGTTGATGCCGGCGTACCCGTGCAACCCGAGAATCGCGTCGCGCAGTTGTTGCCCCGTCGCCGGATCGGGTAGGGCGCGCAACTCCGCTATGACGATCGATGCCGGATCCCACGCGCCGCTTGCGCCGATGTCGGGCCGGGCGCCGGCGGCGGCGTAGGCCTTATACATCGTCGTCATCGCGTCTTTAATGGGCCC
>Ga0182015_10002596_pt1 | contig 21501 bp, 14 predicted proteins | sample 712P3MmetaG_FD_120478 | JGI IMG/M metagenome (GOLD analysis project Ga0182015, IMG submission 120478) | Permafrost microbial communities from Stordalen Mire, Sweden - 712P3M metaG | ecosystem: Environmental > Terrestrial > Soil > Wetlands > Permafrost | place: Sweden: Stordalen | collected...
GTAACCCAATCGCTTTCCGGCGGCGTTCTTCCAGCCGCTCTGGACTGCCAGGAGGTCTCATGGCCCCCGGCATAGCAGAATCGGGAATGGTTATCCATTCTTTAGTGAAAGCTCAATAACAGCTATGCCGGTCCGCAGTCTCAGCATTTCTAGGGCTTTGATCTCCCGTTCTTCGATCGGCTGGCTCATCGGGGGTATTCTTACAGCCGTTGTTCCGACAGCGGCCCTCCACGCGCAGAGCGACTATGCGACTCCATATACGTTCACCACGCTGGCGGGCACAGTTAGCATCCCTGTGCTTTTCGGTGGATCTGCCGATGGAACTGGAAGCGCAGCGCAGTTTGAAAATCCTGCCGGCGTAGCGGTGGATCCCTTAGGTAACGTTTATGTAGCAGATCTCGCCAACAACACCATTCGCAAGGTCACCCCCGCTGGAGTGGTCACGACGATCGCAGGCACTCCCGCGTACGCAGGCTATGCCGACGGAACCGGCAGCGCAGCGCAGTTTCACAACCCCTTTGGCGTGGCTGTGGACAGCACGGGCAACATCTATGTCGCGGACACAGGCAACAGCGCGATTCGCAAGATCACGAGCAGCGGGGTGGTGACACATCTGGCGGGCAGTAACACCTTTGGTGTTGGCTCGGCTGATGGAGTCGGGAGCGCCGCGCTGTTTGATACACCCGAAGGGATAGCCGTGGACAACGCGGGCACCATCTATGTGGCGGACACTTACAACAGCACGATTCGCAAAGTCACCCCCGCCGGAGTGGTAACGACGTTCGCCGGCACCGCTGGGGTCATGGGCATCGTCGATGGAACCGGCAGCGCGGCGCAGTTTTATCGCCCCACCGGAATTGCTATTGACAGCGCAGGCAACATTTACGTCACGGACCTAGACACGATTCGTGAGATCACTCCCGCTGGAGTGGTGACGACGATCGCCGGCACCCCTGGAATATCATTATACGCCGACGGAACCGGCAGCGCGGCGCTGTTCAACTATCCTTGGGGAGTGGCTGTAGACAGCACAGGCAACGTCTACGTTGCCGACAATGGTGACAACACGATTCGCAAGATCACGAGCGGCGGCGTGGTGACGACGATCGCCGGCACCGCCGGGACCACGGGCTCCGCCGATGGAACGGGCAGCGCCGCACTTTTTCGCTTTCCCCAAGGCATTGCTGTGGATAATGCGGGCAACCTCTACGTGGCAGATGGCGGCAATGACACGATTCGTGAGGGAACTCTTGCTGCGGGCCCCCCTGGTGCGCCAATAGGGGTGTCGGTCGTGCCGGGAAATGATCAGGCAACTGTAATTTTTACGGCCCCGATCGATACCGGATACACGATCACGGGCTACACGGTGACGGCGACGCCAAGCTCCGGTTCGCCCATTACGGCGACAGGCTCGTCTTCACCGATCACTGTGACGGGCCTGAGTAATGGCGTGGCCTATACGTTCACGGTCACTGCTACGAACAGTGCCGGGACTGGCCCTGCTTCCTCGCCCACGCCGGCGATCACACCCGAATTACCACCCATTTATTGGAGCATCCAAAGCCCATCCGGGCTCACCGACGCCATCTGGGGCGTAACCTACGCCAACGGCACCTTTGCTGCCGTAACGAGCCTTGGCAAGGTGCTGACGTCAGCCGACGGTCTTGCCTGGAGCAGCCAAACGGCTGCCCAGGGGACCTTACTCGAGTCCATCGCCTACGGGAACGGCACGTGGGTGATTGTGGGTGATATGGGCACGATACTCGTTTCAACCGATCTCAAGACGTGGGTGAGCGCCAATATTGCGACCACGAACAGACTTAATAGCGTGCTTTACAACGGCAGTACCTGGATGGCCGTAGGAGAAGCGGACACAATCATCATTTCAACTGATGCCATCAACTGGACGGTGGTACCCATTCCACCGAGCCAAGGAAACAGCGGAGGCAATGCTTTTGGGATTTCTGGATTCTTGCGCGGTATAACGTGGGACGAGTACACGGAAAACGGCCCCGAGTTCTTGGTCAGCGGGTCGGCTTCGGGGAATAATTCGCCGCCTTACGGCAACTACTCGGGAGGAACGGTTTTGAACGTGTCGTTCTTGAACGTGGAACCCGGATCCACGGGGCCAGGTGTCACCACCTTCAACTGGTACTACGGGCTAGGAACGCTTCCCGAACCCGGTGCTCCAGTGGAAGCAATCTTATCTGAACCTGACTCGCCGGGTCTAGATATGTTCGTTGGGGTGGGCGACGCTGGAGTCATGGTAGCCTTCCCCAACCCCACCTCGCCCCCCAACACTCCAAGCATTACCTATCGTGGACTCACCTACGGCAACGGATATTGGGTCGTCGCCGGGGGTGACGACTTGACGGGTGGCGACGCAACCATTCTTACATCGGAGGACGGTGTGAATTGGACACGGGATTACTCTGCTACCGTGGCAATGCTCGACTCAGCGGAATTGCTGAGCGCCGCGTACTCCCCAACGTTGCAACGCTTCGTCGTTACTGGAACAGGCGGCACCATCCTTGTTTCTAACGCCGCAGCCGCCGCGGGCGCCGTCCCGATTATCCCGACGCAGCCCGTCGGAGGAACGATCGCCTTTGGCGCCAACACCACCCTTTCCATTGTGGCTTCGGGCACGCCAACGCCGACATATCAATGGCAGGTTGACGGTGTTAACATTTCTGGCGCCACGTCCTCCTCATACGTGACATCCATGCCGGGCACCTACACCGTGGTGGTGACGAACAGCCACGGTTCGGTGACGAGTAGCCCTGCTGTTCTCACCGCCGCAACTCGCCTCGCTAACATTTCATGCCGCGCCCTTGTCGGGACGAACGCAAACATTGAGATTGCAGGATTCGTCATTACCGCACCGCCGGGCACGACCGAACAGGTCCTCGTGCGCGCCGCCGGTCCGGCGCTCGCGCAATTCGGCGTGAGCGGCTTCCTGGCCCAACCCGTTCTAACGCTGTTCAGTGCATCGGGGAGCCAGGTCGCCGCAAATACCGGGTGGAGCACCGCCCCGAACGCATCGGATATCGCCGCAGCATTCGCGACGACGGGAGCATTCGCATTCCCATCTGGCAGTGCGGACTCGGCGCTGCTTGTCAGTCTCCCTCCCGGCGCCTACACCGCCCAGATCAGCGGCCTCAACGGCACTGCGGGCGTGGCGCTGGCGGAGGTGTACGAGGTAAGAAGCGGAGATGCCGAGCTTATCAATATCTCCACTAGGGCCTTCGTCGGCGGTGGGGCCAACGTCGAGATAGGCGGCTTCGTGGTAACCGGATCGCAGCCCGCCAAGGTGCTGATTCGCGGCATCGGGCCCGCCCTCACACAGTTTGGGGTGACGGGAGTCTTGATGAACCCATCGCTCACCGTCGCTGACTCCTCCGGCAACACGGTCGCATCCAACACCGGCGGCTGGGCGACCAACACAAATGCTGCAGCAATTAACTCGGAAATGGCGGCAGTAGGCGCATTTAATCTTCCACCGACAAGCGCTGACAGCGCTCTTCTTCTCACCCTTCCTCCCGGAGCATACACCGCCGTTGTTTCAGGGACGAATGGCACGACTGGCGTTGCCTTGGTGGAGGTGTACCAGGCGCCGTAGGAGCGGAGTTCCTTGGGGCATGGGTGCGGCGGTTCACGGATTGGGCGCACTCGACACCGCCATCTCCTGAGGTGTCGGGGAACCACGACCTAAGTGTATGCGTCCGGTCGGGTGCCTTGGCCAGGGTCATTGATGGTGACCCATAGATGGTCCCAAATGGGACCCTGATGGTGACGCCTAAAAGGACCCTACGCTGCTTGCTGCCAGTTGACGGGCAGCAGGGCACATGAAAGATTAAGGCTAGCCCGCCTGCCGGGGCTCACTCGACGTTCGCCATCTGCTCCCGGACGCGCTCCAGCTCGTTCTTGAGCTCGATGACGTTCTTCGAGATCGCCAGGTCGTTCGCCTTGCTGCCGATCGTGTTGGCCTCGCGGCCCATCTCCTGGAGGATGAAGTCGGCCTTCCGGCCCATCTCATCGTCCGACTTGAGCAGGGCGGACAGCTGGTCGATGTGGCTGCGAAACCGGGTGATCTCCTCGGTGACGTCGCAGCGGTCGGCGAAGAGCGCGATCTCCCGCAGGACGCGCTCGTCGTCGACGTCGAGCTCGAGCCCGGCCTCGCGCAGGCGCTTGAGGAGCTGCGCCCGGTATGCGGGCGCGACGCCCGGGGCGCGCTCCAGGACGGCTTCCATGTGCCTGCGGCAGGTCCCTATCCGCTCGATGAAGTCGATGTAGAGCGCCTCCCCCTCCTTGGCCCGCATCGCCGCGAACTCGCGGAGCGCCCGGTCGAGGACGCCGAGCAGCTCCGGGCGCACGCGATCCGCCGACGGCATCTCGGCGGCGACCCTCTGGGAGTTCGCGATCTGCCAGAGAAGCTCGGGCGTGGGCTCGAACGCGATCCGCCGGGTGTCGGCGAGGGTCGCGAGCCTGTCGAGCGCCGCGGCCACCGCGGCGTCGTTCCACGAGATCTCGTCGCGGCCCTTGGCGGGCGTGAACTCGACCTCCACGTGGATCTTTCCGCGGGCGGCCACGCCCCGGACGCGCAACCCCACCTCGGCCTCGAGGCTTTCCCAGTCCCCGGGAATCTTGACCGAGAGGTCGAAGGTGCGCCGGTTGACGGAGCTCACCTGGACGGTGAGCGTGCCCCCCGCGAGGGCCGCGCTCGCGCGGCCGTATCCGGTCATGCTCCTCATCCCCCCTTGCCGAGCAGCTTGGCGACCTGCTGGACGTCCTTGTCCCCGCGCCCGCTCAGGTTGACGATCACGATCTTGTCCCCGGGGAGCTCCCGGGCCCGCTTGAAGCCGTGCGCGAGCGCGTGGGCGCTCTCCAGCGCCGGGATGATGCCCTCCATCCGGGAGCACAACCTGAACGCGTCGAGCACCTCGTCGTCCGTGGCGTAGGTGTACTCGATCCGGCCGGCGTCGCGGTAGAATGCGTGCTCGGGCCCCACCGCGGCATAGTCGAGGCCCGCCGACACGGAATGGGTGAGCTCGATCTGGCCGTCCGGATTCTGGAGGATGAACGTCTTGCATCCCTGCAGGACGCCGAGCTTGCCGCCCGCGAAACGGGCCGCGTGCTCGCCCGTGCGGATCCCCCGGCCCCCCGCCTCGACGCCGATCATCCGGATCCCGGGGTCGCCGAGGAACTCGAAGAAGAGCCCGATCGCGTTGCTTCCGCCCCCGACGCACGCGACGAGCTCGTCGGGGAGCCTTCCCTCGCGGGCCATGATCTGCTCCCTCGCCTCGACGCCGATGACGCGGTGGAAATCCCGCACCATCTCCGGATACGGGCGCGCGCCGTACACCGTCCCGAGGATGTAGTGGGTGGTGCGCACGTTCGTGACCCAGTCGCGCATGGCCTCGTTGATGGCCTCCTTGAGAGTCTTCTGGCCCGCCTCGACGCCGCGCACCTCCGCCCCCATCAGCCGCATCCTGAAGACGTTGAGCGCCTGGCGCTCCATGTCGACCGACCCCATGTACACGACGCACTCAAGGCCGAACTTGGCGCACACGGCGGCCGTGGCCACCCCATGCTGGCCCGCGCCGGTCTCCGCGATGACCCTCCTTTTCCCCATCCGGCGCGCGAGGAGCGCCTGGCCGATCGCGTTGTTGATCTTGTGGGCCCCGGTGTGGAGGAGATCCTCGCGCTTCAGGTAGATCCTCGCGCCCCCGCAGTGCCGCGTCAGGCGCTCCGCAAAATAAAGGGGGGTGGGCCTGCCGGCAAACTCGGCCAGGTGCTGCCGGAGCTCGGCCTGGAACAGGGGATCCGCCCGGGCGGCGGTATATACGGCCTCAAGCTCCTCCAGGGCCGCCATCAGCGTCTCCGGCACGAATACGCCGCCATACCCGCCGAAATGCCCGAAAGGGTCCGGCAGCGAAAGCGGGTCGAGTCGCGGGGCATCGGTGGCTGGCATGCGCCCCCACCCTTGGATCGGCGGGCCGACGTGGCAAGACGCCTTGCGCGGGCTTCTTTCCTTGAACATTGGCGGCTTCCCCCCAGATTGGGCGCGCCCCCCCAATTTCCGGGGCGCGCGCGCCGCCCACCCCGCGCGATTCAAACAGAACCCCCCACCGACGATGAAACTGAAGCTCGCTGCTGTCCTCATGATGGCGTCCGCAACCGCGTTCGCCCAAGATCCCAATAAGCTGGGCCTCCAGCTCTGGAGCCTGCGGGCCCAGCTGACCGCCAGCCTGCCCGCCGGGATGGCCGAGGCCAAGGATCTGGGATTCACCATGGTAGAGTCGGCCGGGACGTACGGGCACTCCGCGCGCGAGCTCCGGCAGCTGGCGGACGCCAACGGCATCAAGATCGTCGGCGCCCATATCGACTATCTGCGCCTCCAGACCGACCTGAAGGGCGCGATCGCCGATGCGAAGACCCTGGGCGCCTCCTACGTCATCGTGGCCTGGGTCCCCCACAAGGGGGACTTCACGGTGCAGCAGGCCCACATGGCCGCCGCGAATTTCACCGCATGGGGGGCCGCGATGAAGGCAGACGGCCTCAAGTTCGGGTTCCACACGCACGGCTACGAGTTCAAGCCGCTTGCCGACGGCAGCTCCGCCTTCGATGTCATGATGAGCCAGACGGATCCCAACCTGGTGTTCTGCGAGATGGACGTGTTCTGGGTGGTCCAGGCCGGGGTGGATCCCGTCAAGCTGCTTGAAAAGTACCCGGGACGCTTCAAGGCGTTTCACATCAAGGACATGAAGAAGGGGGCACCGACGGGCCTTTATGAGGGCCACGCGCCCGCCTCCGACAACGTGATCGTCGGCCAGGGTGTCATGGATTGGCCGGCCATCATCGCCGCGGGCAGGAAGGCGGGGGTGGAGTACTCCTTCATCGAGGACGAGACGAGCGATCCCATCGGCAACATTCCCCCGAGCATCAAATACCTCGAGACCCTCGGCCTGAAACCCTGACGCCAAACCCATGAACGCCAAACGCCTTTTCCTGGGAAGCAGGATCGCACTGGTTGTGACCGCGATGAGCTTCGCGATAAGGGGCGGCTCGGCCGGCCCCTGGGGCGCGCAGTTTCACCTCACGCATGAGGAGGTGGGCCAGGTCATCGCCCCCGCGCTTTGGGGATTCACCGTCGCGATGATCTTCGGCGGTCCGCTGTGCGACCTCGTCGGCCTGGGACGAATCGTGGGATTCGCCTTCGTGGGCCACCTCGCAGGCATCCTGCTGACCATCTTCGCCTGGAACTTCTGGAGCCTCTTCGCGGCCAACCTGATCTTCGGCATCGCCAACGGGTCGGTCGAGGCCGCGTGCAATCCGCTCATCACGACGCTTTTCCCGGACGACAAGACCACCAAGCTGAACCACTTTCACGTGTGGTTCCCCGGCGGAATCGTGATCGGAGGCGTCCTTGCCTATTTCATGGAAAAGGCGGGCTTCGGCTGGAAAGCCGAATTCGCAACGATGCTGCTGCCGCTCGCGATCTATGGGATCATCTTCCTGGGCCAGACATTTCCGAAGACCGAGCGGGTCCAGCGCGGGGTCTCGACGGGGTCGATGTGGGCGGCCTGCTTTCATCCCCTCTTCCTGGTGATGGTGGCGTGCATGGTCATGACCGCGACGACGGAGCTTGGGACCAACACCTGGATCACCAACATCCTGACGGCGGCAAGCATTCCGGGCATCCTGGTCCTCGCCTGGATCAACGGGGTCATGGCGGTGGGAAGGCAGTGCGCGGGCACATTCGTCCACCGGATTTCCCCAATCGGGATGCTCATCATGAGCAGCATACTGAGCGCACTCGGGCTCTATCTCATGAGCAAATCCACCGGGAACATGCTGTATGTGGCCGCGACGGTATTCGCCTTGGGCGTCTGCTTTTTCTGGCCAACCATGCTCGGGTACACGAACGAGCGGTTCCCCAACACCGGCGCGCTTGGCCTGGCGATCATGGGCGGCGCAGGCATGCTCGGCGCAGGCTTCTCCGCCCCGATCATCGGGAAGCTGTTCGACACGGGGATCATCCACCGGATGCCGGCGGGCCAGACGCAGGATGCGCTGGCGGCGGCGGCGCCGGGCAGCGACCTCGCCACCCAGTGGATGAACATTCAGGCCGCGGCCGGCCTTGAGGCTCTCGGGAAAATAGCCGTCCTGCCGCTTTTCCTCTTCTTCGTATTCTTCGTGCTGAAGGTGACGGCCAAGAAGGCGCAGCCGGCCCCGGCGCCGGCCCACTGACACGGCCGAAACCCATCAGCGCAGGGCCATCGCCCTGCCCGCCTGCCAGCCGGTCGTCCATGCCGCCTGGAAGTTGAAGCCACCCGTGATCCCGTCGATGTCGAGCACCTCCCCGGCGAAGAAGAGCCCCGGGCGGACGCGGCTCTCCATCGTCGCCATGTCCACCTCGCCCAGGCGAACGCCCCCGCAGGTCACAAATTCCTCCTTGTTCAGGCTCTTCCCCGTCACCGCGAATTCCGAGGCCGTCGCCTGAAGGGCGAGCGACCTGAGCGCCCCCCTCGACACGTTGGCCCAGGTCGTCCCCGCGGCGATGCCGGCCGCGTCGACAAGCCGCTCCCAGAGCCGGGAAGGAATCCCGAGCGGATTGGCGGTGGACACCTGCATGCGTGGGTGGGCCATGCGGTGGGCCCCCAGCTCCGCCCCCGCCTGGTCGGTCGTCCTCGGCTCGGCCCAGTTGACGGCGAGCGTAAAGCGGTAGTCGGCCGCGTGGAGCTCGCGCGCGCCCCATGCGGACAGCCTCAGGATGGCCGGCCCGCTCAGGCCCCAGTGGGTCACCAGCACCGGGCCGCACTCCCGCAGGCGAGTTCCCCGGACCGAGGCGGCCGCGCCAGGGGTGGCGACGCCCTCAAGGCCCTTGAGCCGCGCATCGTCGACATGAAACGTGAACAGCGACGGAACCGGGGGATTGACCGAGTGGCCGAGGCTCTGGGCGATCGAGAGGCCCGCGGAAACCCGGCCGCCTCCCGTGGCGATCAGGACGCGGTCCGCCCGCACCGGGTCGCCGCCCGAGAGCGCCACCGTGAAGCCCGGGTCCGGGCCCCCGGGGGCTGCCGAGACGGCCCTCACGCCGCTGCCGGCGAGGAGACGCGCACCCGCCTTCTCCGCCGCCCGCATCAGGCAGTCGACCACCGTCGCCGAGTCGTCCGTCACGGGGAAAATCCGCCCGTCCCTCTCGGTCTTGAGCGCGACGCCCCGGTCCCCGAACCAGGCGACCGTCTCGGCGGGCCCGAACCGGTGGAAGGGCCCAATGAGCTCTCTAGACCCCCGCGGAAAGCTCCTCGCGAGGAGGTCGGCGTCAAAGCATGCATGCGTGACATTGCAACGGCCGCCCCCCGAGATCCGCACCTTGGCAAGCGGATGGGAGGTCGCCTCGTGGATCGTCACGTCCGCGAGGGGGTCGGCCTCGGCGCAGGCTATCGCGGCGAAGAAGCCCGCTGCGCCGCCGCCGGCGACCACGACCCGCCTGCGCTTCGCCTCGGTTGCGCCGGCCATTCGGGGTCAGGCACGCCTCACCGTCACCAGCGTGAGGTCGTCGCGCTGGACCGCCTCGCCCGAAAACCTCCGGACGCTCTCGAGGATCCCGTCGTTGATCTCGCGCGCCGGGCGCGTGTGGAGGGCGCGGACCACGTCCGCAAGGCGCGAGCTCGAGAACTCCTTGTCCTCGTCGTTCGGCGCCTCGGTCACGCCGTCCGTGTAGAGGACCAGCGTGTCGCCCGGGTCGAAGGGCTCCATCCGGTCCTCGATGGCCGAGGCGAACAGGTCGTCCGGCACCATCCCCAGGGGCATTCCCTCGGAGCGCACGAGGTGGGTGAGGTACGCGCCGGTCGAGGGCTCCCGCCGCGCGAAAAGAGGAAGCTCGTGGCCGCCCCGGGCGAACGTCACACGGTTCGTCTCGATGTTGATCACGGCGTAGAGCATCGTGACGTAGAGGTCGCCCTGGATGTCGGCCTCCATCGTCCGGTTGAGGTCGACGAGGACCTGGGCGGGGGAGATGTGCCGCGGGGCGATCTGGCGCAGGTTGGTGCGGCACACGGCCATGTAGAGCGACGCCGCTATCCCCTTGCCGGAGACGTCGGCCACGGCGATTCCCAGCCGCGTCGGCGAGAGCACGATCACGTCGAAAAGGTCGCCGCCCACCCTCTGCGCCGGCGCATACCGGGCGTCGAGATCGAGGCCGGGGAACACCATGGAGCGGGCCGGAAGCAGCATCTGCTGGATCCCGCTCGCGATCGAGAGGTCCAGGTCGAGCTGCTTGCGCTCGATCTGGACGCTCAACGACTCGGCGTTGTGGAGCGCGAGTGCGGCCTGCTCCGCGATCGACTGCATCAGCGAGAAATCCGTCGCCGTGAACAGGCGGTTGTCGACCGGGTTCGCGACGGCGAGGACGCCGAAGATGCGCCCGCGAAACGCCATCGGGACCGCGATGACGGACCGCACCGCAAGGTTTGAATCCTCGTGCTTGACGATCCGCGGATCGCGGGTCGCGTCCGCGATGAGCTCGCCGCGGCCGGTCTCGGCGACCCGGCCCGCGATGCCCTCCCCGACCGGGAACTCCTCGGTCCTGAGCACCTGCTCGATGAACTTGGCCCGGGTGGCCAGCTTTCCCTTCACGTGGTCGGGGAGCGGCCGGTGGGGCGGGAACAGCCCCTCCACCGCCACGCTGCGCATCGTGTCTGCGGCAGTCCGCTCGAAGATGCAGGCGCTGAGCGCGCCGGTGCAGAGGATCGAGGCGTGCACGATCCGCTGGTGCAGCTCCTGGCGGGACAGGCCCTCTCCCAGCGCCTCCGCCATGAGGTGCATGAAGTCGAGCACCCGCTGGCGGTCATGGGTCGCCTGCCTGCGCTGCTCCTCCCGCATGTCCGACTGCCTCTCAACCCGGTACAGGCCGAGGCAGAGCGCGGCCACTATGACAAGGAGGCACGTGATGATGAAATACGGCATGGAAGGGCCCGCGGGCCACCGGAGGCTCCAAGGACGATTGAACCGGAACCCCTAGCCCTGCTCAACGCGGTTCTTCATGAAAACGAGGACGTCCTGAAACTTGCCCCGGTTGGACTCGTCGGCCGACACCAGGTTCTCGTGGGCCTCCAGCACAAGCCGCGCGTTCTCAAGCTCGCCCCGGTCGCCGCACACGAGGGGCGTGTCGCACGCGTCCGTGCTCGGCCCCTCCGCCGCGTCGATGGTAAGCAGCTTGTGCAGCCCGAGGTTGCGGACGAGCTCCAGGTTGCGCTGGCCCATCCGCGTGAGGACGAGGCTTCCCTTCGGGGAGCGCTTGCGGAGCTCGAGGGCGGTCCCGGCGAGAACGCCGAGGAACGTGCTGTCCATGCTGGTGCACCTGAGGAAGTCGATGACGAACCGGTTCTTCCCGGACTTCATCATCTGGGTCATGAAGTCGCGCAGGCAGGCGCTGTTGAGGAAGCTGGCCCTGCCCTCGATGCGGACGATCACCGGATCGGAGTAGGCGTCGACGAGGAAGACCGGCTTTGCCGAATCGGAGATCACGTCTTTGCGAGGAGTTGGCGGAGGACGTACGGGAGGATCCCTCCGTGCTGGTAGTAGTCGATCTCAATGGGGGTATCAATCCGGCACCGGACCGGGACGTCGAGGGTTTCACCGCCCTTGCGGGTGACGCGCAGCATCAGGTCCTGCTGCGGCTTGAGGGAAAGACCAAGGCCGAGGACGTCGTAGGTCTCGGAGCCGTCGAGGCCCAGCGTCTTGGCCGTCGTTCCCTCCTTGAACTGCAGGGGCAGGACGCCCATCCCCACCAGGTTGCTCCGGTGGATGCGCTCGTAGCTCTGCGCGACGACGGCCTTCACGCCGAGGAGCTTCGTTCCCTTGGCGGCCCAGTCGCGGGACGATCCGGCGCCGTAGTCCTGCCCGGCGATGACCACAAGCGGGGTCCCGCGCCTTCCGTATTCGACGGAGGCGTCGTATATGGAGAGCCGTGTGCCCTCCGGCTGGAGCAGCGTGTCGCCGCCCTCCACGCCCGCCAGCATCAGGTTCTTGATCCTTACGTTGGCGAACGTGCCCCGCGTCATCACGCGGTCGTTTCCGCGCCGCGAGCCGTAGCTGTTGAAGTCCTCGAATGCGACGCCGCTCTCCACCAGAAACCTGCCCGCGGGGGACGACTTCTTGATCGAGCCTGCCGGCGAGATGTGATCGGTCGTCACGGAATCGCCAAAGATGCCGAGCGCCCGCGCCCCCTTCAGCCCCGCGATGGGCCCGGGCTCGACCGAGAAGCCGTCGAAGAACGGGGGCTCCTGGATATAGGTGGACTTCGCGTCGAAAGCGTACGTGTCCCCCGTCGACGACGGGATCTCGTTCCACTTTGGGTTCTGCGAGGCGAAGTCGGAGTAGAGCGTGCGGTAGACCTCGGGCTTGAGGGCCGACTGCATGAGGTCCCTCACCTCGGCGAGCGTCGGCCAGATGTCGCTCAGGAAAACGTCCCTTCCGTCGGTGCCCTTTCCCAGGGATTCACGCGTCAGGTCGATGTCCACGCGTCCCGCCAGGGCGAAGGCCACGACAAGCGGGGGCGACATGAGGAAGTTCGCCTTGATGCTCTGGTGGACCCTCGCCTCGAAGTTTCGGTTGCCCGACAGGACGGATGCCGCGATCAGGTCGTTCTTCGCGATCGCCTCCTCGATCGGCGGCGCCAGCGGCCCCGAGTTGCCGATGCAGGTCGTGCAGCCGTAGCCGACGGTCTGGAAGCCCAGCGTGTCGAGGAAGGGCTGGAGATTCGTCCGTGTCAGGTAATCGGTCACGACCCGCGAGCCCGGCGCCAGCGACGCCTTGACCGCCGGCCCCACCCTGAGGCCGCGCTCCACCGCCTTTTTCGCGAGCAGCCCGGCGGCCAGCATCACGGAGGGGTTGGACGTGTTGGTGCAGCTCGTGATGGCGGCGATCAGCACGCTGCCGTGCCCAAGCCTGACGGTACCTTTGCCGTTGAGCGCCACGTCCGCGGGCGCCGCCTGGAGCTCCTCGGACTTCTTGCCGAACCCGTTTTCGGCGAGCGGCCTTGAGAACGAGCCGGCGAACTCCTTCTTGAGCCCTGGCAGCTCGATCCTGTCCTGGGGGCGCTTCGGCCCCGCGACGCTGGGGACGACCGAGGCCAGGTCGAGCTCGACGTCCTGCGAATAGTCGATCTGGCCCCTCTCGGGCATCCCCCACAGCCCCTGCGCCCTGTAATACGCCTCGTAGAGGGCCACGTGCTCGGCGCTGCGGCCCGTCGCCAGGAGATAGCGCGTGCACTCCGCATCGATCGGGAAGAAGCCCATGGTGGCGCCGTATTCGGGGGACATGTTGCCGATCGTCGCGCGGTCCACGACCGGGAGCGCGGCCGCGCCGGGACCGTAGAACTCTACGAACTTGCCCACGACCTTGGTCTTCCTGAGCAGCTGGGTCACCGTCAGCGCGAGGTCCGTCGCGGTGACCCCCTCGCGCAGCGAGCCGGTCAGGTGGACGCCCACCACGTCAGGGGTGAGGAAGTAGACCGGCTGGCCCAGCATGCCCGCCTCGGCCTCGATTCCGCCGACGCCCCAGCCCACGATGCCCAGGCCGTTGATCATCGTCGTGTGCGAGTCGGTGCCCACCAGCGTGTCCGGGTACCACGTCCCCTCGGGGTCGCGCAGGAGGCCCTTGGCGAGGAACTCAAGGTTGACCTGGTGGACGATCCCGATCCCCGGGGGCACGACCTTGAAGGTTTCGAAGGCCTGCATTCCCCACTTGAGGAACTGGTAGCGCTCGCGGTTGCGCACGAACTCCATGTCGAGGTTCTTCGCAAGGGCGTCGGCGCTCCCCGAGAAGTCCACCTGCACCGAATGGTCGACGACCAGGTCGACCGGGACGAGGGGCTCGATCATCTTCGGCTTCCTGCCCATCCGGGCTACCGCGGAGCGCATGGCCGCGAGGTCGACGAGGAGCGGCACGCCGGTGAAGTCCTGGAGGACGATGCGGGCGACCACAAAGGGGATCTCCTCGGTCCGGGGCGCCTTCGCCTGCCAGGAGGCCAGGGTGCGAACGGCGTGCTCGGTCACCCGCCTGCCGTCGCAGTTTCGAAGGAGGGATTCCAGGACGATGCGGATCGACACCGGAAGCCTCGCGACATCGAGGCCCGCCTTCGCGAGCGCGGGAAGCGAATGGAACCGCTGCCCCGACCCGTTGGCGTCGAAGGACTGGAGCGTGGCGAAGGGGTCGTGCGGGTTCATCATCGATCGAGCCGCGGCGTCATTTGGAGACCGCCGCCTTGATCGCCGCGAAATTCGGGAGGTCCTTCGGCGTCGGGGTCTGCTCGGCGTAGGTCACGACGCCGTCGGTTCCGATGACGAACGCGGCGCGGGCGGCCGTGTCGCCGATCCCCGCGAGGCCGGGGAAGACGACCCCGTAGGCCGCGGCGACCTTCTTGTTGAGGTCGCTCAGGAGCGTCACCGAGATCTTGCTCTGCTTGGCCCACGCCGCCTGTGCAAAGGGGCTGTCGACGCTGATGCCGTAGACCTCGGCGTTCAGGCCCGAATACTCGCCCAGCCCGGCGGACACGTCGCACATCTCCTGCGTGCAGGTGCCGGTGAACGCCAGCGGGAAGAAAAGAAGCACGGTCTTCTTTTTCCCGAAATTGTCGCTCAGCCTCACATCCTTGAGGCCGTCCGCGGCCGAGGTCTTGAGCGTGAAATCCGGGGCCCGTGTTCCTGGGGCTATTGGCATGGTGGGAGGTGGGTTTGCATGTGAACTGGATCTGTTGCCGCGCCTTGCCGGAGCGACCTCGTCGAAGGGGCAGCTTGCCCCGGGGCCATCCCCATCGCAAATCGTTTTTTGCGCCGCCCTCCTTGACTTCGCCAAAATCCCTTGCCGCGGGGGCCCCGGGAGGGCTTTTTTGGTGTCCCCCAATGACGATCATCGAAGAGCTGAGCTGGCGCGGCCTCGTCGCCGACTGCACCGACCTTGACGCGCTGACCAGGCGCTCGGCGTCGGGCCCGCTGACGCTCTACTGCGGATTCGACCCGACGGGCGACTCCCTTCACGTCGGCAGCCTCATGGGACAGCTGACACTCCGGCGGTTCCAGCTCATGGGCCACCATCCCATCGCCCTGGCGGGCGGGGCGACGGGGATGATCGGCGACCCGTCGGGAAAGTCCGCCGAGCGCAACCTCCTCTCGCGCGAGCAGCTCGACCGGAACCTCTCCAGCATCAAGGCGCAGCTCTCCCGGATCCTCGACTTCGACTCCAAGGCCAATCCCGCGCGGATGGTGGACAACGCCTCGTGGACGGCCGGCGTGGGCTACCTCGATTTCCTGCGCGACATCGGAAAGCACTTTTCCGTGAACGTGATGGTGGCCAAGGAGGGCGTGCGCTCCCGGATGGAGGGCGAGGGCGGCATCAGCTACACGGAGTTCAGCTACATGGTGCTCCAGGCCCATGACTTCTACCACCTGCGCGGGACCTGCGGCTGCGAGCTCCAGATCGGCGGCTCCGACCAGTGGGGCAACATCACGGCGGGCACCGACTTGATCCGCAAGAAGCTGGGGGTGCCGTCGTGGGGCCTGACCTTCCCCCTGATCACCAAGTCCGACGGCACGAAATTCGGCAAGACCGAGAGCGGTGCCGTCTGGCTCGACCCGCAGAAGACAAGCCCCTACCGGTTCTACCAGTTCTTCGTGAACACCGAGGACGCCATGGTGCCGGTCTACCTGAGGAAGTTCACGCTCCTCCCGGCCGACGAGATCGACGCCCTCGAGGCCACGCATCTCGCGAACCCGGGCGCGCGCGAGGCGCACAAGGCCCTCGCCCGCGAGGTCACCTCCATCGTCCACGGCAAGACCGCGTGCGACGACGCGGTGCGAGCGAGCGAGATCATGTTCGGCGGCGGCCTCGGCGGCATCACCGAGTCGCTGTTCAACGACGTCGTCGGGGAGATCCCCACGAAGACGTTCGAAAAATCCTCGCTCGGGGGGGCGGGGGCGCCCGTGGTCGAGCTGCTCACCCTTTCCGCCCTCTGCGGCTCGAAGGGGCAGGCCCGCAAGGACATCGAGGGAGGCGGGATCTACCTCAACAATGTCCGGGTCGGCGAGCCCGGGCGCCACGTCACCCTGGACGACCTCCTTTTCGGCAGGTACCTCCTCCTTCGCAAGGGACGGCGCAGCCATGTGCTCCTTAGGACCGCGTAGCGGCCCCTCAGAAGAACATCGCCTCGCTGAGGGCGCTCTCCTGGGAAAGCAGCGCGACGGACGCGGGCATCGTGGTGCGGCCGGACCCGAAATCCGCGTCGAGCGTCGCGTGCGCGGACGCCAGGTCCGCCCTGCACGCAAAGAACCTCCTGTCGCCGTAGGCGAAGGTCAGCGCGAAGGCCCGTGCGGGAAGGTCCGCGGACGGGACGAGGTCGAAGGTCTCCCCTGCCGCCCCGCAGGCGCGGATCCGGTCCCTCGCCCACGACAGCAGGACGCGGGCCTCGCAGGAGACCTCCGCGCCATGCGCAAGCGTGATCGACCTGAGGTCCCCTGACAGGCTCCCGACCGGATACCGGCTGAGGAACTGGCCGATCATCTGGCGCACCGGCAGCAGCCGCGCGAAAGCCAGGTCGCGGACATTCTCGGGCCGGGGCCACGGGAAGCCGATCGCTCCCGCGGGAGCCGTGGCGCTGTCGATCAGGACGCGCTTTGCCGTCGTCAGCAAGTACCGGTAGTCGGCCAGGCGCGCGGAGTCGGTGAAGCGGTGGGCCCAGTAGTACAGGGGCAGGTCCGTCGAAAGGCAGATCGAGACCTGGTTCTCGAGGTAGATGCGCGCGCTGCGCGGGTAGCTCAGCATCACAAACTCGCAGCAGCGGGTGTCGTCCGCCGATTTCCCGATCGAGCACTCGCCGTACACCTTCGCGCGGATCTCTGCCGGCGCCGAGCCGTCGTCGACGGGGCAAAGCACGACCACGCGGCACGGGTAGCACCGGGAGAAGCGGACCGCCGTCTCGAACTGGCTGACCGCGTCGGCCGCGTCCGTCCTCAGGCCGAGGTGCAGCACGAAGTTGACCTGGGTCGCCTTCGCATCGTCTGTCGGCGGCGACGGCCGGCCGTCGGCGGCGGCGCCGGACCACATCTCGTTCAGGCCGCCGGAGATGGTGCCGACGGGAACCTCCTCACCGGGCAGCGCGTCGAATATCCCGGCCATCGGGGTGCTCAGGGCTGCCGCCAGGTGTTGCCCCGCGAGGCGAGGAGGGCGTTCGCGTCCTCGGGGCCCCACGAACCCGCCGGGTACCCCTCCATCCCCTTGCGGCCCTGCGAGCGCCAGAAATCCAGGACCGGCGTGTAGAGCTTCCAGGACGTCTCGGTCTCGTCCCCGCGGATGAAGAGCGTGCCGTCGCCGATCATGGCGTCGAGGACCAGCCGCTCGTAGGCCTCGGGCGTGTTGGACCCGAACGTCGTCGCGTAGCGAAAGCTCATCTTGACCGGCTGGGTACGGGTCTCGAGGCCGGGGATCTTCGCGTTCAGGATGAGGCTGAGGCCCTCGTCGGGCTGGATCTGGAACGACAGGGTGTTGACCGCCAGGTCGAACTGGTCCTTCTGGCCGAAGATGGTCCCGGGGGGGGCCTTGAACTGGATGGCGATCTCCGAGACCCGCCTGGCGAGGCGCTTGCCCGAGCGCAGGTAGAAAGGCACGCCGTACCACCGCCAGTTGTTGATGGACAGCCTGATCGCCGCGAAGGTCTCGGTCGAGGAATCCGGCGCCACGCCCTGCTCCGCGAGGTAGCCCGGGACCTTCTTGCCTCCCGTCATCCCGTCCAGGTACTGCGCGCGGGCGACATCGCTCGCCACCTCCAGGGCGATAGGCTGGATCGCCTTCAGGACCTTCACCTTCTCGTCCCTGACAGCCTCCGCGTCGAAGGACCCCGGCGCCTCCATCGCCGTGAGCGCCAGCAGCTGCATGGTGTGGTTCTGGATCATGTCGCGCAGGCACCCGCTCTGCTCGTAGTAGCCCGCCCGGGTGCCCACGCCCTGATCCTCCGCGACGGTGATCTGGACGCTCTCGATGTAGTTGCGGTTCCAGAGCGGCTCGAAGATCGAGTTGGCGAAGCGCTGGACCAGGAGGTCCTGCACCGTCTCCTTCCCTAGGTAATGGTCGATCCGATACACCTGGTGCTCCTCGAAGACCGACCTGAGAGCGGCGTTGAGGAGGCGCGCTGAGTCGAGGTCCCTCCCGAACGGCTTCTCGATGATGACCTTGGACTGGTGCGGCTTGCCGAGGTACCGGCTGCCCAGGCCGCTCAGGCCCAGGTTCTGGATGATCGGACCGAACACCGACGGCGGGGTCGAAATGTAGAAAAGGCACTGCACCTCGCTGCCGACGCCCCTCTCGATCTCCGCGATACGGGCCGCCAGCCGGTCGAAGCCCGCCTTCTCGTCGTATCCCCCCGACACATATGTCGTGGTGGCGCCCACCTTCGCCCAGACCTCGGCGTCCAGCTCGCGGCGGGAGAACTCCTTGATCGCCCCGGACGCCATCGTCCGGAACTCCTCGTCGGGGATGGGCTTCCGGCCGTAGCCCACCAGGTGGAAGTCCGCGGGAAGGAGGTTGTCGTAGCTCAGGTTGTAGATCGCCGGGATGAGCTTCCTGGCCGTGAGGTCGCCGGACGCGCCGAAGATGACCACGATCGTCGGAGGGGCGCCGCGGTGCTTGCTCAGGCCCTGCAGGAACGGGTGTCGGTCGGAATCGGCCATGGGAGACCGTGATTTTTTTGTTAAGTTCGCGGCTAGGCAAGGGAAATGGGAGGCCCCGTGCCGCGTCGGTGCGACCCCCGGGGTACGTAGTTTCCGTCGGGGAACCGGACGACCGCCGCCGGGCCCGGCTCCCCCGGGCGCAGGGACACCGGCCGGCCGACGTGCCCGGGAGCGGCGGGTCCGTTTCTCGTTGCGGGATCGCGCGGGCGATGCCAATCCCGTCAGTCAAACCGACTATGGCCGCACCCTCCATCGTGAGCGCGCTGAGACGCTCGCTGCTGATCAAGATCATCTCCAAGCCCGCGCTGAGCAAGGAGGACGTCACGTCGGTGATCGAGCTCACGGCGTCGAAGGTGGTCGAGGCCCTGAAGGCGCAGTCGATGACGCTCTACATGCTCGAGGGCAACGACATCGTCTTCAAGCATGTCTACTATTCGCCCTCCCTGTGGAGCGACGACCCGAAGAAGGAGAAGAAATTCAAGGAGATGGAGGCCAAGCTCCTCCAGCTGAAGATCCCGGCCGGGACCGGGATCGTCGGAAAGGTGATCCAGACGGCGGAGCCCGTGTTCTTCCGCAAGACGGAGAGCCAGTCGCCGATGATGGCGTCGATGGCCAAGACGACGGGCTTCGAGGTGAGGTCGATGCTCACCGTCCCCCTCAAGACGACGATCACGCTCGGCGCCATCCAGACCCTCAACAAGGAGGTCTCGGCCGGCACGGACGGGGAGTTCACCGATGCCGACCTGAAGCTCCTGCAGGAGGTCGCCGAGTACTCGTCGACCCTCATCCACCGGATGATCGACCCGAAGTTCCAGCTCGCGCCCGACGACACGGCGCGGTTCGTGTCGAGGCTCACCGACCTGCCGCTCGTGAAGAAGATCGAGGAGCTTGAGATAGAGGACAATCTCGTCGAGGCGATCGGCGACGCCGTCATCAAGCGGGAAGGCGTCTTCCCGCTCAAGCGCCTGGCGACCGGGTCCGTGTCCGTGGTCATGATCAACCCGCTCGACTACGCGAAGCGCGACGCTTTCATGCAGGCCACCGAGCTGAGCATCGACGAGGTCCGCGTCGTCTCGGCAACGCTCTTCGAGGCGCTGCTCAAGAGGTTCTTCAAGGACTCGAAACTGTCGGCCGGCGGGAACGACGAGGTCGACATAGGCTCCGTGGCCCAGGTGATCAGCACGGCCTACGAGGGCGACGCCGAGGCCGGCGAACTCAAGGCGGCCGACCTGGAGAGCGAGGACTCGGCCCCGATCATCCAGCTCGCGAACCGCATCGTCGAGGACGCGTACATCTCCGGGGCGTCCGACATCCACATCGAGCCGATGGAGAAGGACCTGCTCATCCGCTACAGGATCGACGGCCTTTGCCAGGAGAAGCTGCGCCTGCCCAAGCAGGTCGCCAACTCGCTGGTCACGCGCCTGAAGATCATGTGCAACCTGGACATCTCCGAGCGGCGCCTGCCGCAGGACGGCCGCATCGTCTTCAAGAAATACACGAAGAAGAACATCGACATCGACCTGCGCGTGGCGACCGGGCCGATGAATTTCGGCGAGAAGGTGGTCATGCGCATACTCGACAAGCAGAAGTCGACCCTCCCGCTGACGGCCCTCGGCTTCTCCGAGGAGAACCTTGAGAGGTACCGCGACTGCATCCGGCAGCCCTATGGCATGATTCTGCACTGCGGGCCGACCGGGTCGGGCAAGTCGATGACGCTGTACTCCGCGCTGGCCGAGGTGAACACGCCGGACATGAACATCCAGACCGCGGAGGACCCGATCGAGTACACGCTTGCCGGCCTCAACCAGATGCAGATGAACCGGCAGATCGGGCTCACCTTCGCCCGCGCTCTTCGCTGCTACCTGCGCATGGATCCCGACGTGATCCTGGTGGGCGAGATCCGCGACGAGGAGACCGCGGGCATCGCCTGCGAGGCGGCGCTCACGGGCCACCTCCTCGTCTCGACCCTCCACACCAACGACGCGCCCTCCACGGTCACGCGTCTGAGCGAGATGGGCATCGAGCCCTTCAACATCTCGGCGTCGCTCGTCTGCGTGGTGGCCCAACGCCTCCTTCGCCGGGTCTGCAAGAACTGCAAGATGCCCTACGAGCCCGAGGGCCGCGAGAAGATGCTCCTCGAGAAGGCGATCGGCTGGAGCGGCCAGGTCTTCAAGCCCAATCCCCAGGGCTGCCCCGTCTGCAATGGCCTCGGCTACAAGGGGCGCGTGGGCATCCACGAGCTCATGGTCAACTGCGAGGAGCTGACGGAGGCCATCAACCGGGAGGTCGAGGTCGCGCAGCTCAAGCGCATCGCCATGAAGACGGGGATGAAGACCCTCCACCAGGACTCCATGCTCAAGGTGAAGACGGGGCTGACGACGGTCGAGGAGGCGCTCGCCAACGTGCCCCCCGACCTGATCCTTTGATCCCGTCAGGCTCCAATCCCAAAATGATAGAGCCGAATCGGCAGGACGGTCTTGTATCCCAGGAAGTCCTTGTCGTCCGTGAGGACCTCAAGTTCGTGCCGTATCGCGACCGAGCAAATGACGAAGTCGGTAAATGATCCCTGGATCCCCTTGGACCGACAACGATTGTAATACGAGGCGGCCTCCTCGTAATCGCCAGTCCCGATTTCAAGATCAGGAAACGCACGCAAGCGATCCCTCACAACATCGAATTTCCACCGGTCCCGAATTCCAGACGATATCTCTTGGCGGATCGGGCCAACGATCTCCAGGAGCCCCTGATTCACCAGCTTCAGCATCTCGTCCCGATA
>Ga0182015_10002597_pt1 | contig 21499 bp, 17 predicted proteins | sample 712P3MmetaG_FD_120478 | JGI IMG/M metagenome (GOLD analysis project Ga0182015, IMG submission 120478) | Permafrost microbial communities from Stordalen Mire, Sweden - 712P3M metaG | ecosystem: Environmental > Terrestrial > Soil > Wetlands > Permafrost | place: Sweden: Stordalen | collected...
CAACCCTGGTAGTAATACGCCCAGCCCAGCGTGTCCGCTGTGATCGGAGCATTGGGCAGGCCGCGCCGCGCGGTTTGCGCCAAAGACATGGCGGCGTCCTTATCTCCGCCGTGCTCGACCATCAAATAAGCCAGGTTGTTCGATAGCTCCGGATCTTCCGGTTTGATCAGCAGCGCCTGCTGGTAAAGTTTTTCGGCTTGCTGCCAATTGCCGCGGCTGTCCTCAAGATTGGCCAGCTCGAAATAGAAGCGCACATCGTTGGGATGTTTCTGCATGGCTTGCTGATAGGCGCTGGCGGCCTGATCCACGGCGCCGCGCATTTGTTCGAGGTGCGCGAGAAGCAGAATCGCGTCGAGGTTATCGGAATTAATGTCGATCGCTTTTTGCGCGGCCGTTTCCGCGCCGGCAGGGTCCTTGGAATTCAGCAGCAACTGCCCGAGCAGCACGTAAAACGCGCTATTGTTCGGCGATTTCGCAATCTGTGCGCGCACTGCGGCGATGGCTTGGGGCGCCTGATTCTGTTGCGTGTCCATGAACACGATGCCTTCGAGCGCGTCCATCGAACTGGGGTCTTGCGTCAGGACTTGCTGAAATAACTTCGCGGCATCCGCTGGGCGCTTCTGCACCAATCGCAATTTCGCCAACTGTATGTATGCGGCGGGATCCGCGGGAGCAACCTCCATGGCTTTGTTGAAATTCATCTCCGCGGTGGCCTGGTCGCCGGCCTCGACGCGTTCCAATCCGACGTAGTCGTAACCGAGCGGCGAATGCGGCTGCGTCAGGATCAGCTGGTTGCCGATCGCGGCCAGCGCGCCCCAATCGCGATTTTGGATTGCCTGCGTGGCCAGCGCCTTCTGCGCCTCGATCATCGAAGGAGCCAGCTGCACGGCGGTTTTCCATTCGCTTTCGGCGCGATCCGGAGCGCCGTTTTCTTCGTACGCCACGCCGAGATAAAAATGAGCGACGGGATTATTCGGCGCGGCCTTCACTGCGTCTTGCAGCGCGGAGACGGCGTCATTCAAATGGCCGCCGCGACCCAAAAGTTCTCCGCGGGTGATTTGGGCCTGAATGTCCACGGGATTTGATTTTAGAATTTGATCGTTCAGCGCGCCGGCTTCGTCGTTGCGGCCTTGCTGCATCAGCAACTGAACGTAGGTTCGCTTGACGCCCAGATCCTGAGGATGCGCCTCGGAGAGCGAAGCGAATTCCGCGAGGGCTTTCTCCGCATCGCCTTCGCCGATGTAGTAATCGCCCAGCAGCCGGTAGCCGGCGGGATCGTTGGTCATCGCGCTTTTCGCTTGCGCGAGCGAGCTTTCGGCGTCGCCTTGGCGGCCCTGCGCCACGTAAAAGCGCGCGAGCGCGATGCGCGGGCCGGGATTGTCCGGCGCCGCGGCGATGGCCGCTTGATATTGCTGCTCGGCTTCAGGCCAGCGCTTCTGCTGCTGGTAGAAATCGCCAAGCAGCAAACGCGCGGGGAGAAAATTCGGATTCACGGAAAGCGCTTTTTGGAAACTCGCTTCGGCGTCGGGGAACTTCTGCTCTTTATTTTGCAATATCGCCAGAGCGACGTAGCCGTCCGGGCGCGCGGGAGCCAATTGAATGGCGTTCTGAGTTTCTACAATCGAAAGATCCAGGTTTCCCAGGCCAGCGTCGGCATTCGCGAGCAGCAACTGAGCCTGAAAGTCTCCGGGGCGCGCGGCAAGCGCCGCGGCCGCGCGGTCATGCGCATCGGGAAATTTGCGCGCATCGAGCAGCAGCTTTGCAAGATCGATCAGCGCGTCCGCATTCTGTGGCTGCAGGTCGACGGTGCGAAGCAATTCCTGATACGCGCCCGTCAAATTCGATTCGTGCAGGTAGCATTGCGCCAGCTGGTAGTGCGCATCGGCAAAATTCGGATCGATCTGAATGGCGTTCTCAAATTCGATGACGGCAGCTGGAACATTTCCGGCCTGGAGGTATTGCGCGCCCGCGTGGAAATATTTCTCCTTGCGAACATTGGGATCGCGGGAACAGCCCGCGATCATAATCGCGGAGAGAGCCGCCGCTGTGCCGAAACGAAACCACCGAGCCGCCGCGCCTCGCGCGGTCCGTATACGCATCGCAATCATTCGGCAATTATGCGCTATCGCAACGCAGCAGGCGCCGATCGATCGAACGGCGTTGTCGATCCGGGCACCCTTGCCACTCGACGATTTTGGCCGGCGTATTTCCGCGCGCTAAGCTATCGCTTCGAGGTTTGCCCGCACGTGAATCGCAATATCATCCCTTGCCCGCTTCTGCGTTTCGCCTTGACGTTGGTATTGGGCGCAGGCGCCGCCGCAATCGCAGGCGCGCAAGCCGCGCCGCCGGTCGCACAATGCCCGCCGCATACGCGCGTCGACAACATCACCAACACATACGGAAGCACCGTCGTTGCCGATCCCTACCAGTGGTTGGAAGATCAAAACAGCCCCGAGACTCGCGCGTGGATCGGCGCGGAAGATTCCTGCACGGACGCCGCACTCTCAAAGATTCCGGGACGCGACGCGATCGCCACGCGACTGGCAGACCTTTATCACGCCGATAGCTATTCGCTGCCCACGCAACGCGATGGCCGATATTTTTTTACGAAGTTGACCGCCGGGCAGGACCTATCGCAGATCTTTATGCGCGTCGGAAGAGCCGGCCGCGATGAAGTGCTGGTGGATCCGCTTTCCTGGAGCACGGACCATTCGGTGAGCGCGTCGCTGGAAGCCGTTAGCCGCGACGGCAAATTTGTTTTTTACGGGCGGCGCGAGGGCGGACAGGACGAAATCACCGTGCACGTTTTAAGCGTGGAGACGCGCCGCGATCTTCCCGATGTGCTTCCCTCGGCGGTGTATTTCAGCGTGACGCCCACGCCCGACGACCGCGGTATCTATTACTCGATTGCGACTCCCGCGGGACCGCGCGCGTATTACCACGCAATGGGCACGGACGCCGCGGACGACAAAATTATTTTCGGCAACGGACTGGGCAAAGACAAAGGTGTGGGCGTCGACCTTTCCGACGACGGCGAATATCTTTTGCTCACCGTGGTCTTCGGGACGGGCTCCGCGCAATCCGCGCTTTACATGCAGAACGTGAAGGATCACGGACCGATCGTCACCGTCGTGGACGACATCGTTTCTCAATTCTACGGATTTTTTGCTGGACACACGCTGTACATCACGACGAACTGGAAGGCTCCCCATTGGCACGTCTTCGCAGCCGCGCTCGGCGCGCCTTCGCCGGAACACTGGCGCGAAGTGGTTCCGGAAACCGACGCGGTGCTGGACGGCTTCGCGCCGGTGGGCGGCAAGCTGGTTGTGGAATATCTTCGCAACGCGACCTCAGAAATTGAAGTGTTTGACGCCGACGGGAAAAATCCCAAGCCGCTTTCGCTTCCGGCGCTGGGCACGGCCAGCATCGCGGGACGCTGGGAATCGCCGGAACTTTTCTACGCGTTCACCAGTTTCAATTACCCGACGACGAATTTCGTTTACGATCTCGCGGCATCCACATCCGCGATCTGGTCAAAGCTCAGCGTGCCCTTCGATCCCGGCGATTTCGAGACGCGCCAGGTTTGGTACGAATCCAAGGACAAGACGCGCGTCTCCATGTTTCTCTTCTACAAGAAGGGGCTGCAGCTCGACGGCAACAATCCCGTGCTGCTCACGGGTTACGGCGGATTCGACATTTCCGAAACGCCGGCGTTCATGCCGCGAAATATTGTGTGGGCCGAGCACGGCGGCGTGCTGGCGCTGGCCAATCTTCGCGGAGGCGGCGAATACGGCGAGGAATGGCACCAGGCCGGAATGTTCGGGAGAAAGCAGAACGTCTTCGACGATTTTATCGCGGCCGCTGAGTACCTGATCGCCAGCAAGTACACCAGCGCCTCGAAACTTTCGATCATCGGCAGCAGTAACGGCGGCCTGCTGGTGGGCGCCGCAATTACGCAGCGACCCGATTTATTTCAAGCTGCGATCTGCGGATATCCGTTGCTGGATATGTTGCGCTATCAGAAATTCATGGAAGCCGCCTACTGGGTTCCCGAATACGGCAGCTCGGATAATCCCGACCAGTTTGGATATCTTTACAAATACTCGCCGTATCAAAACGTCGTGCCCGGGACGAATTATCCGGCCACGCTATTCATCACTGGCGACGGCGATACGCGCGTAGCTCCGCTGCACGCGCGCAAAATGGCCGCGCGTTTGCAGGCCGCCACAAGTTCCGCTCGGCCAATCCTTCTGCTTTACGACACCAAATCAGGCCATTCCGGCGGCCGGCCGATCAGCAAAATCATCGAAGAAAACCGAGACGTCCTCAGCTTCCTCTTCTGGCAACTCGGCGTTTCGCACTAATCCGCGCCGAATTTTAATATTTGGGAAAAATGACGGAGAGGGTGGGATTTGAACCCGCGAACCCGCCCGTCCGCGCACGCGGACAACAGAAAAATATTCCGGACTGCCCGCTTGCGCTTGGGATTCGAGAATTTGAGTCTTGTGGGGAAAATGGCGGAGAGGGTGGGATTTGAACCCACGAGCCCGGGTTTACCGGACTACCCGCTTTCGAGGCGGGCTCTTTCAACCGCTCAGACACCTCTCCGCGGCGGATGCTTCAGGTCTGACGGCATTCCATTCTAGCCGACGCCATACGGAGGGGCAAACTATCGCGACGCGAGTGCGCAATATGCGAATGATTTCGGCGGGCGAATGGCGGAGTTCAGATTGCGCCGCGGCGGCGCTGGGCGAAAAAAGATTGCATCACGGCGGCGGATTCGGCGGCGAGCACGCCCGACGAAATTTCGATGCGATGATTAAGCGCGGGATGATCGAGCACTTGAAGACAGGAGCGCACGGCGCCGCCCTTGGGATCGTCCGCGCCATACACCAATCGCGCGATGCGGGCCTGCACCACGGCTCCGGCGCACATGGCGCAGGGTTCGATGGTGACGTAAAGCGCCGCGCCGAGGAGGCGATAATTTCCGATGGCGCGCGCTGCGGCGCGCAGCGCCACGATTTCAGCGTGCGCGGTGGGATCCTGATCCGCGATGGTGCGATTGCCCGCGCGGGCGATGACGCGCCCTTCGATCACCAGCACCGCGCCGACGGGCACTTCTTTCGCTGCGGCCGCGGCGCGCGCCTCTTCAAGCGCGAAGCGCATGAAATCCGCGTCGCTGGGGATGATCGCCAAACGCGCGGGCCCTACTGCGCTTTCTTCGCGGCGTGCGGCCCGACGCCGGCCTTCTGCAACTCCGCAAGCTTGGCCTGCGCCAGCGCGCGATAGGGGCTATCGACGGACGCGGCATCGGAGAACGCCTGATAGGCGTCCGCGTTGTGCTTCAAATTGATCAGCGCAAATCCCAAACGATATTGATTGCGCGCGTAAATGTTGGGATTGCCCTTGAGCAGCGGCGCGGCGGTTTGAAACGCCGTCAGCGCCTTGGCTTCAATTTTCTGCGTGATGTAAACCTGTCCGAGCGAGGTCCAGGCGAGGCCGGTCTGCAGAGTGACCTGCTTCTGCCAATCGTCGTCGCTCATCGCATCGGGTTTTTTCGCCGCGGCCAGCGCGGCCAGCGCCTGCTTGGCATCGGCTTCGGCCAGATCCAAGTGCTGTCCATTCTCGCTGTAATAATCGGCGAGCAACAGCAAGACGTCCACGTTGTTCGGCTCGCGCGCCAGGATGGCGTTGGCCGCAGCGATCATCTTCGGAAAATCCTTGGCCTGCTGGTAAGCAAGCGGCGTGATCAATTCGGCCTGCGAGGCGTACTGCGAATCTGGAAATGCCGCGGCGTAGCGCAACATCAGCGCGGCTTTCTGCGCAGGATCGGCCACCTTATACGCGGTGCTGAAGAAAGTGTATTCGACGTAACTGATGCTGTCCTGATCGCCGGCCAGAGCTTGTTGGCGCGTCGCGGCCCACACCGCCGGGTCTGTGCCGGCCGGGGCGGGCGCGTTCTCGTATTGCTGCAGAATCGCGCCGGCTTTTTCGGCGTAGCCGTACATGCGATCGGCGTCGCCGGCGTCGCTCGCGGTGCGCGTAAGCGTGACCGCGACATTGAAATTGGCCGGATCGTCGGCCAGAACTTTTTCACCGTATTGGTAAATTTTTGCGTTGTCTTTTTGCGCGACCCAATAATCGACGTACAGCTCGTCGGCAAGCGCCGCCATCTGGCCGGTGCCGAAATTCGCAGCGAATTTATCGATCAACGCCAGTTTTTGCGCGGGATCGGTGGCGGCGCCGATGTCGTTGAGCGCTTGATCGGCCGGACTGCCGGCGGGGACGGCGATATGGGCGGTGATTTGGGCGCGCGCGGGATTCGGCGCGAGCAGGAACAGCACGAGCAGGGTCGAAGAAGCCAACGAAAAATCGAGCAGTCGCCTCATGGTTTTTCTCCTGACGCGATGAACGCCGGAAGCATATCAAGATCGCCGGGCAGGTCAAGCCGTGGCGCGATTCATGAATCAAGCTGCCGCGACGCCGGCCGCGGCCAGAGACGAAACGGAAGAAAACCGGGAACGCGGCGGCGATAGGCGGCGTACGGCTCGCCGAAGCGCGCGAGCAGTTCGCACTCTTCGAGGGAAATCACTAAGCGTTCGACGATCCACCAGACGGCGGCGACGATCCACAAACGCCGCGTGCCGGCGAGCAAACAGGCGCCGAGCACGGCGCAAAACATCGCGCTGTAACGCGGATGGCGCATGCGCGCGTAGAGGCCGGACGTTTCGAGTGCGCCGCCGCCGGTCAATTCGGCGTGGCCGACCAGACGCATGCCGCCCAATTCGCGACCGACGCGGCGCAGCGCGATTGGCTCAACACAAATCAGCAGCAGGCCAGCGACAATCATCCACACGGCCGGGCGCCCGGTGGCCAGCAACTGAGAGCGAAAATAAAAGATCAGGATGCCGCCGGCGGTCCACGCGGTTAGGCCGGCGATCCAGAACGCGGCGCGGATGCGCGTACGCCAAAATCCGTGAAAAGGATGCAGGATGAGCCAGTAAATCGGAACCGGGAGTTCGGCGAAGAGGACGAGGCCGGCGAGCGCGCGGAGAAAAAACATCGCTGCAACTGTACCTCGAATGGCGCGCGCGCCGAAACTTTTCGCGCGCGGGGAAAAATCGAGTGACCTTGCGCGAGTTGACGCGGGGCCGCTTTCGACGGACGATTATGGCGCGCTACACGGCGCGCGCCAGCCGGAACGATTGAGGCGACGCAGAACAATGGGAGAACTGAATTGGTCACAAAAACATCCTGGGAATTGATCGCACTCGAGCCGATGATGGCCGGGCTGCAGAGGCAGATGCTGAACGGCGAGAAACTTTCGCTGGCGCGATTTCACTTCGAGCCGGACACGAAGGTGCCGCGGCATCAGCACGTCAACGAGCAAATCACCATCGTCACGGCGGGCAAGGTGAAGCTGCTGTTCGATGACGGCGAAGTGACGCTGGGCAAGGACGAATTGATTCTGATTCCCAGCGACGTGCCGCACGGCGCCATCGCTCTGGAAAAAAGCGAAACGATCGAAATCTTCGCGCCGCGGCGCGAGGAGTGGATCAAGAAGGACGATTCGTATCTGCGCGGCTCGAAATAAAACGCGGGGCGCGCGGCCAATCCGGACGGCAAAAGGATATCGATGGACCTGGGGCTGAAATCGAAAGTGGCGATAGTAGCGGCGGCGAGCAAAGGACTGGGCCTGGCCGTCGCGACGGAACTTGCGCACGAAGGCGCCGAGGTGGCGATCTGCGCGCGCAGCGCGGAAAATCTTGCGCAGGCGGAGAAGTCGATTCGGGATGCGACCGGACGCACGGTTTATTCCGAAGCGTTCGACGTGACCGACGCCGCGCGCGTGGCGCAATTCGTCGCGGCGGTGGAACATCGCTTCGGGCGCGTGGATATTTGCGTGACGAATTCCGGCGGCCCGCCGGCGAAGACGTTCCTGAACATTTCGATCGAGGAGTGGCGCAGGGCCGTCGATCTCACGCTGCTGAGCACTGTGTATTTTGCGCGCGAGGTGTTGCCGCACATGCAGAAAAATGGCTGGGGCCGATTGGTGACGATTACATCGAGCTCCGTGAAGCAGCCGATGGATAATTTATTGCTCTCGAATTCGATTCGCGCGGCGGTGACGGGATTGGCGAAGACGCTGGCGAACGAGTTCGGTCCGCACGGAATCACGGTGAATAATGTTTGCCCGGGTTTTACGCGAACGGGTCGCCTCGAGGAATTGGCGGACGCGCGCGCGGCGGCGAGCGGCGAATCGCGCGATAAAATCTTTGAAGCGTGGTCAAAACAAATTCCGCTTGGCCGGGTCGGTCGCCCGGACGAATTCGCCGCGGCCGTGGCTTTTCTAGTTTCCGAGCGCGCAAGTTACATCAACGGCGTAAGCCTGGCGATTGACGGCGGCGCGGTGCGTTCGCTGCTCTAGAAATTACTCCGCAATTAAAATCCGCAGGTCGCGAAGATTATTTCCAGTCGGTCCGATTTCAATCGTATCGCCCAATGATTTGAAGAACGAATAGGAATCGCTGCGGCGCGCAAAATCGACGGGATCGAGATTGAGTGCGAGCGCTCGCTTGAGCGTATGGCCGTCGGCCACGGCGCCGGCGGCGGGGCTTGAGCCGTCGATGCCGTCAGTTCCCGCGCTGAGTACTGCGATTGACTGGCCCGCAAGTTTCGCGACGCAATCGAGGACAAAGGCGGCGTTGCGGCCGCCGATACCATCGCCGGTTACGGGCGAAGAGAGTTCGCCATCGGCGATCACGGCGACGCGGCGGCCGGGATTGGCGTCGCGAAGAAGCACGAGTTGGCGCAGAAGCTGATCGGCGGCGCGCGCAACGGGCCAATCGTCGGTGGAATTATCGCAGATCGTGATGCAGCCGCCGGCCTCGGCGGCGCAGTGGGCCGGATGCGTCAGATCGTGGAGTCCGAGGAGGAGCGCGAAATGCGCGCGGGCGAAGGCGGGATCGCCGGGCTTGGGCGTCTCGGGCAGTTCGCCGGCAGGCGCGAATTTCTGCGCGAGGGACGGCGGCAATTTTTCTGCCAAGCGGTAATCGCGGACGACGCGACGCGCATCGGCGGCGGTGGAAGGATCGGGGAGCGTGGGACCGGATGCGAGCGCCGATTCCTTGCCCGGTGGTACGTCGCTGATACCCAGGGTGATTTTTGTGGCGTGCGGCGCAGCGGCGCAAAGACGGCCGCCCTTCACAGCGGAAAAATGTTTGCGCACGATATTGATTTCTTCGATCGAGGCGCCGCAGGTGACGAGCGCGCGATGAAAAGTTTGCACGTCGGCGAGCGTGACGCTGGGATCGAGCGGTAGCTCGACGAGCGACGATCCGCCGCCGGAGAGAAGAAAGAAGACGAGCGTTGTCGCGTCGCAATCTCGAAGCAGCTCAAGAATCGCATGGCCAGCTCCGAGGCTGCCCGCATCGGGCACGGGATGTCCGGCGGCAATCGCGCGAAATCCCGGCACTGGCTCTGCGGGCAGGGAAGGCGCGACCAAAATTCCGGTGGCCTGAAAATCCGGCTCGAGCACACCGGCTAAGCCGCGCGCCATTGCGACCGCGGCCTTGCCCATGGCTACGGCGCGAATTTTCTTGAATCGCGCGAGATCGAAGCGCTCGCCTGCGCAGGCGATCGTCGTGCCGGAGCGCGCAAGCCGGCGCGCGAACGCCTCCGGAATATCGATCGCGTCAAGCGTGCGATGGAAAATCGTGCGCGCGAGCTGTTTTAGATCGGACATAGCGGCGACGCGCGAAGATTGCCGGCTCGCTTTGGACTACCGAGACACCAGAGCAGCCACGCCGGAGCGCGCCACGTCGAGATCCTGTTCTTCCGAACCGTTACTTACGCCGATTGCGCCCACGCATTTTCCATCCACCAGAAGCGGCAGGCCGCCGCGCATCGGAGTCTGATTCGCGCGGCTGGTGATCGCGAGGCTCAGCGACATCAGCACGGCCGATGGATCGTCGTTCGCGGGGCCGGTGGGCAAGCGGCGGATGGCCGAAGAGTGCGCCTTGGTCATGGCGATTTGCGCCGAGGAAAGTTTGGCGCCGTCCATGCGGCTGAAGGCTGCGAGGAATCCGCCGTCGTCCACGATGGCGATATTCATCGGCACGCCGATTTCAACGGCGCGACGCTCGGCCGCGGCCAGCACGGCCTTGGCGCCTTCGAGCGTGAGTTTCGGGTGGTTGTGGAGCACGTGGGGCATTTAAAACCTCCGTTGAATTTTATTCCGCGATTTTATTTCGGCCGCTGTTAACGCTCTATGACAAAACTTCCGGATTCAGAATCGTGGCCGGCCTCTTGCCGTCGAAGAACGCGATCACATTTTCCACCGCGATCATGGCCATTTTCGTACGCGTTTCGATCGATGCCGAACCGATGTGCGGCGTCATCACCACGTTGGCGCGGCGCAGTCCGTCGGGAATTTCCGGCTCGCGTTCGTAAACGTCCAGGCCGGCGCCGGCGATGCGTCCGGCGGCGAGCGCGGCGATTAGCGCCGCTTCGTCCACCACGGGCCCGCGCGCGGTGTTGATAAGATACGCGGTCGGCTTCATGGCCGCAAACTGCGGCGCGGCAATCATGTGCCGCGTGCTTGGAGTCAGCGGCACGTGCAGCGTAACGAAATCGGCTTCGGCAACCAGCGCATCGAGCGTGCGATATTCCGCAGCCAATTCTCTTTCGATTTCGGCGGCGACGCGGTGGCCGCTCGAGTAAATCACGCGCATGCCGAAGCCGCGCGCACGGCGCGCGACGGCTTGGCCGATGCGGCCGAAGCCGACGATGCCGAGCGTTTTGCCCCAGACGTCGGCGCCGCAAAATTGATTGAGCTCCCATGAGCGCCATTTGCCTGCACGCGCGAAGGCGTCGGCCGCGACGATTTGGCGCGCCACGCACATGAGAAGCGTCCAAGCCAGATCGGCGGTGGTTTCGTCGAGGACGCCGGGCGTATTGGTCGCGGCGATTTTGCGGCGGTTGAGCGTGGCAACATCGAGATTGTCGTAGCCAACGGCGACATTGGCCACGATGCGCAGCCGAGGCGCGGCGGCGAGCAGCGCTTCATCGATGCGATCGGTGAGCATGCAGATGAGCCCTTCGACATCGGCCACGGCGCGCTGCAAATCCTCGGGCGTGGGCCGTTCAGGGCCGGGCCAGAATTGCGCATCGCAACGAGCGGATAACGCCGCGCGCGGCGCTGCAAAGTAGGGATGTGTAACGTAAACGCGAGGACGATTCATTTAATTGTGTCGACGGTCCGAATGCCGCAGCGCGCGGCGAAAGCGCAGCGTAGCACATTTAGCTGCGCTCACGCAGGGGTAGCGCGCCGAATCAACTCGCCAAAGGTTTAGTCCGAACTCCTGGCCCGTGTGGCCGCGGCTCTTGCTTTGCGAATCTTCGTGAATTGCCGAATTTGTACCCGTCCGTTTGGCATCTTCGCGATGATCTGCAGTTCTCCACCCATTCCTTGAATGATCTTGCCCAAGGTGCTGATATACATGTCCGAGCGCCGCTCCATTTTGGAGACGGACGCCTGCTTGACATGAAGTGTTTCGGCCAGGGCTTCTTGGGTCAGGTCCATGGCCGCGCGGAGTTCGGCGAGGCCCATTTTTGAAATCATTTTCTGGGCCGCCCGTTCGCTGCGAACGCGTGCTGCGCGAGGCATCCTTGCTTGCAGTTCTTTAAAATTCCTGGCCATTTCTACTTGTCCTCTTTTCTAAGGGATGAGAGATGCTGGTCGTAGAGCACGTCGGCCTTGGGGACGAAATCCTGGTACCGACGGTTCTTACCGGTCTTGTCGCCGCCGAGCAAAAGAATCGCGCAACGGCGCGGGTCAAACGCGAAGAGCACGCGATAGGGCCGTCCCGAATGCTGCGCACGAAGTTCCTTCATACTCGGGTGGCGGGAGAAGCGATCCCCGTCGGCATGGGGACGGGATAGACTGGGACCGATCTTCTGCAGCAGAATCACTTTGGCGTTTACGCTCACCTGCACCGCTCCGCTCAACGCATCCCACCACCTGAAAAACTCGTCTGTAAACTCAACCTCCCATTCCATGCGAGGAATATAGCTCGTGAGCTATATCCTGTCAACTTAGCAGGCACGCCGAGGGCGCATGCATCACACGCCTCGCGGCGCGGCCGAGTAGCGCACGGGCGGCGGTCTCGCGGAACATGCGTGGCTACCGACGACAAAAGGCAGATCGCGCGGGGAGCACGGGTGTGATACAAACCTTGCGGAACCGGCACGATTGCCAGGGACGAAAGCCCTAGGAGGGCGACGATGAAGGTACGCGCTGCGGCTGTGGGGCTGGCTTGCGCCATTTTGCTGCTATCCGGCAGCACACAAACTTTGCACGCCGCGAAGAAAGAAAAAGACCAAAGGAGGGCCACGGTGGAGACTAGCGATTACGGAAAGCTTCCGGACGGCACGCCGATCGAATTGTATACGCTGACGAATGCCAAGGGTTCGATCGCCAAAGTGATCACGTTCGGCGCGACGCTCACCGAGCTGTGGGTTCCGGATCGCAAGGGACTGAAACGCGATATCGTGCTGGGCTTCGACAGCATCGACGGCTACTACGGCAAGGAACCGTACATGGGTGCGACGGTGGGCCGGTATGCGAATCGAATCGCGAATGGACAATACACGCTGGACGGAAAGCAGTATCAACTGGCGATCAACAATCCTCCCAATTCCCTGCACGGAGGTACCATCGGATTTGACCGCCGGGTTTGGACCGCGGCGCCGGTGGATGTGCCGCACGCGGCGTCTGTGAAATTCAGCTATCACAGTCCGGACGGCGAGGAAAATTATCCGGGCAATCTGGACGTGAGCGTGCAATACACGCTGACCGACGACAATGAACTAAAACTCGATTACACGGCGACGACCGACAAGAACACGATCGTGAATTTGACCAACCACACGTATTGGAATCTGGACGGCGCCGGCTACGGCGACATCCTGAAGCAATTGATGATGCTGAACGCCGATAGCTACACGCCGGTGAACGCGAATCTGATTCCGACGGGACAGATTCTGCCGGTGGCTGGAACGCCATACGATTTCACCAAACCGATGGCGATCGGTTCGCGCATCAACGATCCGCAGGTGCAATTGAACAAGGGATACGACATCAATTTTGTGGTGAACGGAGCCGCGGGCGCAATGCGTCTGGCGGCGCGAGCCAGCGATCCGGAATCCGGACGCATCATGGAGGTATTCACGACGCAGCCGGGGATTCAGCTTTACACCAGCAACTACCTGGACGGCACTTTGAACGGCAAACGCGGAATTCATTACGCGCAGTACGCGGCATTTGCGCTGGAGACGCAGCACTATCCCGACTCCATCAATCAGGCGAGTTTTCCGCCGGTGGTGCTGCATCCGGGACAGACGTTTCATGAGGAAACGATTTACAAATTCTCGGCGAAATAAGCGCGGAAATTAGAGTGCAGTAGGAAAAATTTCGCGCAGAGCGGGGTAGATGAGGCGATAGGTTCGGTAGGATTTCTGCAGCAGTGCGGAATTTTTCGCATCAGGTGTGACGCGGCGCGCCACGCGAACCACGGAATCGCAGGCTTCATCTACAGAGCCCCAACATCCGGCGCCGACGCCAGCTAGAATTGCGGCGCCGTATGCAGCGCCCTCTTCAGCTTCCACCAATTCCACTTCATGGGCGTAAATATCGGCTTGAATTTGGCGCCACAGATCGCTGCGCGCGCCGCCGCCGCCGAGGCGAATGCGTTCCACCGGCACGCGCAGCTCATCGAAAATCGTGAACGTGTCCTTCAGACTGTAGGCCACGCCCTCGAGGATCGCGCGAATGACGTGCGCGCGGGTGTGCGAGGCGGACAGTCCGACGAGCGCGGCGCGAGCGTTGGGATCGAGATGCGGCGTGCGCTCGCCCATGAGGTAAGGCACCCAGAATGCGCCTTCGGAACCCGCTGGCGCGTTCGCGGCTTCTTCGGTGAGGCGCTGATAGGTATCGCGGCCGTCGTCCGCGCCAGCGCCGAAATTATCGCGGAACCAACGAAGCGAGAGGCCAGCGGACTGCGTGACGCCCATCACGTGCCAGCGGCCAGGTATGGCGTGGCAGAAAGTGTGTATGCGGCCTTTGGGATCGAGCGCGGGGCGATCGGTGGCGGCGAAGACTACGCCGGATGTGCCGATCGTGGCGCTGACGGCACCAGGGCGCACGATGCCCATGCCTACGGCGCCAGCGGCTTGATCCCCTGCACCAGCGACGGTGGCGATGCCGGCGGGCAGACCCGTTGCCGCAGCACCTGCGGCGGAAATTCTGCCGCAAATTTCGGGCGACTCAAACAGGGCGGGCAACATGGGGGACGCAATGCCGGTTTTGGTTAAAACTTCGGCGGACCATTTGCGATTGGCAACGTCGAGAAGCAGCGTGCCGGAGGCATCGGCCATATCGATGGCGCGCTCGCCGGTGAGCCGGAAACGAACGTAGTCCTTCGGCAGCATGATGTGGCGAACGCGGCGCCAGTTTTCGGGCTCGTTGGCGCGGACCCACAATAATTTCGTGAGCGTGAAATTTGTGAGCGGCGGATTGAGTGTGAGTTCGATCAGGCGGCCGGGGCCGAAGAGTTGATCGAGCTCGCGCGACTGCTGTTCGGTACGCTGATCGCACCAGATCAGCGCGGGGCGCACGACTTCGCCGGATTCGTCGAGCATCACGGCGCCGTGCATTTGCCCGGAGAAACCGACGCAGGAGATTGCGTCGCCGCGAATTCCCGCGGCGGCGAGCGCGCGAGGGACGGCCAGGCCGCAGGCGCGCCACCAATCGCGCGGGTCTTGCTCGGCCCAGCCGGGGCGCGGCGATGCGAAGGGCGCGTGTTCTTCGAGGCCGGAGCCGGCGATGCGGCCTTTTTCGTCGATGATCAGGGCGCGCGTGCCGCCGGTGCCTACGTCGATGCCAAGAACGTAAATGGTCGTGCCTCCTGAGGCTAAATTTTTAACGGCGGCGCGCGGCTATTTTAGATATGTGGCAAGCCAATCGGCGAGGGTTTTGTTCCAGCGCTCGCTATCGAGCGGGCGTTGAATCCAGTGGCCGTCGTCGGGAAAGAGCAGGAGCTTCGAGGGCACGCCCTGGCGCTGAAGCGCGGTGAAGAATTCGAGATCTTGCGTGTACGGCACGCGATAATCGAGTTCGCCGGCGAGGATCAGCGTGGGCGTTTTATAGACGCCCAACTGCGCGGCGTAAGTGCTGGGCGACCATTTTTGATAGCTTGCCGGATTCGTCCACGGCGTGCCTTTTAGATCGTGCTCGACGAACCAGAGTTCTTCGGTTGAACCGTACATGCTGAGTTCATCGTAGGGACCGGCGTGGCTAGCCAGGCATTTGAAGCGGCCGGTGTGCGTGGCGATCCAATCGACCATGTAGCCGCCGTAGGAGCCGCCGATGGCAGCCGTGCGAGTGCCGTCGGTGAATGGATATATCGCAAGGACGTAGTCCAGGCCCTTCATCAAATCTTCGTAGGGCAAGCCGCCCCATTGGTCCTGAATCTCATCGACAAATTTCTGGCCGTATCCAGTCGAGCCGCGCGGATTGATCAGAACGGCGACGTATCCAGGTGCGGCGAAGAGTTCGCCATTCCAGCGATAGGCCTGGCCTTCCCAGGCATTTTCCCAAGCGGCTTGCGGGCCGCCATGGATCACGAGGACCACGGGATATTTTTTCGACGGATCGAATCCGGGCGGACGAATCAGAACGCCTTGGACGCGCGTTCCGCCGGCGCCGGCGAACCAGAACGCTTCGGGCTGCGGCAAATCGAGTTGCGCGAGGAGCGCATCATTCTGATGCGTGATTTGGCGGACGGCGGAGCCATCGCTGTGCGCGATGAAAACTTCCGGAGGCGCGGTGATGGAGGAACGCAGGAACGCCATGGTGCTGCCGTCGGCGGAGAGAGATACGTTGTCGTTGAAATCGTTCAGAATCGTGCGCGGCTCCGCGCCGGGCGTGACGGCGATTTCAAACACAGGCTGCTCGAGTTCTTGCTGCGCCCAGAAATAGAGTTTCTTGCTGTCGGGAGACCACAGAATGGTATCGACCCAAAGATCGAAATGCGGCGCGAGGCGCGTGGAACTGCCCGTGGCGCGATCGTAGAGCATCAAGCGGAAAAGATCGCTTTCGTATTCGGGTGTGGCTTGCGAGCGATAGGCGATGCTACGCCCATCGGGAGAATAGATTGGATGGCTATCGAAGCCGGGATTGGTGGTGATGCGTTTGGGCGCGGCGCTGCCGGCGAGATCGACGATGAAAAGATCGCCGTTGGTGCTGATGGCTTCGGGGCGATCGGTGACGGCGGTGAAGCAGATTTGCTTGCTGTCGGGCGACCAAGTGATGTCTGTGGGATCGCCGCGCTCGTCGGGCGGGACGTCGTAATCGGCGCCGGCGGTGAGGTCGCGGGCTTGGCCGGATTGCGCGTCGGCGACGAAAAGATGGCTGCGCGTGCCGTTGCTCCAATGCACCCAGTGGCGGAAAAGAAGCGCGTCATACTCACGCGCCTGGACGGGATCGTCGGCGCGAGCCTTTAGGCGCGCGCTGTTGCAGGCGTCGTCGGCGCAATCGGGATAGACATTCGAGGTGAAAGCGATGGAGTGGCCATCGGGTGACCATTGCTCGTTATCGGCGCCGGTGGAGAGCGTGGTGAGCATCTGCGGATCGCCGCCGGCCACGGCGACCACGTAAACCTGGGTGACGCCGCTGCGATCGGAGAGAAACGCGAGGCGCGTGCCGTCGGGCGACCATTGCGGCCGCGAATTATCGCCATCGTGCGTGAGCTGGCGGGCATCGCCGTTATCGGTCGAGGCCAGCCAGACTTCGGTGACCAGGCGATTGGCGGTCAGGTCGGGTGTGCCGACGGTATAGGCAACCCAATGGCCGTCGGGCGAGATCGCGGGCTCAGAGACGCGCCGGATGGATTGGAGATCGGCGACGGTGAAGGGGCGCTTGGCCGGGGTTTGCGCGGCGGCGGGGATGGCGAAGGCCAGGGCGGCGAGAATGATTGCGCGGCAATTCAATAATTTGTGTTGCGAGATTCGTGGCACGAGTTGTCCTCGCTGTGGTGATTCCGAATTAGCTGGCAGCGAGAGTCAGACTATCACAGGGTTTGGATCGAATCGAATCTTGCGGGCTAGAGCGGAGGATTGGGGCCGGCCAGAAGGCCGCCGTCGAGGACTAAGGTTTGGCCCGTCATGAAGGAGGCGCGGTCCGAACACATCCATACGACGGCTTCAGCGACTTCCTGCCCTTTTCCGAATCGGCCGATGGGGTGCAAACCGAGCGCATACTTTTGAAGGCGCGGAGCACCATACAAACGATCGGCCATCGGCGATTCGATGACGGCGGGACACACGGCGTTGACGCGAATCCCAGCGCGAGCGGTCTCAAGAGCGGCGGATTTTGTCAGGCCGACGACACCGTGTTTGCTTGCGGTGTACGCTGCGCCGCCAGCTGTGCCGATCATGGCGGATACCGACGCCATGTTCACAATCGCGCCGCCGGAGCGCTGCTTAAGCATCTGCTGGATTTCGTACTTGAGACAGAGCCAGACACCTTTGAGGTTGATGGCGATGGTGCGATCCCAGTCTTCTTCCGATTGCTTGACGATGGGAGTCATCACGCCCTCGATTCCGGCGTTGTTAAAAGCGACGTCTAAGCGGCCGAATTTCTCGACCGTTTTCTGGACGAGCGCTTCGACCTCGGAGGCTTTCGAGACGTCGGCCTTTACGAAGAGGGCGTCGCCGCCCGCGACGCGGATCAGGTCGATGGTTGCGGCGCCTTCTTTGGCGCGGCGGCCCGCGACGACCACTTTGGCTCCGGCCTTGGCGAAGAGCACGGCGGTATCGCGGCCGATGCCGGATGTGCCGCCAGTGACAAGGGCAACTTTATCTTGCAGTTCCGCGGTCATGGTTATCCTTGCGGCGCAGAGCGATCCAGATCGAAGCGCTGAGTGTGGGCTGCGCGCGGCGCTTGCGTCAAACGAAACTCCGAAGATAAGTTCGGCGACGCGGCGGGTGAGAGTCAAGCGCGTTTTCTTCTTCCCTCTGGCGGATCGAGCAGGCAAACTTTACGTGCATAGAATTGGAAGGAGGATCGAGATGCATGCAGCAGACAAACTTGTGGGCACGTGGAAGCTGGTGTCGGCCACGAGCACGACATCGAGCGGCGAGCGCAGCGAAACGCCGTATGGCGTGAACCCTGTGGGATTTCTGACGTATACGAGCGATGGCAGAGTGACGGCTCTAATCAGCTACGGCGGGCGAAAACCTTTTTCGGCGGGCGCCGGGGGCGCCACGCTCATCGAAGAACAGGCGGAAGCGTTTCAGACATTTATTGGGTATGGCGGGCGGTATGAGTTCGGCGACGGGAAGGTGACGCATCACGTGGATATATCGTCGATTCAGAACTTTGTGGGCAAGGACCTGGTGCGCAGCGTGAAATTCGAGGGCGATCGAATCACGTTGCTGACGCCGCCGACGCCGGTGAACGGAAAAGTACAAACCGTCGAACTGATTTGGCAGCGATTGACGGCGGCGGGCTGATGAGCGCGCCTGCTGCGGGGGCGGAATGCTAAACTCAATATCGAGACGGAGCTGTTTTTTGCGCTGCGAAAATTCAGTAATGGCGAGGTGGTGAAGGTTGTCGAAGGAAATCGCTCCGGGCAAAAAAGTTGTTTTCAGCGACGAAATTCTGCAGGACCCGTATCCCACCTACGCGCGCATGCACGAAGAAGGCCCGCTGCATTACGTGGACGTGGGCAGCAAGTGGGCGGTGTGGTCAATCTTCAGCCACGCCGAATGCTCCTCGATCGCGAAGGACCCCAGACTTTCGGCGAAGCGCGCAAAGCAGATGCTGCTTTCGCTGCCGATAAGCCGCCAAGCTGAATTCAGCGAACTGGCGCGCATGCTGGGCTTGTGGATGATTTTCATGGACCCGCCAGAGCACACGCGGCTGCGCAAGCTTCTGAACAAGGGATTTTCGCCGGCTGGAATCGAGGGCTTGCGTCCGCAAATTGAAGCGATTGTGGAACGCATGCTGAATCCGCTGCGGCATGGCTGCGAAGTGGAGCTGATGCGCGAATTTGCAAACGCCATGCCGGTGCGCATTATTTCGGAGATGCTGGGCGTGCCGCAGGAGCTGCACGAGACGTTCGTCAATTGGTCGCGGGCCATCGCGCTGTTTCGAGGAAATCCGAATCGCACCGTGGAAGAGGCGCGCGCGGCGCAGGACGCGCTGATTGCGATGACCGATTTTTTCCGCGGGATCGTAGCGGAACGCAGACGGAATAAAGGGAACGACTTGGTGAGCTTGCTGATCGACATCGAGGAAGAAGGAGAGGTGCTGACCGAAGAAGAGCTCTACGCGCAGTGCATCGCGCTGCTTTTCGCGGGGCACGAGACGACTCGAAATTTGATCGGCAACGGTATGTACACGCTGCTGCGGCACCCGCAAGAAGCGGCGGAACTGCGGGAGAATCCGGGTGCGATTCGCACGGCTGTGGAAGAAATATTGCGTTATGAGAGTCCGGTGCAATTCACGGCGCGGGTACTGAAGGAAGACATCGAAATTTGCGGAAAGCGCATTTCCAAGGGATGGACAGTGCTGTGCATGCTGGGCGCGGCGAACCGCGATCCGAAGCAATTTACGGAACCAGACAAATTGAATTTGAAGCGGCTGAAAAACGAACACCTGGCGTTCAGTGCGGGACCGCATTTTTGCATTGGGAGCCAACTGGCGCGCTTGGAAGGCCAGATCGCGATCTTGAATTTGTTACAAAGATTTCCGGAGATGAAGCTGGCCGGGCCGCAGCCGGAGTGGGCTGCGACGTTTGGATTTCGGGGACTGAAACGTCTTCCGGTGATTTTGTAGAACGCCGTTCGGTCCGCGGAATCACACTGCGGGGTTTTACAAACAACATAGAAAGAACCGGCGCTACTTTGCCGGCGCCAAGGGCTGCAACGTCTGGCTTAGGATGTCGGGGACGTTAGGGTCACGCTCGAGGTGCGGATAGCGCAGACCGCCGTGATAGTGGACGCGAACGGTTTGGGAATAGCCGACGTTATCGACCTGGAGAACGATAGGTTCGGCGCTGCCTTTGGCGGCGGTGATGGCGGCGCGGAGAACGTCGGCGGACCATGCGCGGCCGTTAATGGCGACAAGTTTCATTCCGGGCGCCAAGCCGGCTTCGGCAGCGGGACCGCCGGGGATAACGTCCAGCAGTTCGCCGCTTTTATCGCTTTGTTCGGAGCCGACGACGATGCCCAGTGTGAAATTTTCGGCGACCAAACTTTCGGACGGTTCCATGGCTTGGATGTAAGAGTTGGGCTGATCGGTATAGACCAGGCGCCAGCCGCCATTGGTGATTCCGGCCATCGGCGGATGCATGGTGATGACGTCCAGGCGATCGTGGAAAAATTTGGCCCAATCGTAGGGCGCGACTTGATTGAGCGCGGCGACAACTTCATCGAATGTGTAAGGGATGAGCTGCGGCGGGCTGGAGGGCGCGCCCTCGAAGACTCGGCAGAAATCGTCCAAGGATTTTTGGCCGTGCGTGAGTTGCCGGATGGTGACGTCGGCTTCGAGCCACATCAGCCAGCTTTCGTCGTAGAAATCGACCCAGCGGCGCCAGGAACGCCAGGCGTTGCCGGGAACCATATAAAGCAATTGTGCGGAGACGGCGGTGTCTTCGAGCGGGCGCCAGGTGCGGCCGGGCCAGTTGTCGAGATAAGCGGCGGTCCAGGCAAGCCATTCGCGGTAGGCGGCTTGATCTTCGATGCCGCTGCGCGCCGAAAGAACCTCGCCGTAATACTGCGTCATGCCCTCGTAAACCCACAGGAGATCGCCCTTCATCGGCTGCTGAAAATCGGGGGTGGAAAGACCGAGAGGACGGCGATATTTGCCGTTCCACGAATGGAAAAATTCGTGGCTGAGCAGATCGGCGTAGTAGGCGCGATACGAAGGATCGGAGAGCGTGCGTTCGGGGGCGCGGTTGTCACTGGATTGATGATGCTCAAGGCCGTTCGGGTCCATGTGGTCGGTGAGGCTGAGGAGGAAATCGTAGTGATTGTAGTGATGCGCCTGGAAAAGCGCGTCGAGTTCGCGGACCAGATGATTGTAGGCATCGAGTTCGTCTTTCGGGATGTCAATGGCGTCGCGGGAATCGCCGGCCATATCGAGTCTGTGTGGAGGCTGGATATCGGTGGCGAGCGGGATGGAGCGGAAATATTCTCCGGCGAGGACGGGCGAATCCACCAGCGTTGTGAGAGAGACTGGCTTGAATTCGGCGGCGCCGTCGTCGGTTTCTTGCGCGAGTTCAAGCGCGGTGCCGTATTTCCAGTCGGCGGGAAGGCGCAGGATGGGGGCGTAGGTCAGGTCGTCAGTTTTCGCGCCCTCGGGATAGAGGACCAGGAGATTCCATTCGAGGATGACCATTTTCGCCGTAGCCGAGGGACCTTCGGAATAGCCTTG
>Ga0182015_10002598_pt1 | contig 21496 bp, 14 predicted proteins | sample 712P3MmetaG_FD_120478 | JGI IMG/M metagenome (GOLD analysis project Ga0182015, IMG submission 120478) | Permafrost microbial communities from Stordalen Mire, Sweden - 712P3M metaG | ecosystem: Environmental > Terrestrial > Soil > Wetlands > Permafrost | place: Sweden: Stordalen | collected...
GGGCAACCAGTGGTACTTCGGGCTGAAGGCTCACATCGGGGTGGATTCGAAGTCGGGTATCGTGCACTCGGTGTGCACGACGGCGGCGTCGGTGGCTGACAAGCACATGCTGCCCGATCTGCTTGAGTCGGTGATTCGCACTGCTGAGGTCCTGCTCTCCGCCGCTCTTGCCTGGACGAATACCTAGCGGCGCGTCGCAGGTCCTAATAAATGTCGATGTTCTGCACGACGCGGTTGATCACACCGTTAGGGCTGGGAACATCGGGCTTCAAGCCGGAGTGGATTGAGGCAAACAAGCCCAGCAGCTGACCGAAGATCACATCCAGAACAGGCCGATAGAGATCGGGGATCGGTTCTTTGGTGCCCGGCGTGAGGACAAAATCGGTATCGGCTCGCAGCAGATCCGGATCGGTTGCCACCGCCACGCGCGTCCCCACGAGCTCCTTGCTGCCGACCTCCCGCAGGAGGTCAAGCTCGTATTGTCTTCGCTGCGCCTGGCTCGAAATCAGGCTGACGAACAGTGTGTCCCGGTTGAGCGCGGCCATCGGCCCGTGGCGCAGCGCAAGCGTGGGCTGGGTCATGGTCTGCACTTTGCCGGCGGTCAGTTCCAGCAGCTTGAGCGCGCATTCGAGAGCGGCGCCGGCCAGCACGCCGGATCCCACAAAGCATGCCCGCTTGTATCCGGTTCGCGTCAGCTCCGACGCCAGCGCAGCCGCCCTCGGCAGAAATGCTTCGGCCGCGCCGACCAGCGCGCGCAGAATCGACTCGTATTCCTCGAGGCTCCACGCGTGAGCCAGAATCTGCCCGGCCAGCATCATATTCGTGAACGAGCTGGTCATGGCCAGACCACGGTCATTCGTCGCATCGTCCAGCACGATCGAGAGACAATTCGCGCGCCCCGCGACCGCTTTGCTCATCCGTCCGCTTGCATGGCAGGTCACCAGGATGTGGCCAATCTGCGGGTACTCAGCCAGCGCCCGCTCCAGCACCGCTACTCCTTCCGGACTGTCGCCCGAACGGGAGAACGAAACCCAGAGGTAGCGTTTATCCCTCAGCAGGTATTCAGGAAAATCCGTCAGCAGGCTGGTGCTCGCCACCGGGATTACCTCGCACTGCCATCGTGTGCGCAGCAGATGATGCAGGGACCGGCCGATGTAGTCTGAAGTGCCCGCGCCGATCAGAAACACCGTTGGCCTCTCCTTCGCCGGGCCGTTTACGCCGGCGTCTGCGAGAAAGCTCGACATCTCACTGCTGCGCGCCTGCAGGCGGTCGAAAGTCCCGATCCAGGTGCCCGGCTGCTGGGCAATTTCGCGAGGCGTGTATTCGAGTCCGCGCTCGCTCTTCTCGGCAGCGCTCAGGTCAAGTAGTCCTGATAATGGATTCAACGTTGAATCTCCTCCGGGCCGGGAGCCAGTTTACATCCTCTACCGATATCGTAATCAAACGGAATATATCATTGGAATTCGAAATGATGATGAAGTCAAGCCTTTAGGTGGTCTCCTGGGGCTTCATCCCGCTATAGGCATAACGGGCGGGCCAACTGCCCGCTGAGTTCATTTTCGGCTCGCGCGCGCGAGGTGAAAATGAAAGGCATGGTCTCGCAGAAATTCCTCCATCAGCCCACGGTCGCGGAATGCCTCTGTCCCTCCCGGCCGCTGCGTCGAGAGAGCGCCGGTGATGTTGCCGGCCTGGGCCGATTGCTCGGCGGTGGCTCCTCCCAGCCAGGCTGCCAGGAACCCGGCGTCGAAACTGTCTCCGGCGCCGATCGTATCCACGGGTTGTACCGAAACTCCCGGAACCGCAAACCGGCGTCCGCCTTCCTGCACCAGCGCACCCTTGCTCCCACACTTGACCGCGATCAGCGGAACCCTGGCGGAGAGCACGTCGAGCGCCTCCTCGATCGAATCGCGCCGCGCGATCCGGCGGGCCTCATCGTCATTCGGCAGCAGCAGATCCAGGTACGGCAGCAGCAGCTCCAACACGCCATCCCAAAGGTCCTCCGGATCGTCGTTCGTGTCGAGCGACAGCGTCAAGCCGCGTTTTTTTAACTCGCGAAACAGCTCCGGCAGCCCCGCATGCAGACCCCGCAGCAGAAACAGCGAGGACAGATGAAAATGCTTTGCGGACGCGAGGTAGTCGAGGTCGAGATCCGCCACCGTCATATCGAACATGATTCCCGGGTAGGTTAAGATCCGGCGCGACCGACCATGCGGCAGCAGGATGGTCACGCCGGTCTTCGACTTTGCTCCGCCTTTTGTACAACGCGAGAGGTCGGCGCCGCTCTCGGCCAGGCGCTCCATCGCAATCGAACCCAACGGGTCGGTGCCGCACTGGGTCACGAAACCCACGCGCCTGCCGAGCGCCGCCAAGTTGTGGGCGAGTATTGCAGACGAACTGCCCAGGGTGAGCTCGAAATTCGTCGCCAGGATTTCGCGGTTCAGGGGAATGGTCTCATCAAGGCCGTAGAGGATGAGATCGAGATTGACCTCGCCCGCAATCGTGATGTCGAACTCGGCCATCGCTACCTCAGGAAGCTCGGGGGTTACTCCGGACTTCCGTATTATTACCATTGATTTCTAAATGCGCACAATGCGGTCCACCGATCCCGCGCATCCCCTCCTCGGTTATCCCGGGTAAGGTACAGAAATGCCGATCATTGCATCGGTTCAGCGGCGGCCACTATCACCGCTGCTCCGCCTGGTGTACCCTTTCGAAGGAAAGCAGCCGAAACACCCATGGTTCGTGCCAAATTGAAAACACACTCCCCGGAGCCCGGCCAGCTCCTGATCGACGAGCGGCGCCAGCACATCCTTTCCCTGATCCAGAGCCAGGGGCGGGTGCTGGTGGGCGAACTATCCCGCAACCTGGGCATTTCTCAGATTACGATCCGCAAGGACCTCGAGTACCTGCAATCCAAAGGACTGGTGCATCGCACCCACGGCGGCGCGCTGCGCATCCAGTCCAGCGCGCTGTTCGACCCAACCCTGCAGGAAAAGCAGAAGCAGCATTCCCAGGAAAAGCAGCGGATCGCGGCCGCGGCCGTAAAGATGGTCGAGGAGGGGCAGTGCGTGATGCTGGATTCGGGCACGACCACCGCGGCCATCGCCCACGAGCTGCGGCGTTTCTCGCAGCTCACCGTCATCACGAACGCGGTCAACATTGCGGCCGAGCTGGCCAGCACCAATCTCGAAGTCATCCTGGTCGGTGGCAGTCTGCGCAAAAATTCGTTTTCTCTGGTTGGTCCGCTCGCCGAGGATGTGCTCCAGGAGATGCACGCCGATATCCTCTTTCTCGGCGTCGACGGGTTCGATGCGGAAGTGGGGCTCACCACGCCGAACTTCCTCGAGTCACGCGTGAACCGGGCCATGGTGAAGGCGGCGCGCCGCGTGGTGGCCGTCTGCGATTCGACAAAATTCAAGCGGCGCAGTCTCTCCCGCATCGTACCTCCCTCCGCGATTCACTGCGTGATCACGGACCGAGGTATCGACGCGGCGACCCAGGAGGCTCTGCGCACGCAGAACATTGAAGTCGTGTTGGTCTGACGAATTTGTCTTGCGAAATTGCCTGAGCCCCTCCAGAGGAGCGCGAACTACTTCGGCTGTGGTTGGTATCGCTGGTTCCGCGCCGGCGCAAAAGCCGTGGGCAGATAGCCCTTTACCTGGAGCGTGCATTTCTGCTCCGCGTGCGTATCGTCGAGACCGGCGGCCGTCACGCGAACCGCATAGTCTCCTGGCTCAGTCCACGCGTGCGCGACGTGAGCGCCTTCGGTTTGGACTCCATCGCCGAAATCCCAGCGGAACAGCAGCGCCGGATCCTCACCTTTTGCGGCTGCTGAAAACTCCAGGCCCTCTCCGGCGCGTCCTCCGTCTGTGCAATGCGCGTCGATGGCCGACACCGCGGCGGGCGCATTGTCATCGACAATTTTCACCACCTGCACGGAGCGGGCTGGTTGCTCCAGCTGCAAAGACCCTGAAGGCGACGCCACGGCTTTTCCATCGAGCACATCGGCGATCGTGTAATGGCCCGTCGTCGAGAGACCAAGGTCCGCGAGCCGGATGGTTTTCGACCGGGGCTGCTCGGTCCAGTTGAAGACGGTCAGGATGCTCTGCCGGCCCGATTCCTTCAGATAAAAGATGCTGGGCAGCCGATCGGCCGCCGTGTAGCTCATCAGATCCACCGGCACCGACGCTTTCCCCAGCCGCACCATATCGATGAGGTCGCGGTTCTCAATCAGCGCCAGCCGATCAGGGGAGTTCTGCAGCGAGGGAAGATTGTCTCCGATCTCCAGCATTCCGCCGGAAACGGCAGCGAGAGCCATCGAGACCCTGGCTTCATCGAGTGTCAGCGGCTGCTTACCTTCATGCCACGTCTGGTCGCTGATGCGCTGTGTCGATACGGTGAATGCATCGGGATCCGAGACGAAGAAATTGCGGTTCATGTAGTAGCGCGCCGCGATTCCGGTAGCTGCGTCGCGACTCGCTCCGAAGCTATGGCCGGTATCCTGCGAGATGCGCCCATAGTCCACGTAACCCACTGGATTCAGCATCGCGCTGCCATCTTTATCGAGATACACCTGATCTCCGACTGCCTCGCGAATGATTCCCAGCCCAATTCTCTGCGCTTCCATGGCCGTGGTGTGAGGCTTGTAGTAGTAGCCCTCGATCGCGCTGTCGTCCATGAAATCCATCTTGATGTAGTGGATGCCCCAGTCGCGGACCAGCTTGCTGTATGTCTCCCGCAGGTAGGCCTGCGCGGCGGGATTCGTCGTATCCAGGACGTACAGCGGATCTTTGCCGTCCTCCACAAACCCCGCATGAAGGGGCTCTCCCTGCGCGTTTTTCACCAGCCAATCCCGGTGCTGCTGGTATACCGACGATCGCTCCGAAGCTTGAAACGGCGCGGTCCAGATTCCAGGGATCAGGCCAAGCCCTCGGACGTTGTATTCCAGCGGTTCCAGCCCGCGCGGAAAAACTGTAGCATTCGCGGTTACATATTCACCGCGCGCGTACTGGTAGCCCTCATCGATATGGAAGATGTCGTAGCCGAATTGCTTCAGGTGCTCCGCTTCCCAAGCGGCGTTGGTGAGCGCCGCTCCCTCATTCAGGCCAAAGTAGTATGCGGTCCAACTCCACCAGCCCATCAGTGGCGGAGCGGTCACCCTGGCATCGTGAATCTTCCGGATCAGCGATCCGTAGGTTTCGAGCTGGCGGTGATAATCCTTGCCCGCGGCGATCGCGAGCGTCTCGGAGGAAATCTCTCCGCCCGGCGCCACCGGCAGGCTCAGCTCTACCTGATCCCTGGCCGAAGACTTCTCAAGCGAATTCTCTTTCTCCATCTCCGTCGTACCGGTTGAATCCACTTCATAGGTTGCGATACGCGCGCCGCTTCCGCTGCCGGCCACATGCAGCCGCAGGATCGTCAGAAATCGCTCCGATGTCAGCGCGCCCACGAACAGGCTTCGCTGCGACTCCCGGTTATAGATCAGCTGGCTGCCGACGGCGCGGTGCATGCTCTCTTTCGCATCGCCAAGATCGTGGATCTGCATCGCTGGACGGTCCTCGCTGAAGCTGTCCGAGAGGACGCGATCGGCCGCGCCGGGCCCGTCGAGGGCGATGCTGTCGCCGAAGGCATCCACGCCGCGAATGCTCTGCACATCGACCGATTTTCCCGTGGTGTTGCGCACCGTCACCTGCACGTCCGCGAACGGCGCGGCTCGATACGCGCGCAGCCGATAGGCGAGATCGGGCTTGCCCTGCAGCCCGGAGAAGGTCACCTCCCATTCCTCTGCCTGTCCGAGATAGCCTTCCGCGGTTCTTTTCTCAACGGCGTGGTGCGGGTAATCGGCGAAATGCAGCCACTGGCCATCGATCCTGGCGGCCACGCCGGATACCAGAACCGGCGCTGTCGCTTCCGGCAATCGCACCGCGTACGCGCCGCGATCGTTGACAGAAACCGTCAGGCCGTGGTCCTGGGCGACCGCATTCCCGGCGCACACCGCGAAAGCGGCCAGAACGCCGCAAAAAAGCTTCCTGCCTGTCGGTTTCTGAACGTTCCTCATGGCCCCTCCCGATTTTTCGCTGGTGTATTTCGTTTGATTATCTTTCCGAGCGTGAGGCTAGAGAATCGGGAGCAGCGTGTCAAGCGCTGGCAAATCTCGCCCTGCAGTCGTCGGACCCAGCTAAAGCAAGAGAATTCTGTTCCCGCGGGCATTCTGGTGCAATTAACGTACCTGGCATTCGACGAGAAATGCTCGTATCCGACGCGCTGCGAGAAACTTCTGTTGCCGTGATCCGAAAGGACTGGTAATAATACGGAATCCGCCGCGTCCGTGTGCCGAGGCTGCGGCGCATCCCGCCAGCGTCAGGTTCTTCGTGCAAAATTCCGTTCCTACCGCCGCCCTCGACTCGTCAACGGATCCGCTCCCTGGCAGCGCCCCTGACCTGCGCCGCTCTCTCCGCCTCTGGCACCTGATTCTTTACGGCATCATCATCATCCAGCCAACCGCGCCCATGAGCATCTACGGCGTGGTCAGCAACGCTGCGGGCGGCCACGTCGTGACCACCATTTTTATCGCGATGGTCGCCATGCTCTTCACGGCCGTCAGCTACGGCCGCATGGCGCGCGTCTATCCCTCCGCCGGGTCGGCGTTCACTTACGTCGCGCGCGAACTCCATCCTCTGGGCGGCTATCTGGTCGGCTGGTCCATGCTGATGGACTACATGCTCAACCCCATCATCTGCGCGGTGTGGTGCGGAGTCGCCGCGCATGCTCTGGCGCCGGCCATCCCGTATGCGGCATGGGTGCTTGCCATCGTTGTGGTCTTTACCGGCCTCAACCTGCGCGGGGTGCAGACTTCCGCCAGGGTCAACGCGTTTCTTGCGCTGGGGATGAGCATCGTCGTCGTCATCTTTCTGGCGTGCGCGTTCCGGTACATCGCCGGGGTGATGCGGCCGATCGGCGGAGCCTGGCTCCGGCCGTTTTACGATCCGGCGACCTTCTCCCCGCGTACCCTGTTGCATGGAACATCGATCGCCGTGCTTACCTATATTGGCTTCGACGGCATCTCGACGATGTCAGAGGAGGTCGAAAATCCCCGGCGCAACATCATGCTGGGTACAGTTCTCACCTGCCTCGCTATTGGCATTCTCTCCGCCGTGGAAGTGTACGCAGCGCAGCTGGCGTGGCCGGCGCGCTCGCCGTTCCCGCCTGCTATCGTCGACACCGCGTTCGTCGAAGTTGCGCGGCGTGTCGGCGGACGCGCCCTCTTCATCCTGCTGAATGCCACGCTGATTGTGGCCAATATGGGATCGGGCATCGCGGCACAGTTCGGAGCCGCGCGCCTGCTCTATGGCATGGGCCGCGAGAATGCGCTCCCGCGCCGGTTCTTCGCAGCGGTCAGCCCTCGAACCCGCATTCCCCGTAACAACGTTCTGCTGCTCGGCCTCGTCACTCTGACCGGGTGTTTTCTGCTCAGTTTCGAGCGTGGCGCGGAACTTCTGAATTTCGGCGCCTTCATTGCCTTCATGGGCGTGAACCTCGCCGCTTTCGTCCATTACAAGTTCCGGTCGACGGAGAAAGTGCCTCTTCCTGCCGTGATTCCTGTGAGCGGTTTTCTCGTATGCGGATTCATCTGGCTGCACCTCACGCACGCTGCACAGCTGCTTGGCGCCGCGTGGATGGCGGTCGGTCTGGTGGTCGCGTTCCTCATGCGATGGCGAGCGCAGGTGAGCTCCGATCCGGGAGCAGATACCGGGGCAGAGTGACTCCGTCACCCTGTGGTGGCTGGTTTTTCTTGACAAGGTTCCGAATGTGATCTAAAACGTAAGATCACGACGGCATACGTAATCAAAACAAGGCAAAATGCAGGTCTTTGATCCTGGAGGCGGAGCGCATGAATTCCGACCCGGCAACCGCAAAAGCCCGGAGCCCACAAGTTGTTTCCCGGCTCCCGATCTCGATCCTCGTTGGATCGAGCTCCACGGCTCACGCCCAATACACCACGGCGGGATCAGCGGCATCGTCAAAGACCGCCTCGCCTTGTTCTGCAGCGACCTGGGAAGCAAACGACCTTCTGCAGGATTATTTCAGCCGGCTGGAAACCATATCTGAGGAGGCGACGCTATGTCATTCAATATCCCAAAACTGAAGCTGTTGTGCATGGCGGTCGCGGTTGCCGCATCTTCGACGGTATTTGCCCAGCGCGATGCTGCCTCGCTGGAGGGGCGGGTTGTGGATCTGAGCGGCGCCGTCATTCCGGGCGCAACAGTAACGGCTGTCAACACGGAGACGAATTTCCGCTACCAGGTGCAAAGCGACTCCTCTGGAGTCTGGGTTATCAGTCCGGTGCGCATTGGAACTTACCAGATCACGATAGCGGCCAAAGGATTCAAGGAGGCGTTGGCGGGCCCGATCACACTGGACGTGCAGCAGCGCCAGCGCATCGACGTAACTCTGCAACTGGGCAATGTGAGCGAGCACGTGGAAGTGCATGACGTGGCGCCGCTGCTCGAAACCGACTCGTCGGAGACGGGTCAGGTGATCGACGGCGAGTCGATGGTGGCCCTGCCGCTCAACGGACGCAATCCCGTGCAGCTGGCGCAGTTGACGGTTGGCGTAACCACCAGCGAGCCGGGCGCGCGCGACTCCGGCGGTTACGGTTTCAGCGCCAGCGGCGCCCGCTCTCTGGACAACAACTTTCTGCTCGATGGCGTCGACAATAACTCCAATCTCCCCGACCTGCTCAATGAAGCCAACTACGTGGTCATGCCTCCTCCCGACGCACTGCAGGAATTCAAGATCGAGACCGGCAATTACGACGCCGAGTTCGGCCGCGCCACCGGAGCGATCGTCAACGCCACCACCAAGTCCGGGTCCAACCAATTCCATGGCACTCTGTACGAGTTCCTGCGCAACCAGGACTTCGACGCTCTGAACTACTTCGATTCCACCCAGCAGCCGTACCATCAGAACCAGTTCGGCGCGACCCTGGGGGGAAGAATCATTCGCGACAAGCTCCTGTTCTTTGTCGACTATCAGGGCTTGCGGAACAGCGAAGCGCAGACCACGACCTCGGTTGTGCCGACGCTTGCCGAACGCGGGGGCGATTTCTCCAGCCAACTCGATCTCAGTTCTCCGACGGGGACTCTGGACTGCAACGGTGCGGCCACCTATGCGGGCGAAATATTCGATACCACCAAAACGCAACCGAGCGGAGGCGGCTATTGCGGCGTTCCCTTCGGCTACTCCAATGGCGCGCCCAGCAATGTGATTCCCGCCTCGAGCATGGATTCGCTCGGCAAGACGCTGATCAATCTTTTTCCCGAGCCGAATGCCAATGCGTCCGGTTACAACTACGTCTCCGATCCGGTGACTACGCAGACCATCAATCAGGGCGACGTCCGGGTCGACCAGGTTATCACCAAATCGGACAACGCCTTCTACCGTTTCAGCGAAAGCAACAGTCCCGAGAACATCGGATCGCCATTTCCAGGACTGGCCGATGGCGGAGGCTTTTTCGACGGCATTCAGCAGATTACGGCTTATGCCGGAGCTGCGAGCGAAGTGCACATCTTCTCGCCGCACAAGATCAACGAATTCCGCGCCGGCTTCAACTGGATCAAGACAAGTCGCTATCAGGCGAACCAGAACGAAAACGTTTCTGCCCAGGTAGGCTTTCCGGGCGTGCCCTATCAAGCTGGCACCAACAATGGTGGTTTACCGCAGCTCGTCTTCACGGATGCCTCGAACCTGGGCAGCCCCACGTTTCTTCCCGCGATCGAGAAGCAGAAGACGCTCCAGTTCTCCAATACCTTCACGTTGGTTGCCGGCAACAACGCGTGGAAGCTTGGCGGCGAAGTCCGCCCCGAGCACTTCTCCATCTATGAGCCGGCATTTCCCCGCGGCACCATGAGCTTCACGCATCAATTCACCGACAACGCCGGGGATCCCGGCACCGGCGGCAACAGCCTGGCAACGCTACTCACGGGCCAGCCCGAAAGTGGCGGCATTAACAACCTCAATAACATCGATTACTACCGGCATACCTTTGCGCTGTTTGTGCAAGACGATTGGCGTGCCCGGTCGAACCTCACGCTGAACGTTGGTCTTCGCTATGAGTACTTCTCGCCGGTCTACTCCGAGCATGACGCCCAGGCCAATTTCAATCCCATCACCGGCTACCTCGACATACCGAAGGACAGCAATGTCAGTCTGACGCCCACGTTGGCTTCCATCCTGCCCGTAAATCACAACGCCAGCGGCGCTCTGATCGGAGCCGACTACAAGGATTTCTCGCCGCGCGTCGGACTCTCGTACAGCGCCACCAAGCGGATTGTGATTCATAGCGCCTTTGGGATCTTCTTCAACGGGGACGAGGCCGGACCCTACAGCAATCCCAGCCCTGGGTTCAACCCGCCGTACTTTATCAGCGAGACGTTCTCCGAGCCCTGCGCGCTTCCTTCCTACTCTGCCGCCGAGGATTGTTCGGTGCCGGGAATCAGCACCCTCGCGAATGGATTCCCTCCCACAGCGCTCATCGACCCCAACACGCCTACGCTCTTCTCGCTGCAAACCAACCTGCGCATGCCCTACGTCATTCAGTGGCATCTGGCAACGCAGTATCAATTGACAACGAAGACGATGCTTGAGCTCGCCTACATTGGTTCGAAGAGCAACCGCTCCTACATCTATCTGAATCTCAACCAGGCGCAGCCGACGGCCGATCCATCCGCGCCCACGGCGCCCCGTCGCCCATTCCCGTATGTCGATGCATTCATCGGCTATCTGAAGTCTGCCGGATCGTCGAACTACAACGGTCTGCAGACTTCGTTCCAGCAGCGTCTGAGCGCGGGCCTGGAGTTCATCGTCAACTACACCTACAGTAAGTCGCTCGGCAACGCCAGCAGCGCCGATCTCGGTTCGCAGAACAACGATGGCTTCCGCAACAGCCTGTACCCGAATCAGGAATATGGACCGCTGGATTTCGACGTACGCAACCGCTTCGTCGCGAGCTACCTCTACGATCTGCCCTTCGGTACCGGGCAGCGCTTTGCCACTCACCTGCGCCCCGTCGACGCGGTCATCGGCCACTGGAACTGGTCTGGAATCGTCACTCTCTCCAACGGCACGTGGTTCACAGTCACCGATGGAGATGCAAACTTCGCCAACTCCGACGGCCAGCAGCGGCCCGATGTCGTCCCTGGCGTCAAGGCGACCTCCAAGGCTTGCATACCCGGGACCTTCTTCAATACCTGCGCATTTCAGGACCCAGCGCTCGGTTCGCTCGGCAACGTCGGCCTGAACACCCTCGAGGGTCCGGGCGACAAAGACGTCGACTTTGCGCTTTTGAAGACCATTCCGCTGGGCGAGTTGCGCCACATCGAGTTCCGCGCGGAAGCTTTCAACGCATTTAACCATCCCAACTTTCAGTTCGCGGCCCCCGGACCGCAGAACTCAATCAACTCCACGATCATGGGGACGACAACCTTCGGCTACCTCACCGGAGCGCTTCCACCCAGGCAGCTTCAGCTCGCCCTAAAGCTCTTCTATTAAGCCATTGAGCGCGGCGTAGACTCAGGTCCAGTGGATTTGAACCCCTGACCTGGGTTTATGAGTTCTGAAATCAGGCTGCAGCTTCCGCGGATGAGTGCTAAATCGCCAACGCGCTCATCGAGAACTTCGGGACGGGCAATGTCGGGTTCCGGTCGGTTTACCGGCTACTCGCAAATTACTATCCAGTAAGCACCTAACACGGCCGAACAGCTGGCGGCAGTCCCGAGATAACCAGTATCGCCCGCACGAAAAACAGTTAACATAACACTTTCGCGGTCAAGCACATTTGTGCGGTCCCTCGCATGATAGTGGAGACGTGAGTTGAGATATAAGACGCCGAATTGTCCCCACCAAAGTACCATTGCCAACACCGACCAGACCTGCCACCCTTGCGAGATAGTACCGCCTCCCGATTGCGAGGGCTTCCCGTGCAGATTGATGATTGGAAACCAAATGGCCGTAAGGACTCTCCTCGCAGATGCAGCCCGCTCTACGGCGCCCACGGAATTCGAGGGGGTTCGAGCGAATCGGGAAACTGTGCCGGATGCCATTTCCAACGCACGCAAGAACTATATTGACTTTGTGAGGCGCGGCAGGCCGCTTATCATGTCGGACGCAGATCAGACAGCCTTCCAGAAACAGCTAGATCGCCTGAGAGAGCGTCTTCGCTTCTTTGACGAAGCCGTCTAGCGAACTCGTCTTCGACAACAAATACTTTTGCCCCGTCCGATTGTTACCTCTTCGGCCCGCTGTCAGCAACGGCCGGACCTTTTCAAGCTGAGCCACTTCCGGCCCAGTGTTTGTTCAATAGTGAACATATCGACCCCGTCGCGCGGAAACCCAAAGTCGATCTCTCCTCCTCGCGATAATGTTATCGAGCGTCCTGTAACTGGAGAAGCATACCACCATCTGGCTGCGGAAACGCATCGCGACGCCATCCAGATGCTTTGCGGTGAGCGTCTCCAGTTGTGTGACGTCGATGGATACGCAACACGGTCATGCGGCGCAAGAGTAATCCATTCCATTCTGACGTGTCGCGCCAGGATAAAATCCGCGGTTCTGGCACGGGCCAGCGCTGGAACAACGGTAGCTTACACACTGTGGTAATAATACTATTTGGTGACGAATGACACTATTGTGGTATATGAGAGCGTGTCATATGGAACAGTACCGGCAGGAATACGGTGGGACACTCTATATCTGGACGCTAAATATATATACAACGCACAGGGGCGGACTAAAATGGGCGCGGTCACACCCGGACTTCTTTTCGTAGATGATGCCTTGCCGATCCATGTGGCTCTGTTGAGTACCCTTGCTACGCTTAGCTACGCGGTCCGAGTCGCCTCAGACGCTTTCACCGCGCGGGCGCGATTCGGAAGGAGGCTTCCGGACCTCGTTCTCTCTGATCTGAATGCGCCCTCAATTCGGATGATCGCCATTAGGGTCGTTACCCTGGCGCCCATCTGGATTTCGGCTCACACTATTTCCGGGCAACCGTTCCGAGCGCCTGAGGATATTGTCGCAGGTTCTGGACACGGCGATGGTTCGCCCGTCAAATCAAACCGCAGCTGCACCGCAGTCTGATTCACCGTGCGAGTGTCCACTCATTGAGTTCCGCGTCACCCCGAAATTAGCGGCAGCGACGGGGCATTTCGGCGGTAATTCCAGGGATGCAGCGAAAATCGCGGAATGTCAGCTTGCCCAAGAGGTGTGCCGTGGCAGAGTCAATTGGGAGGGCGAGGTCGAACGGGTCGCCGGAACAGTCCGACGGCTCGGTCGAACGAATACAGCAACAGATCCTTTGCGCTGAAGAATTTCGGTCGCGACCGCCCGCCAGGCAAGCGAACAACGGAAGAAGCGATGGTGCTGCCATGGTATACGTGCTCAGGAACTCCGAGGTTAGATATAAGCGCCTCTTTGAGGCAGCACATCACGGAATCCTGATACTCGATGCATCCTCGGGAGTGATAATCGATGTAAATCCCTTTCTGGAGCAGTTGCTTGGCTGCGCCCATGAGGAGTGTGTCGGAAAAACGTTGTGGGGGACCGGCCTGTTCAAGGATATAGAGGCCGCGAAATGTGTATTTCAAGAGCTGCAGGCTAATAGCTATCTCCGCCATGAGGATGTACAGCTCAAAACGAGGAGCGGGCAGTCCATCAACGTGGAGGTGGTTAGTAACGCCTATAAAGAAAATGACGAGACCGTTATCCAGTGCAATATTCGCGATATCACGCAGCGGAAATATACCGACCAATCAGGTCAACGACTTCGTCAGGCTCACAAAATGGAGGCAGTCGGTCAACTTGCCGGAGGTCTGGCTCACGACTTCAACAACCTTCTGGGGGTCATCCTGGGCTACTGCGAGATTCTGGGGGAGCGGTCGGACTTGGCCGAGCCAACACGCAACATGATCGCCGAGATTCATAATGCGGGTGCGACTGGCAAAAACCTTACCCAACGCCTTCTCGCGTTCAGCCGTCGCCAGGTATTGCAGCCAGTCTCCCTTGACCTGAATGAAGCTGTGAATCGCGCGACAGTAATGCTCAATCGGCTGATCGGCGATGATATTGAACTGGTCAGCGTTCTCGACGGCTCACTGGGAACGATCGAGGCCGACCCAAATCAGATCGATCAGGTGTTGATGAACCTTGCAATCAATGCCCGAGACGCCATGCCAAATGGCGGAACCATTTCCATAGAGACATCGAACGCAGACATTGATGAAGCCTTTGCAACACCACACCCGTCGGCAGACCCCGGTCGATACGTCATGCTTACAGTGAGCGACACCGGGGTTGGAATGGATCCTGAAACCCAATCTCACATCTTCGAACCGTTTTTCAGTACAAAGGCCCCCGGCAGCGGTACGGGACTTGGCTTGTCCACTGTTTTCGGCATTGTGAAACAGAGCGGTGGCACGATCAGTGTTTATAGTGAGCTGGGTCAGGGAACTTCATTCAGAATCCGCTTTCCCCGATGCGACAAGTCTCCTGCCGTTCTGCAACCTGCCATGGCGATGCCACTGCGTGGAGGTAGCGAGACGATCCTGGTGGTTGATGACTGCAAACCGCTTCGGCAACTTACGCGAATGTTTCTTGAACCCTTTGGCTATACGGTGATTGACTCTGGCGATTCAGGTGAGGCCTTTCGCATGGCAGAGGAACACCGCGGACCGCTGGCTCTGATGATTACCGATGTGGTTATGCCGGGATTCAGTGGACCAGTACTGGCCGAGAAGCTTGCTTCGACCAGACCGGAGACGAGGGTGCTCTATACCTCGGGATATACTGCCGAAGAGTTTGCTCGGGATGGCGCGCCGGGAGCAGACAGGGCGTTTCTTACAAAACCATTCAGCCGCGATGACCTGGTAAGGAAGGTACGCGAGCTTCTTGATTCCCCCCTTCCATCACAGCAGCCTGGTTCGCTTGCCGGAACGCTAATTATGTAATTAGCTACTCGTTGTACGGCTGGCGCCACATCCTGCGCCGCAAGAGCTGGAACCAGAGCCGGCGTTACTGGGTTAGCGTTTATGCCACTGACTGCCAGGATCCTGTTGGAAAACTCATCCTGCGATAGTAGGTCGGGCAAAGGGCAACATAAAGTCGCCGCGGAACGGGCACACACTCATCTTCCGGAAGCGGCCCTGAGACTGTGGCGCTCTATGGATTAGCCGCTGTACCAACAGTAACCTGTGTAAGTTAAACCTCACCTGTGCCGATTATTCCGGCTCCTGGATGCACTATTTGCACAACAGCGAATAGGTTGCTTAAATCCATAAACTTATGTGAGAAATCGCGTGAAGAGAGCTGTTATCTGCGGACGATCTGTGTACTATTCGCTTAACAGTTGAACCCCAAATATTCAACTGGACCTCGAATCTTCAACCTGGCTGTTAAGTTGGAGACCCGAGGCAGGCTCTAGCGAGGGCCGGATCCGGTCTTACTGGGCCTACAATTCACATACTCGATGGCATAAAGGCATTCTTCATGAATCTGCTCCAGAAGCTCTCCATTGGCTCGTCAGCGCTCGGAATCCTGACCAGTTCCGCATTCGCAGCCGTAGCCGTCAGCAGCCCCGGGAATGGGGCTGACGTCTCCTCACCCTTTACTCTTTCCGCCGATGCCGCGAACTGCTCTTCCCAGAACGTAGCGGCCATGGGTTATTCGCTCGACAGCAGCACCGATACTACTATCGTGTACGGCACGTCTGTCCAGGCTTCGGTATTGTCGGCCGCCGGATCGCATACGCTGCATGTCAAGGCATGGGGAAATCAGGGCGCTTCCTGCGTGACCGACGTCGCCATCACGGTCGGCGCGCTTTCGCCGAGTGACTCCCTGGTTATTCCCGGTCACGCCATCAGTGTCAGCAGCATTCAGGCCCAGGGCGGTTGGTCGGCGACCGACGATTCCGGCGGAGCCGGCGGTTCCAATGGATCGACGAAAACCGTAGGCTCGCCCTCGCTGAGTGGCAATGCGCGCCAGTTTGTCAGCAATTATTCCAATAGCGGCGATCAGCGGTACTCCGCTTCTTTCGGAGACGACACGACTTCGACAAACTTCCTCTACGACGCCTATGTCTATCTCACCAGCTCCTCCTCGAAAATCGCCAACATCGAGATGGACCTCAATCAGACCATGCCCAACGGCCAGACCGCGCTCTTCGGGTTCCAGTGCGACGGCTACTCCAGCACCTGGGACTACACCGCAAACGCCGGCTCACCCACCAGGCCTGTCGACGTGTGGGTGCACTCGGGCGCATACTGCAATCCTCGCGGGTGGAGCATCAACACCTGGCATCACGTTCAGGTCAGTTATTCCCGCAATGGCTCCGGTCAGGTCACCTATAACGCGGTCTACCTGGACGGCCTTGAAATGCCCATCAACGCCACGGTGTCATCGGCCTTCGCGCTCGGCTGGGCACCAACGCTGCTGACAAACTTCGAGATCGATGGGCTCGGCTCAGGTGGATCTACCACGGTCTATATGGATAACCTAACCGTCTATCGCTGGTAGGACATTAGTCGTGCTCGCACAGAGCCTTCAAGCCGGCATGCGCGAGCGGCCGTGAGTCTGCGCCCGCCAGAGTGAACCACAATCCCGATCCTGCTATGGCCCGGGAAACTCCGCGACTTTAGCGAGAAGCGAGCGAAAGATGAGCAAGAGAACGTGCGGTTTCCCGCATCTGCCTAAATGCGGGGCAGATATGGGGCAACTATGCATCCAGCGGAAACAGACGGGGCCGAGGCACGACAGCACGGATCTACGACAGCGCTCTGAAATCGCTCCGTGGAGCACGTGCAAAGCCGGGAGTTCAGGGCCAGTTATCCGCAACTAATTCCGCGGCAACAAAAGGCCGCCGGAGTGGTCAATCGCATAGTGAATCGGGTTGCAGCAGTGAGCGCAACTGGTTTCGAGCGTCGGAGTGTCGCTCTTGCCCAGAGCCTGTGGGAATGCCCTGAGGCATTCAGGACAGGTAATTGTGACGTACAGTTCTCCGGAACTGTTGCGCCCATTCGATGCAATCCAGAGTGGCGCCAGTTGACGCGGAGGATGGACCAGCAGCGATTGCCTTGGACGAGTTATCTCCCCCACCATCTGCAGCAGGAAGTCCGGATGGGTTCCCTTTTCATAGAAGGCGTCTGCGGCAACGTTCGCCGGCGGCTCAGCGGCCGTAAATGCGCTGCTCATCGCGATCACCCGAATAGAGGGAAAGCGGCGCCGGACGACAGAGAGAAGTTCAAAACCAGACATGCCGGGCATGTTCAGGTCGGAGAGAATAAGGTCCGGAATTTCCTTCCTGATCTCGCCCAATGCGGAAAAGCCGTCAGGTGCAAGGCGAACAACATAGCCATGCTCGGTAAGCAGCTCCGATAAACACGCGCGGATCGGCGCTTGATCGTCCACGACAAGAAGACTTGCTCTTAGTTTGTGCATCGTTCCCCCTTAACGGCAGCATCTAAAGACCCTGCCAAGTCGAAAGTGTCGCACTGCACGACTTTTTCGCACTGTTCACTATTGCACGTCATAACTGACACAAAAGTGTAATCATTTGCTCACGTACTTGAAGTGGATAACCACCATGCCGGGGTCCTTTGACATATGCGAGAACGACACCGTACGTCAGCGCATGGAAACCGGCCGAGAGGGCATGATGAAGCAGACGGCGAGACAATCAGACGATGTGCAGGAACTGGTAACGCGGATCACACGAGCACTGGTAGAGGACCCCGATAAGGTGATTGTGGAGAAGACGGAAGACCGCGACAGCACCTGGCTGCGGGTCCGGGTTGCGCCATCGGACGTGGGCAGAATTGAAGGCCAGCAAGGACGGGCGACTCGCGCAGTACGGGCGATTCTGGCCGCTGTCAGCAGGAAGCAACATCATCGTTACCTGTTTGTTGTCGACGAGAGGAACCAGGGCGCAGATGAGTCGTTCCTGTAATAGCCGCCTGGCTGCCCGTGCCCGGCAGTGCGGGGCGGGGAGGCGCAACCGCGATTACGACGTCTCGGTCGGAGATACGAGGATCAGGGGATTTGCGGCGTTGGGCCCGGGGAGCTGATCCATCAGAATCACATTCAGCAGCGATTTATGCACGCGGATGCGGCCGTTGTATTCAATCAAACCGAGCTTGCGGAAGCGGTTCATGAAGAAGTTGACGCGGGACCGGGTGGTGCCGATCATCTCCGCCAGGGTTTCCTGCGAGATTTTGGGAATCAGGGCCTCGGAGCGGCCTGGCTTGCCGAATTCCGCCATCAAGAGGAGAATCCGTGCCAGACGCTTCTCGCTGGAGTTGAAGAGCTGGTCAACCAGATCCGCCTGAGTGCGCATACTGCGGGCCAGCAGGAACGACAGGAACAGGTCGGAGAAATCATGTTCTTCGTGCACCACCCGAATCATTTCCGCTCTTTCGATCCGGAGCGCGGTGCAGCTGGTGATGGCGGTCGCTGTCGCCATCCGAATCCCGGCTCCCACGGCCAGCGACTCTTCTCCCACAAAATCGCCAGGCGAGAGAAGCGTGATGGTGGCCTCTTTGCCGTTCGTTGAGACAATCGTCAGTTTTGCCCGGCCCTTCTGAAGATAGAAGATGGCCTCGGCGTTGTCTCCCTGAGAAAAGAAAGGCAGCCCTGGCCGTACATGGACAATCCTCCGCCCTCGTCCGGTGCTTGACAGAAAGGAGGCGTTGTCAAATTCCAGCGTTCTCAGCTCGGCCATCGGAAGTTGCCTCCTTCAGGTTGCGATCTCCGGCGCGAGGTAAGTGAAGTACCCGCTCCGTCTACGAATCCCGAGCAAATACAGGGATGAATTGTGTGGGGCCCTGGTAGCGATTCCTTAACAGCAAGTTGCAAAACGCTCTACGCACTTCGCGTTCGTGATGCAGCCTCGTGGGGTGTGTTAAGTGGTCGCGTCGTGCAAAAAATCATGTCGCTCGGCTTAAATATCTCCCGCCTCGGATTCGAATGTCTGTTCAATACTGCACACGTTGTGAGAATGATGGCTATGCCAGGCAACAACGAAGTCGACTTCCAATTCCTTGCCGAGCGCGGCCTGGATATCATCGGCCGCTCTCGAATGGATCGAACGAATTCTCCGCAAACAGGGGCACAAAGATGTCTCACATTGCACAGTACCGCTGTTTCAATCATGGCGTCATTGCTCGCCTGATAACACGATCGTGGGATGTTGTCAGCGTGCGGGCGCCGCATCTGACATGTAGGTCGCGACAGTCGGGGTCTGGAGCGCGAAGTCGCCCGCGCCCAAATGGATGTCGCGTACGAGATACGTCCGTATTAGAAAGAGACGCGACGAGATCGACCTGCCGTCATCGGGGGCTCTGCGATTGAAGATTACTCCGGCAGTGTCGATACCAGGGAAGGCTGCACATGGGGGAAAGTCACATTAGCGAAGACAATCGCACCACTCGGCTCCTCGAAGTGATTGCCGATGAGCTGTACGTGTTCAGGAAAGATAAGCAAGAGCAGGAAGATCAGGAGTCCGGCCGACAAACTACGTGGAGAGCGGCTGGCGAGAGAGATGCAATAAGGCTGTCGATTGACGCTCGTAGACGTTTGCTCAAACTCTGATGCTGCCACCCGATGAGGTGAGAATGATCCGCATGACCAAAGACGAGCTTCTCGCCTCATTTGATTCCGAAATCGCCTGCCTCCTGGAAGCCCGCGCCCTGCTGACGGGCACGGGATCGAGCCCAGTGAAGGTTGCAGGTTCGGCCAGGAAAAAGCACACCATCGGCGCCGAAAGCCGCGCGAAGATCGCTGCAGCCCGGCGCAAGCGTTGGGCTGCTCAGAAGAAAGTCGCAGGAAGTAAAGTCTCCGAGGGCGTCTTTCGTGTCAGGGGCAAGATTCCGAAGTTCAAGTGAGGTACTAACTATGTCATTCTCAGCAGAGACACAGCATGGGCAAGGCAAGTTGCGCAACTGCATCTTCCCAGGGGGCTATTTCAGGGTCGAGTACAGTCTGAGGCGGACCAGAGTCGAAGCATCTGCCAATCGTCCTCTGGTGACGCATTTCGGCAACATCGAATTCATCCGCGTCCTGGACGGGACAAGGATGCCGAATGGCAAGTACAACTTGGAGCTTGCTGCCAACCAGAGAGGCGAGATCGTGGGGGTCCGGAAGCGGTGCGACAACTGGGAACTGCTTCCGGTCTGAAGTGTGCGCGTGCCGCGGGCGGCACAACCACATAGTTCAAAGAGACTGGCGACAGGATTCGCTTGTCAGCTGAGCAAAGCGCTCAGCTCATCGCCCCAACATCTGATAGGATGTCGGTCCAGTCTGGCGTTCTGCAATGGCTGACTGCGGACTGCTGCAGCGTTCCGGTGATTCGGAGGCGCAGTTGTAGAGAGAGAGCTGCATAATGTGTGGCCGGTACTATCGCCGATCCGACGGACGGCGCATCGCGGAAACCTTCGGTGTAGTCTGCCCTCCGTCCTTCGATATTTCCCCTTCTTACAACATCGCTCCCCAGACATTCCAGCCCGTGGTCCGCCTGAGCGAGGATACATTCGAGCGGAAACTGGTCCTGATGCGCTGGGGCTTCATTCCTCATTGGGCCAGGGATGCCAGGATCGGACACGACACCATCAATGCAAAGTGTGAAAAAGTCACAACCGGAGCTATGTTTCGCGACGCGATCAGGTACGGTCGCTGCCTCATCCCTGCCGACGGTTTTTTTCAGTGGCAGGAGAACGCCGGGAAGGTGAAGCAGCCTTTCGCTATCAGCCTGAAGGATGGCTCCCTATTCGCGTTTGCCGGCCTTTGGGAGCGATGGACAGACAAAACTACAAACCGGCCCCAGGACACGTACGCCATACTGACCACGGAGCCAAACGATCTGATTGCGTCCATTCATGACAGAATGCCGGCGATTCTCGCTGCGAAGGACTATGAACGCTGGATGGCTCCCGCTGACCCGGCACATCTGCCCGTGGACTTACTCAGACCATACCCCGCGGAAGAGATGATAACGTGGAAGATCGATGTCAGGGTGGGGGATGTCAGGAACGACGAAGCAACTTTGATAGGACCTCGCTAGAACCGGTCTCATAAATCTCAGACGTCTGGTGAGCGCACGTATGAGACCCGCCGCCGAAGCGGGGCTCACGGTCTTGACCGAAACCATAGCGCTATATATGAGACCAGTTCCAGAACCGCCTTCGCGCATTGCAGTGGTCGCATGATCACAGCCGTGTGATTCACAACTCCAGTTAGGTCCAGGGAGACTGGTTGCAATGCCTGGCGACGGCTGAATGCCGAGAATCACTTCACATCTGCTCGGTCGCCGCGGCTAATTTCGCGGCGACGCGGGGTTCAGTGAGTGGACACTGGCACGGTGAATCGGACTGCGGCAGTACAAACAGGTTCGAGAGTCTCCTGCTGTTCTGCATGGGACAAGCTCGTATAACCCACCAGAGTCACTAATAGCACA
>Ga0182015_10002599_pt1 | contig 21489 bp, 19 predicted proteins | sample 712P3MmetaG_FD_120478 | JGI IMG/M metagenome (GOLD analysis project Ga0182015, IMG submission 120478) | Permafrost microbial communities from Stordalen Mire, Sweden - 712P3M metaG | ecosystem: Environmental > Terrestrial > Soil > Wetlands > Permafrost | place: Sweden: Stordalen | collected...
CCGCAGGAGCTTCGCGCGATCTCTCAACGGTGCACGAGGTTCTTGACCGGCAGTGGTCGACGCGATGCCGCCGGTCTGTTAGCGACGATCCCCGACGACACGCAGATCGACGTGTACGGCAGCGGCGGCGTCGTGGAAGAACTCGAGAACGAAGTGGCCCTTCGACTGGGCAAGGAGGCGGCCCTCTTCATGATCACCGGCACCATGGCCCAACAGGCGGCGTTGCGGATCCACGCCGATCGACGGAATCGAAAGGGCGTCGTCTTTCATCCGAAGTGTCATCTCGACGTTCGCGAAGAGCGTGCCTACGAACGGCTCCACGGACTCGTGGCCGTCACCTGCGGACCGGCGAATCAACCGCTCACTTCCGCGCAACTCCTGACCGTGGGCGAACCGGTCGCCGCGCTACTCATCGAACTACCCCAACGCGATCTGGGCGGCACGCTTCCCGAGTGGGACGAACTTGTCGCGCTGGTCCAGTGGGCCCGCGACCACGGCGCCGCCACGCACATGGATGGCGCGCGACTCTGGGAGGCCGTGCCGTACTACGGCGCCGCGGCGTCAAAGACCATCGGCGACATCGCCGGGCTCTTCGACACCGTCTACGTCTCGTTCTACAAAGGTCTCGGCGCGATCGCCGGCTGCTGCGTCGCCGGTGACCGCGAGACGATCGAGGAGTTGAAACTGTGGCGGACACGACATGGGGGACGCGCCTTCGGTCTCTGGCCCTACGCCGCGTCGGCGCTCAGCGCGTTACAACTGCGCGCCGACCGATTCACGACCTACTACGAACACGCGCAGAGGATTGCGCGAGTGCTCAAGCGAATCGACGGCATCGAGATACTCCCCTATCCCGTCCAGAGCCCGATGATGCACGTGCGCGTGAGCGGACCGTGTAAGGCCGTACGAGCCCGGATGCTCGACGTGGCGCGCAAGGACGGGATCTGGATGTTCGGTGGCGCCTACGACACGGAAGGACCAACCTTGCAGCGATTTGAGTTCAACGTGGGCGACGCGACGATGGAGTTCACGACCAAAGAGATCGGTCAGCTCTTCGAGCGCGTCGTGGGTTCGCGGCGTTGAATCACTGCGCCAGACGGCGTGCGCATCGTAAGAATCTCCGAATAATCAGCCGGCACTTCGAGAAGTGGCCGGTATGGTCAAGCAACGCACCATTTTAGGAGGGCATCATGTTGGGAGATAAGTCAGAACACTTTGAGGGTAAGGGCACGAACCTCACCGACTTGGAGTCACACCTCACGCAGTACCTGAAGAATGACGGCTTCACCGTCCAGACCTCGCCGCCCACTGATCAAGGAACGGTGATTCAAGCCAAGAAGGGTGGCTTCCTGCGCGAGGCCGTCGCGGCTGAGCGCGCCTTCACCATCACGATCACCGGCACTCCGGCCGATTTCACGGTACGTTTCGGCATCGGCAAGTGGCTCCAGAACCTCGGCGTCGCCGCGATCGAAACGCTGCTGCTCTCGGACCTCTTCCTACCCATCGACGTCGCGGACTCACTGTGGAGCCTCGAAGTCGAAGACAAGATCATCGCTGATCTGAAGACGTTCGTCGGCTAATTGTCACGGCCCAAAGGGTCGGCCTACTGCTCGTACCGCTCGACGGTGTCAACGTCGCGCACGTGCGCCTCATCGGGGTCGCGCCCGAACTCGCGTAACGCACGGCGCTGGCGCAGTAGGTCCCAGCACTGATCGAGTGTCTCTTCGATGTGGGCGAGCCGCTGCACGGCCTCGGGCGACTCGTGTTCGCGCAGCACCTTCTCCTCGTCAACCAGAGTATTGATCCGTTGATAGATGTCCTCGTCAACCACGATGAACCTTCCTTGCCTTCTCTCACCACCCGAATTCGGAGTGGTTCACTTCGAATGTAACAACTCGGTCAAATCGGCAGATCACCGGTCGCCGACGCCGTCGATCCACTGTCCTTATAGGCCGCAATGGTCCGCTCGGCGATTCTCATCTGATGTATCTCGTCGGCGCCGTCGGCCAGTCGGGCCCAGCGCGCGTGTTGGAGCATGGACGCCAGCGGGGTGTCCGTTGAGTACCCGAGCGCGCCGTGGACTTGGATCGCGCGGTCGATGATCCGATTGAGACTGTTCGCGACGAAGTGCTTGGTCATCGAGACCTCCGTTCGAAAGTCGTCACCCCGGTCGATCTTGTAGGCCGTGTGGAGCACCATGAGCTTGCACTGATAGAGCTCCATCGCCGAGTCGGCGATCATCCACTGCACACCCTGCTTCTCAGCCAGGGTTGAACCGTGCGAGTAACGGTTGATTGAACGATCGACCATCATGTCCAGCGCCGTTTCGGCCTGGGCGATCCAACGCATGCAGTGCGCCAAGCGGGCCGGACCGAGTCGGGCCTGGCCGAGTCGGTGCCCATTGCCTCGACCGCCCAGAATCTGTTGGTCCTTCACGCGCAAGTCTTCGATGACGATCTCGCTGTGGCCGGTAGAGCCGTGCATCGTCTCGACCTCACGGACATCGTTCCAGCCCTCGGAAGGGATGTCGATGATGAACGCCGTCGTGGCGCCCGACGAGCCCTCCGGCACGTCGGGTTCGGTCCGCGCGATGAGGATCGCGAACTGGGAACGGCGGGCATTCGAGATGAACCACTTGTGACCGTTGATGATCCACTCGTCGCCGTCCTTCTCCGCGTGCGTTCGGATGAGCGTCGGATCGGAACCGGCCACTTCGGGCTCGGTCATCGCGAAGCACGACATCATCGTCCCTTCGCACAGCGGACGTAGGTAGCGCTCCTTCTGGTCGTCGTTCGCCCAGTGCAAGAGCGTGTGCATATTGCCTTCGTCCGGCGCCATGCAGTTGAGCACCCAGGGGCCGACGCGTGTCTTGCCGGCTTCGGCCTGCACCATCGCCAATTCAACGTGTCCCAGCCCCATGCCGCCCCACTCCTTGGGCATGTGAGGCAGCCAGAGACCGAGCGACTTCGCCTGCTCGCGCAGCCCGAAGATCGTCGTGAGGTAGTCACGACGCGATAGTGCCTGGGCCTCGTCGTCGGGTCGCGCGACGGCCGGGATGACGGTCTCTTGGATGAAGGCGCGAACCCGCGTTCGGATCTCTTCGTGTTCCGGAGCGAGAGTGAAGTCAATGGCCATGGGCGTCCTTCGGTAGTGCGGCGGCGGCGGTGACGATGAGATTAGCGTCGCCCGCTCACCGGATCGCAAGGCGCCGGAGTGGTGATTCCCTTCGAACGGCTACGGCGCACCTTGGTTGGCGAAGAAGGGATCGGGTACACCCGACTTGACAAAGCGCGCGAGGGAGTCGAGGATCATCGCCCACGACTGGGCGGTGTAGGCCATGCTCGCCTCGTCGTAGGAGGTCTCGAAGTCGTAGTGGCGAAACTGCACGTCCGTTTGGTCCGTGGCGTCGTGGTGCGCGCTGAGCGCCCACTCCCACGTCGACCCGTTCCAACCCGGAAAACCAGAGTCGACGTTCATCCGCACGAGCTCATCGGTCACCAACGAGATGGACACGACCAAGTCGACCGGTGCTTCAAGAAAACTGAATCGACCGTGCCGGTCTTCGAGCTCACAGTCCGAAGTCCAAAACCCCTTCTGACCTTGCGTGGAACGCAGGACGTCATAGACCGCCGCGGGGCTCGCTCCCACCGTCGTCGCCAACGAAATCCGTAAGCCCATCGTCTCACCGCCTCACTTTTCCCACTGTAGAACGCGTCCGCGTCCGACGAACAGTGCGACACCTGCTCATGGTAGGTGGCCGCTAGATCACCAGCAACAACAGTGCCGCGACCGTCATCAACGCCACGGTGCCCCAACCAAGGAAGCGGGCGGCTCGTCCATTGACGTACCTGCCCATGATTCGCCGGTCGGATGCCACGAGCATTGTGACGGCGAGGAACGGCGCCGCCGCAATACCGTTAATCACTGCCACGAACACAAGGAGCGTGATGGGATTCACCGAAAGCAAACTCAGCGTCATGCCGCCACCAATTCCCACGATGCAGAGGACGTAGAACAACGGCGCTCGTCGCAGTGAATGCGAGTAACCGGTGGGTTTGCCGAGCATTCCCGAGAGACCGGCCGCGCCCGATCCCGCCAAGACGGGAATCGCCAACATTCCCGAACCGATGAATCCGAAGGCGAAAATATACGACGCCATGCGGCCCGCGACCGGCTTCAAAGCGGCGGCGGCCTGCGCCGGTGAGTCGATCGTGACGCGGTGTCCGTGGCGGTCCAGCGTGACGGCCGTGGCGACAATGATTGCGAACATGACGAGGTTCGAGATTCCCATCCCCGAGAACACGTCGAAGCGACTGGTGGACTGTTTCTTGGCGGCCGCCACCCGCGATCGGCGAGTGAGCGCCTTCGGCTGATCGCCACCGGCGCGCTCTTCGCGCATGTCTTCGATCCGGTGCATGCTCTGCCAAAAGAACAGGTAGGGCGAAATGGTGGTGCCCAGCACGGCGATGAGCAGAGCGATGAACCCCTTGGAGAACTCAAAATGGGGAACGATCGTATGCACAATGACCGAGACCCAGGGGACCTTGATGGTGAAGAGAACGACGATGTACGCCAGGAGCGCCAAGCAGAAGATCTTCAGTACCCGCGCCGTCAACTCGAAGGATCCCGTGAAGACGAGCGTGATCAACAGTGCCCCGGCAATCAATGCCCACAGTGCCTCGGGACCGGCGTGCAATAAGCGCATGCCCGCTCCAATCGCCACCAGGTCGGCGGCGATGTTGAGCGCGTTGGCCACGATGAGGAGTCCCAGGAGGACGCCAATCAGGCCCCGCGACGTTTTCCCGAAGCGAACGACAATCAGTTCACCCAATCCTTTGCCGGTGGCCAGCGCCGTTCGGTCGCAGATCTCCTGCACGGCGGCCATGAGCGGAAAGGTGAAGAGCGCGACCCACAACATTCCGAAGCCATACCTCGCCCCGGTTTGGGCGTAGGTCGCGATTCCCGAAGGGTCGTCGTCAGAGGCTCCGGTCACCAATCCCGGGCCGAGCGCGTGCAAATACGTGCGCAAGCTAATGCGTGAGACGGGTATTCTCTTCCCGCCGGAGCGTGAGTTCCTCGCTCCCTTCTTCGCTCGTTCTGTCACGTCACGCTCCTCGATACACGTTATTCTCTCGACACCCGCAGCTCTCGCACGGGCACTCACGCGTGTCACCTCGACTCATTAGACCTCTACGATGAAGGCGCAACGTTGATCGATCGGAGGAAGACCATGTCACTCGAAGGACGCTACGAGCCCAGTCCATCCGAATGGGTGCGGGACCAAGTCGAACTGTACGAAGGTTCCGGCGGCACGGAGGGCGCGACGCTGCGCGATACTGGTCTCCCCGTCGTGATCGTGACGACCCGCGGCAATCAGAGCGGCACCATTCGAAAGACGCCCCTCATGCGCGTCGAACACGGTGGCGAGTACGCACTCATCGCTTCTCAAGGTGGCGCTCCGAAACACCCGGTGTGGTACCACAATTTGAAGGCCAATCCGGACTCGGTGACGATCCAGGACGGCCCCGAACCCTTTGCGGTGACGGTGCGCGAAGTCGAGGGCAACGAACGGGCTGAGTGGTGGGACCGCGCGGTCGCGGCCTTCCCGCCCTACGCGCAGTACCAGCTCAAGACCGAGCGCGTAATTCCAGTGTTCGTCGCTACGAAACGTTCTTGATCGGTCGGCGACGGTACCAACCTGTGATGATCGTGCGCGCTCTAAGGTTCAGGTCACCTTCCGTGGCGCGCGAGCCACGTTGAAGCGAACAAGGAGACCCTGACATGGCGACCTGCCCAACGTGCGGCACGGAAGAAGTACCAGGTCAGCAGGTCTGTAGTTCGTGTGGGTCCCCCACGTCGAGCGTGTACGCCAACCCCGCGCCCCTGCCACACTTCCCCACCGAACTCGGCGGACCATCCGAAGTGAGGCTCGCGGGCTTTTGGACGCGTTTCCTGGCGTACGCCATTGACTATCTCCTGCTCCTCATCATTGTTCCCCTGCCCCTGAGCGTGGCCAACGCAGGATTCGCCACCAGCCTCGTCATCGTGACCGCGATCGCATTTCTCTACGGCTCGCTGTTCATCGGGTTGCGCCACGGTCAGACCATCGGCATGCAGGTGGTCTCGATTCGATGCGTCGATGAGGACGGTGTCACGGAACTTGGCTACCTCCGCGCCGCGAAGCGAGCGCTCGCCTACGGCGTGCTCCTCTTACTCGGCAGCATCTATCACTTCCATCGCTACAAGCACCCCACGACCCTCGAACTGCATCGCGAAGATCACCACGTCCTGATCTTCCTCGCGTTCTACGCACCGCACCTCATCGATCTCCTATGGGTCTCGTGGGACAAGAGGAATCAAACGCTGCACGACAAGTTCGCCCACAGCATCGTCATACGGACCAAGTAGAGCCTCCGCCGACTCGTTCTCGGCACGATCACTGGGCCTCCATCACTTCAGGCCGTACGCCACCACTTGGGGAGTCACTTGGGCCTTCGCTGACGTGGGACCACTGTCGGGAACGATGACGGTATTGCCCGCGACGGCGAGCGCGGCGTTCGTCGACCCTGGGAGCTTTGCGCGATAGACGATGGCACCCGTTGAGCGATTAAGAGCGATCAGTTCGCCATTGACCAGCGTCGTGAATACGAGATCGTTGACCACGGTCGTTGCACCGAGCGGGAGTTCTGAGACCTTGGTGTCCCATTGGACTTTGCCGGTCGTTAGGTCGAGCGACTCGATCTCTCCTCTCGCGGTGATCTTCTTTGGCGCGACGCCGTCGACCTGGCCGGTGTTGGAGAATTCGAGCTCCAAGTCCAAGGTCGCTACGTACACGCTGTCGTCGGCGACCGCCATGTTCGTCAGTATTCCGCCGTAGGAGCCGGGAAGATACAGGTAGGGCAATTTGAGTGTGATTTTGTGTTCGAGAAGCTTCAGCGAGTCGTCGTCGTGACCGTTGTGCTCCCCCACCGGCGTCTTCCACATCAGAGCGCCGGTACTCGCGTTCATCGCGTAGACGATGCCCATCTTTCCCCCGCCGATGATCGCCGAATGACCGTTGATGGTCGCCGAGATCGGCGACGCCTGCATGTCGAAGTCCTTGAAGTCATTCGGCACGGCCTGGTAGTACCAGCGCAATTTCCCGGTCGCCGCGTCGAGGTTCACCTCGCTGTCGGTGTAGAGATCCTTCGCCGGACTCGTGATCGCCGACTCGAGCGTTTGGTACGGGTTGCCGATGCCGTAGGTCACGGATCCGTCGGTGCCGACCAGCGGCGTCTCCCACGCCCCGCCCGCGCCCACGCCCAAGGACGTGACGCCCGCACTGGGATCCACGACCGTATTGAACGTCCACAGCACGTGACCGTTCGCGGCGTTCAGGGCGATCAGCACGCCGCCGCCGGGCCCGGAACCGTACTGACTCGCGATGTAGAGCCGTCCGTTGGCCGCCTGGGGCTGCATGCCGAAGGTTCCTTGGCCCTTTTTGAGGATCTTCTTGTTGATCCACATCAGGTGACCGTTCGAGGCCTTCAGCGCGAATGCCGCGGTAGGGGTCAGCCCGTACACGACGCCGTTGGAGACCGCTACGCCATTAGGTCCCGGACCGCTGAGTTCCGGTTTGTTCACGGAGTACTTCCAGAGGAGCGCGCCATTGGAGAGCGACAGGGCATACACGTCGCACCGAAGGTCCTGGATGTACACGACGTTGTTGACAACAATCGGTGTCAGCGCCAATGATCCGAAGTGCGAATCGCTCTTTGTCGCCTTGCCCGACAGTTTGAACGACCAGACCTCTTTCAACGCGGACACGTTCTTCGTGGAAATCGTCGAGCCCTCGGCGACGCGGGTGTTCGCGAGATCGCCGTTCGGGTACGACCACGATGGAAACGTGCGAGAAACAGCCCCCGACGGGCCGGGACTGATCGCCGCGATGCAGAGCACCAAAATGCCGAAGGAGACCGTGGCGACCGCGTGGCGCCGTCGCGGTGACTTGATCATTCTCGATTCCTCTCCACTGTCTCCAGCCTGCCAGTCACCCCACCGCGATGCAATGGTGTGAGAATGTGCGCTTCGTCGAATGGCACGCCGGTTCTCGAGCGCCGCTCTTCCGGGTCAACGTTTTGACGATGCACGGGTAATGTCGATGAAACTCTGGACATTGGAGAGCGATGACGATGATCGATCGGCGTCAGGCTGCGGCCGGGCAGATCGACGTCGCCGTTCTGTTCACCGACATCGAAGCGTCGACCGCGAAGTGGGAAGCCGACGCCGCGGCCATGCGACGACAACTGGCCCGTCACGACGAAGTCCTGACGACCGCGATCTCACAGTGTGCCGGACACGTCGTCAAACGCACGGGTGACGGATTTCTCGCCCGCTTCGACTCAGCCCAGGATGCCGCCGCGGCGGCCGTGAGTGCTCAGTTACAACTCGCCGAGCTCGACTTCTCCGCGGTGGGCGGTCTTCGCATCCGCACGGCGGTCGACGCCGGCCCGGTTGAAGAGCGCGACCACGACCTCTACGGACCGGCACTGAATCGTTGCGCTCGGGTAATGGACGCCGCGAACGGGGGCCAAGTTCTTATTAGCGAGAATGTGTGGGAGGAGCTCAGCGGAGATCCACGACTTCGTCTCAACGGTGAGTGGGCGGCCGTCGAGTTCATCGACCTCGGGCTCCACCGACTCAAGGGCCTGGCCCGTCCGCAGCGGCTCTTCCAGGTCGTACATCCGCAGTTGATCCACGACTTTCCGCCCCCGAGATCACTCAACTCCTCGTTGGGCAACTTGCCGATCGACTCCGACAAGATTCTGGGCCGCGATGACGTGGTGAGAAGGACCTGCGAACTGATTGAGGCCCCCGGCGTCGTCACCTTGGTTGGCCCGGGAGGCGTGGGCAAGACAAGTCTCGCCATCCGTGTGGGGCACGAGGTGACCGCGCACTTTCCCGATGGCATCTGGTTCGTGGACCTCGCGCCAGTGAACAACCCTCGAGGCGTCGCGAGTGCGGTGGCGCGAGTGATGGGCGTGGCGCGACGGTCCGGTCAGACCCTCGAAGCGACACTGCGCGACGTCCTTTCGAATCGCCAAGCACTGCTCATTCTGGACAATGCAGAGCACCTGGCCGAGGCCACGCGTGATCTGATCGCACGCGTGCTCGTTCACGGGTCGTCGTCGCGGCTGCTGGTCACGAGTCGGATTCCCCTCGGCGGATCGGCCGAAACGAAGATTCGGGTCGATCCGCTCACGACGCCCGATCGAATCGGCGTTGCGTCACTCGCCGAGGCGCTGGCCTGTCCGGCGATTGCGTTGTTCGTCGAACGGGCGCGCAACGCGCGGCCGGGGTTCACCTTGACCGAGGAGAATTTCGTCGACGCGATCGCGATCTGCAACCACCTCGACGGTCTGCCACTCGCGATTGAACTGGCCGCGGCGCGAATCGAACTGATGTCACTGAGTCAGATCTCGGCCAAGCTCGACGACCGCTTTCGACTTTTGCAGGCGGGACCGGAACAGGACCCGCGACACCGGACACTGGCGGCCACGCTCGACTGGAGCTACGAGAACCTACACCCCGACGCGCAACGTCTCTTCAACCGCCTGAGCGTCATGGCCTCGAGTTTCGAACTCGATGCCGCGGCGTTCCTCTCGGGCGTTGACGAACTTGACGTCGTCGACCAGCTCGGGGTGTTAGTGAACAACTCGATGGTGGCGACAGATCACAGTGGCACCACCGTTCGCTACCGTCTCATCGAAACGATGCGCGACTACGCCGCGTTACGTCTCGAGGACTCCGACGACGCGGACGCGACGGTCCGTCGTCACGGAGAGTTCTTCGGCAACATTGCCCGGCAGCTGTGCCGGGACATGTGGAGCAATCACGCACTCGGTGCTCTCGATCGGTGTCGTCTCGAACTTCCGGATCTACGTCGCGCGTTCGAATACGCTCTCATGGCGGACCCGCCGTCGGCACTCACGATGGCGACGGACCTCTACGCGCTGTGGCTCATACGCGACCTCGTCGCCGATGGTCGGCGATGGCTCGATGAGGCGATCGAAGCTGTCGGTGGCATCGATGGTGCCGCGGCGTCGCCAGAACTCATCGTGGCCCTCGACGACGCCGGCACGCTGGCCTGGGTGATGGCCAATACCGAAGAGGCGGTGCGTTACCTCGAAGCCGCTCTCTCCACCGCCGAACGCTTGGGCGTGCAACCGCCTCCGAAAGCGCTCGTGCGACTCGGTTCGATACGGAGCCTCGCCGGTGATCTGAGCGAGGGTCGTCGGCTCTGTCGAATTGCGCGCGACATTGCGCTCGATCGCACGGCGGACGTCGAGAGCCTCATGGTCGTGGAACGCACCCTCGGCGCGGTGCTCGCACTCTCCGGCGACGTCGATGAAGGCACGGCGATCTGTGAGCAGGCGATCACTCGAGCTCGCGGCACCGACTTGTGGCTCGCGTCGGCGCTGACCAACCTGGCGTTCGCGACGTACGGAGTCAATCCAGAGCGCGCCGCCGAGGCCAGCGTCGAAGCAATCGAGCAGGCGAAGAGAATCGGGTCGAAGTACTACCAGGGCAGCGCCTGGGCCGGACTCGGCCTCGCGCGCCTCACGTCTGGCGATCTCGCCGGCAGTTGTCAGGCGTACGCCGGGGCCCTGCTACTGATGCTCGACAGTGGCGCGCGACAGAACGTTCTGATTTCGCTCGTTCGCATGAGTGAGAGCCTGATCGACGTGGCGGCCGAGCCCGCAGTGACGCTGGCTTCGGGGGTCGCCGCGCTGCAGTTGGGCCCCGGGTCCGACGGCACGTGGCGAGAGTTGCGCTACAAACACATTCAGAACGAAGTGGGCGATCGGCTCGACGAGGGCACATTCGACGCCGCGTGGGATCGCGGCCTCGAGTTGACCGTCGACGCCATGGTCGTACTGGCCCGCGAGACCGTGGACGCCGTGTGGCCTCAACTCATCGAATAGAGACGGGACTCGTGGAGTGCGGACCACGGTGATAGATCAGGTTTCACGAATTTCCGCTTTTGTAGACCCGTACTCGGTGCTCGAGGTGGATGTTCGTTGAGTGCGCTCTCTCAAAATCTCTTCGTTCCGGGAACGACATCCGTGTGCCACTGACGACCACCATCGTCCGTGCGCAACACTATTGAGTTCGTGTCGTATCGGTTCTCGGTGAGCCAGCCGTCACTGGTCGAACCGAACTGCACGAGACCGCCGGGTGGCGCGCCCTTCGTGTAGTCGTTCGCTTCCAGCACGGTGTTGCTGGTGAGCGTGAACCACGTGTTCCCGCCGTTGTCAGTCCCGAGAATTGTCTTGCCGTACGTGAGGCGCCAAATCAAGGGCGACATGATGTCCTCCGCCCACTGCTTTGGTTTACCCGGTGGGTAGACCGGGTGAAACGTCCGACCACCGTTCTCGGTGACGTAGACCTCGGAGTCACGTCCCACGACGTAGGGAATCGCGCCCTTCGAACCAGCGAACACCGGCGGTCCCGCGAACCCGCCGCCGCCTTCGGGGACTGACTTCGGCTGCACCACCGGCCGCTCAAACCACGACGATCCGCCGTTCAACGACTCCTCGACGTCGGCTCCGCTTCCGCCGGCACAGAAGAACAGTGTGAAGCCCTTTGTGGAGCTCGTGAAGTCGACGTCCTTGTCACAGCCGAACGGGATGGCTCCTTTCCTCGCAGAGGTCGTGTTGGGAGTATTGGCATAGACCTTGTACCAACTCGCGCCACTGTCGCTGGTGCGAAAGATCGTGATCAGCATCGAGCCCAGCGCTCCGCCCAACACGGTGCACGTCCCGTCGTGGACGTTGACGAACTGCAACTCACAGCCACCCGGTGGCGTTGGCAGTACCCCGACCCTCGACCAGGTTCGTCCGGCGTTTTGCGTCGTCTCGATGACCTGCGGACCGGATTCAATGCGTCCGGAGACGACCCAGGCAGTGGTCGGTGTAAGGGCACCGAAGTTCCCCATCCATCGGTCGCCGCCATCCACGCTGAGCCCGGGCGGCGTGACGTTCCTCCACGTCCGGCCCGCGTTCGAGGTCAGTTCGATGCCCTGTCCCCCGCCAGAGGTTGCAGTCTCATTCGCGGTGAAGACCCACAGCAAGTCGGGTCCGAAGGCCACAACCTGATTGACGCTTTGACCATCGAGCACTACTGGCGCGGAACCGTTTGTCGAACCCGTGGGCGCTCCACCCTTCGGACTCGACGTGCCGACGCGAGGAGGCGGGGTCCGATGTACGATACCGCCGGTGCCCAGCCAGATCGCGAGGGCCGCCACACTCACGATGAACGCGGCGAGCGCGTAGCGAAGACGACGACGACGCGCTTCCAGACGAGCCTCTTTGATGAGCAGTTCGGTCGAGTCACTCGACCCCTCGGGATCCGCCCTTCGAACCGGCGTCATCGTCATGTCAACTCCTCGTCGTCAGCGAATACGATGATACTATTATGAATAGTACTATGAAATCGATCAAAGTCAACAAGGACGAATCGGTGTCGCTGCACGATCAGGTGGCCGCGGAGATCCGTCGGGCGATCGCCGACGGTGAAACCGTCGAAGGCGTGCGACTGCCGCCGGCGGTCGACCTCGCCACCGTCCTCAACGTAAACAAGAACACCGTCATTCGCGCGTTGCACATTCTTCGCGACGAGGGCCTGCTCGACTTCACTCGAGGTCGAGGGGTTCGGGTCGTGGGAACACCGCAACGTGGCGCAGTCATGGTCCGAATCGACGAGCTCCTCGACAAGTCGTCGCGCTCATTCAGTCGCACGGCTGAGCGCACCCTGACGTGGCCCGTTCGGATCGTGCAGTCGTCGTAGGATTTGGCTCACGAAGAAGCGCCGAATCGTACTGAGTGTTGCGTGTGCTGCCGCCGTCGCGGTGACGGCCACCGTTGTCGTGTTCAGTGTCGGAAGGGTGAACCCTGTTCCAGCCCAAGTGCCGGCTGAACTACGCAATGCCTTCAAAGTGCCAGCGAAGAGCTTGCTCGTCAACTGCGAGATCAGGTTCTCGCGTCTTTCGGACTCGCAGTTGTCCGAGGTGCGAATAACTCCAGGCGAGGCGGCGCACGTCGCCTCATCGCAGTACGGCCAGGGACGTCGGTCTCGAGTCGTGTTCGAATCGCTCGGTGGCTACGTCGACGACAACGAAATCGTTCCCGATTGGGTCGGTACGAAGTCGTGGATCCCCAAGGCTTTGCCGGCGTATCTCGTGCGGATCGGCGGAGACGACATCGATTCACTGGGACCGACAAAGGTGGTCAATCACTTTTGGAACGTCATCGTCAACGCGGCCACCGGGAAGATTGTCAGCGCTACCACCTACGACTAGGAGCTCCGATCATGCCGAGGGACAACTGCGTGGTGTGCCGCGAAGTCAGTGGTGACATGAGCCTCCCCGGAGGTCCCCTTCAGTCTGGCGACTTCGCGCTCGCCTGCCACATCCCTCCCATCGATGGCGGCGACGTCTACCTCGGCCATCTGATAGTCGTGCCGAAGCGTCACGCCGCCGATTTCGGCGATCTCAACGAGAGTGAAGCGTCCCAGGTCGGCGTCTTCATTGGCCGATGTACACGCGCGCTCCGGAGTGCTGGCGCCGAGCGAGTGTACGTGACAACGATCGGTCACTCGAGCAACCATCTCCACGTCCACCTCCTACCCCGGTGGCCCGGCACGCCCGCTGACATTCCCTGGCACTCGGTGGACGACTGGGCCGGGGCACGCCGAGGGGACTTCGACCAGGCGACTGCCTTCGTCGCTCACTTGAGCTTCGAAGCGCAGTAGTCGGCCACGGGACGAAACGACGTGAACCTAGGAGGCGCTCGCACCTTCGATGAAGAACTCTCGGCATCCGTCGAAACCCAGTACCTGCGTATCGGGTCGCTGGCTCTGTCCCCACGCGGCGAGGTCCATGCGCAGATCGATCATCTCGCTCGAGACGCCTCGTTGGAGAACGGTCCGTCGACCGTTCTCCTCATACCCGAGCGACCGAGAGACGTTGAGGGATGTCTCGTTGTCGACGAATCCTCCGCTCAGGGCCTCGCGCGCTCCGAGGGTGTCGAACGCGAACGAGAGAATGGCCGCACGCATCTCCTTGCCGAGCCCCCGGCCTTGATGAGACCGCCCCAACCACGAACCCGTCTTCACGGTACGTTGCGCGGCGAAGTCGTCGGCCATCACGCTCTGAACTCCCACGACTTCACCGTCGGCGAGGACGGCGCCGTTGAAGGTCCAGTGGTTCGGGCTCCACTCAGCGCGGTGACGCCACCCCCACTGCATCAGGCCGCGTTCGAGCGCGGGAGAAGGTTCGTCGGTCCAGGGATGAAGAAACGGCATCGTGGCCGGGTCGTGGATGCCCTTCGACGCGAGTCGCGCGAGATCGGATAGGACGTCATCGTCCGGCATTCGGATCTCGACGCGCGAGGTCATAATCCGAAGATCGAACAACGGCCAGTAGGGATTTCCCATGTTCAAGTATGGCGTCAGCAACTCACGAGCGAACATCGTTTGAATTCGGACACTCGCGCCTAGTCCATCAATCCCTTGAGTCCGTCCAGGTACTCCGGTCCCGTTCGCAGATAGGAGCCGCGAATGACGGTCCACGCGCGGATTCGAAACTCATCGAGACCCGCGTCGGTGAACACCTCGATGCGACGGTCCGTTTGCGCGACATCCGCTAAGAGAGTGCCGATGGGATTCCAGAGAAAGGGCGCCACGTCGTACTCACGGTCCGAGAGGTAGGGCTTGGGATCGATGGCGACGAATCGCTCGCCGGATTGCACGATGTTGTGATGGTGGAAGTCGCCGTGCACCAGCCAGTCGGCACGACCCCCGATTTCGGCGAACAACTCTCGGGCCAACGGAACGAGCTCGTGGTTCTGGCTCCCCGCTCGATCGAGCCACCGCGTCACCTCGGGCGCGACCGGTCGAAATGGTGCCGTAGCAGGCCGCCACAGTCTCAGTGCGATGTCGACGGCACTACTCGTCGCCACATCTTCGGCAAGACCCGACAGATCATCACCGGGCATCGCGCGCTCCTCGAGCAGCGCACGATCAGATCTACGCAGGAGGCGCACCGCTCCGTCTCCGCCCCACATTTCAAGTGCGTCGGCTTCGTGGAGCGCTTCATCATCACGGGCCCACGGCACTTTGAGTACCGCGCCATCGCTCGTCGGCGCCACGTAGGAAACGAAGGAGTGTTCGAACGGTTCTTCCAATTCGACGCCCCACTCCTTGGCACACGCGAGGGCGACCTGCCGCTCCGCGGTGAGGTCCAGTGGTGACGTCATAGGGTCGTACATCAAACCAGCCTAGAAACTCGCTGCCGACGGATTCGACCCGCCGCAGGTAGTACCACGAAGTACTTTCGGGCGGCTACCCACCTCCGGGCATCGCTAGAAATCAGCCAAAATGAAGGCCGTGCGGGCGATCGATGCTGGGGCCGGGTGTCGTTGATGAGGCAGAGTCTTCGCGTCGCGTGGTACCGGTTCGTCGCGACGTTTCGTGTCCGCTGGAGCGGTTACCTGACCGTCGTGTTATTGGTGGGTCTCTTGGGGGGCCTCTCCATGGCCTCCTTCGCCGGTGCCCGCCGCACGCAGTCGTCCTTTTCAACGCTTTTGGCCCGGTCGAACTCCTCACAACTGGTCGGCCTGACGGGTGTGTTCAACCCCACGATCCAACAGCTGGGGTACTCTCCCGCATTCATCAACACCCTTCGCCATCTGCCCTACGTCAAAGACGTGAAGAGCTTGGTCGATTTAAATCTTCTCGCACTCAACGCCAACGGCACAGCGGACTCCGCGACCCAAGGTGAGTCCATGACGGGCAGCGTCGACGGCGACCAGTTCACGCAGGACCGAATTGTGATCACCAACGGACGCCGTCCCAATCCGAAGAAGGTCAACCAGTTCGCCGTGGACGCCGCCACGGCGAAACTACTGGACTGGCATCTGGGCCAGGTGGTGACCTTCGTCGCGTTCTCCAACAAAGAGGTCGGACAGTATGAATCGATGAGTCCGGAACAGGCGCTGAAGAAGTTGAAGCCAATATTGACGGTCCACGCCACGCTCGTCAGCACCGGGGCCGTACAGCCGCACGATCTGTTGCAAGACCAAGTCGATCAGGGCGACGGCGGTGTCGTACTCTTTACGCCGGCTCTGTCGAAACGACTCCTGACATGCTGCGTCAATACGTCCTTGAGCGCGATGCAGCTCGTGGGCGGCACCGCGCACCTCAACCAAGTCGAGACGGAGGTCGCGAAGGCGTTGCCCAAGGGCTTGCCCTTCGATTTCACCTCGACCGCGCAGGTTGAGACCACCGCGGAGCAAACGCTCCGGCCGGAATCGATCGCCCTCGGCGTCTTCGGCCTCATCGCGGCGCTCGCCATGCTGGTTATCGCGGGTCAGGTGATCAGTCGGCGTCTTCGTTTCAACGCCACTGACCTGACGGTGATCCGGGCCCTCGGGGCTACACCCACGACGACCGTCGTGGACGGTCTGGTCGGCATCGTCATGTCCATCGTCGCGGGTTCGCTCCTAGCGGGGTTGGTCGCCGTCGCTCTGTCGCCGCTCGGGTTACTCGGTCCGATCCGCCCCTACATTCCGAACGGCGTCAACGTCGATTGGACCATCGTGGGACTCGGGGTGGTCGTGGCGATGGTGGCCCTGTTGGTCCTCGCCGTTGTTTTCGCCCTGCGCGTCATCCCTCGCCAAGCGTCAGCTCGTCCCTACGTGGCGAAGGTTCGCGGGTCAAGTGCGGCGCGCGTGGCCGCGAACGCGGGCATGCCGGTTTCGGCGGTGACGGGTATTCGTTTGGCGCTCGAACCGGGGACGGGGAGGAACTCAGTGCCCGTGCGCTCGGCCATTCTCGGTACGGTCTTCGCGCTCATGATCGTGACCTCGACCATCTCCTTCGGCGCCAGCCTGCACACCCTGGTGGCCAAGCCTCCCCTGTACGGCTGGAACTGGACCTACGAGATGAACGGCGGCGGTGGTCTCGGCGACATACCGGCCGCGGGGGTCGCCACACTGCTCGGCCGGGACCCGTACGTGTCGCAGTGGTCCGGCGTCTACTTCGGACTCTTGAAGATTGACGGTCAGAACGTCACGGTCATGGGCGCCAGCCCTCACGCGGCAGTGAGTGCGCCGGTCCTCAGCGGCCACGGCTTCGACGGTGTCAATCAGGTCGTCCTCGGTCAGGCGACGCTGAATCAATTGCACAAGCACGTCGGTGAGTCGGTGGAGGTGATTTCGGGCGGCGCGTCGACGAAACTACGGATCGTCGGCACCGCGACGTTGCCCACCATCGGCGTCGGTGGTACGAACCATCTCGAAATGGGGAGCGGAGCGATCCTTTCGTATCAACTGATCCCCTTGAGCCAACGGAACCTCTTTGACGTGCCCGAGGGGCCCAACGCGATCCTCGTCCGTGTGAAACCCGGCGTGAACCATCGGGCCGCGTTTCGTTCCCTGAGCGCGATCCTCGTCAAACTCGGCGGGAACAATAACGGGGCGCAAGCCGTGCCGGTGCAACGCCCGGCCCAGATCATCAATTATGGGTCGCTCGGGTCGACACCGGTGGTCCTCGGCAGTGCGCTGGCCGTCGGCGCGGTCGTCGCCATGGGACTCACGCTCATCACCTCGGTACGCCGGCGGCGCCGCGACCTCGCCCTCCTCAAGATCCTGGGCTTCACCCGACGACAGGTGGCCGCCGCCATCACCTGGCAATCGAGCGTCGCCACGGCCATCGGCACGGTGATTGGCGTGCCGCTCGGCGTGGTCCTCGGGCGCTTCCTCTGGGACCTCTTCGCCCACGAGATCTACGCCGTGCCGAGTCCCGACGTTCCGATCCTTTCCGTCGCGCTCATCGTGGTGAGTGCGCTCGTCCTGGCCAACATCGTGGCCGCCATTCCGGGCCGCGTGGCCGCGCGCACCCCTACGGCGCTGTTGCTGCGCGCGGAATAGATTCTCGTTGAGACTGTCCGAATAGTTAAAGTCGCCGCACTTCAGGACGACAGGAGTTCATCATGGAACCTTCATCCGACGCCCCACCGTTCGAACTGGACCGATTCGAGCTCGTGCTCCTGAAGAGACCGACCGAGCGTTCGAGAATCTCAGAAGAAGAGTCTGACCGGCTCCAAGCGCTCCATTTAGCGCACCTACACGCACTGACACGATCTGGTGCCATTCGAGCGGCGGGACCGTTCGACGAACAGAGTGACCAGTCGCTTCGCGGCATGGCCATCTATCAAACCGGTTCGATAGAGCGAACACGAGAGCTGGCCTGCTCGGATCCGGCAGTAGTGGCCGGTCGACTCGAAGTGGACGTCATGTACTTCTACTGTCCCAAGGGCAATCTGTAGCGATCAGTGGAGGATCTCTCCTTGTCTCCCTGGGGTCCCAGGGACGCCGGTCCATGCGCAACCCACGGTTGCACGTTGACCGAGAACGTGCAATACTTGGTTGCGCGTCTCCGGAAGGTCCGGAGGCTAGGTAACAGTCAGATCCAGAATCCAACTGACTCTGACGAACCGCGACGGCACGGTTTTCATTGCCGACGAAGAAAGGTCATCATGAGTGTCCACGAAATTGAGTGTGAGATCCAGATCGACGCCCCCATCGAAGTGGTGTGGCGCACGATCACTGAGCCCACACTGATCGATAAGTGGTTCAGCGACGGCGCCGACCTCGACGTGCGTTCCGGTGCGCTCGGCACACTTACGTTTTGTCCGGAGACCGCCGAGGCGCCGCAGGTGGCCGAAGTGACCGTGGTTGCCGTCGATCCCCCGCATCTCTTCTCGTACCGATGGAACTATCCGTCGGGTGTCGAAGCGACACCCGAGAACTCCCTGCTGGTGACGTTCACACTGACTCGTCAGGGTGAAGCGAGCACCTTGTTTCGTGTCGCCGAGACGGGGCTGGACCAGCGTGAGTGGCCCGAGGACGAAAAGCGGGACTACGCCGCCGACCATCTCAAAGGATGGCGGTTCCACGCGGGCAGACTGGCGGCTCTGGACTTCAGCGATCACAAGTCAGCGCGATGACCGTCGGTGTCCACGACGACACGCTCTGGGAGGCGATGGCCGATCCAACCCGCCGGGATCTACTGGACCTGCTCGTGACGAACGGCCAGTCGACAGCGACCGCGCTCACCGAGGAGATGCCCGTGAGTCGTCAGGCGGTTTCCAAACATCTCAACGTGCTCCAACGAGTAGGTCTGATCGAAGGGCATCGCCGTGGTCGAGAGGTCCACTACCGCGTCCGTGAACAGCGTGTGGCCGACGCGACCAGCCAGTTGTCTGAGGTTGCCACTCGATGGAATCGACGGCTTCGTATCATCAAGCAATTGGCCGAGCAGGCGCACGCCGAGGCTGAACGCACCGAGTAACGGAGTCGCGACTACTCGCCTCGGAGTTTCCATCCCACATCGACGGCCTCACGAGAGTCGCTCGACGGAACCTTTTTCGAGCGTCAAATTTGGAACACTACGCTACGAGAGTGTTAGAGCATTGGACACGTTTCGTCATCAAGCGACGGGTCGTGGTCGTGGCCATATGGGTCGCCATCATCATCGTGGGAGCTCTTTCGGCGTCTCGCCTCACCGGTCTGCTCAGTACCTCGCTCACCGTGCCCGACACGAGCTCGGCCCAAGCAAACGCGATCCTGATTCATGACTTCCACCAGAACATCGAAGGCACCTTCACGGTGGTGGTGCCGTTCAAGGACGCCACGCCCAGCGACATCGCCGGTCTTGAAGCGAAGGTCGCGGTCGCCGCCACGAAGGTGTCCACGGGCTCGGTAAGCGAAGAACGCGCCGTCGGAGGTCTCCTCTACGCCAACATCACGACCTCGTTGAACCTGAGCCAGGCATCCAACGTCACCGGCACCCTGCGCGCCTCTCTCCACCACGCGGGCCTCTCGAACGCACTCGTCACCGGCCCGCCCGCTCTCCAACACGACATCACGCCGGTACTGTCGAGTGACCTCCGCCGCGGAGAGTTCCTCGCCGTGTTCCTGGCGCTCCTCTTACTCATCGCCGTCTTAGGTATCTGCTGGGCGATCGTGATCCCGTATCTCGTGGCGGGAGCGACGACGGCCGGCACCCTGGGTGTGGTCTTCATCCTCGCCAACCACTTCCTCATGGTGCTCTACGTACCCAACGTGGTCGCCCTTATCGGTCTGGCGCTCGCCATCGACTACTCCTTGCTCATCGTGCACCGTTTTCGAACGGAAGTCGGGCGAGTGAACGTCAGCGTTGACGACGCCATCGTGGCGACCATGCGGTTTGCTGGCAAGACGGTGGTGGTCTCGGGGTTCGCCGTCGCGATCGGACTGGCGACGTTGCTCATCGTGCCGGTGCCCTTCGTCCGATCCCTGGGTGCGGCGGGACTCGTGGTTCCCTTCTTCTCACTCGCGACCGCACTCAGCCTGCAGCCGGCTCTGTTGTCGATGCTCGGGCGCCGAGGCGTGCGACCGCTCGGAGTGCGGGGCCTCATGGATCGGCGTGACCCCATGACCGGGCTGTGGTCGCGGATCGCCTGCGTCGTCATTCGGCGGCCGCTGGTGGTACTCCTGACGACGATCGTTGTACTCGGGTGCGCCACGTTCTCCATCTTTTGGATGCAGGTCACGCCGGGGTCGGTCACCGCTATCCCGCAGAACATTCAGGCCGCTCGCGCGCTCACGCTCGTGAGTAGCCGCGTCGGGCCGGGTGCCATCACGCCGATCGAGATCGTTATCGATACCGGTCGCAACCACGGCGCCGCGTCCGGCCCGGCTTCACGGGCTCGTGTGGCGTTGGCGAAGGGCATCTTGAAGAACCCCGAGGTCGAGATCGTCGCTATAGGTCACACGATTCCTTTTGTCGACCCGTCTCGCCGCTACGAGCAGATCCTCGTCATCAGTCGCGAATACTTCGGGAGCGTCGGCACCCAACATCTCGTGACGACCCTGCGCGACGCGACCATACCTTCGGCGACCTTTCCGGCGGGCACGAAGGTCTACGTCGGCGGCGCCCCGGCTGAGGGCGTCGACTTCCTCAACACCGTCTACGGCGCGTTCCCCTGGATCGTCGCGCTCGCCTTGTTGTTGGCGTACCTGATCCTGGCACGCGCCTTCCGGTCGCTGGTCTTACCGCTCATCGCCACGTTGTTGGACCTCGTGACGGTCGGAACCGCCTACGGCCTCCTCGTGGTGGTCTTTCGATTCGGTGTCGGGTCATCGATTCTCGGCACTTACCACGTGAGCCAGATCGAAGGGTGGGTACCGGTCTTCCTCTTCGCGATGCTGTTCGGTCTCTCGATGGACTATGAGGTCTTCATCGTGACGCGTATTCGCGAGGCGTGGCTGAACGGTTCGACCAACTCCGACGCCATCGTCGAGGGCCTCGCCAACACCGGCGGCGTGATCACCAGCGCCGCGCTGATAATGGTCGGGGCGACCAGCGGACTGGTCTTCGGTCGCATCGCGGGGCTGCAGGAACTCG
>Ga0182015_10002600_pt1 | contig 21478 bp, 13 predicted proteins | sample 712P3MmetaG_FD_120478 | JGI IMG/M metagenome (GOLD analysis project Ga0182015, IMG submission 120478) | Permafrost microbial communities from Stordalen Mire, Sweden - 712P3M metaG | ecosystem: Environmental > Terrestrial > Soil > Wetlands > Permafrost | place: Sweden: Stordalen | collected...
CCGGTAAGCTGGCTGGGTTGAGTGCTGCGCAATTGGCCGCAGCCGCGCAGGCTGCGAAGCAACGGGCGCAGGAAGGCTGGGTATTGCCACTGCAAAACACCACACAGCAGCCGGACCTCGCTGCTCTGAGCGACCGCGCGACACGGCAGGCTCTGTTTGAGAACTCCTGGAACCGCGCCGAACGCGGGGGGCCGAATGACACCCTTGAAACCATCACACGTTTGGCACAGCTTCGCGCCGGCAAAGCCAAATTGCTCGGCTACCCAAACTTCGCCGCATGGCAGCTGGAAGATCAGATGGCCAAGACACCGGAGGCCGCACTGAAGTTGATGAACGCGCTGGTTTCCCCAGCTACGGCGAACGCCGCCGCTGAAGCCAAAGAGATTCAGCACCTCATGGACGCTGAGCAAAGCGAGGGTGCGGTACAGCCGTGGGACTGGGCTTATTACTCCGAACAAGTGCGCAAGGCGAAGTACAACATCGACCAGGCACAGGTGAAGCCGTATTTCGAACTCCACCAGGTACTGCTGAACGGTGTGTTCTATGCCGCCAACCAGCTCTACGGATTGACGTTCACAGAGCGCACAGACATACCTGTCTATCACCCCGACGTGCAGGTCTTCGAGGTGAGGGATGCGGACGGCGAGCCGTTGGCGCTGTTTTACTGCGACAACTTCAAGCGCGACAACAAGAACGGCGGGGCCTGGATGAGCAACCTGGTTGGGCAATCAAAGCTATTGGGTACCTTGCCGGTGATCTACAACGTGGCTAACTTCAGCAAGCCAGCCGAGCGTGAGCCGGCTCTCATCGGCTTCAGCGATGTGACGACGATGTTTCACGAGTTCGGCCATGCCCTCCATGGCATGTTCTCAAACACCGAATACCCCAGCCTCTCCGGCACCTCAGTGGCCCGAGACTTCGTCGAGTTCCCTTCCCAGTTCAACGAGCATTGGGCGACTTATCCGGCAGTCTTCAACAACTTCGCCAAGCACTACAAAACGGGCGAGCCGATGCCTCCCGAGTTGGTAGCCAGGATCAAGCAGGCGGAAACATTCAACCAGGGCTATGCGCTTACCGAAATCCTCGCCGCGGCAGAGCTGGATATGGAGTGGCACACGCTGAGCGCCGGCCCGCGGATCGAGAACACGGATGCGTTTGAGAAAGAAGCGTTGGTGAAGACTCATCTCTCGATCAGCTATGTGCCGCCGCGGTACCGGTCCAGCTATTTCTCCCATATCTGGACGGGCAACTACGCTGCAGGTTATTACGCCTACTTGTGGAGCGAGATGCTGGATGACGATGCGTACCAGTGGTTTCTGGACCACGGCGGCCTGACCCGGGCAAACGGCGACCGCTTGCGAAGGATGGTGCTTTCCCGCGGCAATAGCGAGGACCCGGCCGCCATGTACACCGCATGGCGGGGCGCCGAGCCCAGGATCGAGCCGATGCTGAAAGAACGGGGCTTGAAGGGCTCCGGCGGTGACGAGTGAGTACGAGAGAGTAAGTAGGCACTTCCCACAGCTGTCCGGGTGCCCATCTCGCTGTTGGCCTATTCGTGGTCTTTCAGGATCTCCTCGACCCGCTCTTTTGAAACCGACAAATGATCTTCGTTCTGCTTCAACCACGCCCGGTAATCGTCCTCGATGGCCGGCGTCCAGCGGGCTGCGCCCAGGCGCCGGGGACAGCGCCCAAAATTGCCCCCGCACACACCATCCCTATTACCGCCTGCTTCATTCTCCGGCTTATCATCTATATCGCTCCACTGTCCTATCCGTTATTCGGCTCGAACCAAGTGGTCCCCTTGATCTGCACCGTTTTTGCCACCTCCTCGTTCATCTCCACGCCGAAACCGGGCTTATCCGGAGGGGTGACATAACCCTTGATAATAATTTCGCCCTCCTTGACAAAGGTTTTCCAAACCTCCAAATGGTTGATCCAGTGCCATTCGCAAACCAGGTAGTTGGGAATCGTAGCGCAAACGTGGGCCGAAGCCATGGTGCGGATGGGAGAATCCCGCGTGCCCTCTCCCGGAGGGCCCTCTTCGACCGTAGCCGTTCTTTCACCAGCTTTTGCAAACCCGGGAGAGCGATTCCCCGCGGTACGCGTTAGAGAATTAGCCCAGCGCCGGTCACCGGGCATCCCGTTCTTAGACAGGGGCATGAAACCCGGCAAATGAGTCCGCGTAAGGGTTAGTTCCAGGCAACAAAAAAGTCTGACTAACCTTCTCTTAGCCTTATCTTTTAGAAGTAAGAGGCGAGCGGCGGAACGGCCATTCGCAACGCAGACTAAGTAGAGCATAAGCCAATCCTCAATCATCGAGCCTGGCGCCTGGAAACCTGGAAAAGATGCAAGGGGCGCAATCTGCTTTAACCAGGTGACAACATTCGCTTGACTATGTTTTTTCCAGCGTGATAGTGTGGGCGCCGAAATTAAACGGCCATTGCACGATACGCAGCCCGACAGGCAAGTCTTTTTGCCACCGGGCCCGCCAAAGTAACGCCTTTTGAGCGTTTTGTGGTGCTTCGATTCGCCCTGAGGCGAACGAAGTCGAAGCGAAAGCGGAAGTTGATTGAACGGTTTACTGGAGGCAAGTCCGATGTTCAGGCGCATTTATGCAGTTCTAAGTCTTTCTTTGTTGGCGGTTTCCGCCGCTGTGGCGCAGACCAGCGGCACCATAATCAACAGAGGCTGCTCCCGGCAGAGGAGGTCACGGTCAATCATGCTGAACAAATTTGTCAGCGGTGCATCAGGAAGGTGGCGCGCTACGCCACGCGTGTATTCTAATTCCCCGGTCAGAGGCGAATCGTTCGGCAGTGTTTCGCTCGCCGGCAGCATCTTTGCGATTGTTTTTGCGATGTTATGGGCTGCCAGCTTGTCGGCGCAGACCTCGGGTCAAATCTCCGGACACGTCACCGATTCAACCGGCGCCGTGATTCCGAGGGTGGCCATCACCCTTACCAGTGCAGCTACCGGTGCGACACGCTCCACATTCACCACCAGTGCGGGCGACTACACATTTCCCGACGTTCAGCCGGGAACCTATAAGCTTCAAGCTACCCACCCGGACTTTAAGACCGACACAGCTCAGCTGGAACTGCAAGTGCAGCAATCATTGCGTCAGGATTTCACGCTGCAGGTCGGTCAGGTGACACAATCTGTGACAGTTGAGGCGACCGGCGCTCTGCTGCAGTCTGACAACCCCACCCTCGGCACCGTGATTCCTACTCAGACCGTCAGCCAGATGCCACTGAACAGTAGAAACTACCTGAGCCTGGTGGCGGTCTCGGCGAACACGAACACACTCTCACCGCAGCAAGGCCAAGCCGTATCGCGGGAGGGTGGCCAGCGCTCGGAGGAGGCGATCTCCGTCGGCGGCCAGCGCATCATGTACGACCACTATACGATCGATGGCATCAACAATACCGACGTGGACTTCAACAGCTTTGTGGTACAGCCCACCGTCGACGCCATTCAGGAAATGAAGGTGCAAACCGGCGTCTATCCGGCCGAATACGGTTACAACGCGACGCAGGTCAACGTGGTCACCAAGAGCGGCGGCAATGCGTATCACGGAACTGCGTTCTATTTTCTGCGCAACAACTACGCGGACGCATTAGGGTACAACTACACCACCACTCCGTTCCCTCCTAAGCTCCCCTTCAAATACAACGATTACGGATTCGTGCTTAGCGGTCCGCTCTCGATTCCCCACCTCTTCGACGCCAAAAACCGACTTTTCTTCATGGTCAATAAGGAATGGTTTTCCCAAATTCAGGACACGGTGGGCTACGCGACCTTGCCCACCGCGGCGGTCCTGGGCGGCGATTTCAGCGGTTTCACTCTAAAACAAGGCGGTCCCGTCATCCCCATCTACAATCCCAATACCGGCGCCGCCAATGGCGTCGGCAGGACGCAGTTCCCGGGCAATGTGATTCCCGCCAGCCAGATCAATCCGGAATCGGCCTTAATCCTCACGCAGTTCTACCACCCGGCTACGAGCTCGGCGTTCACCAACAACTACACATACCCCGAAAACAATACGGACGACCACGATCAATTTACCGTGCGCGCCGATTACAACCAGTCGCAGAAGTTGCAGTGGGCCTTCCGCTTCAGCGATGGCCTTGAAACGGTCTCGCAGCCGGGCTTCCCGGCGCTGGGCGCGAACGTTGGCGCCCAAATCCGCACCAACTTCTACCAGTACATGGCCTCCAACACCTGGACCATCTCGCCCACCATCGTGAACGTGTTCACGGTTGGCTACACCGACTTCTACAACGCCCTCGGTACCATCTCGCAAAACAAGGTGAACGCGGTGGGCCTGATCAATGGCGGCATCCCCAACCTCCAAGGCGGAGCTGGTGCAACCTGGGGCGTCCCCAATTTTTCCTGGACTCCGGACGTCTATTCAGGAATTGGCGACAACAGCGATGGTCCGTTTGATACCAGCGACCTCGATAAGTCGCTCAACGATAATTTCAGCTGGGTGAAGGGCGAGCATTCGCTTGATTTCGGTTTTCAGTGGGACCGGATTATTTACAACGAGTACGGCAACCAGGAAGAGCGCGGCAACTTCGTCTTCCAGAACAACGCCACTGCGGGGGTTAGTTCACCGGGGACCCTCATTCCCCAAACCGGCTCCGGCTTCGCTGATTTTCTGCTCAGCGACGTTTACGCCTCCACCTATGCGGTGTCGGTCGCGCAGGCCAACTACGTGACCAACGCAACAGCCTTCTACGTCGACGACAACTACAAGATCCTGCCCAACCTTACGATTTCCGCCGGCCTGCGCTATGAGCGGACCCCGCCGTATCACAGCACCCTGGGCCAGGAGTTCATCGTCGATCTGCAAACGAACAATTCTCCGATAACCCCCTTCATCGGTACGCACGAGCCTCAGAACCTATGGCCTTTCTTTAGGCGCGAGGGCAATTGCAGTAATGCGTATCAGGGGGTTAACGTCCAATGGGTAGAGGGCAGCACAAATGACCCTACCGCTCCCCATACCCCCGTCACTCCCGCGCCGCAGTGCGCCAACGGCCAATTCCCCAATTCGCTCATGGCGACCGACAACAGCGACTGGGCGCCTCGCTTAGGCATTTCCTACTTGCCGCTCCCCGGCGTCGTCGTCCGCGCGGGCTACGGCATCTATTACAACCATGACATCGCCAACGCCCGCTTCGACGTGGCGCGCAACCTGGCCGGGCGCATCACCAATACTTCAGGCAATGGAACTCCGGGTGTGGCCACCATCAACTGGACCAACGCGGTGGGCCCCACCAGTGGCGCTGGCGTCATCGCCCCGATTACGCCGCCCTACGCCTACTCCAACCAGTACGCTCACAAGACCGCATACAGCCAGGTCTTTCTGCTCGACATTCAGAAGCAAGTAGGCAAGGACTGGGTGTTCGAGACCGGATATATGGGCAACGTCAGCAAGCACCTCTACGGGTTCCGCAATGCCAACTATTCAGTTCCCGATGGTTTACTTGGCAACACGACGCCGACTTCCATCTACACTCGTACGCCCTATCCGAACTACGGCGTGATTCAGTTGGTGCATGACATAGGCGTCGGCAATTACAACGCCTTCACCTTCCAGGTGAACAAGCGTTTCAGCAACGGCTTCAACCTCATCAGCTCCTACACCTACTCGAAATCGATGGACGACACCAGCGGGATCCGCAGCCAGTCATCGGAGCTCTTCCCGCAGAACGACCTCTGCATCAGCTGCGACTACGGGCCTTCGGACTTCGATGTTAAACATCGCGTGGTGGCCTCGCTCATTTACTACCTGCCCATCGGGCAGGGAAGGATGTGGGCGCCTTCGTCGAAGATCGTGGATGCGCTGATCGGCGGCTGGGAATACGCCACCCTCGTACAACTCCAGACCGGCACACCCTTTAACCCCGGAGTCGACGCGAACACTGCCAATACGAATACCATTTCCGGCGGCACACCGGCGACCCGGCCGAATCTCGTCTCCAAAAACTTTTTCATGCCCCACCGGACAGTCGGAACAACGGGCCAATACGAGAATCCCGCGGCCTTCCAAGAACCGGCCCCAGGTTTCCTCGGAAACGTGAGCCGCAACATGCTATACGGTCCGGGCGTCCAAAACTACGATATGTCCCTCGACAAGAATTTCCCCATGCCCTACAACGAACACCACCATTTACAAATCCGTTTTGACGCGTTTAACACCTTCAATCACACGGATTTCGCCAATCCGGCCAAATATATAGATCAGGGGGGATTCGGCCAAATCACCGGTACGAACTCGTCGGTGCCCGCGCGGGAACTGCAGCTGGCCGCCAGGTACACGTTCTAAAGCGGTTTCGCAATTACTGTGGCCTGATATGAGGTCGCGAGGTGTGGTTTTCCTTGGGAGAAAACCACGAAAATGGCTTTCGCTCCCCCGGATTTCCTGCAGTGCGGCACTCGCTGAGGGCAATTATGTGCGGCTTTCTTCACGGAAAGCCGCATGAAGTTCGGTGGTCCACCAAGCTCCACAGGAAATCCGGGTTCGGTCTACACCAATTGCGAAACCGCTATAGCGTCAGATCTCGGGAATTCGTTCAACAATTGCGCTGTCATCCTTTGCTCCGTTTGGCCCAAAGACCGGCCAAACGGAGCAAAGGGTCCGCAGCTATTTTTCACGATCTTCGGGTCAGCGTCGTTCCTCCCAACCGGTCAATCAATCAGTGGTGGTTCACTGCGCCCCAACTTGACGCTGCCAATCTTGCGCTCATAGACCCATTTCCAAAGCGTCTGCTCGTATATTCCCAAGAGCACAGCAGCATCAGGAACAGTAAGCAACATCGGTTCCATCTTCTTTAACCCTCTTTAACCCATCTTTAACCCCTATTCTTCAGCCAGCGAAAGTGTAGCGAATCACAGTCTATAGATCGTTGGTTGAACCGATCTCCTCAATAAAATGGTTGATCTGAAAGATGAGCCGTTGATCGGACGGATTGTGCGGCCCAGGCGGACAATATTGCCGTTGTCCTTCGCACCCATTTACGGGAACCGATGCCAGGACAGCGCGCCCTCTCCAATACGAAAATCTGCAAATTAGCTTCGCTGGTGAAAACCGCGATGGGCTGTCCCGAGCTCAGTGAAGCGGGCAGCCCCGAAGTGCGCGGGTAAATAAATTGGGAGCTCTTTGGACGCGCCGGACCCTTATTCGTGGTCCTTCAGTATCTCCTCCACCCGCTCCCTGGAAACCGACAGGTGATCTTCGTTCTCCTTCAACCACGCCCGGTAATCGTCCTCAATGGCCGGCGTCCAGCGGGCGTCGATTTGTCCTGCCGTGTACTTCTTTTCCTCCAGCCGCAGATGGCCAAAGGTGTCGCGCAAATGCGTCGCCTCAGAGACCTTGACAACCTGCTCGGCGAGCTGCGGCGGGATGAAAAGCACGCCCCCATTCCTGCCCAGCACTACGTCGCCCGGCATCGCCAACGCGTGGCCAATGCGGGTAGGACCATTGATGCTGACCATAGTTGAGTTCAGCAATTTGCCGGAGCGCAACGATCCGTAGTGATGGGACGGATCGTAGTAGCGGACAAACGAGACAAAGTTAGGCAGCTCGTCCAGTCCGTTGATGTCCCGCACCGCGCCATCGTAGACGATGCCATTCCCCGATTTGGCGTAGATGGCGTTTCCCACATTGTCGCCGATCGAAGGACCATCGACTTTTAATCCGAAGTGGTCGGCCACGTAGACATCACGTGGCTGCAGCATATCCACGGGCCAGGCATTCATCGCGCCCTGGCGATGGTCTTTCACACCCTCCGCCTCGATCACTTTCTGAATGTCCGGCCGCCCCGGCATCCAAACTGCCGTGAGCGCACGGCCCACCAGCACCTTGTCGGGATGAATAGAAAGCCAGCCGTCTTCATACTCATGCATGAAGCCTGCATTCTGCAGTACCGCCCAGGCTTCTTCGAGCGTCACCGTCTTCATCCGGTCGAGGATTGCGTCCGGCACTTTGGGCCGGCCGTCGGGGAAGCGATCCCCATGCCAATCCGGAGTGTATTTAACCACATCGTCGTGGGTGAAAAATTCCTGCTGCGCCCAGGCGCCGGGGACCGCTCCCAGAATCGCCACCCAACACACCGTCCCCGCCACCACCCGTTTGAGTCTCCGAATTGTCATGTATATTCGCCCTATCCTTTATTCGGCTCGAACCAGGTGGTCCCCGGGATCTGCACGGTCCGCGCGACCTCTTCGTTCATCTCCACGCCGAGTCCTGGCTTATCTGGAGGGGTGACGTACCCTTTTATGATGATCTCGCCCTCTTTGACAAAAGTCTTCCAAACCTCAAGATGATTGATCCAGTGCCATTCGCAAACCAGGTAATTGGGAATCGTAACGCAAACGTGGGCCGAAGCCATGGTGCCGATGGGAGATACGACACAGTGCGGCGCAAAGGGAACGTAATATGCCTGGGCCATGTTGGCTATCCTGCGCGCCTCTGAGAGTCCGCCCACCTTTTGAATATCCGGCATGATGATGTCGGCCGCACGCTTCTGCAGCAGCTCGGTATAACCCCAACGCAAGTAGAGATTCTCGCCGCAGCATATCGGCGTGGTCGTCGAGTGGCGGATATCGGCCATCGCGTCGATATCTTCCGGAGGCACCGGTTCCTCCAGCCAAAGCAGCCGGTAAGGTTCCAGCGCCACCGCTACCCGCTTGCCCGTGGTTGCGTCATAGCGGCCATGCATGTCGCATGCCAGGTCCATTTCCTTGGGTATCGATTCCCGCACATGCTTGACCCAACTGACCATGCGATCGATTTCCCCGTTGCTCGCGGTCCAGTTCACCCTATCGAAGCGGGCCGGATCGGTAGCATCGTCCAGATCGATCTTCATCGCCGTGAAACCCTGCTCTTTGATCCACGGAAGCTTGCGGTCCGACTCGGCTCCAACCGGGTTCTCCATGTCCGAATCACAGTACATGCGGATCTTATCCCGGAATTTCCCCCCCATCAGTTGATAAACCGGAAGGCCCAACGCTTTGCCCGCGAGATCCCACAGCGCGATCTCTACCCCCGTGAGCGCAGTAATGTACTGACCGCCCTGCGCGCCGGCAAAGATTCCCTGCACCCGGATCTTCTCCCACAGCGCGTCCACGTTCAGCGGATCCTGGCCGATCAGCATACGGCGAAAGCCGTGGACCAGCGATGCCGTTCCCACCGCTGCATCGGTCGATTCGCCCTGGCCGTAAATTCCCTGATCGGTATAAATCCGCACGTGTGTCTGCGGCCCATGGACCAGGACCTGGGCAGTACGGACGTCTGTGATCTTGACCTTGGGCCTCTGTTGCGGCGTGCTGGTTTCCTGTATCGCCCGCGCTAAGGAGGGAAGAGCAAATATTCCCGCCGCCGGTAGCGCGGCACCCTTTAGCAAGGACCTTCGTGAGTATCGATTCATTGCGGAGTTCCTCTCCTCTATCCCTGAAGGTCATGGCTCCTCCGACGGGCTTAGAGCCTGTTATTGAATCCATCTTTAGTCCATCTGCGGGACTTATGCACGGGCTGATGCCCGTGCCCTACACTAAAGCCCGTACCCTCCAGCCCGTGCCCTCCAAAACCGCGGACAGAATCAGAAGTTCCCTACAGTATTTTTCTCATCTCCCATGGTTTGCCGGAAGGAACGGAACCGTATAATCGCCCTCTTGATTGCTGACTGCGGTCTGACTTGTCCCTCGATCAAGATTGTTGATCGTAATGGTAGCGCCAGCGACCGTTGCCCCGCTCGCCTCCAGTAAAATGTCCGATCAACTTCCGCTCTGACTTCGATTTCCTTCGCCTCAGGGCAAATCGAACCCACCACAAAAGCTCAAAAAGCGTTACCTTGGGGCAAATTGCAAGGGCTCCTCCCGTGGCAAAAAAATTGCCTATCGTGCTGCGCATCGTGCAATAGCCATTTTATTTCGGCGCCCACACTATCACGCTGCAAAAAACATAGTCAAGCGAATGTTGCCACTTGGCTAACACGCAGTATTGCGCATCTTTTTATGCGTCTGGGCGCCAGCTCGATAATGGAGGATTGGCTTATGCTCTACTTCGTCTGCATTACGAATCGCCGTCCGGCCGCTTTCCTGCTCACTTCTGGCCATGGCCAAGAGATAAGTTAGTGAGAATTTTTTGTCGCCTAGAACTAACTCTTGGGTCTCCGAAAACCACGCAACGACTGCGGCGCGAGATCTGGCAGAAATCTGTCGCCGCCGTCTCCGCGCCAACCGCAAACCCCGACGCCACCAAGCTGCTTCCTGCCCTGAACTCCATGAATTGACATGACGGCCACATGAACCAGGGCGCCAACGCAAAGCGCATACCGGCGGGATTTACTTGGCAGAGATGTGCCGGGTGTAGCGTGGATGTATACACGTAAGCCGTCTCGGTGGTGATGTGCACATACTCGTTATCAATAGTGGATCGTCGTCGATCAAGTTTTCTCTCTTCGCGGCCAGCCAGGAAGGCGGCTCGGACGGGAAGCTGCCGTGGCCTCGCTGTTTGTTTGACGGCGAGATCAGCGGGGTGGGCGGAGCGAAGCCCGGATTCACATTCCGCGATGCCGAGGGGCGGCAGCTAAGCAGCGGGGCGCCGGAAGCGAATGCTCAGAAGGCGCCGGATCCGGTGCAGCTGTTAGAAGACGCGGTGTGCCGGCCGGGGATGCCGGCGGTCGACGCCGTCGGCTACCGGGTAGTGCACCCTGGGGCGCGGCTGGACCGGCACCAGCGGATCACCGAGGAGGTGCTGCAGGATCTCCAGCAGGCGGCGGTCTTCGCCCCGCTGCACGATCCGGCGGCAATCGCCCTTATCCGCGACATGATGAAGCGATTTCCGGATGCGCGCCACTATGCGTGCTTTGACACAATTTTTCACCAGACGATGCCGGCGGAAGCTTCAACCTACCCTTTGCCGGACGAGTATCGCAAGCGCGGGGTACGGCGCTATGGCTTTCATGGACTTTCCTGTGAATCGGCCGTGGACGAGATACGAGCGGCCGCGGGCGGGGGGCAGGCGGCGTTTCCGCGGCGGATGGTGAGTGCGCATCTGGGCAGCGGGTGCAGCGTGACGGCGGTGGTCGATGGGCGGTCGGTCGATACCACGATGGGGCTCACGCCGACCGGTGGCGTGGTGATGGGCACGCGGCCCGGAGATCTCGATCCTGGGCTGGTGCTGTACCTGCTTCGGCAGGCGGAGGGTGACCGGGAGGCTGCGCTGAGCGCCGTCGAAACGTTGCTGAATCACCGGTCGGGGATGCTGGCGCTATCCGGACAACCCAATGACATGCGCGCGATTCGCAAATCGGCAGCCGGAGGAAGCGCTGAGGCCAGCCTGGCAATCCAGATCTTTACCCGCAGTGTGCGCAAAGCGATAGGCGCTTTTGCGTGGTTGATGGGCGGCTTGGATGCCGTGATCTTCACTGGTGGGATAGGGGAGCATGACGTGCAGTCCCGGGCGGACATTTTGCGCGGAATAGAAGGCTACGGCATAGTCCTCGATGCGGTCGCCAATACGGCCGGGGGCGATGAGCTTCGGCGGGTAAGCCCTGTGGATTCCCAGGTTGTAATCTGGGTTGTTCCGGCCCAGGAAGACAGAATGATCGCAGTGCATGTGTCCCGGATGGAACGAGCCGCGGCTTCCACGTAGGTCGGGCCCTGCCGATAGAACAAGCCAGCAAGCGTGGACAGGTGCCGCTTATGGCATCAAACATCCATAAAACGGCTACTGCGGTTTCACAGTAGGTGCAGATCGAAGCGAAAGACATTTTCGTGGTTTTCCGCCAAAGAAAACCACACCTCACGGATCTTTACGTTTCACAGTAACTGTGAAACCGCACTGCAAGGAGGAAATATGAGCAACGTTGAGACAATTTCCGTGGCGGCGTCCGAGTCGTCGAGCAAGCAAGGGCATTTCGAGCCTCTGACCGCCGATGAGTTGAGAAAGATCAATGCATACTGGCGCGCGTGCAACTACCTTTCCGCCGGAATGTTGTATCTATGCTCGAACCCTCTCTTGCGGGAGCCGCTCAAACCGGAGCACATCAAGAACCGGCTGCTTGGGCATTGGGGATCGGACCCGGGACAGAGCTTCACCTGGGTCCATCTGAACCGGCTGATCAAGAAGTATGACCTGAACGTGATCTACATTTCCGGTCCCGGACATGGCGCGCCGGCGACGCTCTCCAACAGTTATCTCGAAGGGGTGTACTCGGAAGTCTATCCGGACAAGAGCCAGGATGTGGCGGGACTGCAGAAGTTTCTGAAGCAATTTTCTTTCCCCGGGGGGATCGGCAGCCACTGCACGCCCGAGACGCCGGGGTCGATTCACGAGGGCGGCGAACTCGGATACAGCATCTCCCATGGGTTTGGGGCGGCGTTCGATAATCCCGACCTGATTGTGACCGTGGTGGTAGGCGATGGCGAATCGGAGACCGGCCCGCTGGCGACCAGTTGGCACTCCAACAAATTTCTCGACCCGGTGCGCGATGGAGCCGTTCTTCCCGTCCTGCATTTGAATGGGTACAAGATCGCAAATCCCACCATCCTTGCGCGCATACCTCCCGAAGAGCTGGATATGCTGTTCAAAGGGCTGGGATGGACGCCGCACGTGGTGGAAGGCGATGATCCGGAGCGGATGCACGCAAAGATGGCAGAGGTGCTCGAAGGCTGCGTGCTGGACATTCGCGCGATCCAGGATAAGGCGCGCAATGCGCCTCCCGGGCAGACGGTCGAGCGACCGAAGTGGCCGATGATTATTCTGCGCACGCCCAAGGGCTGGACTGGGCCCAAGCAGGTGGATGGGCATAAGGTCGAAGGGTTCTGGCGGGCGCACCAAATTCCGATTCCGGATCCGAAGACCAACCCGGAGAACCTGGCGAAATTGGAAGCCTGGTTACGAAGCTATCGGCCGGAAGAGCTCTTTGACGAGTCGGGCCGGTTGATCGAGGAGCTGCGGGAGATGGCGCCGGTGGGCCAGCGGCGCATCACCGCCAACCCGCATGCGAATGGCGGTTTGCTGCGCCGGCCGCTGGAACTGCCCGACTTTCGTGACTACGCGGTCAAGGTGAGCAAACCGGGACAGGTGGAATACTCGTCGACGAATGTGATGGCGCACTTTCTGCGCGACGTGATGCGCCGGAATATGACCAGCTTCCGTGTCTTCGGGCCGGATGAAACCGCGTCGAACAAACTGGATGCAATCTACGAGGCCAGCGGCAAGACGTGGATGGAGGAGATGTTACCCGAAGACCTGGACGGCGGCTTTCTGGCCAATGACGGGCGGGTGATGGAAATGCTGAGCGAGCACACCCTCGAGGGCTGGTTTGAAGGCTATGTGCTGACCGGGCGGCACGGGTTCTTCTCCTCGTATGAGGCCTTTGTCCACATCATCGACTCCATGTTCAACCAACATGCCAAGTGGCTGGAGAAGAGCAAGCTGGAGACCCGATGGAGAGCGCCGGTCTCCTCCATCAACCTGCTGATCACCTCGCTGGTGTGGCGGCAAGACCACAACGGCTTCACCCATCAGGATCCGGGATTTCTGGATGTGGTGACCAACAAGAGCCCGGAGGTGACGCGCATTTATCTTCCGCCGGACGCGAACTGCCTGCTGAGCGTGGCCGACCATTGCCTGCGCAGCACCAACTACGTGAACGTGATCGTCGCCGACAAGGCGCCGCATCTGCAATACCTGACCATGGAAGCCGCGGTGGAGCACTGCACCAAGGGTATTGGGATCTGGGATTGGGCGAGCAACGACGCCGGGGAGGAGCCGGATGCGGTCATCGCTTGCGCGGGAGATATTCCCACGTCAGAGGCGCTGGCCGCGGTGGCGATCCTGCGCGAGCGGTGTACGGATGTGAAGATCCGATTCGTCAACGTGGTCGATCTCTTCCGCCTGATGCCGGAGCAGGAGCACCCCCACGGCATGTCCGATCGTGAGTTCGACGGCCTGTTTACGAAAAGCAAGCCGGTCATCTTCAACTTCCACGCATATGCCTCGCTAATTCATAAGCTGACCTATCGGCGGACCAATCACGAGAACTTCCATGTGCGTGGATACAAGGAGAAGGGGAATATCAATACGCCGCTGGAACTGGCAATCTTGAACCAGGTGGATCGCTTCAACTTGGCGATCGATGTAATCGACCGCGTGCCGAAACTGGAGGAGAAGGGCGCCCACACCAAGGAGTGGCTGAAGGGGCAGATTATCAACGCGGTGAATTACGCGCACGAGAACGGGATCGATCAGAAGGACATCCGGGAGTGGAAGTGGCCCGGGTAACCATGGGCCTAAGCGTCTAGAAGTGAGAACTGCAGATCCCTCCACTTCCCCCGGATTTCCTGTCAAGCTTGGTGGGATCAGCGAACTTCATGCGGCTTTCCTCGATGAAAGCCGCATACGTGGTCGTTGGTGGCCCTGCGTAGTAGGAAATCCGGGGTTCGGTCGGGATGACAAATCGAACCTTAGTTACGGACCTTAGATTTTTCTTGCCGGTACAGCGACCCATGCTTTTGGGCACTTGTCGCTACAATTTGTCATCCCGACCGGAGCGTACCCGGATTTCCTGCTGCGCTGCACTGGCAATGGCCGCGTGTGCGGCTTTCAGTAAGGAAAACCGCATGAAGTTCGCCAACGCCACCAAGCCCAACAGGAAATCCGGGGTAGCGAAGTGGAGGGATCTGCAGTTTCTTTCTCCTTCTACTAACGCCGGATTGCGAAGCCCCACCATCGCTGTTGACTTGCCTCCCGGCCTAACCTACGCTAGCGCGAGGCTATGATTGGCGAAACCGTCTCCCATTATCGAATCATCGAAAAGCTTGGCGGCGGAGGGATGGGCGTTGTGTACAAGGCCGAGGACACTCGCCTCGGGCGCTTCGTCGCGCTCAAATTTTTGCCCGACGATATCGGCCGCCAGCTTCCCGTGCTAGACCGGTTCCGCCGGGAGGCCCGCGCCGCCTCCGCCCTGAACCACCCCAACATCTGCACCATCTACGATGTCGGCGAAGAGCAGGGCCAGGCCTTTCTGGCCATGGAATATCTCGAAGGCCAGACGCTCAAGCACCGGATCGACGGAAGGCCGCTGCCCACCGACTTCGTGCTCGATCTCGGCATTCAGATCGCCGACGCGCTCGACGCCGCCCACGCCAAAGGCATCGTGCACCGCGACATCAAGCCGGCCAACATCTTCATCACCAGGACCCGCCAGGCGAAGCTGCTCGATTTCGGGCTGGCGAAAATCGACCCCCGGCGCGACTCGAACGCAACCTCCGACGGCGAGACATTAAAGGACCTGACCAGCCCCGGGAGCGCCCTGGGAACCATCGCCTACATGTCCCCCGAGCAGGCTCGGGGAGAAGAACTGGATGGCCGTACCGACCTGTTTTCCCTGGGCGCGACGCTCTACGAGATGACCACTGGCAAGCCGGCCTTCGACGGGAACACCTCGGCGGTCATCTTCGAGAGCATACTGAATCGCAACCCGGTGCCGTCGCACCAGCTCAATCCCGACCTGCCGCTGCAATTCGAACGCATTCTGGACCGCGCGCTGGAGAAGGACCGCGACCTGCGCTATCAGTCCGCGGCCGAGATGCGCGCGGAGATGAAGATCCTCAAGCGCACGCTGGATTCTCAGCGCACGGCGGCGGCGCAGGGCCCCGTGCGAACCGGTGCGGCAGCCGCGGCTTTACCAGATCAGGCGATTGCGAAAGATTCGCCTGGCCCGGGTCTGGGGCGGTATGTGATTCCGGCCGCCGTGGCAGCGCTGCTCGCGGGATTGGTGATCGGCTGGTTTCTGCACGCTGCGGAAAGCCGGACGGAGGCGCCGCTCTACCAACAGTTGACTTTCCGCCGGGGTACGGTTCGCTCCGCGCGCTTCACCCCGAACGGGCAATCGGTGGTCTATGGCGCCGCGTGGGAAGGCAAGCCGACAGAGCTGTTCATCACCAGTCCGGAGAGCCCACAGTCGCGCTCTCTGGAGCGCTACGGCGAGGAACTGATGAGCATCTCCTCGACCGGGGATATCGCGCTGCTGACCAACGTAACCGTCACCGGGACCTACACCCAATCCGGGACGCTCGCCCGCATGCCGATCAACGGCGGCGGTCCCCGCGACATTCTCGACGGGGTGCAGTGGGCGGACTGGTCCCCGGATGGCAAACAGCTGGCGATCATTCGCGACATAGGCGGCAAAAATCGTCTCGAATACCCTATTGGCAAGGTGATCCACGAATCTCCCGGCTGGATGAGCCATCCCCGCGTCTCCGCCGACGGTGAGCACATTGCTTTTCTCGAACATCCCCAAGTCGGGGACGATTCCGGCGGAGTTCATGTGATCGACCGGCAGGGCAAAGATAAGCTTCTGGCCGATGGCTTTCTCAGCGTGGAGGGACTTGCCTGGGCGCCGGACGGCAAGCAGATTTGGTTTACCGGAAGCACTGATGGGGGCAGCGGCCGCTCGCTGAATGCCGTGACGCTCGGCGGGCGCCTGCGCATTGTTGCCCGCGTGCCGGCCGCACTGCAGCTCGAAGACATCTGGCAGGACGGCAAGGTTCTTCTCTCGCGGCAAAGCTGGCGGCGGGAGTTGAGCGGACTGATTGCCGGCATGGCGAAAGAGCAGGACTTCTCATGGCTGGACTATTCCTTTCCAGCCGAGTTGTCCGCCGATGGCAAGCGGCTCCTCTTTGACGAGGAAGGCATGGGCGGAGGCGCCAATTACTCCGTTTACCTGCGTAAGACCGCCGAAGACTCTGCCGTGCGCCTAGGGGACGGCGAGTCGGTCACCTTGTCGCCCGATGGCAAGTGGGTGCTGGCGCTCACCATGTCGTCGCCGGCGCAGCTCATCCTGCTGCCCAGCGGCGCCGGCGATGCGCAGCAGATCACCCATGACAGCCTCTACCACAGTTGGGCGCGCTGGCTCCCCGACAGCCAGGGTATCGTCTTCACCGCCAAGCAGGAAGGTCACGGCGCGCGCATCTACGTGCAAAAGTCGATCACGGCGAAGGCCACGCCGGTGTCGCCGGAGGGCATAGATCCCCTGGTGATCGCCCTTGCCCCCGACGGAAGCCAGGTGGCTGGTGTGGGACCCGATGGGTTGGCATACCTCTACTCGCTCGCGGGCGGCCAGCCGTCTCCAGTCCCTGGCTTTAAGCCCGGCGAGCAGCCCATCGAGTGGTCCGCCGACGGTAAGTCCCTCTACGTATACCGCCCTGGCGAGTTCCCTGCCAAGGTCGCACAGCTCGAACTCGCCACCGGCAAGCGCACCTTCTGGCGGAGCCTTGCGCCCGCCGACCCCGCCGGCGTAAGCCAGATCGGGCCTATCGTCATGACTCCCGATGGCGCCTCGTATATCTACGGCTACCACCGCACCCTTTCCGATCTCTACCTGGTGGAAGGATTGAAGTAGGGCCGCGCCAACCGCATCATCTGGGATACCAATCCAGATCAAGTGTTGCAGCAGATGGCCGATCGCTTGGATGCGTTCGTCTGAAGACTTGAAGAAAAGGAGTTCTGATGGAATCCAATCACACGTTGTCGGCAAAAGATCTATTGCCGGCGGTCGAGCGTGGGCTGGAGCTTGCTGCAGAGAAGACCCTGCGGCTGGAGCGACGCTGGAAGGCCAGCGATGGCGCTCCCGTCTTCACCATTGCCGGCCGCTACACGGCCCGCAACTGGACCCAGTGGACGCAGGGATTTCAATACGGCAGTGCACTGCTTTGCTTCGAGCTGACCGGGGACCACGATCTGCTGACGGCGGCGCGGCGGCACGTCGTCGCCGATATGGCGGAACATCTGACCCACATCGGCGTCCACGATCACGGCTTCAACAACATCTCCACCTATGGCCAGCTGCGCCGTCTGATGCACGAGGGCCGCATTCCGGCCAACGACTGGGAGCTCCGTTTTTATGAGCTTGCGTTGAAGGTGAGTGGAGCGGTGCAAGCCGCGCGTTGGACCGGCCTAGTGGATGGTCTCGGCTACATCCACTCCTTCAATGGCAGCCACTCACTTTTTATCGACACCATTCGCACCCTTCGCATTTGCTGTGTCGCGCACACGCTGGGGCACGCCCTGCAGGGGGAGCAGGACGAGCGCATCAGCCTGCTGGGCCGGGTGCTGGCGCACGCAAAGACCTCGGCCCGGTACAACCTCTACTACGGCGAAGGGCGCGATCAGTACGATGTGCCGGAGCTGTGCGGCCGAACCGTGCATGAAGCAATCTTCAACCCGGCCAGCGGCGTCTTCCGCTGCCCTTCGTCGCAGCAGGGATATTCACCCTTCACTACATGGACGCGAGGTCTTGCCTGGGGAATGCTCGGATTTGCCGAGCTGATGGAGTTCGTTCAATCTCTGCCCGAGAGCGAGTTTGCCAGCGACGCTCTTCCGAGCAAGCGCGAAGCATTCGCGTTGCTGGAGCGAGCCGCTCGCGCCGGCTGTGATTTCTATATTCACCAGGCGAGCGCACTGGACGGCATCTGCTACTGGGATACCGGAGCGCCGCAGTTGCACCGCCTTGGCGAATGGCAGGCGAAGCCGGCCGATCCCTACAACGACTGGGAACCTGTCGACGCCTCCGCCGGCCCTATCGCCGCTCAGGGGTTGATTCGCCTCGGCCATGTACTTGGCGCAGCCGGTGAAGCCTACACGCAGGCCGGGCTGACGATCGCTGGGCGATTGCTTCAAGAGCCCTATCTCGCGCTGCAACCCAATCACGAAGGTCTCTTGTTGCATAGCATCTACCATCGCCCGAACGGATGGGACTATATTCCCCCGGGAGCGAAGGTTCCCTGCGGTGAGTCCAGCATGTGGGGCGACTACCATCTGCTGGAGCTATGCCTGCTGATCACGAGAATGGCCAATTCAGGCTATTACACATTTTTCTAAACTTTCGCGTCTGCAGGAAAGAAAGGGACGGAGGATGCAGGATAACGGCAAGGTGGCGCTGGTTACGGGCGGGACCCGCGGCATTGGACTGGGGATAGCGCTCAAGCTGGCAGAGGCTGGCTTCACGCTCGCGATATCCGGCAGGCGCGCGGCGGAAGAGGTCCAACCGGTGCTGGAGCGGTTCCGGGAACGGAGCAGCCGCTCCATCTATGTCCAGGCGGACGTGGCGGCCGCTGTGGACCGGCAGCATCTCGTCGAGACCGTGGAGTCCCGGCTTGGCAGGCTCGATGTTCTGGTCAACAACGCGGGGATCGCGCCGCGCACCCGGGCCGATTTGCTCCAGGCCAGCGAAGAGAGCTTCGAGGAACTGATCGCGACCAATCTGCGCGGGCCTTATTTTCTGACCCAGGCCGTCGCCTCCTGGATGATCCGTCAGCAGGAAAAAAACCCCGGGGCGCAGCGTTCGATCATCAATGTAAGTTCGGTTTCGGCCACGGTCGCCAGCGTCAACCGGGGCGACTACTGCATCTCCAAGGCCGGCGTCGCCATGGCCACCAAACTGTGGGCGGTACGCCTGGCGGAGTACGGCATCGCTGTATATGAGGTGCGGCCGGGCATCATAGAGACCGATATGACCGCGGGTGTCAAAGCTAAGTACGATGCCCTGATCGAGGGTGGCATTCTCCTCGAAAAGCGCTGGGGAACCCCTGAGGATGTCGGTACAGCCGTCAGCATGCTGGCGCGTGGCGAACTCCCGTATGCCACCGGCGCGGTTCTGGTTTTGGACGGCGGCCTCACCTTGCCGAGACTCTAGCCTGGATTCAACGTTGTGTTTGGCACGGTAGTTACCGTCACAAAACAACGGGTGCCCCATCCCCCGGATTTCCTGTAAGGCTGGTTGGGATCAACGAACTTCATGCGGCTTTCCTTGCCGAAAGCCGCACGCGTGACGATGGCTGGGGCCGCGCAGTAGGAAATCCGGGGTCCTTCGCGCTTTTTGCGAAGGGTGGGATCCGTAAAAGTGTCCGTTGGGATCTGTGGTATCCCACCCTTTGCAAAAAACGCAAAGGATGGGGCACCCGCAGATTTGTTGCACTTTCCGAGCAGATAGAGAGACTCCGCAGATGAAATGGATGAATCAGTCCCGCCCAGGCTCCGATGCGACCAGCGTCGTGACCACCTCGGATTCCGTATCGCCACGATGGGGCTTCGCAGTCTCTTCCGGAATACTGGGATGGATCCTCGACGCGTTCGACTTTTTCGTCCTCGTCTTCCTGGTGGATGTTCTTGCCAAAAACTTTCACGTAGACAAAAGCGACATCGTCTGGACAATCACGATCACGCTGGCGATGCGGCCGGTAGGCGCCTTGTTGCTGGGTTCGTTGGCTGACCGTTTTGGCCGCCGCCGCCCGCTGATTGCATGCGTCCTTTATTTCTCCATCATCACGGCTCTCGCTCCGTTTGCACCGAACTACGCCGTGTTCGTGATCCTGCGCGCTCTCTACGGCATCGGTATGGGGGGCTACTGGGGTATCGGCGCCTCCCTGGTCATGGAGAGCTCTCCCAGACGATGGCGGGGGCTTTTCTCCGGGATCATGCAGGCAGGCTATTCCCTTGGGTACCTGCTGGCGGCGGTCGCCCTGCGGGTCATCGAGCCACGCTTCGGGTGGAGGTGGATGTTCCTCTGCGGTCTCGCTTTCGCAGCCGTGATCGCGGTGCTTACTCTGATGTCTCCCGAGTCCTCGTCATGGGAAAAGAATCGGCTAGTCAGCTTTGGCGAGGTTTTTCGCATCCTCTGGCGGCACAAGAAGGACTTCGCCTACCTCGTCCTGCTGATGACGGCCATGACTTGCCTGTCGCACGGCACCCAGGACCTCTATCCGGATTTTCTGAAAACCGTGCATCGTTATACCAATGACGTCGTCTCGAACCTCGCCATCCTGTACAACATCGGCGCCATCTCCGGCGCGCTGGTAATCGGCAGTTTCTCTGACCGGCTTGGCCGGCGCTATTCCCTGATGCTGGCTTTGGTCATCTCTTCTCTCTCCATCCCCTTATGGGCCTTTGGCTCGTCGATGATCATGCTCGCCGTTGGATCGTTCATGATGCAGTTCGGTGTTCAGGGAGCCTTTGGCGTCATTCCGGCGCACCTGAATGAGCTTTCCCCAGCCAGCGTGCGCAGCTTGTTTCCTGGCGTTGTCTACCAGTTGGGCATGCTCTTCGGGGCGCCGTCGGTCGTGGTGGAGTTCGCCTTGCGCCGTCATTTTGGCTATCAATGGGCGCTTACGCTCTTCGAGATATGTGTGATTTTCGCTCTTTTCCTGATCTTCGGATTCGGCCCGGAGCGGCGGGGGCGCGACTTTGCGGCGTAAGGGTAGACCCTAAGATAGAGGGATGCTGACCGAAGAGCAGCGCGAGCGGGTGTGCGTGGTGCTGGTGCGTGCGCGAAACCCCAACAACATCGGCGCCGTTGCACGGGCCATGCATGGATTTGGCTTTGCCGATTTGCGGCTGGTGAATGAATACTCCGTTGCCATCGACAAAGCGCGGTCCGCGGTAGATGCCTCCGCCATCCTGGCC
>Ga0182015_10002601_pt1 | contig 21476 bp, 17 predicted proteins | sample 712P3MmetaG_FD_120478 | JGI IMG/M metagenome (GOLD analysis project Ga0182015, IMG submission 120478) | Permafrost microbial communities from Stordalen Mire, Sweden - 712P3M metaG | ecosystem: Environmental > Terrestrial > Soil > Wetlands > Permafrost | place: Sweden: Stordalen | collected...
GTGGGCGTTCCATCGTCTGCCGCTGCCCAGAAGAAACTAGCGGTGCGATGCCTCGACTGGACTGAACGGCGGCACCACTTGGCGGGGACGCTGGGGTGCGCGATTTATAAGCGATTTCGAGAACTTGGCTGGCTGATTCCCATACGAGACACTCGCGTGGTACGCGTCACCCTGGAAGGCCGGACACAAGTTTGGAGATTGTTAGGAATTGCGGTCGGTTAGCGATATTCCCGGTTAGGGCTATGTTGTTGCTTTTTGTTGCTTTATACGCCACCGTCGCGAAGCCAGTGAACACTCGGCGAATCCATCGTGCGCAGCGGGCACAGATGTTCCGTCGAGCCGGGTCCAACGTTCGAAAACCGCGAAAGCTGATTCCGCATCGAAGTTAGAACACTAAAACTCTAGGGAGTGCATCCATGCTCAACATAAGCAAGGCATTCAGCAGTTTTTCGGTGAACGATATTCAGAAGGCCAGGGAATTTTATGGCAAGACGCTGGGACTCGAACTTTCCAGCGGTCCGGAGGGCACCCTGGTTATGCCTCTTTCCGGCGGCAACAAAGCTCTGATGTACCCTAAACCCAATCACCAGCCTGCCACTTTCACGGTTCTGAATTTTCCCGTAGACAGCGTGGAAAAAGCTGTGGATGAACTGAGCCAACGCGGCGTGCGATTTGAAGTCTATAACGAACCCAACTTGAAGACGGACGCGCGCGGGATTTCTCGCGGAAATGGGCCGACGATCGCTTGGTTCAAGGATCCAGCGGGGAATATCTTGTCGGTGCTTGAAGCGGCTTAGCGGATCTTCTTGCCTTCTCTCGAGAGAATTCGCGCGTTGTTAGGGCGTGGAGTGGAACGCAGGGATGAACGCCGCCGAAGACGTGGGCGGCAGCAACGACCGAATGCGGGACATAACTGGGCGCATCGCCACTGGTCTTGCCGAGCTCACGCCTCACTGTCAACCCAACCGACACCTTCCGTCGGTCATGAGGCTAACCTATAGATAGGATTGAGTTCCAATGTTTGCCCAATGCAACGAAGCTCGCCTGGGCTTAATGGCTGGGGTCGAGACGCAATCGCCTGTTCGCGGCGGCTATTGGAGCGCAGCAAATGAGATGGACAGCTAGTGCTGCACCTGATACGCCAGCGACACCCGCCCCGAACGGTAAATCTTGTGGCTCAGCAAACGCAGCTTGGCTGGATTATAAGGAGGAGGGAGCAGTGGAACGCCGCCTCCCAACAACACCGGTATGACGTTCACCTCGACGGTGTCCACCTGGCCGGAATCTAGAAAGGAGCGAAAAAGTTCGCTACCGCCAAATAACCAAATATCTTTGCCACTCCGAGTTTGCAACGTTCGTACCCAATCTGGATTCAACTCGGAGACGACAGTCACTTCCGGGTGATCTTGCTGTTTCATTGTCCGCGAGAAGACGAGCAGTGGTTCCTGTGAACGCCGCTTCACCCAGTCTCTTGCTTGCAGCCTCATACGTTCGCCTACCCATCACCAAGTGTCGAATTGTGCCCAAATCGCAGCGAAATCGACTTCCGGGTCGATGCCAATCCAATCTGCTTCTCCGTTCGGGCCAGCAATGTAGCCATCCACACACTGCATAGCGAATTTTCCGCATCAACGTGCACTCCCATCGGGCAGTCTGTTAACACACCGGAGCGCCGTCCAGTCTTTCACAAATCGGATTACCATTGGGAAATCGGTTCCCGCTCATTGACCATTGACCGGATGGCGGGCGCAATCGCTCGGTTGCGACATCGAAAATGTTGTGGACGCAAACGACGACACGCAAGGAGTTCCCTATGGTCACCCGAATCTGGTATGGCGCAACTATGACGCCCTACGAGTGTCTTTGCACTCCTTATTTCCTGGGCGGTCAAGGAGAGCGCCCCTATGGATGCCGTTGGGTTCACTTGGCACTCGCTTTATCAGATCACCAACCCGCGCTTATGCAAACGGCGTGATTCCATTTCGAGCGGCAGAGGTGTGCGATCCGTCCGACTTGCCGGGGCTGCGGTCTCCTTCTCTTTGGCCAGACTTTGTGCTACTCATATGGTGTTATGCCCGGCTTCACCTCCCATCGCGGATATTGGATCATGGCTCTGGTTGCGGTCGTCCTGATTGGTGGCGGACTAGTGACATGGCGGGGCGCAGCCCCGTTTGGTTATACGCCGTTCGGGGAGCAGGTACGTTTCAGCCGTGATATCCGGCCCATCCTGAACCAGAACTGCGTCGTTTGTCACGGCGGAGTGCGGCAAAAGAATGGAGTTTCGTTCATTTTTCGAGAGGAAGCACTGGGAGTCGGGAAGTCCGGACGTCCTACGATCGTCCCGGGCAAGCCTGATGCATCGGAACTGATCGCGCGGGTAACTTCGAAAGATCCTGAGGCGCGCATGCCGTACCACGCGCCGCCCCTTCCCCCACTGCAGATCGCATTGCTTCGCCGGTGGATTAAAGAAGGAGCCCAGTGGGAGGACCATTGGGCCTTCGTTGCCCCCAAGCCACAATCCTTGCCCACGGTGAAGCGGTCGGAGTGGGCACGTCAACCACTGGATAGATTCATTCTCGCGCGACTGGAGAAGGAGGGGCTGGCGCCCTCGCCTGAAGCAGATAAGGCCTGCTTGCTGCGTCGAGTTTCCCTGGATCTCACCGGAGTGCCGCCCACGCCGGAGGAACAGGCGACCTATCTGGCTGATTCCTCGCCCCACGCCTATGAGAAACAGGTGGATCGGCTGCTCGCCTCGCCGCGCTATGGCGAGCGTTGGGCAGCGATGTGGCTGGACTTGGCACGGTACGCGGACAGCAAGGGGTATGAAGCCGATCGGGGTCGTCCTGGCGTCTGGCCCTACCGCGATTGGGTCATTGACGCTTTCAACCGCAATCTTCCTTACGATCAGTTTGTGATCACGCAACTGGCAGGCGATTTGCTCCCTAACGCCACCTTTGAGGATCAGATCGCGACGTCATTTCACCGCCAGACTCCGAACAACGACGAGGGCGGTACCGATGATGAAGAATTCCGGTTAGTGGCCGCGATGGATCGCTCGGCGACTACATGGTCCGTACTGAATGGCGTCACCATGAATTGCGTGCAGTGCCACTCACACCCTTATGATCCGATCCGGCATTCCGAATACTATAAGTCCCTGGCCTTCTTCAATACCTCGCGGGATGCCGACCTTCCCGAGGACACGCCCGTCTTGTACGTTCCAAAAGATAAGGCCAGATACGCAGAAGTCGCGAATCTTCAGCAGCAGATCGCGGCGCTGACGCATTTGGTGGTGGATCAGGAGCGAGAGTGGGAGGGTCAGGCGCAATGGATAAGTTTGCCGATCACCGCAGCATCCGCCAGCGAGGCACCTGCCTTGCGTTGGGAGGCGGATGAATTGGAGCGGCAGCTGGCGCGTTTGCCGGAGGAAAAAATATCGGCCAAAAAGAAAGAGGATAAACGGAAGTATTTTGTTAAAGCCATTGCCGAAACCAGGAAACTGGCGCTTTCCAGAGCAGGAGAAAAGCCTGTAGCCTTCCAGATTCATGATGGTGAGATGCGGGCTGCGGCCAACACTCCGGGCAAATCGGTTTATGAGCTGACCGCGACAGTGGATGCGCCTGTCGTGACAGCATTGCGCATCGAGATAGTACCAGCGAATCCCGACGCTGCCCGCCACACGCCCGAGGACGGTTTCATGGTTGACCAGATCGACGCCTGGATCGTTCAGCCGAACGGCCACCAGGATAGGATTCCGTTCCGTTATTTTATTTCCGATTCGGAAGAGAATCTGGAAGCGGCAGTGGGGCGGGCTGCCAAACTGGGGCCGAAGTTCAAGGCTGACCCGGAAACGGGCGGTTTTGGGTCAAATCCAAGTCTTTTCCGCCTTCGGTGGACGATCGGAGTTCCCGCTTCACCTCTGCGGCTATCTCGAGGCAGCCGCCTGAAAGTGCACCTGACGCAGACGGAGAACGTCAGCGACAAGCCTGCTCTTGTGAGGCGCGCGCGCATGGCAGCCAGTGCGGATGCAAGTTGGTCAGCGCTGACGCAAGACTCCGCCTTCGGCGCCAGCCTTGCGCAGCTTACCGACCTGACTCGACGCTTGCAGAAAATCCGCAGTGTTGAAACTCCCGTGATGGTGGAGCAGGAGGCGTACGAAAAACGAGATACGCTGGAGTTCGAACGCGGAAACTTTCTCACCAAAACAGGTCCGGCACTCACTCCGGATGTCCCCGGATTATTTCCAAAGCTTCCTGCTGGTGCGCCTCGCAATCGCCTGACGCTGGCAAAATGGTTCTTTAGTCCGGAGCAGCCGCTGACGGCTCGCACCGCGGTGAACCGCTACTGGGAGCAACTTTTCGGGACGGGAATTGTCGAGACGTTAGAAAACTTTGGCAGTGTGGGCGAAGAGCCGAGTCATCCCGAGTTGCTCGATTGGCTGGCACTTCGCTTTCAGAACGATCTTCACTGGGACATGAAGGCGTTATTACGCGAACTCGTAACCAGCGCTACCTATCGTCAGAGCGCTAAAGCTACGCCGGCACTGGTCGAGAAAGATCCACGCAATCGCTTGCTGGCGCGTGGTCCGCAGCAAAGGCTTGCCGCAGAGATGGTGCGGGATCAGGCTCTGATGGCCAGCGGACTGTTGAGCGACATCATGGGCGGGCCTCCGGTGATGCCGCCGCAACCCCAGGGCGTGTGGAACTCCGTTTATAACGACAGCAAGTGGGTGGATGCGACTGGACCCGATCGTTATCGGCGCGCGATTTATACGTATATCAAACGCACCAGCGGCTATCCCAGCTTTTTAACGTTCGATGCATCGGAGCACGATGTGAGTCTGGCACGGCGGATACCGACAAACACGCCGCTGCAGGCTCTGGTAACGCTGAACGATCCGGTGTATCAAGAGGCTTCCGAAGCGCTTGCCCTGCGGATGATGAAAGAGACAGATGCTCTTGACGGGCGGCTTGAATACGGCGCACGCTTAGTGTTGTCGCGTAATCCGACGGACGGTGAGATGGTAACATTGCGCGGGTTGTATGAAGAAGCTCTCACCGCGTCGAGTGCGCCTCGCAGAGTGAAGGTCGCTGCGAGTGCGAGCGCGAAGAACAGCCCCGGGAAAGAACTGGCGGCATTGACGGCTGTGGCAAGCGTTCTGTTCAATCTCGATGCCGCTTTGACCAGGTAATCCTCATGTCAAACGCGAAAAATCGGCTGACTGATTTGCAAACGGCCCTGCTGCAGGCGCAAACACGCCGTCATTTCTTGCGCACGCTCGGCAGCGGACTGGGAACTCTGTTTGTGGGGACGTCGATGGCAAAGTATGCTAGCGCCCCGCATGAGTCTGGCCACTCCGAAGCCGCGAGTCTCGACTTTACCCGCGACGCAACCAGCCCCCTTGCCGCATTGCCGCCTCAGTTTGCCGCCAAGGCGCGGCGGGTCATTTATTTGCACATGGCCGGGGCACCAAGCCAATTGGAACTGTTTGAGTACAAGCCCGATTTGAAGCGACTCGATGGCCAGGATTGTCCTGCGTCGTTTTTGGCGGGCAAGCGTTTCGCATTCATCAGCGGCGTTCCCAAACTTTTGGCTTCGCAGTATCCGTTTCACCGGGTTGGACAGAGCGGTCACTGGATTTCCGACCGCCTGCCTCATCTGGAAGAGCACATTGATGACCTTTGCTTCATCAAGTCCATGCATACGGACCAGTTCAATCACGCACCGGCGCAACTATTGGTGCACACCGGCAATGCGCGGCTTGGATACGCTTCCATCGGTTCCTGGGTGCTTTACGGATTGGGTACGGAAAATCAGAATCTGCCGGGATTCATCGTATTGCTTTCGGGAGGTAAGTCGCCTGACGGCGGCAAGCAACTGTGGAGCTCCGGCTTCCTGCCCAGTGTTTACCAGGGAGTGCAATGCCGCTCGCATGGCGAACCGGTACTGTATCTGGATAACCCGCCGGGAGTCAGCCGCCCGTTGCGTCGAACCATGTTAGATGCGATCGATCAGATCAATCAGCAAACCTATGCCGCATTCGGAAATCCCGAGACGATCACGCGCATCGCTCAATACGAATTGGCGTTTCGCATGCAGATGGATGCCACCGACGCCATGGACATCCGCAAGGAGCCCGCTACGGTCCTCGCCAAGTACGGAGCGAAGCCGGGCGAGGCCAGTTTCGCAAACAATTGTCTGGTGGCGCGGCGCCTGGCGGAGCGCGGGGTGCGATTCATTCAGCTCTACCACTGGGGATGGGATTCCCACGGGGCAGATGCGAAGGAAGCGTTGAATCTCGGCTTCATGGACCGTTGCCGTGAAGTAGATCAACCGACTGCGGCGCTGTTAACTGATCTCAAAGCGCGTGGCCTGCTCGAGGACACTCTCGTCGTCTGGGGTGGAGAATTCGGGCGGACGCCCATGCGGGAAAATCGCAATGGTCAGGAAATGAAATATATTGGCCGGGACCATAATCCCGGGGCGTTCACGATTTGGATGGCGGGCGGCGGCGTCATGCCCGGAATCACACACGGCCAAACCGACGAGATGGGATACGAGATCGTAAAAGACCCGGTAGAGATCCGCGACCTGCATGCGACCATGCTTTACCTGTTGGGCTTCGACCACCACAAGCTCCATTATTCTTTTCAGGGTCTGGAGCAGAAGTTGACCAGCGTGAAGCCGGCGCGCGTCGTGGCTGAGATTTTGGCATGAGCGACCGCTCAAGCCTCTGTACGGACAGCTCTCAAGGGTATTTGCGCTCATGACATTGTGGGGGCACCGCGTCTCCGCGCAGTTTCGTCTAGGCCTGCTCACCCTGGCACCCATTGTGCTCGTGGCCGTCCTGTTGGCGCTTCTTCCTCCCGACGGAAACGAACGCGCGGAGTGGGCACAATTCATCGGACGTTTTCATCCCTTGGCGGTGCACTTTCCTATCGCTTTCATTCTGCTGGTACCGATTTTAGAATTGGCAGGGCTAAGTTCCCGGTTTTCCTATCTGCGAAGTTCTGCAGGCTTTGTGCTGGGCCTCGCAACACTCAGCGCAACCGCAGCCGCAATTCTTGGATGGTGTCTTGGACGAAGCGGTGGCTATTCCGGGCCACTCGTGACACAGCACATGTGGGGCGGGATCTCGCTGGCGGCAGTCTGCTGGGCGTGCTGGATCGTGCGTGCGCGCAGCAACGAACGCGGATCAGGACTTATCTACGGAGTTGTGCTTGCGGCCGGGGTTGGTCTGGTGGCTTGGACGGGCTACCGCGGTGGGCAATTGTCTCTCGGCGAAGATCACCTCACCGAGCACATGCCGGGCAGGTTGCGTCACGCTCTTGGACTGTCGAAGGGAGCAACAACGGCCAATGCCGGACCAAGCACCTTTTATGGTGCGCGGGTTGAACCCATCTTTGAGGTACGCTGCGTCACCTGCCACGGCCCAAGCAAACATAAAGCAAACTTGCGGCTCGATAGTTACCGAGGTGTGATGCACGGCGGCAAAAATGGGCCAGTCATCCGGGCCGGGAACGTCCAAGGCAGCGATCTCTTTCGTCGGATTACATTGCCTCCCGGCCACGACGACTTCATGCCCAAGGAAGGCAAGCGGCCCTTATCCGCGGACCAGGTGAAGCTGATCGAACTGTGGATAGGCGCCGGCGCCTCCGGGACGCTGCCGGTAAATGCCATCAACGATGCACCCGCTGCTTCCGCATCCCTGTCGGTAGCCGAAGTGACCTTCGAGGAAATTGACACTGCCGCGGTTACAAAACTGAGGGCGGAAATCGCATCCTCGGTTACTCAACTGCAAAAGCAATATCCGAACATTTTGCAATACGAGTCACGCGGCTCCGCCAACCTGATTCTGAATGCTTCGATCCTGGGCCCTAAGTTTGGAGACCACGATTTAGAAGCCTTGGCCCCGCTGGCCGAATACATAACGGTCGCCGACTTCTCCCGTACTGCAATTACGGACCGCTCTGCGACCGCCATCGCGGCGATGAAGCGACTGCGCGTTCTGCGGCTCATGCACACCGGGATTACCGACCAGACCGTTCAAGGCCTAGGCGCGCTGGATCAACTTGAATCGTTGAACGTTTTCGACACGCCAGTCACACCTGCAGCATTGCCGACAATCGCGAAGCTCCCCAAGTTGGCGCACTGTTACGCTGGTCAAACCGCGATTCCAACCGGGATTACCGTCCCCCGGGCTCTGACCAGCAAGATTGTATTCTGAGTACGTCTCCTCGGAATTTGTGATGCTTCCGGCTGTCCCCACAAGATCTGTTCCCGCGCTCGGCAGTCGAAATGAAAGGGTCAGTGCGTTTCGAATGAATAGAGTCGCTTCAGACCGGGCTTGGCTTGCAGTTCGGTAATCCCATTGCGCGTAACTCTTGTCTCAGTCAAGTTCAGTGATTCCAGCTTCTCGAGCCTCATGAGTTCTTTCACGCCGGTGGAAGTCACTGCCGTATTGGAAAGATCGAGAAATCTCAGGTTGGGGAAGTTTGCGATCGCTTGCATACCCTTGTCGGTCACCATCGTGCGGGCGAGTTCCGCATCCACGATCAGGCTGGCGACCGGCGCAAGTTGCGCTAAAGTCGCGTCGTTGCAACGCTCCGGGGCGCTGGCGGTGCGAAGAATGAGTCCGTCGGTCGGATTCTGCGAGCGCGGGACAAGACGTACGCTCAACGAAGTTTCAAGCCCCTCAATCGTATTCCATTGCGGTCGGTAGTCAGCAGTTAGCGGCGCTGAAACCGCATTTTCCTCCGGTAACGGCGGCAAGCCCTGGATCGCTGACTCTGCAATCTGCGTCGTCGCTCCCGCGGTGATCCACAGTTCGATGGTTTTTGTTTCTGCCGCACTCAATGCGGGCTTCCCCTCGGCGGGCATGAAGTCCTTGCTGTCTGAGGGCAGAGTTACACGCCGAAAAAGCTCGCTCTTGCCGGGTTCGCCAGCGCGGATGACGGGACCATCCTTGCCTCCGCGCATTACATGCTCGTAGCGATCCAGTCGCAGCTTGCCCTTGAACTTCCCGGCATTGTGACAATGAACGCATTTATCTTCAAAAATCGGCTGTACCCGCATCGCATAAAAACTGGTCGGGTCAACCCCGGATGGTTTCTCTTCACCAAGCCAGCGACGCAAAGGCCCAGGCGAATGCTCGGTCAGAAAAGTCTCACCGTGAGTCAATTTGCCACCCTGATCGCTGGTCCAGATCAGCAAGCCGAGCGTTGCCAGCAGGGCGACCGCATAAGCCCTTCGCTTCCAATGATAGAGACCCCAGCAGGTGAGGCTCGCCGCCGCGAGCGAAACGCCGCCCCACATGTGCCGCGTGACGAGTGAGCCTTCGTAACCCCCACTCCAAGCCAGTAGCCATCCGAGCCACGCCGACGCGATGGCCGCAACCGTTGCCAGTCCCCACACAAATCCCGCTGCTTGACGGAGGTGCCTGCGCTCTCGAACCAAAGCCGCGGCTTCGAGCAGCGGCACGAGCAGGAACAGCGCAATCGGAATGTGCACCGCAAGAGGATGGAAGCGACCCAGAAACTGCACCAGTTCCCCCCGCTGCTGGCCGTCGGGTGGAGCGTAAATCAACAGGATCGGTAAGGGAACAATCGCGGCAACACCGACGCCCAGCATCCACGCGCGGACTCGAAGTGGCATACGGGTTCCGTTATGTCCTGCGCAGAAGCGTGATTCGCCCGATCGGCAACCACTCGGCTACAAGAATGTCGCCGTTGTGAAGAAAAATAGCGTCATGAGGCGTGATGAACTTTCCCGCCGTGAATTCCGTGCGCGACTGGCTGCGGCGTGATCCCACTTCGCCATTCTCTGTCTTTCCGTCTCCCAGTTGCGCAACCACGTTGAACTCGCGATCGAGAATACACACTTGACTATCCAGATCGGGGCACACCATCCACTCACCTTGAGTGTGGAAGTTGCAAGGCATTCGCAGGTGCGCCTCGTCTTTGATCGTCCGCAAGTGAGCGCCGTCGAGTGTAAAAGTCTGAATGCGGCGGTTTCCGCGATCAGCTACAACGAGCAGGGGAGTTTCTCCGCGCGGGTCCAGCCAGAGTCCGTGCGGAGTGTCCAGTTCTCCATCGCCATGCCCTGGCTTGCCGACCTCACCCAGAAATTTCCCCGCAAGCGAAAAGCGCAGGATGTGGCTCGAGCCGTAACCGTCGCCCACATAAAAGTCGCCGTTCGGAGCGAATGCGACATTGGTAGGCACGAAATCAATGGGCCGCTTCATGTAATTCGAGTCTTCTCGCGGATAGCCATGCACCCAAGTCAGTTCGCCCGCGAGCGTGGTCTTTACAACCTGGCAACGGTTGATGTCGCAGTGGTAAAGAAATTCTGTTTTCCCCTCGCGGCGCAGTTTCAGTCCGTGCGCTCCACCTCGGAACTCCTCGCCGAAGGCGCGAACGAAACGGCCTTTCTCGTCGTATACAACGATGGCTTCGCCGCGCATACTCGACTTGTGAACAGTGTGCCCAACGTAAATGTGGCCCTGCGCATCCTGGCAGAGTCCGTGCGTGTCTCCCCACACCATCCCTTCTGGCGGCACCAGCCAATCGTGAACACATTCGTAAGTATGCGGGTCGGAACCAACAACGGGAAGGCGTGCGCCGGATTTGTCAGAAGTCTGAAGAGAGAAAGACGGCAGCGCCGCCGCCAGGCCGGCAGCGGAACATGCGGTCAGAAACGATCGGCGAGTTTGTTTTTTCATCGCGGCAGATCAGACTAACTCAAAAGCCCAGGTACGATCTTCGCCGGAATCACTCCGGTAAACTTCTGGTCCAGTCCTTGAAACTTGAACGTGAGCTTCTCGTGGTCAATTCCCAACAGGTGCAGGAGTGTGGCATTGAAGTCGCGCACATGCACCGGATCGCGAACAATGTTGTAGCAGTACTCGTCGGTCTCGCCATAGGCGATTCCCGGCTTCACGCCTCCGCCCGCCAGCCAAACGGTGAAGCAGCGCGGATGGTGGTCCCGCCCGTAATTTTCTTTCGAGAGCCCGCCCTGACTATAAACCGTGCGCCCGAACTCTCCGCCCCAAATGACGAGCGTGTCGTCGAGCATCCCGCGACGTTTCAAATCAGTGACGAGCGCGTAGGAGCCGCGATCGGTAGCCGCGCATAGCTTGGGTAACATGCCGACGCAATCGCCATGCACATCCCAACCGCGCTGATAAATTTGCGTGAAACGAACTCCGCGTTCTGCCATCCGCCGGGCGAGAAGGCAATTGTGAGCGAACGTTCCCGCTTTCTTTGCCTCCTCGCCGTAGAGCGTCCAGGTGCTCGCAGGCTCGTCGCGCATGTCAACCAGTTCAGGCACCGATGTTTGCATGCGAAACGCCATCTCGTACTCCTGGATGCGCGCGTGAGTTTCCGGATCGCCCAGATCCTCGAAGGTCAGCTGGTTGATGGCATTCACGCTGTCAACCAGCTCCCGCCGCGTTGCCCCGCCCATGCCTTGAGGATTGTCGAGATACAGCACGGGAGAACCTTCCGACCGAAAAGCCACGCCGGAGTACTCGTTGGAAAGGAATCCACTGCTCCACAACTTCGGAGAAATGGGTTGCTGATTGGAATGCGGAATCAGAGCGGAGTTGAGCACCACAAAAGTTGGAAGATTCTCATTCATGCTGCCCAGGCCATAGGACAGCCATGCTCCCAGGGATGGTTTACCGGGAATCATATTGCCGGTGTTCATCAGTAGGATGGCGGGCTCGTGGTTGATCGCGTCAGTTTTCAAAGAGTACACAAGCGCAAGATCATCCACCATCTTCCCAGTCCAGGGAAGCAGGTCGCCCACCCAACGCCCCGATTTACCCTGCTGCGTGAACCCCCAGTGAGACGGAGCGATGGGGAAGCGGGCCTGACCGGCGGTCATTCCCGTAAGCGGTTGGTTGCCGCGAACGGAGTCGGGCAGATCCTTGTTGTAAAGCGCACTGAGCCCGGGCTTGTAATCCCACATATCCATCTGCGGAGGAGCGCCAGACATGAAGAGGTAGATGCAATGTTTCGCCGCGGGCGGGAAGTTCGGCAAACGCAGTGATTCAGGGCCTGGCAACGCGGCCTCGGCGGCGCTTGCCATGCCGGTGAAAAGTTTCTTGCCGATCAGCACAGCCAAGCTAGCCCGTCCCAGGGTTTTGCCCAGGCGGCCAAGAAAATACCTGCGGCTCGCCAGACGAAGCCATTCATCCCGCAGCGACTTCGGGACAGCCAGATCGTAGACCGACGGGCCTTCGCCATGATTGTCGCAACAAACATGTCCGGGCAATGGTTTTTGAGGATTCATTTGTTCACCACCGCATCCAGATTCAGAGCCGCGCTGGAAACCAGCATCCATGCCGCAAGTTCCGGCGCCGGAATGGCCTTATCAACTTTACTCTCGCCGACATTCAACAGCCGAACGGCGGCCGACGGGTCTTTGGAATAAGTGGCCGCGAATTTTGTGAGCGCGGTTTCGAGCACAGTTTTTTCTTTGGAGCTCCAGTCGCGTGCCAGCAATACTTGACCAAGATAGTTCAGCCGCGCATCCACGGTTGAAGATTCATGAATCACGTGCTCCGCCAGTTTGCGCGATGCCTCCAGCCGCAACGGTTCGTTCATCGCCACCAGTGCCTGCAACGGAGTATCGGTGCGCTGGCGGCGAGTGCAGGCCGCGTCACGCATGGGAGAATCGAAAGTGTCCATATCGGGCATTGTGGCCATGCGCTTCCAGAATGTATAGAGGCTCCTTCTGTAGAGCGCGTCTCCGTGGTCTTGCACATATTTTCGCGTGTTGCTGGCGTCGTGGCTTCCGTCCCAGATTCCGGGCGGCTGATAAGGTTTCACGCTGGGGCCGCCGAGTTTCTCCACCAGCAAGCCGCTAGCCGCCAACGCAGTATCGCGAAGCATCTCGCTATCCATGCGGAAACGCGGTCCCCGGGCGAGGAGACGATTCTTTGGATCCTTGTCGGCCAGTTGCGGGGTCACACGCGCCGACTGCCGGTAGGTCGCAGATAGCAGCAGTTGCCTATAAAAGCGTTTTACATCCCAGCCGTGATCGCGGAAATCCACCGCCAGCCAGTCGAGAAGTTCGGGATGACTGGGACGCGCGCCCATGATGCCAAAATCCTCTGTCGTTTCTACAATCCCGGTGCCAAATATTTCCTGCCACATGCGGTTGACCGTTACCCGCGCAGTCAGGGGATTTGTGGGACTCACGGTCCACTCCGCCAGCCCAAGCCGGTCGGGAGACGTACCCGCAGGAAGCGGAGGCAGAAAATGAGGCACCGCCGGCCGAATTCTCTCGGTGCGCGCATTGTAGACTCCGCGGGTCAACATATCTGCATAGGCGAGCCCGGGAGCCTCTTCACTGACCAACGTGATATCCCCGTCCTTTGAGAGTCGATCCAGTTCGCTGTTGAGGGCGGGCAGTTGCGCGGTCAGCGAACGCGTGAGTTCATCGCGCTGCGCAAAATAAAAGTCGCTGACAACTTTGAATTCATCGTCCGACCACTCGGAAAGCGGCTTCTGAACAATCTCGGATACATAGTCCTCGAACGGGAGCCGCGCCACCTCGTCGGACGCCAACTCGCGAGCATAGAAGCGAAAGTCCTGAAACGCCGATTGCCGCAGCGGGTCCACGTCAGGAAATATTCGCCCGAGGGTCATAGGCGCTGACGTACGCACCGAGCCGTCAAGCTTGTCTTTGACGACCTTCAACTCCTGCGGCCGGGCGTCGACGTAGAGATTCATGCCAGCGGCTTTGCCCGAGCCCGAGTACGACGCTGCGATATGGTTCCAGCGCCCCTCGATCAGAACCCTCTGTTTTGTCTCGATCGTAACGGCGTTCTGCGGAGACTTATGGGTAAGCGTAAATTCAAGCTTGCCCTCGCGGATGCGAAGCTGCCAGCCCCGCGAGTCCTGTTTGGCATTGGCACGTGCCAGAATCACGCCGTCGGGCTTTTTCTTATCTTTGGATTCGAGCGGCCGCAAGTCAGGACGCAACCAGAAGGCCACGGTGAATGGCTGATTTCCTTCAATGTCGCCTGCATCCGGCAAATCCAGCCGGGTGGTTGTGTCCATCCTCATGTAAGGCCAGAGCCATATTCCCTCGCCCCAAATCACCGGACTTCCAGTCGCTGAAACATTTCGCACCTTGGCGCCACGCGCTGAGTTGATAAAGCCCATATCGTTCTGTTCGTCGAAACGAAGGCGTACCTGTAATCCTGGGGTGTTGACCGGCTGCGCCGGTGACTCGGAATCTTTCAGCCAGCTAGCCACAAGCTCACGTGCCCGTGCATGCTGCTGCGCGATCTGGTTCTCCAGTCCCGTGCGCTTAGCCAGAATCTGCTCGTAAGCCGCGCGATTGTCTTCCTTCGGAACACGAATGAATGGCGGCCAGTCCTGCCGGTCATCGTTCGATGGATTTTCCGTCAGGTTGTTGAAGAACGCGGTGAGGCGGTAGAAATCCTTCCGCGTGATGGGATCGAACTTGTGATCGTGGCAAACTGCACATCCAGTAGTAAGACCGAGAAACGCTGCGCCAAACGCCTCTGCGCGTTCTCGCTTGTTGTTCACGCGCAGCTCTTCGATAAGCGCTCCGCCCTCACCCGAACTGATGCCGACCCGTAGAAATGCCGAAGCGACCAACGTATCCAGGTTTTTCGTGGGCAGCATGTCTCCCGCGATTTGTTCCTTCACGAATTGATCGAACGGCTTGTTCTGATTGAAGGACTTGATCACGTAGTCGCGATAAGGCCAAATGCTGCGGAAATTATCCAGGTGCAGTCCGTGAGTGTCGCCGTAGCGCGCGACATCCAGCCAGTAGTGGGCGCGATGCTCGCCGTACCGCGGACTTGTCAGTAGCCGGTCCACCACCTTTTCGTAAGCATTCCCGGACCCGTCCGTAACGAACGCTTGCACTTCGTCAGGAGTAGGAGGTAGCCCCGTAAGGTCGTACGTCACGCGGCGAATCAGTGTTGGCCGGTCGGCCTGGTCCGAGGGCGCCAACCCTTCTTTCTCCAGGCGGCTCAGGATGAAACCATCAATCGGGTTTCGCGCCCACCGCTGATTCTTTGTTTCCGGAATCGGAGGACGTTGCGGTGCGATGAAGGACCAGTGTTCCTCGTAAACCGCACCTTCTTTTACCCATCGGCGCAACAGCGCGATCTGCTCCGGTTTCAAGGTTCGGTGTGCCTCTGCCGGGGGCATTCGCTCTTTCGGATTGCTAGACTCAATCCGCCGCACCAGTGGACTCTTATCTGGATTTCCCCGGAGGATTGCCGGGCCAAACTTTTCGTGAGGCGCGAAGGCGAATTCCCCGCGGTCCAGGCGCAATCCGGCCTTGCGTGCGCCTGGATCGGGGCCGTGGCACGCATAGCAGTTTTCCGAAAGAATCGGTTGGATCGTCTGGTTGAAAGACAGTTTTGCAGAACTTCCCGCGAGGCGGTGAGCCGCCCACCAAATTACAGCGATCCCGAGCAGGACAGCAACTACCACCCATAAGAACCGAACACGTGGCTTCCGGTCCCTTCCCAATGCCTGTTTTCCTTCCGTATCCAATGCGCGCTATCCTTCCATTCCGCAGCCAGACGACGAATTCAGAGCTTCCAAGAGATAGTATGCCTGCCGCGGACTCTACGGAAAGTGGGAAATTGCCCCAGTCCTCGTGAGCACAAAGACCCGCTTTTACGAACAAGGATGGTAGGGAGGAAAACAGGGACATTTCCCGTCCGCAAAGTGAACCATCCGTGTCTCCCAGCAATACCATCAAAGACAATCTGACCGTTCAATCCATCCTTGCCCGCGCCGCCGTCGCCGATCTGACGCTAGAACTCGCTCGCTGGCTTGTCCGCCGCTGGGCCCGGCTCCCAGCGCTACAGCGATTCGCTTTGACCTACCGGCTTAACTTCGGCGGCCACACTGGCGACGAGCCGGTCGTGTTTACGGTCCAGTTTTCGTCGTTTTGGAGGCGATGGACATGTTGAAGAGGCATCCGGGGCCGGAGGAAGAGTTCGAATAGGAGAATTGCGGTATCAATCATCTTTCTTGGATACCGTAATCGCGAAGCCGTGCTCCCCAGCGCATCCGGTATTAGAAGAGCCGTCAGCTCTCCAACTCTTCGAGTTTTGAACTCAGGGACACACCGTCCGGCTAACGATTCCCAACTGATTGCCGCTATGACCCAGTCCAGGGTGCAGTAAGATCACGGCGGAGCCGGACCCGTAAGTGGAATACCAGATCCGAGCGCCCTCGTGTTGGATGGAGTCTCGATCATTTAGGACCGGTAAAGGTGCAGCGCCCTCCGCTTCGAATTTCTGAGTTCGTAATCGGGAAGGTCATTTTGATCGTCAATCAACTGGCAAGTCAGTGTTCATCCCCGGCAGCAGCCGTGCCGTCCGACCATTGGCCGATTGGAATCAGAAACAGGGTCAGCCGGTCCAGAGTGGACTTGACTCCTATCATAGTCGGTCTTATGCATCTTCTTAACGCGAATCGGGCCGACCTTTTGCCCGGAGTCGTCGTATTGAATGACCTTCACGGTGTCTTTGTCGTCCGATGCATATGTCGTCGGGCTTAGAATCCATTCGCCGAAGTTCAGTCCAGCTACGGTTACTAAGGAATTCGCAAAGAATTGCCGACGCGTCACCATCGATCCTCCAATCACAAGGTCACCAATCGCAAGATCAACCAAACGTGAACGCGAACGCCTGCACGCCCGGGTCAAGGAACTCGATCTCGAATGTTCGATCTTCCACTGGCCCTTTTTGCCGGATGAGTTGATAGAGGCGGTGCTCTTGCACTGTTCCGGAACCGTTGCTGTCGGTATCGACGCCATGATCGTCACCTGGCGCGGTACCGTCGAGTTTCACGGTGAAGCGGACAGGCTTGCCATCCTTAGTGATTCCCAGCACCAGGTGAAGATCGCGGGCGTGAAAGCGGAAAACGATCTTTCCGGGGGCTGTTTGAACGACTGCGCTTTCCTCGCCAACCTTCCAAGTCCCGCCGAGACCCCATTGATTGAGGGAGAGTCTGGGTTGTGGCGTATAGGCTCGCTTGGAATCTCGAGCGATTGCCTGGATGGAAGCGAAGTGTTCTGTCCGATGGTAGCCGACGTAGGTCTCGGGTGAGCGCTGGTTGACGGCGTCCGGAGCGGCTTCCGCTCCTGCGCCGGATACCGCGACATCCACGGATGATGCCAACTGCGCTCCGTTTTCCTTTAACAGTTCCCGGATCACGCTCTCCGACTGGTCGTACTCGCCCTCGCCGAAGTGGTGATATCGAATCCGCCCTTTGCCGTCGATGAAGTAGTGCGCAGGCCAATACTCGTTGCCGAAGGCTTGCCAAATCTTGTAGTCACTGTCGATAGCAACCGGATAGTTGACCTTCAGGTCGCGCACTGCTTTCTCGACGTTGCTGCGTTCCTTCTCGAATGCGAACTCGGGTGTGTGCACGCCGATGACTACCAGACCAGCATCTTTGGTACTTCGCTGCCCAACCCTCAATGTAGGGTAAAGACCGCAGACAGTTGATGCAGGAGTAGGTCCAGAAGTCGACGAGCACCACTTTTCCCTTCAGGGACTTGCTGGTGAGCGGAGACGAATTGAGCCAGGCAGTTGCGCCGCTCAAATCCGGTAGGGGGCCTTCATCGCTGAGGGCGGGGTGCGCGTCGGGTGCGCTCGCTGCCAAGACTGCGGCCGGCTTCTCCGAGCGCAGCGCATCGATCAAATGCTCTTCCGCCTTGGCCGTGTTCACAAAGGAAAACTTCGTGAGCAGACTTGTGTCCCAGCCTAGAGCAATCGCAACCACTCCCATGATCACCGCCACGCCTAATCCGCGACGGATCCAGACCTCAAACGAAAGCGAACGTTTCAGAGCGGAGAAGACCTTGTTGCCTGCGAAAAGCGCAATTCCCAGGGAGGTCGCGGCACAGAGCGCGAAGGACAAGAGCAAGAACGACGAGCGGGCCCCGGGACCCTGAATTGCCGCTCCCGTCAGAATCAGTCCCAGAATCGGACCCGCACAGGGAGCCCAAAGAAAGCCGGTCGAAATTCCTAGCACAAAAGACTTTTCGATCCCGCTCTGCGCAGACGGACCGCCCCGCAGTTTGCTGCCCGCACGAACCAGGGGACGAGTCAATGCTTCTGCTATGGAGGGAAAGAGAAGACTCGCCCCTAACACAAGAAACATGATCATTGCCACGTAGCGCCCCCCTTGATTCAGGCGCACGACCCAATGGCCACCGAATGCAGCTGCGATTGCCACAACGGAAAACGTGAGCGCCATTCACACGAGCAAAGGCAAGCTGGAACGGCGGAAGGGTTGGTCCGCACGCGCGAATACAAACGGCAAAACGGGGAGGATACACGGACTCAAGATCGTCAGCACCGCCAACAAAGGCCAAGAGGTAGATCAACATCGGCTCGTCCAGTTTGCGTTCTTGATGGTTTGCAGCACACTAGATTGTTGCCTGGAAGTTGGATTCATCCGGAATTCAAAAGTTACAAGACTAGCTTTTTGTGGCGAAGACACTCCAGGTCAACTATCGAAGTCCGCGGGTGAAGTCGATCGTGGGAATCCGGTCTCGGGATCGAATTCGTCGTACCATGCAGCGAATGCAACTTCCTTACTGGGGCAGAAAAACTCCATCGCCTCGCGCTGTACAACGACGATCTGCCAGAGGCCATGAGATTCGTTGAATCCGATCGTGGCCACATGCTCGCCTGACCCGTTGAACACAGCGGTGCAATCGCGCATCTCCCCCTCGCTTTTTCCTTCAACATTCTACATTTTTCCGAACCTTTGGCCGATTTGAGATTGGGCAATATTGGAGGGAACCGTGGAGTCCGCCTGGCGAACCCGATCACTGTATTAGAATCGTTCGCGGCTATTCCTGATCCCTGGAGGCTTCAATGCGATTGTCCCGACCGTATCGACCTCGGTTATCTTCCCTCATTATTCTCGTCCCCTTGTTCGTCGTCAGCTTGGCAGCCTCGGCGCAGAATCAGCCCAGCCCTGGCACGAAAACGAAGGGCGGATCGTGTTCGCACGATGACAGCGGATTGACGTTGCCCGCCGGCTTTTGCGCCACTGTATTTGCGGACGGCGTCGGGCACGCCCGCCACCTGGTGGTAGCGCCGAGCGGAGTGGTTTATGTCAACACCTGGTCGGGGGACTACTACAACTTCGACAAGCCGCATGATGGCGGCTTTCTGGTGGCCCTGCAGGACAAGGCCGGAACCGGAAAGGCAGATGTAGTTGAGCGCTTCGGTGAAACCGCGCAGACGGGTGGCGCCGGAGGCACAGGCATTGGCATGTACAAGGGATCGATTTACGCAGAGATCAACGATCGAATCGTGCGATACGCACTTTCTCCGGGATCAATCGTGCCCAAAGACGCTGCTGAAACGATCGTCTCCAAGTTGCCCCTCGGCGGCGATCATCCCATGCATCCGTTCATTATCGGAGCCGATGGGTCCATGTTTGTGGACGTTGCAACCGCAACCAATTCCTGCCAGGCAAAGAACCGGCAACCCAAGATCCCCGGTGACAATCCCTGCACTGAGTTGGAGACTCGTGGCGGCGTCTGGCGTTATGATGCCAACAAAACCAACCAGACATTCTCGCCTGCCGAGCGCTACGCTACGGGGATACGCAACGCGGAAGGCTTTGCCTTCGAGTCTGCGGGTCACCTGTTTGTTACGCAACACGGGCGAGATCAATTGCATTCGAATTGGCCGGACCTCTATAAGCCTGCGGAAGAAGCTACGCTTCCAGCTGAGGAGTTAATGCTTTTGAAGTCTGGAGGCGACTATGGCTGGCCTGAGTGCTACTACGACGGTGTGCGGAAAAAGCTGGTGCTTGCGCCGGAATACGGCGGCGACGGGGGCAAAACGGTCGGTATTTGCGCCAACAAAACGGCTCCCGCAGCGGCATTTCCTGCTCACTGGGCGCCGAACGGGATGGCGCACTACGACGGGAAAAACTTTCCGAAGCGCTACCGTGACGGTGTGTTCATTGCCTTTCACGGATCATGGAATCGGGCCCCTTACGAACAAGCAGGCTATAACGTAGTTTTTCAGCCACTCGATCGTGATCACGCCTCCGGGAATTGCGAAATCTTCGCCGACGGTTTTGCCGGTCCGGTAAAGACGCCGGAGGGCGCCGCCCATCGCCCCTCGGGAGTCGCAGTCGGACCTGACGGGGCGCTCTACGTGTCTGACGATATCAAAGGACGGATTTATAGGATCGTCTACACGGGCGGCCCCGCCGGCCCCGCACCAAAGGGCACGCCATGTCCGAATATTTCGGCGCCTGCCGGCAATATCGTTCAATCGCCGGCCCAGCCGCCAGAGAGTGACACCGAAAATCTTCCCGTTCCTGAGGGATCGACCGCAGATATGGTGGCACTCGGTGCTCGCATTTACCACGGCCAGGTCGGCGGAGCGAGTTGTACCGGCTGCCATGGTGCAAAGGGCACGGGCTCACCCTTGGGTCCCGACCTGACGAACAAAAAGTGGCTGTGGAGTGACGGCAGTTTCGCCGGAATCCTAAAAGTGATCACCGACGGCGTGCCGCAGCCCAAACAATACCGCAGCCCGATGCCGCCCATGGGCGGCGCACAACTTTCCGACACCCAAGCGTCCGCGCTTGCTGCGTATGTGTGGGGCCTCAGCCATCCGGCAGCCTCGGGTACGCAAGGGGCAGCGCCGGCTGAAGTGAAGATTCCGGGCGAGAAAATCTATCCGGAAAGCATTACCTCGACGGCGGACGGCAGAGTCATCATCGGCAGCATCGGCGCCCGGACCATCTATGTCGTGAAACCGGGCGCTGCCTCTGCCGAACCCTGGATCCAGCCCGACAATGAAACCGAACTGGGAGTGTTGGGTGTTTTTGCCGACGAGAAAGCCAACACCCTCTGGGCATGTTTTTCTTCGATCCACGATGCGGCGCCTTCGGTTTTGAAAACCCTCGATCTGAAAGCCGGAGCGCTCAAGGAACGCTATCCACTTCCGGCCGAGCGCGCCTTTTGCAACGACATCGCGGTCGGAGACGACGGCACCGCGTATATTTCGGCATACAAACAATATGGAAGTCGATCGTCTCGCGCCGGGAAGCCATCAACTGCAAGTGTGGGCCGGTAACGGCGGATTCGGCCCCAAGGGCGGGGTTCTCGATGGCATCTCGGTGCTGGGGAACCGGTTGTTTGTGAACACTCTTAAAACCAACAAGCTTTTCACCGTTCCAATCGAAGCGGATGGAAAAGCCGGGGCGATTACCGAGGTGAAACTTGATCATGCCATTCACAACCCCGATGGCATGCGAAGCTTTGGGAAAGAGAGCGTACTGATCGTCGAGGGCGGCGGAAAGGGATGGCTTTCGCGCATCAAGATCGTCGGCGATTCGGGACAGGTGACGCCGCTAAAGGAAGGGTATCCTGACGGCGCAGTGTCGGTAACCGTTGTTGGCACCACTGCCTATGTCCTGGAA
>Ga0182015_10002602_pt1 | contig 21461 bp, 10 predicted proteins | sample 712P3MmetaG_FD_120478 | JGI IMG/M metagenome (GOLD analysis project Ga0182015, IMG submission 120478) | Permafrost microbial communities from Stordalen Mire, Sweden - 712P3M metaG | ecosystem: Environmental > Terrestrial > Soil > Wetlands > Permafrost | place: Sweden: Stordalen | collected...
CTCATCTTCTCCTGAAATTCGCCCGATCTAAAACTCGGTCCAACTCCAATCCCCCAATGCATTTGGGCCCAGAACCTCCGACCCCGAGGGCGCGTGATTGACTTGGCACCCGATTCGGGACCACCTTCTCTACCTTAAGTAAGTCCTGTAGAATCAGCCATTTGAAAATCTCCTCTTGTTGAACCTTGTTGAACTTGGATGCTTTGGCTGCTACAAATCTGACTACATTGCCCCGGCAAACGCGCTTAGTTCCTCCCTATCAGCAACTTAGGGAAGACGTTATTCGGAGGCCGACCCCCTGGGTTTGCACCAGGTGCTCTACAACGTGCGGCGATGGATTTTGCTAAAGGGTCCTACCTGAATCCCTCCCGTCTACCCCCATTTGTAGGCCTGTCGACAGGCGGTTCTAGGCCGCGGGCCCCCTCCTTCAGGCTGACGCAAAATGGGACGGGAAGCGCAGCTGCGCCGCCATCCTCAATATCAGTTTGGGACCGTGACCGAAAGCGTGGTCGATTGGCTCACCCCGCCGGGTCCACTCGGATATCCCGACACAGTCACGGTATACGTACCGATAGGAGTGCCGGGATCTGGATGGTGTGCACATCCGGGTAGCGTCAAACCCGCAATAAGGATTATCAAAGGACAAAATAACCGAATGCCGCGGCTTCCTCCGCTCCGGCGGCGAATTATTGCTAGTCCTATAGCTAGGCCAGGAAAAAGGAGGGCTAAAGCTTGACTTTGGGAAGCTTCCGAGCGCGACCTGGCGGTATTAGCTGATGTCGTAATGATTCTGAGCTCACACGTCGAAGCAGCGCCATTGGGTGTGATGGATATGGGGCTAAAACTGCATCTCGCCTCCGAGGGCAAGCCAATACAGCCGAAGTTCACCTGCGATCTAAAACCGTTTCCAGGTACTACCTTGACAATTGCCATTGCGCTTTGGCCAGCGGCGATGTTGAGAGAGCCGGGGCTGATGGTCAAACTAAAAGTTGGGATAGGCCACGCATTGACGAGGTTGGTAATATTTGCCGAGCCGATACCTGTGGCAAGGTCGTAACCTTGTCCGGCGGCATACCCTTCCTGCGCTGTGGCAGGGTTTGTCGAGGAGAGAATGCCATTGTTGCTCGCACCATCGGAGTAGCAGTAGGGAGACCCGGCGGCGCACTGCTGAGAGTTATTGCCGGTCACAATGTCGTAGAAAATGCAGTCGCCGCTGGGCAGGGAAGAAGTCGTGCCTGTGTTGTCGGCAGCGCCGCTTCCGTTGCAGTCGGCACCCGAGAAGGTCGATGTGCCATACTCGGTGCCCGCAAGAGAATAGAGCACATAATCAGGCTGGCCGAGGCGCGTTCCCGTCTTTTGCTCGATCAGAGCGAAGATCCCGGCGACCTGCGGCGCGACGAAGGATGTGCCTCCCCCGCTTAGGAGCGATGCACTGTAATCCGACTCATAGGAGCGGAGCTTGTGCCCCCAGCCGGTTGGTCCATCTGAAGAAGGGAAGTTGCCATCAGAAGCAAAGAAGGAGATATCCGGCAAGAGACGTCCTTTGTAGGGGGCAATGGGTTCGGGAAGACCGTAGACGGTTTGGTTCTGCCATGAGGGGCGCGCATTGAACATGCTGACCCCGCCGCTGCCTCCCATGTTTACGTTGGGGGTCAGGCTGGACTGGTCAGAAGGATACGTGTCGCAGAGTTGGTTCGGGGATAGATTCGAGAAGGCCGCGAGGAGAGAGTCGGCGCACGAGTCGTTCCAGGTAGTTTCGGGGATGTAACTTCGGGCGGAGGAGCGGCCTGGCGCGTTCACGATATTCCAAAGGCCTGATGGACCAAAGGTGGTGCTCGGGTTCATATGTAAATTGTAGGTATCCTGAAAGTCTGTGCCCCCGGCTGCGACGTTGTAAGCGGTGGATGCGTAGGCGTTGACCGCTATGCCGCTTGAAGCAATCTCTTGATGCTTACCTGCCACATTCGCAGCTGAGCCTGTGTCACCTGCGCAAACAACGACAGTTTGCCCCTGTGCGGCAGCCTGCTCCCACAAGGTGGATATTGTTGCAGGAAAGGTGGAACCGCTCTGCTCCGCAACAATATAAGACAGACTCAGAATGGGAGCGAGATTGTCGTCAATGACGGCCTCTGCAGAGAGGAGTACGCCAGCCATCCCGGCGCCTTTGCAACTCATGACAAGCAGTTCCGCGCCCGGTGCTACGGCGCCAGCCCATTCAGCATCCAGAACGGCTTCTTGCTCATCGTTCGGGGTTCCTGGTCCTTTGGGGATTATGTAACCTGGGTCCTCGCACCATTGAGTTGTTGACCCTTGCATGGTGTACCCCGTGTTTAAGGTGATTGTGGGAGTGTCGGGGGAAACATGGAACATTGTACGGAAGACCGAAACATCGTTGAGATGAATATCACTCTGCTCGATCAGGGCGATTTTGACCCCGGAGCCGTTAATTTTGACGGGAGTGATCAGGGGCTGTTCGTTGTAGATAGTGTAGAAGTCCTGCGGACCGACGTAATAATCACACGCACCGCTGCTACATGGAGATGGCATCGTGTCTTCCGGCCTTACGCGAACGGGTTGATCTTGCGCAACGCCGATTCGAACTGCAGGTTGCGGCTCAACGTTGCTCATCGAAACAAACCCAACGACAATTGGAGCCAGAGATTCCGGCACGGACGCACCCTTGACCGCCGAGAAGCGATGTCGGCCATCTGAAGTGATGAGGTTGTGGATCTCTGTATGAAAAGCCCTCTCCACTTGAGCAGCATTTCCAGCAAAGTCAACAAACATTCCGCTCTTGCCGACGCGGTTGACCTTAAACCCCTCGGATTCAAGGTAGTTACGGATTGATTCAATGTCGACGGTTGAGGGGCCGAACTCTGTTCCGATCTCGTCGGGCGTAAGCCAATGATGGTACACATCACTGTCGGCCTGGTGCAGTGCGTCGACAAAGGAATCGAAGGCAGCCTGCCGTTCGCTCGTTCGACGAAGCACTAACTGTAAATGATCGATAAGCATCGAATCGTCAACTGGGCCAAGATCGCGCGACGCGGTGACGTCGGGATGGACTGCGCCCTGCGTAGGCACTGTTCGGCTGCGATCGATCCTTTCGGTGATGAGTGAACGGGGAACGGCCAAGAACCGCTCCGGAAGCGGTTTCCGGGGAGAATCGGCGGAAATATTAGGGTCGTTCTGCGATGTGGCAGGAATGGCTAGCGAAACGAACATCAAGAGACCGAGGAGTGCAAAACCATTAACCTTGCCCAATCTGGTCAGACGCGTCCTGTAATCCGAGGCGGCGATAGTATTCCAATGAACACGCGGGCATTCGGGGCTATATAGTACGTCGCGACTCGTCATAATTCCTCCAGGGAGTGGGTTGCGATAAGGATACCTCCTCATTTGGTCTACAACTGATTTGAACCAGACAATAGTGTTTGCACTTTCACTATTTATTAAGTATTAACTAAGTAAGGTTACCTTGCGAAAGATTGCCTCTTACTTACAACGTTGCATGAACAGTCCAACAAATCGCTTGACAATTGAAACGAATCATGGGAGTTTTACATCACTCTACAACAAACAAATCGGGTCACAAGTAGGTGCGGTAGTTTGTACACGATCGACTTTTTGGCAATTTCGACTGGCCATAACTCGGACGCATTCTTTTTGGGGCCGATGATGCTCTTAACAAACGCGGGGCGGGAGACAATGATGCGATTCCATCCTATCCCCATTGACACTTGCATCCTGCGCCAGCGAACTTGGCAATAACAGGGAAGGCCGTCCCAGACAGCACCGTTGCAATTCACGTTCTAACCTTCCCCAAAGAAACGGGGCACTGATGCGATTCACTAACATTCCAATTAGCGCAAGAACATAGGACATGCCAGGACGGCTCGAAGATCAACGCTTTCTAGACGCGATGAAACAACCGTTTCGATAGCAGAGACTAGCATATGATCCGACTGGAGTATTCCAGACAGTTGCACGTGCCCCAGGAAAATCAGCGCCCTGGGTCCCATACGTCTCTCCCGAAAACGGCTCTAGTTGTCCAAGCCGCCTTTCGGGCATTCCAAGGAGTCACAATGTGCACAAGCGGCAGCGCTCCTAACATTGCTTCTCTGTTCCTTCGCACCGCTCTCGCCCTTTTGGCTCTGGCGGCGTTCCCGCGTCCGTGCCAGGCGAGCAATCCTGGAGATGCCATGGTCGTCCTCGCCGTCAAGTTTGGCGACGGCACGAATTGGGGAACCGGCGCGTTTGTCGATCACGACGGCCTCATCCTGACCGCCGATCATGTTGTACACCGCGCTCTGGCCAATCCACTATCAACAATGACGGACGGAATGGTGCCCGCTTCGATCCCCCCCATCAGTATTACCGTCTACAGCACTCGACTCGTCACGCCGTTAACGGTGGATCTCACTGTCCCTGGTAACGTCCTTGGCGGCGCTTATTCTGCAAATCAATGGATGGATGCAGCTTTCATACGCCTCACACTCACCGACGTGCAGCGCGCAATGATCGAGCCGCTCGACATCTCGCTGTCCCCTCCTGGCCAGAGCGAGCCCCTCAGTGCCTGGGGGCCACACTGCTCCGACATGACCAATTCGGATTGCTACTCAGTGGATTCGCTTGGTGTCACCCTGAGCAGCAACCCTGCCGTCAATCGAGACTACCAGGTGCGCGCGAACCTCGCTCTCGGCTTCAGCGGAGGTCCCCTGATCAATGCAGCCGGCATGATCGTGGGAATTGCCTCATGGGGAATCCGGCCGGATGGCTCCCCGTCTTCCGGTACGCAGATCGTTTCCGCGACATATCTTTCCGGTCCTCTCATTGAAAGAGCACTCGCCCCCAAGCTCTCATCGAGCCCTTGGCTGGTCACGCCCGCCGGGTGCTCCCACACCACCAACATCCGGCCGCTAACCGCCATTGATACCGGGGAGATGTTTCCAGCGGACCCCCCGCCTGCTGACTGCCCGTGCTGTTGCAGTTCGCTTTCGCGCTCACCCAACTCTACCAACACAAGGATCGGCAACTCATCCTGCGCGCAGCAAACTGGCTGTCTTCAACCCTCCGCCTTCTCTCTTGCGAACTCCATCCAACTCGCTGCAAACACTGGCACTGTAGACGCACAAACGGTCAAAGACTACGCCAGCCTCCGCGCCATGGTCGCCAGTTCCAGTGCCGTGCATTTGAATGCTGACGAACAGACGAAGCTCTATGACTCGTTTGGAGCCACTGGACTGGCGATCGCCCTTTCGCCGTCCGCCCAGAAATTCAACGCCCTGAACGTAGCCACACAAGATGCTCTGGTGGCATACAGACTTCGCGCAACCATCTCCGACTCTCCGGGTGTGTACACAAATGTCGTCCAACTACTTCAGCAGAAGGGCGACGTGGTCCATGCAGCAGAAGCTAAGGTAATGGCGGATATAACGGCAGAGTCGCCCGATACGAGAAAGGCCATGGTCTTGAACTTAGGCAAGCTTAAGAAAAATATCTTCTCGGACATTCCCTCCAGCATGACCCGGCAGATCAACGCTCAACCTACTTTGACCGACGGAGGACATTCCTGACTATGATTCGCTTCCAGGCATCACCCACCATCCTTTTAAGCTGCGCCGTATATTTACTTTTTATGCCCGGCAAGTTTCTCGCACAGACCCATGGACAAACTGACACCGTTAGCGGGCCCACCCTGTCGGTTGCGATCTCCTCGCCCGACTTTGATCCTGCCAAGCTCAAAGCAGAGGAATTGCTCCTGCAGAAGGGCGATTCTCTATTATGGATGTCAGGTTCGCAGCTCTTCAACCTCGGCAAGAAAGCCTACGGCGCACAAGGCAGTGGCGTCGCTTCCTGCACCGACGCTACTTACGCCGCCGACAAGGACCGCGCCGTCATCTTTCACGTCGTACATTGGAACGTGCCTGCCACGCCGAAAGCCGTTCCCCAACTGCAGTCCAGCGTCTGGTACGTCTACCGTTATCCTCGCTTAAGCAAAGCCAATGTCCTCATTTCCGCTGGCACCACAGGGACAGGCGATCCGCTCATTTATGGCGCCAAGCACCTCCTCATCCTAAACATTGACATCCCGAGCGCTGCGGTCGTTCCTACTGCGCTGCAGTCCACTGTTACTGCTCCCGTTACTCAAGGCACGCCGGATATAGCCACCGACATCTCGGCCCTCTTTTCGGCCCTGACCGGCATCTCCGGCGGTGCCGCGGCTATGGCTGCCGAAACCGTCAACACCACGGATTCCGTTTTCGTCGCGGTCACCTGCGAAGACGGCACTGCCAAGCTGCCTTTTAGTGTTCAGATCGCAGACGCAGCGGCCCAGCCAACTTTGCCCCCCTCCGGCAATGGCGGGCCTGGTGCAGCTGCTGCTATGGCTCTCTCCACGCCCGCAGGACAATCCGGGCAGACCCAGAAAAAAGCTGGCGCTGTCACGACCGGCACAACGTCCACCACCGCTAACGGAACCGTCAGTTGCACAGGCACAGGCAATACGTTACCGTGCACCATGGGCCGTACCTTCACCAGCAAAGAGCATGCCTACGTCGACTTTAGCGCCGGCGTTGCGGTTCCAGGCGTGCGCGATACCTCCTTCACATTTAGCTCCAGTGGCACCGCCCCCGGAGCTTCCCCATCTGTCACTCGCCACACTGACGCTTATGGATTCATCGACGTCTTCCCGCTCGGTGCGCTCTTGCCCAAAGAATCGCCGCTGCCCCACATCAACTTCGGCGTACCTGTCACGTCGCAAAGCCTCCACCGCCCCTACATCGGGTTGGCCGAGAACCTAACCGGCTGGACGCATCTCCAGAAAGCACTCAGCCTTCCGATCGCGATCAACTTGTACGGCGGAATCGTCTTTATGAAGACCGAGCAGCTCAGCGGCGCGCCCACGACGCAGACCGCCTTTAACAGCGACCTCACTTGGCACTGGGTGCATAAGTCCATGTTTGGCATCGAGGTGCCGATCAGTTCGGTCACCAGCAAGTTCAGCAAAAGCAGCGGCGGCTCCAAGAGCAGTTCTTCAAAGACGAACTAGGTTGGGTTATTTTGGCGAATTCACCTATTCAGCGAATGGCTAACCTGCAACACACCTGAACCACTTTGGTAAAGCCCCGCAGGACAGCTTCGCGTGCGGAATCTGACTCATCTCCAGTCGGCTCTCGCGCCCGCCCGGTTTGCTCGTATGCTGGGCTTCTTGTGAACAAGATTCCAAAAGAGCCATGACGTGGTTCTAACCCGGAGGGCCTGCCCCTTACAAGCCTCTTGAGAATTATCAATTTTCAAGTATGGGCTTGTTGAAGCTTGTTGGTTCTGGAGGCTCTGATCTCTACTTAATGATCTACATTGCCCTGCCAACCTCCCTTAAGAGCAACGACCTGGGTTTGCACCATCTGTTCATATAACAATGAAGGTCATGGCGAATGCTCACCTTGGCGCCGGGTGATGCTCTTGAGCTGTCTGCTGCATCTTACTCAAACCGGCGCAACTGGTTTCCGCACCAATAAATGTGGGCAGTCCGCCGCTGACGAATATAGTCAATTCCTCGGTTCTCGCCAGATGTCTACTGGCTGAGCTGCGGTATCGAAGCCTTCTACGGAAGCATTCTAGTCGTCATGGCGATGGCACTTGGTATCATATCGGCCCCATCCACGTTGAAGCGCCAACTTCGACCGGTTGTGGCTCAATCCAATTTGATTTTTCTCAGACAGCTTTTCGTGAAAATGGCGCTCGCTCAGATCGAGATGCTTCTCCCATTGGAGTCCCGGAAACTCGTCGAGCTGAGTTAACACACGCGCCCTCTCATGGGCACTTCTCGTGCCAGGCCAAGCAGTCCTATGCATCCTCCTCGTTGCACTTGCGACTCAAGAAGAGAAATAGCGTATTGATCGTGCATACCAACAACAAAAAATTGCCAATTGACAACGGGGACAGTCTCCGCGACTACACACGCCGATGGATGGTGGAGCAAACCTGCGCCTGGCTCGGAAAGTTTTGCCGCCTACAGTGCGTTATGACTATCCACTCTCCACCAACAAACCCGTCCTTTTCTTCGCTTGCTCCCGGGTCACACTCAGAAGCTAATATTGAAACCGGCCCTAGAATGAATGACTTACCCAAGACCCTTCCGACCTCGCACTTTCGGCTTGCTTTTGGGTACCTTGCCCGATAGGATTTCTTCTACTTTCAATCTTAAAGCCCCAGATTCTTCTAACAAGAATGTAGTGGGCCAGAGCTTCGGAGGAACGCCGGTGCGAGCGGCAATTGTCGAAACAAAGGCTAACGGCTTTGTCATGCGGCTGATCGGAAGTAGTTTGGCCCCCTCGGAAGTGTGGCTTCCCTCCGAGGAATGGTCGCAGGACCCTGAAAGATGGGCTGAGGCAAGAGCAGCCCTGGACCCGGGTGCCGAATTGGATGTTATGCTCCTGCCTCGCCTTCTGGCGGGGAGGCAAATTGTGAGCCGCAAAGCGTTCACCTATCAATCAGTCGACGATTCCTGGATTCACACAATTCGAGACATGCGGGTTATAGATGTAGGTAAGACTCTGGTTCGAGGCATAATCGGGGATTGCATTCCCGCAGTCGTGGTTCGACAACCTTGCATGGATTGGCTGGCTTCTAGGCAATTGTCTCAAGAACTTAGGGATCATTCCGTGCTCGCGAAAGGCGATGTAATTCGCGGCTTCGTGAAGTCCCGGTCGGGCGATTTCTATTCCGTAGAATTGTCAAGTGCAGAGTACCTCGATTTTCGAAATGAGGAAATCGCCAAATCTGTTGAATCCACCATAATTCCCCAAAAGGAAGATGACAATCAAACCATTGAAAGGTCTAATCGCAAACTTGAAACCGATGTTCTGGAAGCAGCTTGCCCAATCCTTCTTGTGGAAAACGACAAAGCATGTTGTGAATCAATTGCCGCGGTTCTCCGACGCGAAGGGGCGACCGTGGAAACACTTAGCGGAACTGAAGACGCTCGTCGTTTCATTTCTGAGTGGTCGCCGGAACGCTCTCAGCCACCAAGGCTTGCGATCATCGATCCAAATTTGGACATGAGCAACACCGATTTGTATGGCCTACAGTTTGCAAAGGAACTTCAGGCGATAACGGCATGCCGCGTGATACTGATGACCGGCGAGGTCGGAAATGGGAAGAAACTGAAGGATTGGCCGGATCTAGCTCTTTACGGATACATCGAGAAATCCTTCACCATGGACCGCCTTTTTGAGGCGATTGAGGAAGCAATCGCGCTTGATGTCCCAATACCATTAGAGGCATGGATTCAGAGCGAAGAAGAAAGGCCAGTGCCGGAGGCAGTCAAGAAATCGTCAACTGGAGTAGACGATACTTCGCAAGTTTCTCCCCAGGTAGCGCTGGACGCTCTTGGAAGTCTCAGGCCGGGAGTAGTCATTCACCTATTCGAGCTTCATCCTCGGTCCGGTCGGGCACGTTCCCTGGCTCAATTCGGGCAAGGCATCAATTGGGAGCACTTGCGGGGCAAGATTGCAAAGAGCGTTATCAAGGATGCAGCAGAAAGTAGTCGACCGATAATAGACAACCGTGTTGGGCCATTAGACAAACTCCATTTGTGGACACAGGAGATGTTCACTTATCAGTCCTTTTGCGGTGTTCCAGCGCAAGTGGAGGGACGTCAGCTTGCGGTCGTAGCGTTTCATCCCGAAGCCAATGCCTTTGACGAAACATTCGTGTGGACCGCTCAACTTTGTGCGGAACGAGCGGCCCGAGCAGTGGAGCGGCAGAGACTACATGAGACGAGAAGGAACGAGGCGCTACTGGCGTTTTCCGGTATGGCGTTGGCGTCCCTAGCCCATGAACTTGTCAGCGATCTAACAACCCTTGACGCCTGTCTCGATGAACTCGAATCGTCTTTTGATTCGCCAGCCTCTTCGCTCGACGCTATCAGGCGCATAAGAACTAATGTCGACGGCATCTCTGAGAAGACTAAGACATTGAGGGGAGGGCGAGGGAGAGCTCCGGGGACCTCAATTGTCACTTGTCTCAAGAAAGCCTCAGCGGCATGCCGTGCAGTGGTCTCGTCGACAATGGCCAACCCTCAACGCATTTTGCTGGAGGATATGGATGACATCACCGAGTCGTGGGAGGTCAATGTGTCGCCATCGTCCCTAATAATCGTCTTCTTCAATCTCTTCCTCAATGCATCGCAACAGATCAGCTTGGCTTCTGGAATTAGGAGATATGGAAAGATTTGGTATTCGCTAAGTCGCTACGCGGGAATTGACGGGAGGGAGTGGGCGCGCGTTCGTGTCCATGATACGGGCCCTGGAATTCATCGGGACGACTGGGAACGAGTCTTTGAACCCGGTTACTCAACCAAGCCAGACGGCAGCGGCTTGGGGTTGTATATATGTCGTTACCTTCTGAAAGGTCTGTCAGACCGTGGCGCTTCTTCGAAACTTGAAGTAACCTCCAGCACGATATGGGACGGGACGACATTCAGCCTTAGCCTACCGCTGAGTCTAGGTAATACAACCGGACACACCAAGTGACCCTAACCAACTCGATTTTGATCATCGATGATCATAAAGAATGGGCCTCGAGGCTATCGGGCCGATTGGCCGAGGCAGGCTACGATGTGCGCGATCTAACCACAATGAAGGAGGCCCTCGAATACCTCAAGCAGCACGAGGCGCCGACGTTCATACTAGCAGATCGAATGCTAGATGAGCCGATCGAGACTCGCTATCTCGAAAGGCTGTGTGAAGAGGTGCCTACGTCGAAGGTCCTGGTATACACGACCTTGGATGAGCTCACTCCAGAGCAAAGATACGCAATTCAAAAGAAAGGAGCATATCGCGTTCTGGATAAGGGTAAGGTCGCCCAACTCGTGGCCGACATTAAAGTGCTCATTCAAGACCTCAATGAACTCCTCGAACTATCAGCTGAACTTCGGGCCGCTTCCGAACGCAGCAAGATCATGGCAGCGCTCGTCGGCTCAGATGTGTCCGTGACGGTAGTCGACCGTCATTTCCATCGTTGGTTTAGCAATTCTAGCGAGGAGCGCACAGGCGGCGCGAGCAGAGACCTTAGCTTGACGGCATCGTTTGAACAACAGAATGGTTCTGGGACTTGCTGGGGTTGCACCGTGACTGAGGTGTTTCGATCTCTTGAACCCGTTGACGGATTGTTTCTCCATCGGTACCAAGACGGCTTCCTTCGTTGGGTTAGGGTGAGGGCGACCCCCATCTTCGGCCATACAAGCAATTCGATAATCGCCACACGGGAAGCAGTAACCGAAGTGACTGACAGCGCCTTGGCGGGCGTTCCACTAGAGCAGCGATTGCATTACATCACCCAGAGCCTAATTAGGATGGGATTTGCTCGTGCGAGAGTTTACAAAGCGGTCTCAGATGATGAGTTCTTGCTCGTTGCGGCCGCCGCAAGGTCAGATTCAGCCCGCTCACTCAAGAGTGATTACTTCGAGAGCATCAGAGATGCAGTGATTCGAACCGAGCAATGTCCGTATATGCGCCTGGCTGTTGAGCAACGAGTCGGATTATTTGTGCCAGAATGGGATTCGGTGATTGGGGTGCCCAAGTTCGCTAAGTCACTTCGTTTAGAGCCGCCATATTTTGATGTGCCAATTTGGCGAGAGGACCAGAAACTTGAAGGCTGGTTGGTCGTCGACTTTGTTGAGATCGAGGGGGATCTTCGCGAGAGTGTAACTCTTCAGTTGGCGAAGAGGGAAAGTCTGAACTGGCTTCAAGACGGATTCGGTCGTGAGATCAAGAAAGCGTTAGAAGCTGCAGGCGGAATGCCTGGTCACCGAGATAAGTTTGAGATCGCGCAACGAGCACGCCTCGGAATCGCGGGCGCGAAATCTGTCGAAGATGCTACACGTGAAATTCGGGAGGCATTTGGGAAGCTTCTTCCTGGATGCCGAACATCGGTTCGAATGTGCACTCAAGGGAACTTGAGCGAATTTGAAAGCCTGTGCTCAGGGGTACGCACATCCGGCAGCACAACGCTACTCTCTTTGCAAGATCAGAAGTCGCTCTCCGCCTCTGTGGCGAGAACTCAAATTGCTGTTTGGATCTCCGACTACGATGGATACGCAGAGACCGCGAGCGAAAGGGGTGAGCCAATTGGCTATATGGCGGAAGGCACAAAAAGCACCGCTCACATTCCGCTGCGATTCGAGAATTCAGTCTTTGGGACACTCAGTATTGATTCACCTGACACGATTCTCTGGGAGGAACAAGGCTATAGGGAGCCGATTTTGGCCTTAGCAAAGGACACTGCTCTTGTCCTTCGGGATCTTGCCCTTCATGAGGAACTTGACCAGGCCATGGCAGTGCGGGCCGCGATTACGGCATATTCTGTGACCGTTTCAGCTGATGCTCTTTGGCACCATTGGGCTCAGCAGCATTTGGCGCAAGCTTCTGCCATGGTCGCAAGAGCCCGGAGGTTGGTCTCCGCCAACCCGAAGCCTGACTGGGAAGATGTGGGAGTAATCTTGGCAGATGTAAGCACGGTCATTACGCGAGTAAATACAGCGCGACCAACAGAAGACGCGCCACTGTTTTGTGCATTGACCGAAGTATTTGCGTGGCTGTTGAGGGTCTATTCTGACCGGTTCATCATTCCGAGCTTTCACGCGGCAGAAAGCCTTCCGGAACTTCGAATTCCTGCGTTCATCCTTCGGAACCTTCTCATGGTTCTTCTCGACAACGCTTTGGACGCGATGGAGCGGTCTGGCCGTGGCACAGTCCTTAGCGTTGAAACTATTCTTGAAGATGGGTTTCTCTACATAGATGTAACCGACGATGGGCCCGGCGTCCCAGCGTCGGAGCAAACTCGCATACTACGTGAGCCTATGAATTCAAAAATAGGCAAAGGGCACGGCCTCCTTTACGCTAGAGGCGCTGCTCTTCAGTATGGCGGCGACCTGTTCTTCATCCCCAGTGTCGTAGGCGCAAAATTTAGGGTAAGATTGCCCATCATCAAATGAAGGATTGTCAACTATGAAGATACTGGTCGTCGAGAATGCACGGGGCTTTCGAGAAGAATGGGTTCTACTTCTTCGCACCTACGGAAATGATTGTAATCCAATTCCAGATTTGGAGAGTCAAGAGGCTAAGGACATCAACGCCATGCACTATGATTTGGCGCTTGTGGACCGAAGAGCTAAAGATGACACGGATAGCCTCGATGAAAGCGGTCAAAAGTTTGCGATAAGACTCTGTGAATTGGGTACGCCGGCAGTCTTAGTAACTGCTTTCCGGCCGGACGACTTGGTTCTGTTTGAATTGCTGCGAAAGGGGTCTGTTACTGGAATTGCAGACAAAGCAATTGATATGCTTGAACTAGCCACTTGCGTGGAAGAATTCAAGCTGAGCCATCGGTTTCCGAACTGCGTTGCCAAATTTAGCTGGAAGGGTGGAGCGGAAGATAATTTTGCCCAGGCCGATTGGGAAAAGATTCGCAAGAAGTTGCCCAACACTCTGGCCACGGCCGAAGAATTCGCGGTGCTTTTTCGAAGTTTGATTCCTCCGTGCGCGATGCGTGTTGAACTCGAGAGTATTGCTCCAGGACACGGCGGTGCAGCGCTCTTTCGCGCCCGCGTATCCTCTGGAGACGGCCCTGTTGTTGAAGAGGTCGCAATTAAATTTGGGGAGCGCAATTCGATTCACGGGGAGGCAATGCGCTACGACCGGCATGTTGGGCCCCTACCCGACGGTGTTGCTGCGCACCTCCGATGGCGCAAAGAAACTAAGTCCCTTGGTGCTCTTGCGTATTCTTGGGTTGGGGACTCGATTGAAGATGGCGTACCGTTCGGCCCCGTCGGCCCTGGACTAAGTCGTCTCACGTGGCGCCGCCGAAGGAGTGCGGTGGATCGCCTATTCTCGGTCTCTCTGGACCCTTGGTATAGAGCCTACAGAAGTGATATTGGAAAACCGGCCAAACCAGCATCCCTGCTGGAATACTATCTAGGGCCAGATGGTTATTTCGGAAAGGTCCCGTTTTCAGACCATCCGCTTCCCACGGAATTGCCAAGCCCAGTCCTTCTCGACGGGGAGCATTGGGACTTTGGCCCGTTTGGAAAGATTGCGAATCCGACGCATTGGCTGATTAATGGGACTGGATCAAAGGTGCGGCTGACCAGATATTGCCCTTGTCACGGTGATCTACATGTCAAGAACATATTTGTGCTTCCCGACAATTCCCCTCGCCTTATCGATTTTGGCGACACCGCTCTAGGTCATGTTTTCAGAGACTTCGCCGCTCTGGAAACGAGTATCCGGCTAACGTGCTGCAATACAACGGATCTTGGCGCATTGCAGGAAGCTGCGGACAGCTTGGCAACCGTGGACAGCCTTGGAGACCACATCGACTATCGCACTATTGCTGAGAATCAGGAATACGATGATTTAAGAGAATCTTTGAAGATTGTAATGCAAATCCGCCGTTCAGCCCTTGACGCAGTCGGTGACCATTTCACTACGGTTAACATGAAGGAGTATCTCATTGCAGTAACACTTCGGATGCTCCGCTATGCTGACGGTGTTGCCGACGAAGTCTCTTCCAAGGAGTCCCCGGAAGAAAAGGTGATTCGTCGCTGGCACGCCTTGTATGTGGCCGCAAAATCCGCCGAGCAGGCCGAGAGACTAAAATAACGGGGAGAAGCACTCGGGCTACGCTCGATCCGAACGGTCCATCTGCAATTAGCGATTGGTTCCCCACTTGGTTGCGGCGACGTAGCCAAAATCTCCAACACAGTTTGGCCGAGGATTCCGGGGCGTGTCAGGGATTCATTGCTTTCTCAGTTGGTAATTGTCAGCCCATGGGCGCCGATTTGGTCGGCAACCTGCCTTTGGAGGAGTCTGAGGCCCGACCGCCGCGGATATGGTCGTCTAGAGTGTTGATTTGCTTGGGGACTGCGAGGGACCTGGCCTGGGTGCTCGAACCTGAAAATGGCAGAATGGCAGCAGACGGGTGGTGTGGTGTTGCCTAGCTGCCAGGATTCAATGAAACTTCGCCGGCGAACAATCCTGCTACACGTTCGTAGGCTACATGAAGTGCGCCCTTGCTTCTGGATTCCACCGATATGCGCGTCTTGGTTTGACCAAGACCTTGGAACTTTTTTTGACATCATTTGCCTGCTTTGAGAATCGCTCGATGTAGTCAAATTTGTAGCAGCCAAAGCACCCAAGAACCGCAAAGATCAACAAGCTCAGAGGCGTTGCCTGCAAACGATTCTTTCAAAAGCACTTAAGAACGATGAATTTCAACAGATTCTAACAATTGCCGTGACATGGTTCGGGACCAGGGGGTCGGAGGTTCAAATCCTCTCTCCCCGACCAATAAAATCAATAACTTACAGCCATTATTTTCCGCCACGGAAATCCACTGTAGTGAAATTTGTAGCTGTCCCTCGCCAAAACTCCATCCGGGCGCAACATCCTGTGTTTTCTGTGATATAAAGCATCCATGCTGGACATGCTAAGGACACTCCTGGCGGCGTTAAGTCGTTGTTGGCAGCCTCGCTGCGACATCATTTTGGAGAACCTCGCACTTCGCCACCAACTCGCGACCCTAGGGCGCCACCAGGCGAAGCCGCGGTTCACTTCACGCGATCGTCTTTTCTGGCTCGCCTTGCATCGGCTGTGGCCCAGATGGCGAAAAGCCCTGATCCTCGTTCAACCCGACACAGTCGTCGGTTGGCATAGGTCCGGATTCAGGATGTATTGGAAATGGCTATCCCGCAAACATGTTCCCGTTGGACGCAAGCCAACTAGCCCCGAGCTCCGCCAATTGATCTTCCGGATGGTCAGGGAAAACTCTGGATGGGGTGCGCCCCGGATTCATTGGGAATTGAAGATGCTCGGCTTCGAGATCTCCGAGCGGACCGTTTTGCGTTCGATGCGGAAAGCTCCCAGAGATGCTGAGCCCGCAAAGCGCTGGGTGGCCTTCCTGCATAATCATCGCGAAGCAATTGCGGCAATGGACTTCTTCACAGTGCCGACTCTTGGATGTGGTCTTCTCTACTGCTTCTTCATCATTCATCATGCCAAGCGGCGGATTCTCCAATGCGATGTTACCGGGCATCCTACGACTGCTTGGGTATCCCAGCAACTCCGCGAGGCCTTTCCTTACGATTCAGCGCCGCAATTTCTGATCTTCGATCGCGAGCACACTTTCAATGGTGAGCTGATAGAGACTGCTGTGAATTTAGGCATTCGCCCGGTACGAACAGCGGTTCGTAGCCCATGGCAGAATGGCGTTGCCGAACGATGGGTAGGTTCCTGCCGCCGAGAGTTGCTCGATCATGTTATTGTTGTCAACCGACGCCATCTGAAGCGGCTCATGACGGAGTACATTCGCTATTACCATGATGACCGGACACATCTCGGCCTGGGCAAGAATACGCCGGCCGGACGCACAGCAGCACAAAGTACGACGGTGAACGCGGAGGTTGTTTCCATACCGCGGCTTGGAGGCCTGCATCACCGCTACGACCTCGCTGCCTGAATCTCCGCCGCGTCGCATTTCAGTCTTATCTAGCAACGTCAGAGTGGAGGCGACCGCAACTCCATCTCGCACAAATCTTCGATCTAGAAGCTACTTAAGAATCCCGCTGCTTCCCAAAGTCTAAATTCACTCCAATTTGTGGTCGGATTGAATTTTGGCTAGGAACAGCTACAAATTTGACTACATTGCCAGCAATAGACGCGCTCGGTTCCCCCCTATCGGCAACGTAGGTATAAGGTTAGCGGAAGCCCGACCGCCGGGGTTTGCACCAGGTGGTCTACCGCGTGGGGGCGATGGGCTGCAAAGGGATCTGCCTGAATCCCTTCTCACTGGCCAAGATATAGGTTTAGTAGACTATTTTCGGTGATCCGCAGCCGACATCGCATTCCAGCTGGTTCAGAAGATGCCGGGCACTCCAGTAGCTCTGTTCCAGATACTCGACCAGGGAGTGGCGCCGGGAAGGTTTTACAACTCTTTCGCAGAACGTCGTGAAGCATGGACTTGTCCAGAGTCAGTTCTTCGACCAACTGTTCAGCCGCGTGTTCTCTTCCCGAGGTTGCTTCATCTGTCGAACTTGATCTACGTCCAGCCCAACATACTTGGCCCTCCATCGACAGAAGGTCTGTTCGCTGATACCCGTCTTCCGAATCAGCTTTGCAACCGGTACTCCTACCTCAGTCTGCTTGAGAGTCAATTCGATCTGCTCTACGGGAAACTTCTACTTCAGGGCAAAATACCGTCGCCCTTCTTCGGGCTGGCTTTTGTCGAAGTACTGACCTTTCAAATAGCCCAATTCTAGCCGAGTCCCTCGTTTTCTTCTTGACATGAGCAACTTTGAAAGCTGAAACTGGCGGAATCCTTGCTCACCTCCCTATAGCAATTAGTGCAGTATGACGAGCAGTCAGGCCGATTGCAAGCCTGCGCGAAGCCTATTCATGAACGGCAAAGGAGAAGAAGGCGCACGATGTCGAGTCAAAGCAGAATTACTTCGAGTAGCCCGATCACCCTTAGAGAACCGCTCAAGTTGAGTGCTACTGGAGTGCTCAAAAACCAGGACGATGTCACTCTCTATGAGAAGGCGGGTCCATTTACTAAAAAAGTAATTGATGCCACCAAGGAAGAGTCTGACTCTGGCACTTCCAAGGACTTGTTCGCCGCTAAGGATAATGAGATTACAGGGCGAAAGAACTTCGATCTCTTCGGACGCATTTCTTTCGGTGAGGCCGACGCCTATTTGAAGAATTGCCGAATCCACGCAGCGTCGAGCTACGACGGAAAGTATTTTTCGGTCACGATCAGGAAGCCACCAGACGAGGCACGAAGGGTCGAGTGGAAATGTACCCGACCACTGAAGAGGGAGAAATGGGGTGGTCTCAAAAGCATTTTTGACTGTGCGAGCCTTGAAGCGAAAGACTGGACTCCGCCTCACGGAAGGTACCTGGCAACACTGTGCGATGTTGCGGATATTCTTTTCCCTAAGATATTCGAGGCAGAATCAAAGGCCGCCGGCCTCGTTCTTATAACGGGCGCCACCGGCGGCGGCAAAACAACCGTCCTGAACGGCCTCCTTCTTAAATACCTGGCAGCCCGATTTGCTTCGAAGCTGAATCGCCGTCCACATGTAATCGCGGTTGGTGACCCGGTCGAGACGATTCTCAACCAACCCGCAGTGAAAGACGGCGGGGCATACCAATGCAAATCGTCGACCTACGGCGCCAGAGCGATCGATTTTACTTTGAGAACTCTTGGCAAAGACGTTGACTCAGTTAAGGATGCCCTTCGGGACGCCCTCCGCGAGACACCAACGGCGGTTGTTATCAGCGAACTACGAGATACCCGCGACTTCAAGGCGACGCTGGCCTTCGCCGAGACAGGACAACTCGTATTTGCGACTGCGCATAGTACCTCGCTGATCGATGCGATGCGCAAACTCATGAGCCTTTTGCCAGGAGCTGAAAGTGCTAGTGGGCGTTCGCTGCTGGCGCAACGCCTCAAGGCAGTTGTGCACCTTCGTAATACCCCTTCTCTAAAGGTGCGTGGCTTGTCAACCAAGGTGGCAGAAATTACGCTCCCATCTGTTTGGCTTCACAATTCTTCCGGCATACGGAATTTTGTCTCGGACGGCCTGGCGTCAATTCTTCCGCGCGGTTCTTCTATGGACAGCGACCGGCTGGATCAGCAGAGGAGTGGGGTTCTAGCTCTTTTGCTAGAAAAGCAGGCGGGCATTCCGGTTCACTAAATCGATTGGAGCTGTTTAAACAATTGCCACTGGGGGCGTTTTGTCTTTACAAAACGTGGCTGCTATTAAGCGAGGTCTTTGACTTTGATAGTTTCCTTGATGCAGATGACGCATTCATCCTGCGACAAGGTGGCGCATCATCGGTTCATGCGGTGGCCTCGCGCCACTGGTACAAGACCGCCTGCACATTCTCAAAAGAGCTTTATGCATCGGCGGGCATTCACGATTCTCTTGTTGCACTGAGACTGCCAGGAAGTTACAGCACTCGGGGAGACTGGTTCCTCGGCTACACGAAGAGCAGCCGGTCAAGGCTTCTCGCGGAACATGCGATCGACCTGATGTCAAGCAGGCGGGGAAACATCACCCGCCTGCAGCGTGGTCTGGGGCTTCCTGTGAGAGATTTCGTGGGAGACGGGAAGTGCGGAGAGTTCCGCACAGCGTTATTGTGCATGATGGAAAAGAGCGCCAATTACGACAAGCAGATTAGTTCGCCGATTGATTTCCTGCCTTATGGAGAACTATGCAAATTGGGTAAGATCAAGAAGAACTCTGAGCTTGAATGGCTGTTTCGAAGCCGAATTCAGGATTACGATCGCTTGAGCCGGCCGCTTCAGAAGTGGCTTGCTAGGGTTTTCCGCTGGTCCGGCGACCGCAAGAGGGCTGGAAGGCATGGATTGAAGGGGGGATTTGCTGCATACGACGATTTGACTTGTAAATGCCCGTCGAATGCCGGATATGAAGGATTTGAGGAATTTGGGGAAATGTGCGACTTCCTGAAAGCTGCATTGATTGCCGCAAAGCGTGGCGCTGGCGCGGGCGGAGACCCGATCACGTATTTCGAAGGAATGCTCACCCTTGGCATGTTCACGCGCTCTCGCTTTTTGGACTTCAACTGTAAGAACGGAGTTTTGGCATACGGTTTTCTTTCTAAGGGACAGAACAACATCCGTGACATATTCTTCAGGCAATCTTTCAGCCCCTGTGGATTCTTCCACCACGAAAACAAGACTGACTCTTTCGCCGGCATTCCGGAGGCATTGGGCTATGCGTGATCGCCGCGACTGTTCATTGCCATACGCGTCGATGCGCCCAACAAATGTCTCAAACCCGGCAACCGAATCGATGATCACCAGATGTGGAAGCGCTGGCTTCTTCTTGGAGAATCTTGCGGAATCAACAGTCTGCAGTTTTACCAACAGAGCATTTACAAGACTCCAGTCGTCCCCTGCTGTATGCGACGCGAGATCAAGGAATATGACGTTGGCATTGTTATCTTTCTTCCGATGGCGCGCTGGAATGAGTAACTCCCTGACAAGTTCGTCAGTCGTGTCTGCACCCAGCCAAAGCTTCTTTAATTCGAGTGTATGCTTCCTGTGGATCGAGGTATATCGCTCGACTCCTGCCATGTTCCGCTCGAATGGTATCTGGCGCGTGTTTGGATGCTCGAGAGCAAAGTTCTTCCAAACCCTCTCGGCGCTTGACGCCTTAAGGTCGCTGGAGATGTAGAGAATTCGCGGTAGAATTGATTTTTTCGGCTTTGCCTGCGTGCTATCTGTTGGATAGACGCGTCGAAGACAATCTGCTGCATACCGTGAAGCGAGATGAAGAGCAAGAACCGATTTTCCTGCGCCTTCAGGACCTAGAATGGCAACGGTTTCAGAAGCAATCCCCGGAGTCACGCTCTCTACCGGGTGTGGTATCTCGACAAGCTCATCGAGACTGGGAATTCCAAACTTCAGGAACATTGTACTTGCTCCTACTAAAACACTTCTGATCTCAATTGATCTCGAGATCGAGTTTGTGTGCCAACTCCAGGAGAGCATCTTTTGCAACCTGGAGGTTCTTGTAATGATGCTTCGAACCAATCAATATTTCCGCCGCCCAGGCAAGCCCTAAAGGATTCTTTGATTTGGCTTGATCCACCAGGCTTGGATCGGCCACGCATTTTACCCAGAGCCGGAATGAATCCGATCACCCTGTCGATTTGGAAGCTACCATCGTCCTTTAATGGTGGAACCTCGATTCCCGGACCTTGGTTTGATCCTCCCTCAAATCCAAGCTCCTGCAGATCGATTCCCAAAATGTTGGCCTCGATAACAAGCTCGGAAAACCAGATTTCAAGGATGAAGGAATTGATCGTTTCGGACGAAGGTGCTGCAATTTCAAATGGGATTGTTGCCGCAGCAGTCTGCTCGCGATGCGCAATTGCTACTTGTTTGCAAGCTGCAAAGAACTTACGCCACGAAACAGCTTTCGGCTCCCTCCTTTCTGAATCTCTTCCGGATAGCTGGTCGAAGACATCCTTTACTGTCTCGCGGTCGCTTGCTTTGTTCTTAGCCCTGGACTGGATCGTTGGAACTGCGGCCATCATCAGCTTTCTTGGCCACTCTTTACCAATTCGGGCACTCTCGAGGTACGCCTTTAAGTGCTCTCCCTTGACCATTTCCCAGGGCGCCCTCCGTGCCAGCAGGAATCCGAAGTCCCACATGTATGGAACGCGGCATTCCTGATCGTGACCGCTGCTGTCATTGGGTCCGCCATAAAACTTGTTCCTGAAATAGTCAATCCGCGTGTGCCTATGACCTGCCCCCGAAAAACTCAACCAGTTGAAGCTGGAGTTCTCTCGTAATCTAAGCGAGGGAGCGGAGATGAAGAAGAGCCGGTACACGGAAGAGCAGGTCATTGGGATTTTGAAGCAGCA